>Ga0207421_10002049_pt1 | contig 25472 bp, 15 predicted proteins | sample SodLakKL_010_SED_4_FD_187542 | JGI IMG/M metagenome (GOLD analysis project Ga0207421, IMG submission 187542) | Alkaline sediment microbial communities from Lake Tanatar, Kulunda Steppe, Russia - 8KL_010_SED (SPAdes) (version 2) | ecosystem: Environmental > Aquatic > Non-marine Saline and... | reverse complement strand
GATACCGGACGTCGCCCCACCCAGAGGCCGTCCGTGCGCGCGAGCTCGATTGCGAGGTCGGAGGCGGGACGGGCATACGCCGGCGAGTCGTCGGACAGCTCGCCCGGGGCTGCAGCGAATCCGGCTACGGGCACCGTCGAATCGACCTCGAGCACGTTGATCTCAGAGCGCAACACCCCGTACGAGCCGAGCTCGTTGCCGGTTTCGTCCGTCACTACCAAAACCGAGGCTCCGGCAGGAGCGCGTATCTGAGTGAGCGCGCGGTGCGCCTCGGCGTAGCGCTTTTCTGCGTCCTCCAGGTCGGTGGTATCGATCTCCGTGGGATCGGCGATCGCCGCGACGTCCGGCACATGAATGACGCTTCCGGCTGCGCTCTCTCCGGGTACGTCAAGCAGCGTTCGTGCTCGCTCGGCGAGTGGGCCTTCCACGCCCGGCTCGGCGGTGAATTCCTGAGTAGCGCGCTCTTGCTGCTCCGCGGCGGTCTCCGGCGGTGCGGGCACTTCCTCTTCCGCGGGCGCGTGTGGTGTCGCGGGATCGTCCTTTTCCGAAAGGTCGCCCGGTGTCGCGGGGCCTCCCTTCTCAGGGGGGGTGTCCGACGTCGAGGTGTCTTCCTCTTCCGCAAGGTCGCCCGGTGTCACGGAGGGTTCCTCTTCGGCGAGGTCGCCCGACGTCGCGGAGGCTTCCTCTTCGGCGGCGGGTTCCGATTTCGCGGCGTTTTCCCCTTCCGAAGCGGGTGACTGTTCGCCGGGATCTTCGAGGTCCTCCCAGTCCCCCACGGGCGCAGGATTGTCCGGACGGTCGGCCTTCTCGATAGTGGTCTCAGGTCCACAGGCTGTAAGCCAGGCAAAAGGAAGCAGCCATATGAGCATAGCAACGTGAATACCGACCGATCGGCCGGACATTCGCCGCCAAGGGGCTCCGGTTGATCCGGAGGTTCCGGTTGCCCGGAAAGCCTGGAAGCGCTCCGCTCCCGCGGCGGCGTTCCGGAACGTCTGTAGTTTCGGGCGGCCCCGTGCGGTAGCGGAACCGTCTCTTAGATTGTGCATCGTTCCCCTCCCAGTCGATGACAATCGATTGAGCTACTGTACGAACGTTACTGTACCAGCGTAACTCTGCTAGACGCAACTCTACTGGCCTGCCGGAGAAGACGCCGAACGGCGAATGCCTTATCGAAAAGCTGCTCGGGCAGACGCAGCAGGGCAAAAGCGGTTGGATCAGTACGGTTCGACGGCGGCGGCGGAAAGCCGCTGAAGTGAGTACTCACCCCTCTCACGACACCACCACGGTCCCGGCAAGCGTCCAAGGCCGGCCGGTCGCCGCCGCGCTTTCATGCGGGTTGGTCAACTGCGTTTGCTCGGGCAAACGCAGGAAGTAGCGGGAGGCAGCGTGGCAGGGTGGACAGTGGCTAAGCCGTGCCGTAGAGTGAGTGTATGGGTGACGACCGTACCTCGGGGCCTGATTCGGACGGAAAGGCGCCGTCAGGCTCAGGTCCGCCCACTTCGGATCGTTCTATCTCGTCCGGCCGTCCCGGTTCTGCCGACCGTCCATGCCGGGAAACGGTGAGTCTACGTTACCGGGAGGCGGCGCAACGGTCGAAACCGGTAAACGAGCGCACCGACATAGTAATCGGTCCTGAGCTCTCCCGCGCCGAACGGCCGCGCGGGCGGGCCGGCCGTTCGGCGCGGTATCTTACTCCTTTCTTCCCCTCCGCGGGGGCAAGGTCGGACGATGTCGATACCATCGAGCCTCTCCATGCAGTGAACTTCGAGCCGGTATTGTCGCGAAATCAGCTCGCCAACTCTGAAACGCGCCGGCAGGGGACCGGCCTGGACGTGCTGGAGCTCTCTACGTTGCGTATGCCCCGAAAAGCGAAGGTTGAATCGGGTTCGGAGCATGCCGCCGACGCCGCCTCGAACAAGGATGAAGCGGCGTCGAGGGCCGTGGAGGAGGGGAGTGCGGAATCGCATGAGCGTGACTCCAAGCATGACGACATTGAGAAGAGAGGGGGCGCCGGCGGGGAGTCGACGGCAAGCTCATGGGACCATGACCAATCGATGGGGCATATGGTAGATACCGACGCGTAGGGCGGACTGCGCGCTCAGACGATCGGCGCTCTCGATTTCAGCCCGGCGAGCTCGATTAACGTGTGCGCTTCGCGATGAGCTGCCGCGGTTATCTCGGTGCCGCCTACTTGAACGATCCACGGTATTCGGATTATACGGTGAGCTTGGAGCCTTACAACTGAAGTGTAACCGGCGCCGCCACCGGCCGGGATTCACAACGCCGGGGCGGTCCGGCGGGCGGTGTGAGTGCTGAGAATCTCATCGTTCGAGGCGGGCCGGCCAGTGACTTTGGAAACGTTGCGACGGAACCCTTTTGTAGAGACGCACATGGTAGAATTCAGCCTTGGCGACCACTTTGCCGACTATGGCCGGGGAGCGTGCGCGCAGCGCGAGAGAACCGAGGCCATAGAGTGGATCCAACCGCACCCGTCGCTGCCGGTCCGCGCGTTTGTGCGGCCGGGTTCGCGGGCAGCGTTGGAGCCGGCCGTCGCGCGGCGAGAGGTGCCGCGAGTGGTCGAACAGATCCGGCGGGTGACGGACGCCGAGATCCGTTGGTTGATCGTGGAGCCGCCGGAGCAGCCCAGCGTTCTGAGAGCGCTTGACCGTGAGGGGTTCAAGTGGCTCGTCGATTGTCCCGGGATGGTCTTACATTTCTCACGATTCCGTCCGGCCGCGGGACCGCAGGACTTTCGCGTGGCGCGGGTTTCGTCCGAGCAGGAGGCTGAGAAGTTCGGAGAGATATATGCGCGTGCGAACGGGCATCACGGGGCTACGCGACGTGCTTTTGTGGAGGCACTGGTTAGTTCGTGGCACGAGCGCGGCGATCGATACGACTTCGCGCTCGGCTACTCGAGATCGACGCCGTGTTGCTGCATGAAGACTCGTTATGAGTGCTTTGACGAGACTGGCGTGAGCGCGGTAGGAGTTTACCAGGTAGCGACGGATCCTCAGTTTCGCCGGCGCGGGTACGCGAAGGCGCTCGTCACGGCCGAACTGGAGCGCGCACGCTCGTGGGGCGCGGATTGCGCCGTACTTCAGAGCGAGCCGGAGGTGGCTTCCCTGTACGGAGCGCTCGGGTTTCGCCAGACAAGCCGCTTGATTGTGTACTCGCGATCGGGTTGAGCTCCAGCTCGCGGAGGGCACGGACAGCCCGCCGCGGATTCAACAGGTGCCGGCCGAAGCAATCGGAGGATTGACTATGGATGGAGCGATCGTCGGCTCGCCGGGCGAACAACCGCATGTAGAGTCAACACCAGAGGAAGAGCCGCATGCAGAGTCAGCAGAACGACCAGCGCTTGGGCGATGAACCCGGGCGCGGTGAGGTATCGGGCGGTCGCGTCGCGTTCGTAACCGGCGGTACCGGGTTTATCGGAAGCCATCTGGTAGAGCGGCTTCTGGAAGTGGGCTACCGAGAGGTCCGTTGCCTGGTAAGAGACCGGCCGAAATGGTTGGAGGGGCGTCCGGTGACCTTTGTCCGGGGGACTCTGAGAGAGCCTGAGACGTATCGCGACGCCCTGTCCGGGGTTACGCATGTCTACCACGTCGCCGGAGTGACGCGTGCCAAGCGGTACGGTGAGCTCTACGCAGCGAACGCACTTGCTACGCGGGCGCTCTGTTGCGAGCTCTTGCCGCACCGTCACCGGCTTCGCGGGGTGCTTCTGGCAAGCAGTCTTTCCGCCGTCGGGACGGCGTCCGTGCCGGTTCCGGACGAAAGCTATCCGACGCGCCCGGTCAGCAACTACGGGAGAAGCAAAGCGGCGATGGAGCGGCTGGTCAGCATGCCGCTTGGGGACGATGGCCGCTCACTCCGAAGCCTCCTCGGAGCGGTGATCGTCCGACCACCGGCTGTATATGGGCCACGCGATCGCGACATCTATGCTGCGATACGAGGGGCCGGCGGGGGAATCTTGCCGGTCCCGGGCAGCCTCCGAAGGCCTTCGTTGAGCCTGGTCCACGTCTCGGACCTGGTATCCGGAATGCAGATGGCGGCCGAGTCACGGGCGGCGCGGGGCGCCACCCTCTTTCTCGACGGACCAGCGCACTACTCTTGGCTGGGGGTTCGCCGGGCTCTCCAGCGGGCGCTGAAGCGGCGCATCCTGGCGGTGTCGGTCCCGCGTGCCGTCCTTCCCGTTGCGGGGGCGCTCAGCGAGATCGGCGGGCTCATCGGCGGAGACTATCCCGCTTTCAACATCGACAAAGCCAGGGAGATGTACCGCGCAGTCACCATGTGCTCCGATCGCCGTGCACGGGAGCTTGTGGGGTATCGGGCGAACGTTCCACTGGCCGTCGGGATGGAGGAGACTGTCCGCTGGTACCGTGCCGCGGGTTGGTTGTAGTATTGAGACTCGGCAGATAGGTGCCGGCAAGACGACCGACCGAAGACCGGTGGAGGCGGAGCGCTCGGGGAAATCCGGGCGCAGCGGCGCAACGGGCGGCGGCGGAGGGCGCGGGCGAAGGAGAACGGGTCGAACGGAGCCGGCCGGCGGCTGATTGTGAAACGGATCCAAGGGCGCGTCATGCCCGTGCGGCACGGGCCGCCTTCTCAGGGGGGAGCATGTACACGTTTCGAGGCATTGTGCTCGACAGGCAAGGAGGCACCATTCGAGCGCTACGGGTTACCGGCCGCGCATGCGCGCTCCTCGTTGTGGGAGCAATCGCCGTCGCTTTCTCGGGATGCGCCGGGTTCGATACTCCGGATCGCCGGGCTGAGCTGTCCGGCTTTCAGCAAGCCGCCGCCGCTGCCGGAGAGCCGGACGCGCCGGTGGTGCGTGATGGTGAGGGGCGGCCGCTTTCCGACCCGTCGCGAGAAGGGCCATACCAGGTCGGAACGTTCCGCTATGGCAGCGAGCACAATCCGCGCCGGCCGGAGTATCGCGATGCCGCGGTCGAGAGCGAGCCATTCGATATCTCACCGTTCTTCGATGGCGTGAATGAGAGCTTCTGGGGATTCGATGCCTCCGAGGTCCCGGTGAACGGGATGGTGTGGCATCCGGAAGGCTCCGGTCCCTTTCCCGTCGTTCTGGTGGTGCACGGGAATCACAACCCCGGGGCGTTTTCGGAAGGGGGATACGACTACCTTGGTCGTCTTCTGGCTTCTCGTGGGAGCATCGTGGTGTCGGTGGATCAGAACTTCCTCAACGGACCGCACACCGGAGAGAACGACGCGCGCGCGGTGTTGCTCTTGGAGCATGCGGCACGGATGGGGCGGCTGAACGGAGACGAGGGTTCGCCGCTTGCGGGTCGGGTCGACACGGATCGAATCGTGCTCATGGGCCACTCGCGCGGTGGAGAGGCCGCCGCGGTGGCGGCCATACTCAACGAGAAGGACTACTACCCGGACGACGGCACGGTCGAGCTCGATTACGATCTTCCAATCCGGGGGGTAGTGTCGATTGCCCCGGTAGAGGGGCAGTATCGTCCGGCGGAGCGAGAGCTTGCGATCCCGCCCGAGGTCGCCTTCCTTGTTCTGCACGGCTCTCAAGACGGGGACGTTTCACAGCACATGGGACTCCGCTTCTTCTCGCGAATGCAGGGCGCGCCCGAAACCGGCGAACGCGCGCCGCGCAACACCGTGTGGATCTACGGAGCCAATCACGCTCAATTCAATAGCCGGTGGGCCCGTGGACAGGATCCGCGCCCGAGCCCACCAGGCGCACTCCTCTCAGCGGAGGATCAGTTCCGTGCAGCCTCGGTCTTCATGTCCGCTTTCGTCGAGCTCGCATTCGCTCGGGAGCCGGCTTACGGCCGTCTGCTGGAGAATCCGGCACTCGGGGCCGCTTGGCTCCCGGAGACGGAGTACCGGACGCAGTATCGCGGGCCCGGCGCCGTAATTCTCAACAGCTTCCAGGACGACGCCGATTTCCGTACGGCCGCGTTGCCTGGTTGGCGTAACGAGCTCACGGGTGCCTCCTTCTGGGCGGAGCTGCCCGCGCGGCTCGGGGACGAGGATTGGGGCGAGGAGCATTCCGAGTTCGCCCGGCAGAGCACGTACGGGCTCGTGTGGGAATGGGAAGCGGCCGCAGGCAACGGCAGGAACACCGAGCAGAGCAACGACGAACACAACGAGCAACACAGCGAAGCGCACAATGAGGGGCCGCTCGCCCAGAATGAGAGGTCGCGTGCCCAAAATGAGGGGCCGCTCACTCAAAATGACGGCGCCGGGGGTGACGGCGCCGAAGGGCGGCGGGCCCCGGATGAGAGTAACGAGCGCGGCGACGGCGCCGAGAGGCCGACCGAAACGGCCGCTACCTCCGGCGGAAGCCGCTTGGTGGTGGAGTATACCGGGGAACAGACGGGCGTCGGGGAGTCGACGGGAGCGGAGGGCGGCGCGCGGCTCGTGGCCGATGCGCTCTCTATCGATCTTGCGCTTCTGTCGTGGATACCGGCAGGCGGGGAGGCTACTCCGGACGGTGCGCAGAATCGTGACGGAGAAGCGGAGAGCCCCGAGGCATTCGACGCGGCGCTGCGCATCGAGACATCGGAGGGCGTCGCGGAGACCAGTTTGGCTGCGCATCGACGGATCACTGAAGTGCCCCGTGCAAGCATCCTGGGCGGAACCTATCGTCACGATCTCCCGGAGACGATTTGGATCGACCTGGACGAGCTTTCGGGTGTCTCGGCGGGTCAGGACCTGCTGCGGGTGGAAATCGAGATGCCTGACGAAAGCTCCGGACGCGTGCTCATTACCAGCATGCTGGTCTACGGGGAGCTTCGCGATCAGGTGGAGGGGCTTTCGGTCTCAACGGTGGAATCGGGATCAGCACGACCGGCAAACGCCGAATCGGGAGGGTCGGAATGACGGGATACCATACGGGAGCCGAAACGAGACGCGACACGGGAGCCAAGGTAGGCGAGTATCCTGGACGCAACCGAGCAGGATACAACGGAGGCAGAGGCGGGACGCGCGGGGTGCTTCGGCTTCGGGTATGCGTAGTGGCGCTCGGGCTCTTTTTGCTCATTGTCGGAGCTGAGACGCTGGACGCGCGCGGATTCCCGAGCGTCGGCACCTTCCCGCTCTTCCTGCCCAGCGCCGACGGCGTGATGGCAGGCGCGGAATCGAGTGGGAACTACTATGCGCTTCTCTCGGACCGGGAACTGCGATCGTACGTAGCGGCTGGGGTTGCATTTCGGAGCGATCTCCCGTTCCAGGTGGCAAGCCCGGACGGGCAGCCGGAGGGGAATGCCGAGGACGTCTCGCATGGTGACGCGGAAACGCAGATCGCCGAGCCGCGCTATCGCGATCTCCTGATCAGAGGAGGGGTGGCGCAGACGCTTGCCGGGGACCGCCACTACCGCGCAACGGCGCTGGAGATGGAGACGGACGTAACGATACGCTACCGCAGACAGTCGGAGCGGGGAGACATAGCGCGGTTCTTCGGAGCGGCTCCCGGAAGCGTGGACGAAGACACGGCGGTGGCGGGCTCGGACGGCGCACTCGAAGGACGGCCGTACGTAGGACTGCGGTTTTCCGCCGCCCGGGATCGCACGTTGTGGTCGACTGCGTTCGTCGATGCGCGTGCGGGCGTTTCCGGGTGGGGCGGCATGTTGGCGTACGACGCCGCCGTAGAGCCCGGCGCGTGGTTCTTTGCTCCGCTCGGCGACTTCGGGTTGCAGGCTCGGGCGCCGATCGCGGGGAAGTGGCTCTACAGCGCGGTGGATGCGGAGTGGCGGACTCTTCTGAGTGACCCTATTGGTCCGGCGCCGTACTGGAGCCGGCCGCGCCCGCGCTTGCTCCGTGGAGTTGTACCGGACGAGGGGGCTCGGGCGGCCGGGTCCGGCGTAGCGGGGCTGCGCTCGCGGTTTCTGGAGTGGGAGTACTACTTTCCGATGGCGCTGGAGCTGGGCGCATTCGCCGAAGCAGGTGTGTGGATGGAAGGCCCGGTTGAGGCGCCCCGGGACCACGCGATCGGCGCGGGGGCTGAGCTGGTCCTCCGTACCCGGCACGAGATGTGGGGAATGGATGTCGCGCTTCGGGGAGGAGTGGCTGCGCCGGTGAACCCCGCCGGTGACCGGAAGCTCCGAGGTTTCCTGGCGGTGGACACTCCCGCGCCTTGGCCGGCGTACCGGTAGTGCATTTGACCGGTTCCGTTCACGGCCACTATATTTCTGGCTGCTGTCGAGTTCCGTACTCACGGAGCCCAGCCGCACGAGAATTGAAAACACGAGAATTAAAAAACGGAGACAAGCGAAGCCGGTTCGGCTCGCGCAGCTCTCCGGAAGGTTCGACTGATGAAAAGAGTAAGCCTCAGCGTGAAAATGGTGCTGGTGATAGTTGTCGGCGTGATCGTCGTGGTGACGGGGCTGAGCGTGTTCGTTTGGGAGAGTCAACACCGGGTCATGAACGAGGTCATGGAGAGCCGGGTGGAAGCCGCCCAAGCGGCCGCTCACGGGTTATTCGAAGAGCAGTCCCGCCAGGCGCTTGCGGCTGCGGTCGCACTGGCGAATACGAGTGAGATCCGAGACGTGGCGGAGCAGCAGGACCGAGATGAGGCGATCGAGCAGCTGATGCCGGCTTTCGATGCTCTGAAGGAGGAGATTGAGCTCTCGGTGCTCCACTTGCGCGCGCCCGCCGACACCTCTCTGGTCCGAGCCCAAGCGCTCGAGCGCTTCGGCGATCGGACCGACCGGCGCGCAATCCTCGACACGGCGGAGTCGGGTGAAGCCCGTACCGGTTTTCAGGAGGGCGCATACGGCCTCGGGATGCGGGGGTGGGCTCCGGTGTTTGCCGACGGTGAGGTAGTCGGTACGCTCGAGGCGAATATAGCGTTCACCGACACGTTGCTCTACGACATACGGGGGGACGTAGGGGCGGAGCTGGTGTTGTACACGCCGGATCCGGAATCGGAACGGGGCTACTCGCGCGTTGCCGACAGCGCGCTCGTTCTTGTGGATCCGACCGCGGAAGAGTTCCGACGGGCCGAAGCGGAGGAGATGGGGATGCGCGTAGAGGATCAGACGGCATACACGCTCTTTCCTCTCTTCGATTACGACGGCGAGCCGCTTGCGATGGTGGGGATCTTTACGAACGTCGAGTTCTATGAAGCACTCATCGCGGCTGCTACCGGCCGGACCGTGGCCCTCGTGGCCGCGCTGGGCCTATTGCTGGTCGTCATCGTCTACTTGTTGTTGCGCCGGCTGGTGATCCGCCCGATCAACGCCGTTGCCGGTTACTTGAAGCAGATTGCAGAGGAGGGCGGAGACCTCACACGCCGGATCGACTACCGCTCCGGCGACGAGATCGGAGCGCTCGTGTACTGGTTCAACAGTTTTGCCGAGCGCATTCGCGGGCTGATTGTGGAAGTGAAGAACCAGGCCGGGGTGTTGTCGGGCGTAGGAACCGAGCTCGCCACCAACATGGAGCAGACCGCGTCGGCGGTGCACCAGATCGGCGCGAGCGTCCGGAGCGTCAGCGATCAGACGGAGAATCAGGCGGCCAGCGTCAATGAGACGAGCGCTACGATGGAACAGATGGTCGGTTCGTTGGACTCGCTAAACGATCGAATCAGCCGGCAGGCTACGGACGTAAGCGAGTCATCGTCCTCCATAGAGGAGATGCTTGCAAGCATCAACTCGGTCACGCAAACCCTTGTGAAGAACAGTGAGAGCATCGATCAGCTGAGCAGCGCCGCGGAGGAAGGACGAGAGGAGCTGAGCTCGGTCACCGACAAGGTGCAATCGGTGGCCAAAGAATCGGAAGGGCTGGTGGAGATCAGCAGTGTGATCCAGGATATCGCCGGCCAAACCGACCTTCTCTCGATGAACGCCGCCATCGAAGCGGCGCACGCCGGAGAGGCCGGCAAGGGATTCGCCGTGGTAGCTGACGAGATTCGCCGGTTGGCCGAAACCTCCGGCGAGGAGGCACGCAAAGCCTCGAGCGTACTTCAGAGTATCAAGGAGGCGCTCGACGAGGTGACGCACGCGACCGAGCACGTGCTCGCGAGGTTCGAGTCGATGGAGAGCGATGTGAAGTCGGTGGCGGGCCAAGAGAGTTCGATTCGGAATGCGATGGAGGAGCAGAACTCCGGAAGCAAGCAGATCTTCGAAGCGGTGAAGGAGTTGAACGACATCACTACGGAGGTACGCGACAGCGCAGAGGAGATGCGTACCGGCGGCAAGGAGATCCTGGAGGAAACCGGCAACCTCAGGCAGATGACCGAGGAGATCCGAAGCGCCATGAACGAGATGGCCGGCGGAGCCGAACAGATCACGACGGCCGTGCAGACGGTGGACGAGCTGGGTAAGAGAAACCAGGAGTCGATCCGGAGCCTGCTCCGGGAGCTGGAGCAGTTCAAGACCGGTGACGGCGCGGCCGGGGCCGGTGAGGGGAACGCCGGAAGCTGACCGGGGAAGCAGAGGAAACGGAGTTGGACCAGTGCGGTTCACCGACGGCGGCGAGGTCCAGCTCCGTTTGTCGTGGCCGGGGAAGTCGGGAACGTTGAGAACTCGGTGGAGCCCAGTGCGTTCGCGTAGGCGAAGAGCCGTTCGAGCTCTTCGCGCAAGCGATACGCAGGGGCGCGAAGCGCGTCACGCCGCGTCGGGGGAGGGGGAGAGCCCGAAGGGCGGGCGAGGCGGAGGGGACCGCGGAGCGGACGGCGCGGCGGGACCGGAGGCGAGAGCCGGAGCCCGGAGTAGCGCGGTCCGCGCGGGCTGGGGGTGAGCGGCGTGCGCGGAGGCGTGGCAGGGAGCCCGCCTCTGCGTCCCCCGGAGAGGCAGGACGAGGGGGCGGACGGGGCGTGGCTCGGGAGTGAGCGTGCAAGGGAGCGGGCGACCGTGTTGGGGGGTGGGGTGAGCGTGCCCGGAGGAGGGCCCGCGCGGATGCGCCCGGCATGGATCAAGGCCAAAGTCGGTAACGGGAGTGAAACAAGGGCCCGCGTGGATGCGCCCGGTCTTGCAAGCGAGACGCCACATCTGAGTACACGCCGGGGCTGTTCAGGTGGCGGCGCCGGTGGTTGTGTTCATGGGGAGGTTGGGGTATTGTGGGGGAGAGAGTCGGTCGCCGGCCGAACAAAATCGCGTGTGCGAGGTCCAGAAGATGCAAGACACGATTCCCCAGCGGTTGCAGAAGATCAAGAACAAGTATCCGGATACTCCGGCCCAGTACATAAAAGACAAGGAGGGCACCTTTTGGCCCCGCTCCTACGCGGAGCTCTATGACGAAGTGCTTGCGGTTGCGCGCGGGCTGCGGAAGCTCGGGGTGCGGCGCGGCGATCATGTGGGGCTCATCTCGGAGAATCGCGCGGAATGGCTGGTGATGGACTTGGCGATTCTCTCGCTGGGCGCGGCGGACGTTCCGCGTGGCAACGACAGCATGGCGGGGGAGCTTCGGTACATCCTGGATTTCTCCGGCTGCCGGCTGGTCATGGTGGAGAACGCGCTGCAGCTGGCGAAGTTGGCGAGCGTTATTGGCGAGCTGCCTGCGGTCGAGACGATGGTGGTGCTGGATCCGGACTACGACGCCGATGGCCTGGCGGCCGAGACGCGCGCTGCGCTTAAGCGCGTGGAGATCCTCCGGTACGCGGAGGTGAGCGAGTCCGGGCGCGGAGGGCAAGGCGCGACCGATTCGGGCGCGATCGAGGCGGAGATCGCTCAGGGGAAGCCGGACGACACGGCGACAATTATCTTTACTTCAGGGACTACGGGGACGCCGAAGGGGGTGGTCCTCTCGCATCATAACTTCCTTCACCAGGTAAACTGCATTCCGGGCGTTGTAGACGTCACCCCGGGGGACATCTGGCTTGCGGTGCTTCCGGTCTGGCATAGCTTCGAGCGGATCACGCAGTACATAGCGCTGGGAAGCGCTTCGGCTCTTGCATACTCGAAGCCGGTGGGGAAGATCATGCTGGGGGACTTTGCGGCTGTTCGGCCGCAGTGGATGGCTTCGGTGCCGCGGATATGGGAGTCGGTGCGCTCGGGCGTGGTCAAGAAGGCGCGGGCCGAGGGCGGGATCAAGTGGGCGCTGTTCCGCTTCTTCCTTGCGGTGGGTGGGGCACACAAGCATGCCGGTGATCTGGTTCGCGGCCGGGTTCCGCGGTTCCGGCGGCGGTTGCGGGGTGTGGATGCTCTGAAGGGGATCGTGCCGTGGCTCGCGCTCACGCCGCTTGCGGCGCTGGGGTCGGCTCTGGTGTTCGGGAAGATCAAGGCGCGGCTGGGCGGGCGGTTTGTTGCGGGCGTGAGCGGCGGTGGGGCGCTGCCGTCGGCGGTGGACCGTTTCTTCGGCGCGGCGGGGATTCTCCTTCTGGAGGGCTATGGGCTGACGGAGACCGCCCCGGTCCTGGCGGTTCGCAAGCAGCGCCACCCGGTGCCGGGTACCGTCGGTCCGCTGCTGCCGAAGACCGAGTGCGAGATTCGCGACGAGGACGGCCGGGCGCTTCCACCGGGACGGCAGGGCACGGTCTTTGTGCGGGGGCCGCAAGTCATGAGCGGCTACTACCGGGCGCCGGAGCAGACGGCGGCGGTCCTCGCCGAGGACGGGTGGTTCAACACGGGCGACCTGGGGATGCTTACTCATGACGGGGAGCTCAAGATCACCGGGCGAGCGAAGGACACGATCGTGCTCCGCGGAGGGGAGAATGTGGAGCCGCTTCCGATCGAGCAGAAACTCAGAGAGAGCGAGCTGATCGATCAAGCGGTGGTGCTCGGGCAGGACCAGCGGTTCCTGGCGGCGCTCATCGTGCCGAACGGGGAGGCCCTGCGGGAGGCGCTGCGGGAGCAGGCGGAGCAGGGCGGAGAGCGCGGTGCGGGCGGCGGCGCTGGAAGCCGCCGGGCGGGGAGCCATACCTTTGTTGCGGGGGTGGACGTTCCGGCTCGGGGCAAGGAAGGTGGCGCCAAGGCGGCCGGCGGGGCGGCGGCCAACGCGGGCGCCGGCGCTGACGCGGCCGGCGCCGGCGGCGTGGAGGGCGCGTCGGCCGCCGAGGGGGCCGATCTGGCTACGCTCATCAAGCGTCCCGAAGTCCGCGGGATCATCGAGGCCGCGGTCAGCGACCTCGTGAGCGCCAAGCACGGGTTCCGCGCCTTCGAGCGGATCTATCGCATTCTCCTCGTGCCCGACCAGTTCGAGATCGGGAAGGAGCTATCGGCCAAGCAGGAAGTGAAGCGCCATGTGATAGCGGACACGTACGGCGCGGAGATCGCGAAGCTGTTTGAGTAGGGGGCGGGCCTGGGGCCTACTTGCCGGCGGCCCGGCGACCAGCTATCCCGGGAGGCCCGGTAGCCGGGGCCTGTCGTCCCGGCGTGGTAGCCCGACGGTCCGGCGGCACGTCGCCCGGGGCCGCCCTGGGGTCTGCCGACCGGGAGACCGGCCATCCTGGGGCCGGGCCCGCGGGGGGGCTGGGGCGTACTGCCGGGTGACTAGCCGGCACGCCGGCCGTGCCGTCTGGCGGAGAGCGGGTATTCCCGGCGCGGCATCGCGTCGCCTCCGTGCCGCCCGGCGCTACTCGTAACGGTATCCACCTGGATCCTGCTCCAGCTCGACGCCAAGGCCCAGCACGACACGGTTGACGAAGTTGAAGTAGCCTATGACGAGCGTGAGATCCAGGATTCCCCGGTCCTCCAGTCCGTGTCCACGCAGCGACGCTGCCCACTCCCCGTGCGCCGGTGCCCCTGCAGGTTCACGCGTCAGTGCAGCGGCGTACCGGCAGAGCGCCTCTTGCCGCTCGGTGAGCCTTGCGGCCTCGTAGTCGCCGCAGGCTACGGCGCCCGCAGCTTCGGGAGACCAGAAGTGCTTGAGTGCTTCGAGATGATGCTGGATGCAGTACGAGCACTTGTTGGTGGCCGACACCACGACGGCTACCATCTCGCGCTCGGCGCGAGACACCGGGGAGCGGCCGAACATGACGACCTTGTAGAGCTGCATGTGGGCCGTAATGCTTTCGGGATTGAGGCTTTGGATTTTGTGCACCTCAGCGAGCTTTCCGCGCGAACCGGATATTTCCTCATAGACACGCCGCAGATCCTCGCCGGCTTGCTCGGGCTGAATGACTTGGATGAACGGCATATGAACCTCCACGAAACAAGGGTGACGGAGTGTAGCTCGCGGTGTGGCCCACTCTCGCGGGCGATTCTAGTGGATCGGCGGCGGTTCGAACAGGCCCGGACAGCCGGAGGCCGGTTGTGTCGAAAAACCAAGGATTCCCGCTGCAACCCCCGTACTACTAGGTGAAGAGCGTCTTCCTGCCTGACGGGAGGCGCCGCTGATGCTATAGTAGAGGAGGAATGCAGATGAGCGACCAGCAGCTCGAAGCAATTGGCTCATACGTCAAGTCCCATCTCCCCCAGTGGCTCGCGGAGATCGCACCGGAGCAGCGCGCGCCGGCCGTAAGCGATCCCGTACTTCTGGAGCGCATCGTCCGCGTAGAGGAGTCGCTCAGCCACCAGCGCGAACTGATGCAGCAAGGCTTCCAGGCGATGGAGAATCGCTTCGCGGAGATGCGCGCCGACACGAACGCGCGCTTCGAACAGGTCGATAAGCGCTTCGAACAAGTCGACAAGCGCTTCGAGCAAATCGACAAGCGGTTCGAGCAAATCGACAAGCGGTTCGAGCAAGTCGACAAGCGCTTCGAAGAGATGCGCGCGGACATGAACACCCGGTTCGAGGAAGTACGGACCGACATGAACACCCGGTTCCAACAGGTCGACAAGCGCTTCGAGGATATGCGGGCCGACATGAATGGCCGTTTCGAAGAGATGCACAGCAGCATGGACGCGCGCTTTCGGACCACCAATCGGATGATCGTGGCGTTCTTCGCGCTGGTGACGATTGTTTCGGCGGTGGTTCAGGTATTGTGAGGTGAGCCGTGCGGCCGGGGGATCAGGTAGTCGCCCCCGTTTCTTCTCGTCTGCTTCCGGCAGTACTGCTCCGTTCAGCTATCGGTTACAACTTGCACCAGCAGAACTAGATCATTGTATTACGATCATCCAAAAACTACCCCGGCCAGGATTCGAACCTGGGACCTGCTGCTTAGGAGGCAGCCGCTCTATCCAACTGAGCTACCGGGGCGGCACTGAGTCGATCTCGGAAGCGCTCCGACAGTGCGGAATTGCGCGTGCGGACAAGTCAAGGCGTGCCGTTGTTGCGGCGACTACCGCAGAGCCGGCATCGAAGAGACGCCGTTCGCCGACCCATCTCCTTCGAGTGTAGGGGCCGGAACGGACCGTGTCAATTGAGCTGAACGGCCGCCGGCCGGGCCCGCTCAGATATCCGAGTAGAGCGCAAACTCGTACGGGTGCGGGCGCGTGTCGATCGGGAGGACCTCGTTCTGGAGCTTGTAGTTTATCCATGTCTCGATTACGTCCTCGGTGAAGACATCGCCCTTAAGGAGGAATTCGTGGTCGCGGCGCAGGTGTTCGAGCGCCTCGCGCAGGCTGCCCGGCGTCTTGGGGACCTTGGCCGCCTCCGCCGGCGGCAGGTCGTAGATGTTCTTGTCGAGCGGGTCGCCCGGATCGATCTTGTTCCGGATTCCGTCGATTGCCGCCATGAGCATCGCGCTGAAGGTGAGGTACGCGTTGCCGCTGGGGTCCGGGCAGCGGAACTCGAAACGCTTGGCTTTCTCGCTGGTGTGGTACATCGGGATGCGGATGCAGGCGCTGCGGTTCCGCGAGCTGTAGGCGAGGTTCACCGGCGCCTCAAAGCCGGGCACCAGCCGCTTGTAGCTGTTGGTGGTGGGATTGCTGAAGGCGAGCACGCTCGGCGCGTGCTTCAGGAGGCCGCCGATCGCATAGAGCGCCTCCTGAGAGAGTCCGGCGTAGCCGTCGCCATAGAAACGGTTCTTGCCGTCCTTCCAGAAGCTCATGTGAATATGCATCCCGCTCCCGTTGTCGTTCCATATCGGCTTAGGCATAAAGGTGACCGTCTTGTTGTGACGGCGCGCCACGTTTTTCACCACGTACTTGTACTTGAGGAGGTCGTCCGCCATCTTGACGAGCGTACCGAAGCGCATGTCGAGCTCGCACTGGCCGCCGGTGGCCACCTCGTGGTGTTGCGTTTCCACCGGCACGCCGATCGAGTCGAGCACGAGCATCATCTCGCTCCGGATATCCTGGAGGCTGTCCGACGGCGGGACCGGAAACTGACCTTCCTTGTACCGTAGCTTGTAGCCGAGGTTCGGCTCTTCGGTGCGGCCGGAGTTCCACTGACCTTCCACCGAGTCCAGGAAATAGTAGCCGCTGTGCTCGTTCTGGGCGAAGCGGATATCGTCAAAGACGAAGAACTCCGCCTCCGGACCGAAGTAGGCGGTGTCCCCGATGCCGGTCGATTTGAGATACTGCTCCGCCTTCCGGGCAACGCTCCGGGGGTCGCGCGTGTAGTCCTCTCCGGTGACCGGGTCGCAGATGTCACAGGTCATCACAAGCGTCTTGTGCCGGAAGAACGGGTCGATGAAGGCGCTGTGCGGGACGGGCCTGACGATCATGTCTGACTCGTTAATCGCCTGCCAGCCGCGGATGCTCGAGCCGTCGAATCCCATTCCGCGCTCAAAGGTATCCTCGTCGAGGTCGTGCGCCGGGAACGAGAAGTGCTGCCAGATTCCGGGGAAGTCCATGAAGCGGAGGTCCACGATCTGTATCCGTTCTTCCTCGATGATGCCCAGCACGTCCTGTGCCGAGTGCGGCTCGGTCATTTTATCCTCCTATATAGTACGACGGCTCCCGCGGCTCCCACGCCTCCCGGGATCGGGACTATGGCTGGGCTTGCGGCTTCTCGGATCGCCGGGAGCTCCCCACTGAGGTGGGTTGGAATATAGCACAGCGGCCCCGGGGCGTGAACCGGGGCTGAGGGAGCCGTTCGGGCGTCACTCGGCTGCGTCGTCTTCTTCTAGGATAGCTCGGTATTCGTTCCGGGTCCGCCGCAGGACCTCGTCGAGCGTCGCGAAGAACGTGTCGGGATCGGCGCCGGGTCCCTGAACGCAGCGCGCGAGCTTTCGCCGCTCGGGCGGCTCGGACGGGAGGGCGTGCAGCCGGCGGTCGCCGTAGAGCTGGAGGAAGTGCTCGATCTTCCGGAGAAACACGTAGTCGCACTCGAGCTGTGCTGCCTGCTCCTCGCTTAGGAGGGAAGCGCCCTTCAGTGCTTCGATTGCCGCCAGCGTGTTTCCGATCAACAGTCCGGGGTAGGTCGGTGCGTGGATCATCTGCAGCGCCTGGACGAGGAACTCGATATCGCGTATCCCGCCGATCCGGTTCTTGATGTCTTCGCGCTCCTCGGCGCCGTGGTGCTCGACGGCTTCGGAGCGGAGCATGCGGACCGTCCGGCGAACGATGGCCGGTTTTCGAGGGTGGCTGAGGGTCGGGCGCAACTCGGCGACGACCCGTTGTCCGATGAAGCGCGCGCCGGCAACCGGCGAGAGCTTGAGCAGTGCCTGCTGTTCCCAGAGCTGAGCGCTGCTGCGGTAGTAGCGAAGGAGGGCGTGCGTAGCAGGTACCATGGGCCCGGCCTCCCCGTGAGGGCGGAGGCGCAGATCGACCCGGTAGGCTTGTCCCTCTTCGGTGAAATCGGTGAGGTCCTGGATAAGCGAGCGGAACACGCGAACATAGAGCCGTTCCTCTTCGTCGGGGCGCGGCTGCGGTTGCTGCTCGTCCCTCGCAGGCGGATCCTTCCCGGCTACTCTTCCCGGCGAAAGATCGGCCGTCGAGGAAGCGGGAGCATCGGTGGCGGCCTCTCCGGTCGATCCGGTCGCGGGCGCCCCGCTCGTGGGGGCTCGACTCGCGGGCGCTTCCCCCGACGATTCGCTCTCCGTCGATTGGGATACGAGCGGGTCGTGGGCGGGATCGTAGACAGCCACGAGATCGATATCGGAGCTGTAGTTGAGCTCTCCCGCCCCGAGCTTGCCGAACGCCAGGACGCAGAATCGATCCGGGCTCGCCGGCACCGGCAGCCCCTGTGCCTCGACCTTACTCCATACGGCCCGGAGAGCCTCCTCGATTACTGCCCGTGCCAGGCTTGAGATCTCCCCGGTTACCTCGGAGAGCGAGGTCTGAAGGCAGATGTCGCGAGTCCCGATCCGCAGAATATGGCGCTTGCGGAAGCGCCGGATAGCGTTGAGCCGTTCCGGTCGCGTCGTACACTCTTCCAGCTCGGCGCGGAGCTGATTGGCGAGCCCGGTTTCGGAATAGGAGCTGCGCACCGTCCGGGCCTCGGTGATCCAGTCGAAGAACTCGGGGTTTGCGATGAGCGTGTCGGCCAGAAACTGGCTCCCGTTTGCGATCGTGAAGAAGATGTCCAGGCGCTTCGGCTGATTTAGGAGTCGGCTCACGTGCTCGTCCGTGTCGCGAAGGCGGCCGAGAAACGCTTCCCAGTTATTGAGCGCCATGTCCGGATCGGCTACCTGTGCCAGCCGATCCCACGCCAGAACAAGGAGCCGCGCAAGCCGAGTGCGGGGAATGCCGGTCCGCCGCATCGCTCGGATATTCTCAACCGCGCGCTCGGGACGCGAGAAACCGGCGCCGGCGAACGCCGCTCGGCTAGCTTCTTCGGAGAGGGAATCGGAGAGGACGAGATCGGCCACGCTCCCCGCGGCCTCCCCGGGGATCGCTTCCCGACCCAGATGGCGCTCCACGAACGAGCGAACGGCCGCGGTGTGCATCTCGAAGTCCAGCTTGAGCTTCTCCTGCGCCGCCAGATTCTCGTCATGTCGGTATCCGATCCTCCGGGCCAGGTGGCGAAACTCCAGGCTGTCGAAATCGGGGAGAAAGAGATCCTGCGCGTTGCCGCGGAGCATCCGCATCCCGTTGAGCAGGTCGCGCAGAAAACGGTAGGCGGAGATCATCGCTTCCGCCTCGGCGGTATCGATGGCCCCTTCCTTCGATAGTTCGCGAAGGGCTTCGTGGATACCGGGGCAGCGAAGCTCCGGCTTGGCGCGCCCGTAGGTTACCTGCAGGAGTTGAACGTTATACTCGAGATCTACCAGCCCCCCTGGGCTGAACTTGGCGTTGATCCGGCCTTCCGGCACCTTTTCGGCGATCTGGTGCTCGCGGAGCTTGCGGAGCTCGGCGATGTCGATACTCTCGCTGCGGTAGAGGATGTCGTCACGGATGCGTACCGCCCGCCGGCCGAGCTCCTCGTCTCCGGCGATCCAGCGAAGGCGCACGAGGGCGAGCCGCTCCGCCGCGTGTGCCGGGCCTTTCGGCCCGTAGTAGCTTACGAAGCTGTCAAGCTTGCACGCGAGCGGGCCGTCGGCGCCGTAAGGGCGTAGTCTGAGATCGATTCGGAAGATTCCCTCCCGCCGCGCACGGATCATACCGACCGCGGATCTGAACAGCCGCTCGAAGAATTCCCGGTTCCGTACCGGTTTCCGCCCGTCGCTCTCTCCATCGTCGCTGTACATGAACAGGAGCTCGATGTCGCTGGCGTAGCCCAGCGCTTCTCCGCCCAGTTTTCCGAGGCCGAACGTCGCCCAGCTCGCTTCGACCCCTGCGGCGGTCCGCGGAACCCCGTGTGTCTCGACAATCCCGCCCCACGCGAGGCGAATTGCGGCGCGCACCACCGCCTCCGCAAGCGATGTCAGCCTTCGGCTCAAAAAGAAGAAATCGAGCTCGGGAACGAGAATGTGGTCGAGGTCGATAAGAAAGCTTTCCCGATCCTTGAAACGGTTGAGCTCTTCGACCGCCTCCTCGCGGTTCTGGCACTCTGCGAGCTTCTGGTCCAGCGCCGACTCGATCTCGTGCTCGTCGGTGCTGAGGAGCTCGTGCTGCTCTACCTTGCGGAGCATGGGAAGCAGGCTCTCGTGCTGAAGCCGGATGAAGTCCTCCCAGATGAAGTCGCTGGTACCGAGGAGAATTGCCAACTCCTCCTGGAAATGGGGATCGGAGAGCATGCTTCGGACGTCCGCCGCACCGCGCGCGGTCGACAGCTCCTGGATGACCTGGCTGAAGCGGAGGAGCGCTGCGTAGGGATCCGGCGCTTGGTCCAGGAAGCTCGTGAACTGTTTCGTGAACACGATCGAGAGCGTGATCCGGTCGAGGACATCGCGATCTCGAACCGCCCTGCCGTCTGGGCCAACGAACTCGAATGTGTCCTGGATGCGTCCATCCACTGTGGAGATGTCGACGCGGGTGATCGACACTCCGTGTAAGCTAAGCGCCGTACTGAGCGCATACAGGAAGCACGGCGTATCCTCGCTTCTCACGGTGAAACGCGTGACGCCGTTGTGGTCCGTTGCGTGCTCGACTTCCACCGGCAGCAGCATACGATACGTATTTCGGAGCCGCCCGATCTGAAGCGATACCTCCTCCACTACGTAACGCCGTGCTTTCTCGACCGCGCCGTGGTCGCTTGGATCGGCGAGGTGTCGAAAGAGGGTGTTGAACTGCCCTTCCAACGTGTCTTCCCAGTTGGAGGTAGGATCGAGTGGCTCGATCTCGAAGCTGTCCACGATTCGAGTTCCGATCCGGTCGTCGAGTGGAACGGTGTAGGCGTGTCCTCGATGCACCTGGAGCCCCGCCGCAGAGATCAGTCCCGTGACCAGCGAAAAAAGCCACGGCCGATCGGCTCCCAGAACAGTCACCCGCGCAAGAGGGCGCCGGTGCGCGGCGCCGGTAGCCTCGCCGCTACCCGTGGCGCTGCCGCTACCGGTAGCCTCGCCGCCACCCGCCGGCTCGACTATCAAGCGGAATGGGAGCTCGGGCTCGAGCGCAAGAAGCAATCTCACGTACTGTTCGGCTTGCTCCTCGGTAAGCGTTCGAAAGAAGTCCGCGGGCAGAGCTTGTACTAGTTTTTGCGATACGCTCGAGAGGTGCGTCTGTGCGTTGCTCGGCTCCTGAGCGTTTTCGTGACGATCTTCGCAGCGTGAAGAGGCCGGCTCGGAGCCACCCCCCGGACTCGCTGCGTCTCCCTGGGGGGCAGTCGGATTTCGTAGAACCGGAGCTTTCTCCGCTGAGGACGCGGAGTCGCTCAAGGCTGTGAGGAGGCGGAAGCGCTTTTCCGATACGGAAGACATGGGCGGTGTTTCCGGTCAGTATGCGTCTATCGTACGGCGCTGCCCGAGCCCTGTCAACGTCACCGATGGTCGACCTCACAGCCTCAGGTGACGATGCGTGGCTCCCGGCCGGCGGCGCTCGGCACCGCGCAGGCGAGGGCGGGCCGGCTGGGAGCAGGCTGGTGGAGCTTCGCCCATGGTGGGGGAAGCGGAAGCCCGCGAGGGGCGTGCCGGGCAGAGCGCGAGCGGAGCCCGATAAGCACGCCCCGGTGCCCGCAGGGCACGCGGGCTGAAGCGTGGGGGATACTTCCCCCAACAATCCGTGCCTCACGGTCGAAGGCTTGTTGCTCGCCGCCGGCGGTGGCGTTCCAGCCTGGTCCTTGCTTGGAAAACTCGCCTTTGACGGGCCTCGACCGGTGGTATACGATCTCGCGCATGACTCACGCGGAGATGGAACGGGAACGCCACTGGTTCGAAGCCGATGTTCGCGAGCGCTTCGTGCGCTACGCCACTGTCGCTACGACGTCGGATCGGCGGTCGAGCTCGATCCCTTCGACCTCGGGCCAGTGGGACCTGGCAAAGCTCCTCGCCCAGGAGCTCCGGGATCTGGGGCTGACGGATGTGGAGCTGACCGACCGCTGCTATCTGATTGCTCGTATCCCCGCAAATGAGGAAGGCGCCGGAGCGCCCACGTTTGGGCTGATGGCCCATGTGGACACGGCACCCGATCTCTCGGGGGAGAACGTTCGACCGCAGGTGATCGAACGGTACGAGGGCGAGTCGATTCCGCTGGGGGAGAGCGGATACCGGCTGGATCCGGAGGAGTACCCGGAGCTTCTGATGTACCACGGCCAAGCGATAATCACGACGGACGGAACCACACTGCTCGGCGGCGACGACAAGGCGGGCATTGCCGAAATCATGACGGCGGCGTCCTTTCTGCTCAGTCGCCCGGAAATACCCCATGGGGAGATCGAGCTGATATTCACCCCGGATGAGGAGACCGGGCGAGGGATGAGCGCGTTTCCTCTGGAGAAACTCCGGTCCGCCTGTTGTTATACACTCGATGGGCCCGGCGAGGGCTCGGTGGAGACCGAGTGCTTCCACGCCTACCGCGTGACGCTCACCTTCCACGGCCGAGCGGCGCATTTGGGGTATGCCCGTGGGAAACTCGTGAATGCGGTGGCAATGGCTGCTGCGTATGCTGCCTCGCTTCCACAGGCTGAGAGTCCTGAAGCGACCGATGGGCGATACGGCTACTACTGTCCCTTGCAGATATCCGGAGATGCCGAGCGCGCCTACCTCCACGTCTACGTGCGTGACTTCGAGCCTGACGGGATGGAACGGCGACTCGAGACGCTTCGCCGGCTGGAGGCGGCCGTGGAATCGATGTACCCAGGCGGCAAGATCGAAGTGAGCGAAGAGCGGCAATACGCCAATATGCGTGATGCCCTCGGTCGCCATCCTGGTGTCGTGGAGAAGCTCGAAGCGGCGATCGCCGAGACCGGTATTCAGCCCGAACGGGGGCTCATCCGGGGTGGTACCGACGGCGCCCGGCTCACTGAGATGGGCATCCCCACGCCGAATCTGTTCTCCGGCCAGTTCAACATGCACAGCCGTTTCGAGTGGGTTGCCGTCCCCGCGATGGTACGTGCCGCCCAGAGCGTGGTTCACCTGGCACGGCTCTGGGCGGAGGAGTCGCGGGAGTAGATCCGCGGGACCCGCTTGCTGATGTTGCAGGTTATCTCGTACGGGATCGTCCCGCACAAGCCGGCGAGCTCCGCCGCATCCGGACCGCCGGCGTCCGGCCCAAAGAGCGACACCTCCGCGTAGAGCTCCGGCGGGGTCGATCCACAGTCGACCATAAGCTGGTCCATGCAGACGCGTCCTACGATCGGGAGGCGCCTTCCTCCGGCGAGCACCGTGCCGCTGTTCGAGAGAAGCCGGTTGTACCCGTCTCCATAGCCGCACGGTATGGTGCCGATCCAGGTGCGTCGCTCGGTCCGATACGTTGCGCCGTAGCTAATCGTGGTTCCGGCCGGCACTTCCTTGAGGAACACGATCCGCGATCGCAGCTCCATTACCGGGCGAAGCTCGAGCGGGCGGTCCATCTCCTGCGATGGGTAGTACCCATACGCCGCGAGTCCCGGGCGCACCATATGGTAGTAGCTCTCCGGGTACTGGAGGACCGCGCCGCTGTTTGCCGCATGGATCACGCCCGGATCGATCCCTTCGGCCCGGATCGCCTCCAACGCCCTTTCGAAGCGCTGGAGCTGCGTCCGTGTGAGCGCCGGATCGCGGTCGTCGGCGGCGGCAAAGTGCGTGGATACGCCCCGCAGCCTTACGCCCGGAAGCGATTGGGCGCTCTTCGCGAGCCTACCGGTCTCCGACGGCGGACAGCCGATGCGCCCCATGCCGGTATCCACCTTGAGATGGATGTCGATTGTGGCGCCTTGGCGCCGGCATTCCTGGTTCAACGTCTCCGCGAGGTGTGCGTCCCCGACCAGCGGGGTCAGCCGGTGAGCGACAATCTCCTCGAGCTCGGTCGGGTTCGGGAGGCTGTAGAGGAGGAGCGGGAGCTCTATTCCGGCGTGGCGCAGCTGGACTGCTTCGTCTACGGTTGCGACGGCGAGGTACTCGACCCCTTCGGCCACGGCCGTCGCGGCAACCTCCTCGATTCCGTGTCCGTATGCGTCCGCCTTGACGGCCAGACAGAGCATCGGAGGCGAGGCGGGCGCGTGTTCCGCCGTCCAGTTCCGGAGGGCGCGAATGTTGCGAGCTAGGTTGTCCAGGTGAATCAAAGCACGAGTTGAGCGCATGGGCGCATACTACACGCGCGGCGGCGCCGTGCAAAGGCGGCGGCCTTTTCGTCGAGAAGCGCGCCGTCCGGGATTGACAGAACCGCGATAGTGGGGCACTATGTTTTTGTACTAGTTATATAGTACAAGGGCCGGTGAGCGTGCGTCGGCACGGCGCTTGCCGAGCCGACATATACACCGGGCAGATCCCCGCGGGCGGTATGGGACGCCGCATACGGAGTGGGCCGGGGCGCCGGCCCCGGGGCTGTACAAGGCGCCGGCCCAGGGGTGGCTGCCCGGGGCGCCGACGCGGGGTGCCGGCACCAGGCGCCGGTACGAGGTGCCGGCGTCAGGCGGCACGGACAGTAGGTTCTGGGCGCCGGCACGGGGGAAAGAGAGGATTCCATGAGTGGTGGGGCAATAGCGGTAAGCAATATTTCCTACGCGTACGGGGAGACCCGGGCGGTTCGCGGAATCTCGTTCGCTGTGGAACGGGGAGAGATTTTCGGGTTCCTGGGGCCCAATGGGGCCGGCAAGTCGACGACGATCAAGATGCTTGTAGGGCAGCTGGTGCCGCAGGCCGGCACCATCACTATTCTGGGAACGCCCGTGCGCGGCCACTCGCCTGAAGTCCATGCGCGCATCGGCGTGAGCTTCGAGGAGAAGAATCTCTACCTGCAGCTGACCGGGGAGGAGAACCTCCGCTTCTTCGCTTCGCTCTTTGGGCTCAAGCGACCGGACATTCGCGGGCTCCTCGAGCGTGTCGATCTCTTGGGACGCGAGGGTGACCGGGTTGCGACCTACTCCAAGGGAATGCGGCAGCGGCTCATGATCGCACGTGCGTTGATAAACGACCCGGACGTTCTTTTTCTGGACGAGCCGACCGACGGGCTGGACCCGGTTTCCGCCCGGGCGATCCGCGCCATCATCCGCGAGCGGGCGGATGCGGGAGCGGCGGTAGTGCTGACTACGCACGATATGAACGAGGCGGATACGCTTTCCGATCGGGTTGCCTTCATCAACGAGGGAGTCTTCCATGCGATCGATACCCCGGAGAACCTTAAGCTCGCCCACGGGCGGCGGGCGGTAACCGTGCGTACTCGCCGGGACGGTGACGTCCAAGAAGAGCGGATTCCCCTGGACGAAGGGGACTTGTCGGACCGGCTCACCGGCACCTTGGCCGGACGTGACGTACTCACGATCCACACGGAAGAGGCCACTCTGGAGGATATCTTCGTGGCGATCACCGGAAGGGGGCTGGAGTAATGGCCTCAAGCGGAGCGCCTCTCGGCCGGGCGCCGTCCGGCAACGCAGCGCCCGATGGAACGTCCTCCGGCGGGGTGCCCCGCGGCGGGGCGCCCTCCGGTGGAAGGCCTTCCGGCCGAACGTCGGAAGGAGACGGGCGCACTCCGGTGACGCGGCTCGCGTTGATTGCCGCTATCCTCAAAAAGGATCTGTTGGAGTTCTCGCGAGAGCGGATCTACATGGTGCTCTCTGTCGCAGGGCTCGTTCTTTTTGTCGCGGTCTACTGGGTCATCCCGGATACGGTGGATGAAGAGGTCACCGTCGGAGCATACCTCGGCCCGGACGCCGGTTTCGCGGAAGCGGCTTTCGGTTCTGAGGCCGGGGAAGGCTTGGATCTGCTTCTCTTCGACAACCGGGAGGAGCTCCGCGCCGTGCTTGCCGGCACGGCAGAGGCCTGGCGGGGC
>Ga0207421_10002048_pt1 | contig 25480 bp, 19 predicted proteins | sample SodLakKL_010_SED_4_FD_187542 | JGI IMG/M metagenome (GOLD analysis project Ga0207421, IMG submission 187542) | Alkaline sediment microbial communities from Lake Tanatar, Kulunda Steppe, Russia - 8KL_010_SED (SPAdes) (version 2) | ecosystem: Environmental > Aquatic > Non-marine Saline and... | reverse complement strand
CGGTTCAATGCGCATGTTCATATCAGAAAGATCAAGCCTCCCTTCGTCTGTGCTTCTGCCGGGAGCCAGGTTTGCCACTCCGTAATCGCCGCGGAACATGTACAGGAAGCTGCTTTCATCGGCCGAAACAATGCCTGTGCGGATGCCGTCCATGATCGAATGGTCTTCCTGCTCCACGTAATTGTAACGCCTCATTCCGCTGTCCCCAAAATAGACAAGGCCATCGGTTACGGCCTGGAGGCCGGAGTAACTTCCGGCTCCCATCGGGAATGCAACCACCCGCCTGTCGGCTCCTTCGGTCTGGATGGTGACATGGATATCTTCATCATTGTTGTTATTGCTTTCCTGGCTCTCTCTGCCCATGGGCTCAATTGTTTCTTCCGGTTCGAACAACCGCGGACTCTCATCGGTCAGGTACATGGCGTAGATCCTTGTTGACCGGTTGTAGAGGTAGTTGAACTCAAAGGAAGAAAAAGTCAGGTTAAAATCACGGTCTGAAGTAAAGAAAATATATTCTCCGTCTTTGGAAAAAACCGGATTGCTTTCGTTGTATTTGTCACCGGTGAGTTGAAAGGGTTCTCCGTCTTCGATGTTGTACACCCAAACAGCTCCCTGTTCGTTTCGGCTGCTTTTGGCATATGTGATCCACCTTGAGTCAGGCGAAAAGTCATAGTGGCGGATCTCTTCAGCGGTGGGCCTGTCGACCTCTGTCAGATCTCCGGTTTCGGTATCAAGCAGCTGCAGCCGCATACTTCGGTCAAAAAATACCAGGTAACGGCTGTCGGGTGACCATTTGGGCTGATATTTCCAACCCTGGCTGCCAGAGGTTACCTGACGGGGTTCGGCTCCTTCTGCATTCTCCAGCAAATACACTTCATATTCTCCGGTGGTATCGGCATAATAGGCGATCCATCTGCCATCAGGAGACCATTGCGGATAGACAGCCCTTTCTCCCTGGGTATGTGTCAGGTTAAAAGTGGTTCCCTCACCGGCCGGTACAGAAAAGATATCTCCCCTAGCGTCAAAAAGTACGCGGTTTCCGGTGGGCGAAATCGCCACGCTGTGAATATGATCTTTCACGTTTTTCTGGTAGGGCAGGGTGTTGGCAAAATCGTACTGGATATTCACAACAACCCTTTCCTGTTGTCCGGTTTCCAGATTCAGGCGGTAAATATGGCCGCCGCTCTCATATGTGAGCTGTCCGTTGGTACCCGAAGGCCACATGACATCAAAATCATCATGATAGGTCATTTGCTCCACTTCACCTGTATTGGTGTCGTAGCTGTGAATGTTCAGCCATTTGTCACGGTCGGATGCAAAATAGATTTTGTCTCCGTACCATACAGGGATGTGATCGGTTCCCTTGAAATCTGTGACCTGCCGTGAAGTGTTTTCTTCGAGGTCGTAGATCCAGATATCAGAAGCTCTTCCCCCTTTGTATCTTTTCCATGTGCGAAATTCCCTGTCAACGTAGGCAAAGGCCATTTTGTTCCCTTCGGGAGAGAGGACGCCAAATCCTCCGTGGGGGATGGGAAGGGGTTCCTCCATTCCTCCTTCTATGTCGACCGTAAAATATTTTCCCATACGATCGCCGTATGGAGTCCGGTTACTGCGGAAAAGAACTTCCCGGCTATCGGGGGTCCATCCCAGCACCACATTGTCGAATCCGCCCCTGGGGGGCATGGGACCTACGTCATTGTAATAGGTGAGCTGCCTGGGTGTGCCTCCTTCTGCAGGCATTACGTATACCTGGCGTGAGCCACTGTATTCGGCAGAAAAGGCAATCCACTCCCCGTCCGGAGATATTTTCGGGAAAAGCTCCAGTCCTTTGTGGGAGGTAAGTTGTTTGGCATCTCCGCCTCCGGCATTCACCGTCCAGATATTTCCGGCATAGACAAATACAATCTGGTCTCCGTTGATGTCGGGATAGCGCATCAATCGCGCATCCTCAGTGGCAAATACACCTGCAGACATCATCAGAAAACCAAACAAAGCAATGATGTTGATTGGTAGTGATCGCATAAGGTTTTGGTTTATTGTTTATAGATAATTGCATTAATATTCATTCCTGCGCCAACAGAAGCAAACATAAGGTAGTCTCCTTTTTCGATCTTGTGGCTGCTGAGCTGACGGTTCAGAATCATATCGTACAGGGTGGGAATGGTGGCCACTGAACTGTTTCCCAGTTCCTGAATATTCATGGGCATGACCTCGGTAGTTTCCGGTTTGATTTTGTACTGCCGGTAAAACCGCTTTACGATCCCTTCATCCATTTTTTCGTTGGCCTGGTGAAGGAGTACTTTACGGATATCCTTCACGTCAATACCGGCTTTGTCAAGGGCTGCTTTCATTGCAGGAGGTACCTGGGAAATGGCATATTCATAAACCTTTCTGCCATCCATTTTGATATATCTTGTATCAGGATCACTTTCAGGTTTGTATGATTTTCCCATATAGAGGTAATGCAATTCCTCTTCAGTGTGACTGACTGCTGCAAATGAGAGAATGCCTCTTTTTTCTTCCTCTTCAACAACTTCGATAACCGTTGCCCCGGCTCCGTCTGAGAAGATCATGGTATCCCGGTCGTATGTATCGACCACCCGTGAAAGGGTCTCGGCCCCAATTACAAGGCAGCGGCGGGCCATTCCTGTTCGGATAAAAGCATCGGCATGAATAAGACCCTGTATCCATCCGGGACATCCGAAAATCAGGTCATATGGAATGCACTTCGGATTTTTGATGCCCAGCAGATGTTTAACGCGGGAAGCTATGGATGGAACCATATCTGTCTGAATGGTTCCCCGGATCACATCACCGAAATTATGGGCAACAATGATCTGGTCAATGGTTTCCGGGTCGGCACCTGCGGCTTTAATGGCTCTTTTGGCGGCAATGGCTGCAATATCGGAGGTGGTTTGGTTTTCTTCCACCCAGCGCCGTTCTGCAATGCCGGTGATGTCGCGGAATTTTCGCACCACATCTTCACCAGGTGAGTCAATGATTGCTTCCGCCTTATCAAAGAAGGTCTGGCGGGCAAAATGGCTGTTATCGATGCGCCGGGTCGGGATATAACTTCCGGTTCCTGTGATTACTGTGTTCAGATTGCTCATATTGATTCAGAATAAGATTGCTAATTGGCCTTTATGGATTGATGCCTCTGTTTACAAAAAGACCGGAAAATTACAGATTTTTTTTTATTCAGGGAAACCGGGCTGTTCATACCTGACGGTCGGGGGTGCGAAGAAGGCCCGGAATCCATTTAATATGCTGGACAAAATAAATGTAACTTTGCAAAGTTAAAATAACATAAGCTGATTTTCGCACATCAACTTAACAATGATGCAATTTGTTTACCCAGGCTTTCTGTTCGCCCTGTTTGCTGTCAGTATTCCGGTAATCATACATCTTTTTCGGTTCCGGCGTTTCAGGACGGTGTTTTTCCCGAACATTGCTTTCCTGGAAAAACTGAGTGAAGCATCTGCCAGAGAGTCCCGTTTAAAGCACTTGCTGGTGTTACTTGCACGAATCCTCGCCATTGTTTTTCTGGTGCTGGCTTTTGCCCGTCCTCATATACCGGCCGAAGGCGAAGCGATCAGCTCTGAAGGAAATGCAGTGGGTGTATATATTGATAATTCATTCAGCATGGAAGCTTTGTCAGAAGAGGGGAGGTTGTTGGATGAAGCACGTTCCCGTGCCCTGGAGATTGCAGGGGTGTATGGGGCAGGTGATCGTTTCCTTTTGCTTACCAATGATTTTGAAGGACAGCATCAGCGGTTCGTAAGCCGCAGGGAATTTAAGGAAATGGTTAAGCAGGTGGAGGTTTCTTCCAGGGTCAGAACGATTGCGGAAGTGGCCACAAGAAAATCGGAACTTTTTTCCGATGAACCGGCCGTAAATCAGAGAGCTTACTACCTTAGCGACTACCAGAAATCCACCAGTGAACTTGATGACCTGGATCGTTCACCCTCACCGGATGCCTGGTTGATTCCTCTTGAAGCACGCAGGTCGGATAATGTTTTTATCGATTCTGTTTGGTTTGATTCACCTGTTCACCTGTCAGGAGAACAGGTGAACCTTTCAGTCCGTATTTCCAATGATGGCGGGCAGGTGCTTGAAAGCCAACCGCTGCGGCTTAATGTGGATGGACGCCAGCGAAGTGTGGCTGCATTCAACCTCGGTGCAGGTGAGACCACAGAGCTGTCAGTCAGCTGGTCAGCTGGTCAGGGACCCTTTCAACAGGGGTATGTTGAGATTTCCGATCACCCTGTAACTTTTGACGACCGATTATATTTCAGTTATCCCGTTGCGACTGAAATACCTCTGCTTGCACTGGAAGGCGATGGGCTTAACCCGTATCTTCAGGCACTTTATGGCGAAGACGAATTGTTCAGTTACCAGACCATGCCGGGGTTCTCCATCGACTACGGGCAGCTTTCGGAGCATCATTTGCTGATTATGGATGGGTTTGAACAGGTATCGGATGGGCTTGGGCTTGAGTTGCAGCGATTTGTTGAGGACGGTGGAAGCCTCATGATTTTTCCTGGTGCCGGGGCCGCCATATCTTCGTATAACCAGTTTTTTCAGTCTTTGGGTATTGATCATTTTGATCAGCTTGACACAACGGAAACGGATGTGTCTTCCATCAACGAATTGCACAGATTATTTGACGGGGTATTTGAGGAAGTTCCCGATCAGATGGATCTTCCCACTGTTTTTAGTCATTATGCGGTCAGCAGACAGGTTGGGACAGGCGGGGAGGTACTGATGACCCTGCAGAACGGCCGGCCTTTTTTCACTTCTTACAATGTGGGAGAAGGGAAGGTATATTTGTCAGCTGTTCCTATGGACGACAGGTATTCCAATTTTCACAGGCACGCAATTTTTGTGCCGGTGATGCTTAATTTCGCCCTGCAGGGGGGAGCCACACAGCCTGCTTATCATAGCATTGGTAAAGACCAGTCAGTGACCATCCCCGGTAAGGGATCCGGACAGGAACAGGTTTTTACCGTGAGCAGAAATGGGTTTGAGGCGATCCCCGAGCAAAGGCGCAGGGGGAATCAGGTTCAGTTGTGGTTTCATGATCAGATTGCAGATGCCGGTAACTACTTCCTGTCTTTTAACCAGGAAAAAGTTGGTGGTCTGTCTTTTAATTATGATCGCAGAGAGTCTCTGATGGAGTGCTACACCCAAAGTGAATTGCAGGATAAACTGGACGATTTGCAGACAGAGGGCGTCCGTGTGGTCGATACCGGCGACAAGCCCATGGAAAAGGTGTTGCATGAGATGGGTATGGGCCGTTCATTGTGGCAATGGTTTATTCTGCTTGCATTGCTTTTCCTGCTTGCAGAGGTGATCCTTATCCGTTTCTGGAAATAAAATCTTCATCGGGGATTTATTTATAAATTTGCAGCACTTTATTGAATTGCGGATTCGTCTGTTTTATTATTCTGCTACATGAGTGAAGAAAGACCATTTGGTGATGATCAGTCACCCCTTCCTGATAAAAAAGGGGGGGGAGAACCGGGAAATGACCCGGAAGAAGGCATGAAAGTGACCCGGTTGTCGGGAATGTATCAGGATTGGTTTCTGGATTATGCCTCATATGTAATCCTTGAACGGGCAGTCCCTTATGTCCGTGATGGTCTTAAACCCGTCCAGCGCAGAATCCTTCATGCCATGAAAGAGCTTGATGACGGACGCTTTAACAAGGTGGCCAACATCATCGGTCACACCATGAAATATCACCCGCACGGAGATGCTTCTATTGGTGATGCACTCGTCCAGCTTGGGCAAAAGGATCTGCTTGTTGACACACAGGGTAATTGGGGAAATATTCTTACCGGCGACAGTTCTGCTGCCCCAAGGTATATTGAGGCCAGGCCGTCAAAATTTGCCCATGAGGTACTATACAACCCCAAAACAACCACATGGAAAACCAGCTATGATGGCCGAAATAAAGAACCACTATGTTTACCTGTGAAATTTCCCCTGTTATTGGCCCAGGGGGTAGAAGGGATTGCTGTGGGTCTGGCCTCCAAAATCTTGCCGCACAATTTCAATGAGTTGATTGATGCTTCCATTGAATACCTTAAGGGAGGAGAACCGGACATTGCCCCTGATTTTCCCTCAGGGGGCCTGGCCGATTTTTCCAAATACAACGGAGGGATGCGTGGAGGCAAGGTGCGGATACGTGCCCGGATCAGCATCCAGGACAAAAAGACATTGGTGATTAATGAGATCCCCTATGGTACCACGACCACCAGCCTGATGGAAAGTATTGTGGCAGCCAATGACAAGGGCAAGATTAAGATTAAAAAAATTGAGGACAATACGGCTGAGCATGTGGAGATCATGATCCATCTGGCCTCTGGGATTTCGCCGGACCAGGCCATTGATGCCCTTTACCTTTTTACCGATTGTGAAATCGGCATATCTCCCAATTGCTGCGTAATACAGGATGACAAACCAGCCTTCATGAGCGTGAATGAGGTGCTGAAAATATCAGCGGACAATACCGTTGATCTCCTCAGGAGGGAGCTGGAAATTGAACGTGGAGAGCTGATGGAGCAATTGCTGTTTGCCAGCCTCGAAAAAATATTTATTGAAGAGCGCATCTATCGCGACATTGAAGAATGCGACACCTGGGAATCGGTGATCGAAACCATTGAAAAGGGTCTGGAACCTTTTAAAGCACAGTTTTACCGTGGAATTGTTCGCGACGACATCATCCGGTTGACAGAAATCCGGATCAAGCGGATTTCACGTTATGATACATTCAAGGCGGATAAAGAGGTCAGGTCATTGCAGGAAAGGCTTGACAAAGTGAATGGCTACCTGGAAGATCTGGTTGGCTATACCATTGATTATTTCCGGACGGTTAAAAGGAAATTTGGAAAAGGCAGGGAAAGAAAAACTGAGATCCGTCATTTTGACAGCATTGATGCCTCACGGGTGGCGGTGGCCAACGCCAGACTATATGTGAACCGCGAAGAGGGTTTTGCAGGTACTGCACTGAAAAAGGATGAGTTTGTTTGCGAATGTTCCGACCTGGATGACATCATAGTTTTCCGCGAGGATGGCACATATGTGGTGACCAGGGTGACAGAAAAGTCATTTGTCGGTAAGAACATCATTCATATCGGGGTGTTTGAACGCAACGATGAGCGTACCATTTACAATGTGATCTACCGCGATGGCAAGGCCGGGGCAACTTACATGAAACGCTTCCCGGTGAAAGGTGTAACTCGCGACAAGGAATATGATCTGACAAAGGGGAGCAGTGGAAGTAAGGTGCTGTACTTTACGGCGAACCCCAATGGTGAGGCTGAAGTGGTAACAGTATACCTCCGGCATAAACCACGGTTGAAAAAAACTGTTTTTGATCTGGACTTCAGTGACCTGGCCATCAAAGGACGGGGGGCTGCCGGCAACATCCTGACCAAACATGTTGTGCGCCGTATTACCATGAAGGATGCCGGTGTTTCCACACTCGGAGCCATGGACATCTGGTTTGATGAAACTGTATTGCGCCTGAATTCGGAAAAGAGGGGCAACTATATTGGTGCTTTTAAAGGGGATGAAAAAATTCTGGCCATATATCGTGATGGTCAATATCGTGTGATGAATTTTGACTTGTCCAACCATTTTGAGGAAAACCCCCTGATGCTTCAAAAACTGCACCCGGGTACCATTGTAACAGCAGTTTACTTTGACAGGGAAAAAGAATGTCACTACATCAAACGTTTTGAGCCGGAAGCCAACGGGAAATTTATGGATTTTCTAAACGGCCAGGGGAACTCCCTGTTACTGGTTTCTACAGCCAAACATCCCCGGTTGCATGTTACTTTCCCTTTTTCTGAAAGGAGGCAAAAAACACAGGAGGAAATTGATGTGTCCGAATTCATTGCAGTGAAAAGTCAGAAAGCCCGCGGAAAGCGCCTTTCCTCGACGAAAGTGGAAACTGTGCGCTGGCTGGAGCCTCAGCAGGCTGACATTAATCCGGATGATGATCACGCAGATGAAGCGGATCCCGGAGTTCAGCATATGCCACAGCAGGAAGGAGCATTGGATGAGGAAAAGGATGGTTCTGATATTGATCGTGAAAAGAAGGGGAGGGAAGGTCCGCCGGACGACAAAGAAAAGCAAATACGTCTTGACCTGGACCTCTAGCCCTTAAATCATGTATGAAACCATGGCCCTGAAATGATTAAAATTGGTATTAACGGATTCGGACGAATCGGTAAGCTGGTATTCCGGCTGATTCATCAACGCACCGATATGGAGGTTGTGGCTGTAAACGACCCCATGATGATGCGCGCCCTTGTACATTTGCTGAAATATGACACTGTGCACGGAAGCTTCGGACATCAGGTGAAAGGTGATGAGCATAATAACCTGCTTCAGGTGAACGGCCAGCGTATTAAAAAATATGCCCGGTTCCATCCGGATAAGATTCCCTGGGATGAACATGGGGTGGACGTGGTGATCGAATCGTCGGGCGCTTTTCTGACGCGGGATGTGTTACAGGGGCATTTAAAAAACGGGGTAAAAAAGGTTATCCTTTCATGTCCGCCCAAAGAAGCCCTGGATCATATGGTGGTTATTGGTGTAAATGAATCCACACTGTCTTCAGAACACATGATTGTGTCAAATGCTTCGTGTACTACCAATTGCATTGCTCCCGTGATAAAAGTGATCGATGAATACGCTGGTATTGATCGCGGTATGATGAATACGGTACATCCCTATACCAATAGCCAGAATGTGATGGATGCCCCGCATACCGACCTTCGTCGCGCCCGTTGTGCCAACGAAAATATCATACCGACAACAACAAGTGCCATCAGGGCAGTTAAGGATATAATGCCGCAAATGAGAGACCGTTTTGACGGGTTTGCCACACGGGTACCGGTCAGTGATGGCTCTTTTGTGGAGCTGAACGCCATGTTGAAGCGTCCGGTAACCCGGCCGGAGATCAATGATCTGTTTTATCAGGCTGCCAGGCGGGAGATGCGGGGTATCATCCAGTATTGTGAAGATCCGGTTGTGTCGAGTGACATTTTGGGAAATCCGCATTCTGCCATTTTTGACTCCCTGTGCACAAGGGTGCTGGGTGGGGATTTTGTTCAGGTGCTTGCCTGGTATGACAATGAATATGGTTATTCCAGCCGCCTTGTTGAATTGATCAATTTGCTGATCAATACCGGATCGGGGCATTCTTCGCAAACAAGCCCGTAACCTGTTGCTTCAGGGTGTTGATCAGTGTTGTCGTACTTTTTTTAGCATAATTCCGGCCATGAAACGGCCGCTGACACCCTCCAGCGCGCGGTTGGAGAAAAACTGTTCGCTCCTGCACTGAGTACATATTTGTGATACCTCTATGTGATCCGGTTTTACGCCGGCCTCAGTCAGCAACCTGAAATTGGCTTTCCATTGATCAAAAATATATTTGCTTTTTTCTCCGACCGGTATCAGGATGTCTTTTACCGACCCGAATGCCTTTACAGCTTCGCGGCATACATCCTCGCCCACTTCATAACAACACGGACCATTGGAAGGTCCAAGGCCGGCATAAATGTTTTCTGCTCTGGAACCGTAATGGCCCAGCATCTTACTGACAGCTTCCCTGGCAATCTTACGGATGGTTCCTTTCCATCCTGCATGCAAGGCTGCGATAACCCTGTTTTTTGGGTCATATAACAATATGGGTACACAATCGGCCACCTGAACGCCCAGACAGATTTCCGAAACACTTGTCATCAACCCGTCGGTATTGGGAAAGGCATCTGTTCTGTCAAAAGCCCCGCGACCTCTGCCTGCACCATCCACCAAAGCCACGTTTGCGCTATGGCATTGATTTGCAAAGGTGAATTTTTCCAGGGCAATCCCCAGTGAGTCTGCCAGAATACGACGATTCTGGGAAACACGAAAATTATCATCACCCACATGGAAGCCGGTATTCAGTGAGGAGAAATTCTTTTCACTGACCCCTCCCTCACGGGATGAAACAAAATGGGTGATTTCCGGGAAACGGGAAAGGTTTTCAAAGGTAAATACGGTGGTATCATTCAGTTCAACAGGTATCATAGATGCAGGAATAATTGCTTGTGAAACAGGTGATGAACCAATCAAATGTATGAAAATTCCGGCAAACATCATCCTTTTGCTTACCTTTGAACGAGTTATAGCCCCCATGTTATGGCAGGAGTTTACATCCACATCCCGTTTTGCCGCCAGCCTTGCCACTACTGCAATTTTCATTTCATGGCTTCGACCAGGGATAAAGATGCATACTTGCTGGCTTTACTCAGGGAAATGGAGCTGCAACGGACGTTTTTTGACCGGCATCGACAAAATATTACACCTTCCGTTATTAAAACCCTTTATCTTGGAGGAGGCACTCCCTCAGTGCTTTCAGCCGGTGAATTGTATAAAATTTTTGATGCTTTTGACCATAATTTTTCGCTGGAAGGTATAACAGAAGTTACCCTTGAAGCCAATCCGGATGACCTCAGTCCAAAAAAACTCAAAGAGTTGCAAAAACTCCCGGTAAACCGATTAAGTATCGGGGTGCAGAGTTTCTGGCCTGAGGATTTGCAATACATGAACCGTGCACACTCGCCTTCCCAGGCCTGGAAAAGCATACAGGATGCCAGGGCAGCAGGCTTTGAGAACATCAGTATGGATCTCATATACGGGATCCCTACTTTAACAGATGAAAACTGGGAAAATAACCTGCATCGCCTGGCCATGAACGGGATTCCCCACATATCTGCATATGCCCTGACGGTAGAGCCCCGTACCCCCCTTGCATACCTGATCAGTAAAGGAAAAGCAGAGGCTGTTTCGGAGGAACAGTCGGCCCGTCAGTTCTATATAATGAAAGATGTGCTGGAAGCATATGGCTACAGGCATTATGAGATATCCAATTTTTCTTTCCCCGGAAAAGAATCCAGGCATAACATGGCATACTGGACAGGTCAGCCCTATCTTGGACTGGGTTCTTCGGCCCATGGTTTCATCCCCGGAAAACGGTTCTGGAATGTTTCCAGTATCAGTCAATACAACGCTGCTATTTCTGAAGGAGTTGTTCCGGCCGATCAAGAGGTACTTGATCTGTCACAGACCGTCAATGAATACATAATGACCTCGATTCGGACGGTTTGGGGTTGCGACCTGGAATATATTGAACGCCTGGGGGGTGCAAAATATATCCGCTCTCTGAAAAAACGCGCTGAAGTTCATTTGCGTCGCAGGGCGCTGATTTGGAAAGATGACCACACACTTGTGCTGGGGAAAAAAGGTTTGTTTTTTGCCGATGGAATTGCTTCGGATCTGTTTGTTGAATAAGGGGAAGTCGCTTTGCCTATGCTGATGACTGATAATCCGGAAGAATTATTTTTTTGCACGGGGATGGAACGACAACAGGTTTTCTCGCAGATATTCCCTGCTTAGGTGGGTATAAACCTCGGTGGTGGTGATTGATTCATGCCCCAGCATATCCTGGACGGCACGGAGGTCGGCACCCCCTTCCACCAGGTGGGTGGCAAAGCTGTGACGCAGGCTGTGCGGACTGACCTTCTTTGTAATACCTGCTGCCTGACAAAGTTCCCTGATAATATTGAATATCATCATCCTGCTCAGATTTCTGCCGTTGCGATTCAGAAAAAGGTGGTCTTCAAACCCACGTTGGGGCGTTGTTTCAATTCTTGAGGCCGACAAATACAGCAGAATTTGCTTCAGGGCACTCCCTCCGACAGGGATCATCCGCTGTTTGTTTCCTTTTCCGGTAACCTTGATAAAAGACTCTTTTTTGTTGATTCCCGATACTTTCAGATGAATGAGTTCGGAAACACGTAACCCGCAACCATAAAGAGTTTCCACAATGGCACGATTCCGCTGACCGGCGGGTTTACTCATGTCGATGGCGCTGATCATCAGGTCGATCTCGTGAACGGAAAGCACTTCGGGCAACTTACGTGCGGTGCGGGGCATTTCCAGGCCAGCCGAAGGATCTGACCGGATGATGTTTTCTGTCATCAGGTACCGGAAAAATGCCCGGATTCCGGAAATGATCCTTGCCTGTGTGCGGTCGCCTGCCCCGCTTTTGTGAATATGTGCCACAAAGCTTGTAAGGGTTTCAGGTGAAAGTTCACCCGGCTCAGGCACCTGTTCAAAGTTCATGCAGAATGCAGCGAGTTTCCTGACATCAGATACGTATGCCCCGATGGAATGGTCGGACAGTGAACGTTCCAGTTTCAGGTATTCCTCAAAACCTCTTATGAAAGCATTCCAGGATGGCATCGGTTTTTGGTTGAATTGACTGTCACAAAGTTAAGATCCGGTTTGGAAATTGATCCCACCCTGCCATTTTTTTTTACTTTAAAGGGAGGAATTGTGTAATTTTGGTGCCGGTAATGCAGCTTTCGCATAAGCCAAACCAGCCACGGTGAAGTAGAATCTTATTCCCTATGAAGCAATCCAGAAACCTGCAGATCATTTCTTCGGTACTTTTTCGTCCATCCTCTTTTTTTGAAGAGTTTGCCGGTGAGCCTCCGGCTGCAAGGTCTTTTCTCTTTTCATATGGTCTGCCGCTGATGGTGCTGGGGGCTGCCGGAAGGATGGCCGTTGTGTTGCAGCAAAATGCCCTGGAGGGCACTGTGTTGCGTGCCGACCAGTTATCCGGAATATTTATAATCACCCTTACGGGTTACCTGTTGTCTGTCTGGCTGGGGGCACAGCTGGTCGGAAAGCTGGCAAAGCCCTTTCGCGGGAGTCCGGATGGTGAGCGGGCAATGCTGCTGATCATTACCTCCTATACCCCTTACATGCTTGCCCAACCCCTGGCAGCCATTACCCCGGCCATGGGGCCCGTTTCCATCCTGGGGTTGATTTATACGGTGTTTTTGTTCGGAAAGGGTGCAGGTCAACTGTTGGAAATCCCTGCTGTAAAGGTCGTGGGATTTACCTTCACAAGCTTTTTTGTTATTTTTGGGATTTCCTATGTTTCAAGACACCTGCTCACCGGTTTGTTTGTTTTTTAGGTAAAAAATCGTTTTTAATTATTTGATATGACTGGGGGGAAAAAAACATTTTCAACTTCTTCAGCCGTTGTGGCGGGTCTTGTTCTGTCAATGCTTGCTGCGCTTGTTTTTTTACTCGCAGGACCGGGAGGGGGTAATCCTGTTGCGGAGGCAAAGAAAGAAGAAAAACCTGTCAAAAAAGTGGCCCTTGATGAATTTGGGTTTGAAAAAGGTATCTACCACATTGAAGAAGGAGTTGTGCGCAGGGGGCAGACACTGTCGCATCTTTTGTCCCGGTTTGATTTTAATTCTGCCGACATCGATCAGGTTGCCCGGACCATGGAAGATGTTTTCAGTCCCCGCCGCATCAGGGGTGGAAATAGTTATTTCGGGTATTACAGTCAGAATCCGGATACGTTGCAGGAACTGTGTTATTTTGTGTATGAGATTTCAGACCTGGATTACCTGGTGGTGGATTTTCGCGACTCAATTGATGTGTACCGGGGTGAAAAAGAGGTTACAAACGTGTCCAGGGAAGCCACCGGGGTGATCACCTCATCTTTATGGAACACCATTGTGGAAAACAACCTGCCCCAGGAACTTGTGGTTCACTTGTCCCGTGTTCTTGCCTGGTCAGTGGATTTCTACAGAATTGAATCCGGTGACCGCTTCAAGGTGCTTTACGAGGAGGCACATGTGGGGGATCGTCCGGTGGGGGTGTCCGGTATCGATGCTGTTTTCTTTGTGCATCGGGGAAGAGAAATAGAAGGTTTTCATTTTGAGGCTGATACCATAGACGGTTATTTTGACGGAGATGGAAATAGCCTGCAAAAGGTTTTTTTGCGGGCACCTTTGGAGTACGGTCGTATCAGTTCCCGTTATTCACAAAGCAGGCTGCATCCAATTCATGGCGACAGACGCCCTCACCTGGGTACGGATTATGCGGCTCCGCACGGAACACCCATCCTCGCTGTGGGTGATGGAACTGTTACACGGACAAGTTATACCAGTGGTAATGGTAACTATGTCAGGATTCGTCATAACTCGGTTTACGAAACCCAGTATCTGCACATGTCACGTTTTGCTTCGGGAATTCGTCCGGGTGCCAGGGTGGAGCAGGGGGATGTGATCGGCTATGTGGGCAGTACCGGAATGGCCACGGGACCTCATGTCTGTTTCCGCTTCTGGAAAAACGGGCAGCAGGTTGATCATTTGCGCCTGGAGTTCCCCAGTGGGGACCCTTTGCCGGAGGATTACATGGACACTTTTGTTCTTATTCGTGACAGCCACAGGGAAAAGCTTGAATCTTTGAGTTTTGACAAAGCGGATGTTCCCGTGTAGGCTTTCCCGCAATCGGTTTTCGGCAAATCTGGTGCCCTGACAATGCTTCGTTTCGTCGGTTAATGCATCGCTTCCCTGATCCTCAAAAGTTTTTTAAGTAAACCCTCAAGTTGATCCAGCGGCAACATATTGGCTCCGTCCGAAAGGGCCTTCTCCGGCTCAGGATGGGTTTCAATAAAAAGTCCATCGGCCCCGGCAGCGATACCTGCCCTGGCCATGGTTTCGATCATGTGGGGAAGTCCGCCACTTACGCCGCTCCCCTGGTTTGGCTGTTGAAGGGAGTGTGTCACATCCAGAACAACCGGTAAATCAAAGCCCTGCATGATTGGGATGCCACGGAAATCAACCACCAGATCGCCGTAACCAAAAGTGGTCCCCCTTTCGGTCAGAAGTATTTTATCATTACCTGTTTGCCGGATTTTTTCGGCTGCATATTGCATGGAGGAGGGAGCCAGAAACTGCCCTTTTTTGATGTTAACCACTTTCCCGGTTTTTCCGGCGGCAACAAGCAGTTCGGTTTGCCGGCAAAGAAACGCAGGAATTTGCAGCACATCCACGTATTTGGCAGCCAGTCGGGCTTCATCCTCCGAATGGATGTCGGTAACTACAGGAATACCAAATCCGGCACCGATCGCTCGAAGAACCTCAAGGGCTTTTGTGTCCCCGATTCCTGTAAAACTATCCATCCGGGTCCGGTTGGCTTTTTTATAAGACGCCTTGAAAATAAAGGGAATGCCCAGGTTGTGCGTGATTCTTTGTATCTGTTCCGCAATTTGAAAACCCATTTCTTCATTCTCAAGCACACAGGGGCCGGCCATGAGAAAAAACGGATCATTTGCGGCTGAGGAACCCGGGAAAATTGAATCCATTATGCTGTTCATCTGCGGGTTGTTGTCTGTTTACAATATATCCTCTATGTTGCCTTTTCCCTGACGAATGACCTCCATCTCATCGCCTGTACAATCTATAACCGTTGAGGCCTCATTGTCACCACTCCCTCCATCAATTACCATATCCACCTGCTGCTGGTACCTTTCATGAATAAGTTCCGGGTCGGTGGTATATTCCAGGATTTCATCATCATCATACACCGAAGTGGAAATAATAGGGTTGCCCAGTTCCTGAACAATTTCCCGGATGATATTATTGTCGGGGACCCTTATACCAATGGTTTTTTTTCGGCTTTGAAAAAGTCTGGGTACATTGTTGTTGGCATTAAGGATAAAGGTGAATGGCCCCGGAAGGCTTTTCTTCATTGCTTTATAAACACTGGTGGGGAATGGTTTTGTCAGATCAGAGATATGACTCAGGTCATAACAGATCAGCGAAAAATTGGCTTTTTCGGCTTTAATTCCCTTAATCTGCGCAACTTTCTGGACAGCCTTCGGCTGGTTGATATCACATCCCAGGGCGTAAACAGTATCCGTGGGATAAATGATCACACCTCCTTCCCTGAGGCAGCTGGCAGCTTTTCTCACCAGCCGCTGGGAGGGCGTCTCGGGATGAATCTTAATTAGCATAGTAATCAGATTAAATGAACAGTTCCATACAAAGATACACTATTATTGCAGAAAATGCAGCTGGCAGTACTGTCCGGCAATGAAAGAAAATGCTACCTTTGCCGGGGTTAATAATGGACTTGCGGGTTTTACTATGATCAGGTTACAGACGTTTGCAACCATTTTGTTTCTTATGCTGGGCGGTGGCTATATCAATGCCGGTGAGCATGGGGAACCTGACTTTTCAAAGGGCTTTTCCTTTGATCCATACCCCGACAGTCAGGGCAGGATTGTCAATGATATACTGCAAACCATTGCCAAAGGATCTGGCAAGCTTCGTGTCCATACAGAATATTCTTTTCGTGGCCTGCTTCGTGCTGAACTTTCCCCCATTGCCGCCGATCGCCACCGTGCGGTCATAACTCCTGACAGTATTTATGTGACCGGAGATGTCAGCTATCGTGACTTTTCTCTTGCCCGGATTCTGATCCCTGACAAGGCATCTTTCCTGTTGGAGGTTTTAGATGCAGAAGGGGAAAAGGTTTATGGTCATTTTTTTGAGGATGTGGACATAACTGCTGCCGCTGACCATTGGGCTGAAGTATCATTTCCTTATGATGGGGCGACCGGTGACCTGAGTGTGGAATTGTCCGGATACCGGTTTTGGTATGATGACCGGATGCGTGAACACCTGGAGCACTGGGGGGTTGCCCTGGAAACTTATTATGAAGCAGGGGAAAAGCTGAAAAGAGCAGAGGGGCTGACAGAAGGGCTTTCAGCTGACAACCCCGAAACCCTGTTGCTGGAAGAATTTCGCTTATGTGAGGCGGAGGCAATGCTTGGTAATATCCGCCATGCCCCGTTTCAACAATGGCTGGATCTGTATCAGCATGATCCGGAAAATATATTAAGGAAGTCAGAGCGATTAAACAGGGAGTTGTCACTGCTCAGAAGGGACTTTAACCAGGCGGTTTCCCGGATTGATGAGTTGTATTACGAACGGGGTGAAATGATCGCACATTCTGAATCACCTGACAATGCAAGGGATGCCTATGAATCCGCTCTGGACTACAATCCTTTGCATATTCCATCACATCTTGCCCTGGTGAAGCTGGATATGCATGCAGGAGAAAAAGAGACAGCACTGGAAAGGATGGGAACAGTTTTTGACAAAGGATACCCATCGGGTGAATGGAAGGAAAAGGCCCTGATGCTGGCAGATACCGTGCTGGATTCATTTTTTATGGCCTCTTCTGAACTGATCTTCGAAGACAGGTTGACCGCATCATTAGACAACCTTGAGCACGTGGAGTTGTTCTGCAGCCGTGTGAAAGGCAATTATCCATGCCCCGGCGATCTTCGCAATTTATTGATCCGGACGCATCATGGGATTTACCGTTCTTTTCTGGTGGTATCACGCAGGGCAATACGGAATGACAACATGGATTTTGCGGCCACTTACATTGAAAATGCACTTGAATATCAGCAAATGCATCCCGAATATGTCCGGTCTTCTGAAGAAGCGCTGGAACTGCTTCTCCGGGTAATGACCCGCTACAGGGTGCTTGCTGATTTTTCCTCCCTGATGGGTGAACCCAACGGAAGGGATGAGTATCTGTCAAAAGTCAGGCGTATTGCTGACAGTCATCCGGAGTTGTTTGATTTTGTTTCTGGTGTAGTCAATCCGGATATGTTGGGGACCGCCGCCCTTAATTATGCTGCTGCCGGTCAGCCTCACCAAAGCATTCATTTGCTGAAAGAACTTGAAAGCAGGGGTGTTTCAGCTGAAGAAACGGCTTACCTGCAGAGGCAGGCAGGGGTGGCTTCCGCTTTTTTCTTTAAGAATGACCGCGGGGCTGACAAGAAACCTGAAACGCTGGTTGATGAATTGACCGGGGGGAAAGCCTGGTTCAGATTTTTTAAAGAGTCTTTTATGGATAGCTGGTAAGCGAATCGATCGACTGTTCCGCCCCTTGCTTCTCAAATGGCAGCCCCTTGCTTTGCGACGGGTAAACCCTTGCTTTTTCGGTAAGCCTGCACAGAACCTGCACTGGCTATGACAGAGCTGCATAAACATGGCAGAGTTGCACAAATCATTGCAGCGTTGACCAGAACAAGGGTTTGGGTGATGTGCTGTCGAATCACTTATTGATCTTCGGGATGGGGGCCCTGGTGCTGATCCAGTGCCACAATCCTGTACAGGTCGGTTCGCCGGTCGTTCCAGTTGGTTACAGTGCCCCTGTTGCGATGTCGTTTCAGAAGCTCCAGGTCAATATCGTTGATGATCACGGTTTCCACATTGGGTGTGCATTCTCCGGCAATCGCATCCCTTGCAAAAGAAAAATCAGAAGGGGTAAAAATTCCTGACTGGGCATATTGGATGTCCATGTTGTCGACCTGTGGAAGGTTTCCGACTGTACCTGCAATGGCCACAAAAATTTGGTTTTCCACACATCTGGCCTGTGCACAATACCTGACCCTGAGATATCCCTGCCGGTCGTCAGTGCAGAAAGGAACAAAAATCAGCCTTGTACCCCTTTCCACCGCAATTCTTGCCAGTTCAGGAAATTCAATGTCGTAACAGATCATGATGGAGATTTTACCCTTGTCGGTATCAAATACCTCAAGGCTGTTACCGGGTTGCACGCCCCACCATTTTTTTTCATTCGGGGTGATGTGTAGCTTGTACTGTTTGCCAATTTCGCCGTTTCTTTTGAACAGATAAGCGATGTTGTACAGGCTGTCGCCCTCGGGGGTAAAGTGGGATCCGGCTACAATATTGATGTTGTACTTGATGGCCAGCTCGCTGAAGAGTTCAAGGTACTGTTCGGTGAATTCTCCGATCTTTCTTGCGGCTGTGCCCGGTTCCTCTTTTGGGAAAAGGGAAAGCAACTGGAGGGTGAAAATTTCCGGGAACAGTACAAAGTCACTTTTATATCCTGAGGCGACATCCACGAAATATTCGGATTGAATGGCAAAATCATCAAAGCTTTTGATTGGACGCATCTGGTATTGTACCACACAGATCCGGACCGGGGCTGCGGCCAGGAATTGCTTTTCTTTTTCTTCCTGAAAATCAAAGTTTGTCCATTCCAGATAGGTTGCGTAGCCGGATGACTCACTGTCGTCATCAATGTATTGCCTGATGATCTTTTTAAGGGAAAAGCCATTGGACAACTGCGGGGTCAGTACCGGATCAAAAATGGCCCGGCTGGTTACCCGGTCTACGTATTCAGTGATGCTCAGCTTGTCTTTGTAGGATCTGTAACCGGGCAGTCTCCCGCCGATCACAATCCTTCGGAGGTTATACCTTCTGGTCAGGTCTTTTCTGGATTCATACAGCCTGGTGGCCAGCTTCATACCCCTGAATTCGGGGTGTACCATGATTTCTGTCCCGTAAAGGGTGTCTCCTTCAGGATTGTGGGTGCCAATGTTCCCGTAATCGCAGATCTCGTCCCACGACATATTCATGTCAAAATCTTCAGAGTCGATGATCAGGCTTCCGGAAGATGCCACCACCCTGCCGTCAATCTCAATCACTATTTGACCATCCGGGAAACGGGTTAACTGGTTTTCTATGTTCTCCCGGCTCCAAACTTCCATGCCGGGGAAGCATATTTTCTGCATATTGACCAGCTGCTCAAAGTCTTCAATGCGCAGATTTCTGATATTGAGCTGAAACTCAAATTCCTGGAGGTCTATCTTGTCCATTGTTTTTAATAGCTGTCCCTGATATCTTTAATGGCACCGTCTTCGAACCTGTCTGACAATAAGATTTGTGCAAGTTTTTTCCCTGCACTGGCGGGAGGGGTGAGTTGGCCGCTTTCTTTGAGTTCCACGAATTTATCACGGTGAATGAAGGCACGTTCATCTGTACCGCGAATGGTTGTTTGCATGTCTGTATCAATGATCCCCGGTGCAACAGCCATGGTTTTTACCTGGCCCGGTCCGGGTTCCTGCTCGGCAGCAATACACTGGCCAAACATGTCAAGCCCTGCCTTTGCCGTACAATAACTGCTCCATCCGTAATAAGGATTTGTTGCTGCTCCGGAAGAGATATTCAGTATTCTTTTTTCTATGGCCATTTTTCGGCTTCGACGGATAAATTCTGCGGCAAGCAGCATGGGAGCCAGAAGGTTTACCCGCAAATGAAAGTCCACTTCTTCCGGCCGGCAATCCTCCACCCGTCCTACTGGCTGAATAACTCCTGCATTGTTGACAAGAAACAGTCCGCTGGCAGCCCGGGCGTCAATTTGTTTAAAAAGTTGCCCGCAAAGCTCCGGGATTTGCCCTGTCCGGGAAAGATCAAAAGAAAAGAAATCCAGCAAAGTGTTTTTTGCTGCGGCCAGTTTTTTGAGCCTGTCACTTTCATGGCGTGATATGCAAAGTAAATGACGTCCTTCTTTTAGCAATTCAATGGCCAGAGCCTCTCCAAGGCCCTTGCTTGCGCCTGTAATGATAAAGTACTGCATATTTTCTGTTATTTGATTTTTTTCGAAAAATCAAAACAGCTTGTTTGCTGATTTAGCATATCAATCGTTGTCATCCTCTTGCCCTTTCAGATTTCCGATCGATTTTATGGAGCCGGTATTGGGGTAAAATTCAATGGTGGATTTTCCGGGGGGCAGGTTGGTTACAATACCAAACTGGTTGATCTGCATGCGGGCTTCCGCTCTTTTTTCGGTGCCGGTATAAATCAGCAGATTGGCATACTCGGGTATGCGATAATGAAACCCGGCCGCACTTCTTCGTCTTTCCTGTCTGGTTTCCCCGGTCTGATTTTTTAGATCGTCAGTGGCATGGCTTCTCTGGTAGGCAATAGTAACAGGTACCCCCCCTTCATCATCATGTGCCGGTAAAACCCCTTCATCCTGGGAGAAACGGAACAGGGTATGGCGGGTATCTGTCTGGTCTTTTTCCGGGGTGTGGATAAACCTGAAATTGATGGTCTGGGATGCTGTGATTCCTGTGAACAGGTCGAGGTAGTCACTTTCCAGCTTGTCCATTTCGGAATACATATATTCCAGGGCTTCTTTCGAATAGTTGATCTCCTGGAAACCACTGATTAGGTCAAACTTTTTTTCCCGGATCTCCAAAATATATTCAGCTACTTCGCTGGCTCTCAACTCTTCACCCTTTTCTACCCAACTGCGTCTGAGTGTTTGCCGCTGCACGGTAATGGTATCCATGCGAACATGTTCGATGACAGTATCCACCTGTTCCTTGAGGTTGGTGTCAATGAAATAGTTAAATGTGGCATCGCTGCCAAAGTAGCCGTAATCGGTACTTTCACTGAGGCCAAACTGAAACTCTTCGGTGTCGAATTCACGGTTCACGCTGGCAATTAATCCCTCTTCAGTCAGTGAAAGGTAGAAGGACTCTTTTTCATCTCCATCCTTTGGAAAAACCACGTAGTAAACGTGTTCCGGATCAGGCTCAGCATATCCGTTGATTGATACTTTGCTGACTTCATAATTGATCTCCGGAGCGAAAATAACATCATCAAGGCCCAGGTATCTCTCCGCATAAGCTGCATAAGGTCCCGGTTTTTTCACTGTTTGGGTAACCTCTACATCTATGGCGACAACGGTGCGTGGCAGGGAGTAATACATGCGTTTGCCTGTATCATCCGGATCCATGTCGCTGACATGTCCGCTTTGTAACGAAACCTGGCTGCCACAGGCTGTAATCAGCAGCATTGCAACGAATGCTGTAAAAACAGATAATTTTTTCATTGGCTGAAAGTTGAAAAACTATTTTAAGAAGTCAAGTGGGGCATTTTTGTCGAACTCCAGTGTCGGCTCGTCTTTGCGGAATACCTTGATTGTTTTGGATCCGATATAACGAATGTCTTCGCTTTCGATTCGAAGCATGGTTCCCTCTTTTAGCCCCACCACAAGGGTTTCGGGATTGGCGATCAGAAACTCCCTGATCCTTTGCTCACGGGTTTCTCCGTTGTGATTCGGGATGTTGGAATCCGTATAATGAGGGTTGATCTGAAAATTGACAAGCCCCAGGGTTTCAAAACTGGCAGGCTGGACAATCGGCATATCATTGGTGGTTTTAATAGACGGACAGGCCACATTGCTACCCGCACTCCATCCGATATAGGGAGTTCCTGCAATCACTTTCTGCCTGATGGCTTCCATGAGCCCCAGTTTATGCATGACGTCCACCAGATTGAAGGTATTGCCTCCACCCACCACTACAGCCTGGGCGTTTTCAATGGCTTCAATGGGGTTCTCGGCTGTGTGTATGGATTTTACTTCATAGCCCAGTTTCTGAAAGACATTCCCTACCTTGGTGGTATAATCATCCCAGGAAATACTAACTCCGGCATACGGAATAAACAGAACTTCACTGATCTCTTTACCCAGAAAGCTGCTGATCTCGCTTTTGGTGTAGTCCAGATATTCTTCGCCGTAATTTGTTGAATTGCTGATTAATAAGAGTCTTTTTGCCATATTTCTGTTGTTATCAGGTTTTCAAAATGAATCTGAAATAATGATGCCCCGGGCATCCTTTAAACCTCCAAAGTTATAAGAAAAATTGTAGCTGACCTTGTTCGGACAATTTTTTGTTTTGCTTCAGCAACCGGCACTTTACAGGATCATTCCTGGTTTCAGTAATCCGGTATGCTTTAACCAGTGCAATAATGCAGAAAACCCATAAAGAAAAAAATTGTATTTTTGGAAACGTGGTTAATTTCCTGTTCATGTTAAAACCCGGTGATAAAATAGGAGAGGGGAATTTCAGGGAGTGTTTCGCCGTTGTGGGGGAGCCGGGTCTTTGTATAAAAAGACTGAAGTCCGGATTGGGGCTTCGGCAAAAACTGCAGGTGATCTTCCTGCGCCGCCGCATGAATCATGAGGAATTAAAGACCTATAATAGCCTTCCTGCTGAACTTAAAGAATACTTTAACCCCATTATTGAGGCCTCAGATGATTGTCTGGTTACGGGGCGCCCCGTGGATTTTGACGGCACCCACTCCAGACCTGTATGCGACTATGGAAAGGTTTCCAATGAACTGTTCTGGAAAGAAGTTGAAAGGGTTGTTTCTTTGCTGGATAAACACAAAATTTGGTTCTTTGATACTTTCCAGATCGGTACCAATATTTTTGTGCAACGATTGTCTGAGACTGAATGGAAGCCGATCATCATCGATTATAAACATTTGGGGTGGAAAGCCTTTCCGATGCAGTTCAATTTATTGCTGCCCTCTGAAAAGCGAAGAAAATTTTTCCGGTGTTACAGGAGGTTTGAAAAGCGTTTCCGGGCCAGTTCTTCGTTGCAAAATGGTTCCGGCTCCAGCCGATGAGGGAGCCCACTCTGATCAATAAATAATATGCCAATTATACGAAAGAGAATGATGCCGGTTATACCTGACGGGGTGCTGCCAGTATCAATGGTGATGCCGGCTGTCACTGAAAAGATGCTGTCCGTACCCGGGGATGACAACCTGTATCTTACGTGACCACATACACGGAGATTAATGAAACTGCCCCGTAGATATAACGAAACTGCCCCGTAACCCTTTGAATTCCATTGACCGGACAGGGTTACGGGGCAGTTTCGTTATTTAGACGTCTTACAGATTGGCGTCTTACAGGAGTCAGCTGACCTTTTGAACCAGGTCGACGACCCGGCTTGCATAGCCAAACTCATTGTCATACCAGGACACTACTTTGACAAAGTTTCCGCTGATCACCTGGGTGAGCTGGGAATCCACCACGGAAGAGTGGCTGTTTCCGATGATGTCAGTCGATACAATGGGATCCTCACAATATTCAAGGATGCCATTCATTGGTCCGTCAGCAGCCTCTTTCAGCGCCTGGTTGACCTCTTCTTTGCTGACTTCCTTTGACAGTTCACAGGTCAGATCAACAATCGATCCGTCGGGGGTCGGAACGCGCAGGGCAAATCCGTCCATTCTCCCCTTAAGTTCGGGAATTACCAGCCCGACTGCTTTGGCTGCACCTGTGGTGGTGGGAATAATTGACATGGCTGCTGCACGTGCACGACGAAGGTCTTTGTGGGGTGCATCCAGAATGACCTGGTCATTGGTGTAGGAGTGGATGGTATTCATCAGCCCATGCTTTACGCCAAACTTGTCATTCAGCACTTTAACCACGGGAGCCAGACAGTTGGTGGTGCATGAAGCATTGGAAAAGATCTTTTGCTCGTCCTTCAGGTCATGGTCATTTACTCCCAGCACAATGGTGGCATCCACGTCATCAGCAGACTTGGACGGTACGCAAAGTATAACCTTGCGGGCTCCGGCCTGAATATGTTTTCCAATATTCTCCCTGTCTCTGAATACACCGGTGGACTCAACCACCACATCGATCCCAAGGTCTTTCCAGGGTAATTTTGCCGGATCTTTTTCTGCATATACCTTAATGGTTTTTCCATTTACAACCAGATCATTGCCTTCGGTGGAAACTTTACCGGGAAATTTTCCGTGCACAGAGTCATATTTCAAAAGATGGGCCAGCGTTGCATTGTCCGTCAGGTCATTCACAGCAACGATTTCCATGTTGTCCTTCTCCATGGCCGCTTTGAGTGTCAATCGTCCGATGCGGCCGAATCCGTTAATTGCTACTTGAATTTTCTTCATAATCTCTTCTTTTTTATATACTGTAAAAATGAAACGTAAAGGTAATGAAATTTCTTCAATTATTCCGACCTGAAGCACGTTGGAGCTTACCGTCAGACGCGGAAGATGTTGCATGAAGGATTGATTAATTCACTATATTTGCATGAGGTAAAATATTTGTGTCCTTTATTAGTTATAACTAAAAACAATTTACGAAAAATCACTGCCCATGTTATCTATGATGTTGATGTTAGCTCAGGCCCAGGAGGCTGTGCAAGAGGAACTTGTTGACACTTTAGCCCAGGCACCGGCCCCGGCTGAAGAAACATTGTCTTTGTGGAGTCTTGCCTTTAAGGGTGGTATTGTGATGATCCCCCTGGCTATTTTGTCTATCGTGGCAATTTACATCTTCATTGAACGCTACTTTGCCATCAGCCGTGCATCCAATGAGGAAACGAACTTTATGAATAACATCCGGGATTTTATTCATAACGGCCGTATTGATTCGGCAAAATCTTTGTGCAGAAATAATCAGTCGCCCATTGCCCGCATGATTGCCAAAGGAATTGTCCGTATAGGAAGACCACTTGGCGACATCAATGCAGCCATTGAGAATGTTGGGAAACTGGAGGTTGCCAAACTTGAAAAAAACATTGCCGTACTTGCTACCGTGGCGGGAGCGGCACCAATGCTGGGTTTTCTGGGGACTGTGATAGGAATGATTCGTGCATTCTATAATATGGCCATGGCTGGCCCGAATATTGATGTAGGTTTACTGGCAGGGGGTATTTATGAGGCCATGGTAACAACCATGACGGGTCTGGCGGTCGGCATCATTGCCTTTATCTGTTATAACATTCTGGTGGCCCGCATCGAAAAAGTTGTGTTTATGCTGGAGGCCCGGGCTACGGAATTCATGGATTTGCTGCACGAACCAGCCTCTTAAATTGTGAAATATGGCAATTAAAGCACGAAATACAAGGAATTTACAGTGGAGCATGGCTTCCATGTCGGATCTGGTG
>Ga0207421_10002047_pt1 | contig 25489 bp, 22 predicted proteins | sample SodLakKL_010_SED_4_FD_187542 | JGI IMG/M metagenome (GOLD analysis project Ga0207421, IMG submission 187542) | Alkaline sediment microbial communities from Lake Tanatar, Kulunda Steppe, Russia - 8KL_010_SED (SPAdes) (version 2) | ecosystem: Environmental > Aquatic > Non-marine Saline and... | reverse complement strand
CACTCCAATTGAAAATAAAACCTTTTTATTATGTTTAATCATATATTTCCATGCCTCCTTCAAATAGGGCAATAAAGTCCCATTTTAATTATAGATGATATTTCACTTCTCTCATATATATTTTAGGAATACCGTATAGGAAACTTTTCACGACTTATTTAATAGTATAACCTCGACTTAGAGAATCCTTCTAAATAATTAATGTCCATCCTAACTAACGCTCAAACAGGTATATCTTCACTTTCGAACATAAGTACCGCTACACCAAAAATTATCAAGGCTAAGATTAAAAGGCAAATGAAATGTCCAGTTTTAAATACACCATCCAATAACACTGCATTGTAGTCCCAGTAGTTAGATATAGTGAATGGAAGAACGAACTCCAACTCCTCCAACATGTGGCCGGCCATGAAGAGCGCATACTGTACCAGAATTATGCCAAAACTTGCACCTATAGCACCTCTTGAGCTTTTTAAAGCCACGGCAAAGAACATCGAAACAGCTATTATCACCAGCAGCATCGGCCAAGAGCTCACTATTGAAACTAAAAATGAAATCATTAAACCTTCACCTAGAGAATAAACCGACATAACTAGCACCGAGCCAGCTGCTATCACCAGCAGAAGAGAGAATAGTCCCAGAGCCATAAACTTCTGGATCAAGTACTCTTTCCTTGAAAGCGGGGTTGAGAAGAGGATATCCATCCTGCTTTCCTCAAAATCTCCGGTCACGCTCTTCACCGACAGAAAACTCAAGTATACACCTACAAGTAGTATCCACCAACTGTAAAGCTCGATCGCCATGAACCCTTCTATCTCGTCCATCCTCATATCTTCCCTTCCTGCGGTGAACATCCGGAAATAAGGGGTCTCCATCATCTCCTCGAGAGGTGATTTTCTCTCGACGGTCGAAGCGATCCCGACAGGAACACGCTTCTCTCCGACAACGGCAACAACCCCGTAGTATCTTTCCTCCCCTGGAGATATCGTCACATTAGTTAAAGTAATATTAGTTTCTCCTGTTCTTCCCCGTAGTTGAGAAGTGGCCATATGTGACCGAGTATCTTCTAAAACTATGTATTCATTAACCTCCATATCCCCCAAACCATAATCATTAGGGTCAATCTCATCCCATTCAATATACAAAGAATCTTCTTCCTCTAACACCTCTAACCTGACGTATTCCTCCCCTTCTAACTCCTCAGCCTCCTCTTCAAAGGTCTCGCTCACGACGGGATAAAGCTGGGCCATACCTCCAGCTATGAGAACAACTACAAGTATGAATATTGTAAAACCTTTCCAGCTTTTGCGTAACTCCATCCTCATCACTTCAAGACCCATCATAACACCTCACACAGGTATATCTTTTCTATCAAACATCACCAAAGACAATATCACCAACAATGCAGACAAAACCAACAAGAAAGCCACATCGAGAACACCAACAGCCTCTCCATAGAGCGCTGACTCATAATCCCAGTAATTTATTATTGTGTATGGCTTCAAATATTCCAGTCCCTCTGCCATGTCTCCAACCATGTTTATCCCGTACTGTATCAATATGAATATGAAGGAAATCCCTACCGCCTTTCTAGAACTCTCTAGATATACTCCGGCGAACACCGAAACTGAGATCATAACTAAAAACACTGGCCAAGAAAGAATTGAAGATATCATCAAAGCGGAAGAAGACACAGAATTCAGTTCTCCGACGGAATAAATGGAACCTATGAGTATTAAGCCAACTATGACCAGAAGCGCTAAAGTGTAAAAAGAGACTACCAAAAACTTCTCAAGAAAATACTGTCTTCGCGAGATAGGTTTTGACAGGATCACATCCATCCTGTCCTCTTCATAATCCTTTGTTATCACGTTCGAAGAGATGTAACCTATATACAATCCTATCAACAGGATCCACCAGCTACTCCAAAGTATAGAAAGAAAGCCCTGTATATCTCCATAATCTACACCCCAGATCTCTTGGAAAGCTGTCTTCCTTTCAAAGTTAGTTTCGATCCCCACCAACTCTCTTTCACCGTCATCCCTCACGGCTACTACAGCAAAATACCTCTCAGGCATCTCATCATCTTCATCATACTGCAAAGAGTAATTGTGAGACTTAGTTCTTATATCTTCAACTCTATCTAGAGGCGCCATCATATTGGAAGTCTCACTTATCAAGATAGAGTAATTCTCTGCTTTATCGATAACTTGCCAAGACAATCTCACCGTGATGTTTTCTTTTCCCTTCAAAACCTCTACGTCTACGTTTTCAGAACCATCTAGTTCATCATCAAAAGCTTCGCTGAAAGAAGGATATGCGTGGACGAATCCCCCTACTAAGAGAACTACCACCAGTATAAAAAGGACGTAACCTTTCCAGCTATTTTTAAGCTCTATCAACATCGTTTTTCCTATCTTCATTCGCCCTTTCCTCCATGCGAATAATAGGTCAAGAACAGCTGCTCTAGACTGAATGTCTCCAGCGACATATTGATGACGTTTTGTTTGGATATCTTCTTGATCACTTCATCCAGGTTGCTAGTAACAATCATCGTTGCTTTACGACCGTCCATCTCAAAATCTTCGACTCCTTCCATCGCAAAGAAACTCGGATCTACTGAATCTTCAAACTCGATCTCCAGCTTCTTACCCATCTTCTCCTTAAGAGACTCGATCTCCTCCACAACTTGTAACTCAGCATTTCTGATTATAGCGACACGATCACAGACTTCCTCCACTTCTGCTAGTATGTGAGATGACATAAATATCGTTTTACCTTTCGATTTCTCCTCTCTAAGCAGCTCATAACACTTCTGCTGCATCAATGGATCCAGACCAGAAGTGGGTTCATCCATTATTATCAAGTCTTGATCTGCCATGAAAGCCTGGACCAATCCGACTTTTTGCTTATTACCTTTGGAAAGATTACCGTATTTTCTGCTTAGGTCGAGTTCTAATCTTTCAGCCAACTCATTCATCCTGCTGTCATCGGAAACTCCACTCTGAGATAACAGATATTTAAGGATAGTCTTCACTTTCAAGTTGGGATACATACCGAAATCTCCAGGTAGATAACCTGTCCTCCTTCGAATCTCTATGGAATCCTCATGAGAGTCCAGTCCGAATATCCGGACATCTCCGGAAGTCTTTCGAAGTAAACCCAAACAGGTCCTTATTGTGGTTGTTTTTCCGGCTCCGTTAGGACCCAAGAAACCCATTATTTCCCCCTCATAAACGTCCAAGTCTAGATCTTTAATGCCAACGACATCCCCATATTTTTTGGTCAGACCTCTCATCTTCATAACGGCCTCATTTTCCATCTAATCACCTTGGTTGACTTCTTCGATAAAATCTTCTATCTCATTTTCATGTTCTTCGTAAAAATCTGTCAAAAAATCGTCTTCAGTTCCTAATAACCGTTCAAGTAAATAAGCTTCCGCTTTAATATCCTCAAAAAATTTGTTTTCTTCAAAACGATCTTGATCGAATAAAAATAACCTCCCATTGAGCCAGAATAGGATAGTCTGCTCGGGAAATTCTGTATTGAAAACTTCTTCTTCTACACCTTGTTCCACTATCTGAGTCAAAAAAGGGACCAAGGCTTCAACCGTCTCATTGAATAAAGTGTAATAAATTTTGGGAGAATCCTCTCTGGAAAAGTAAGAGGCTAGATAGGGCCTTTTCTTTTTCCTTTGAAACGACAGGTTCAAGAACTTCAAAAACTTTTCATCAGCTTTCAAATCCTGATCTTTTACTATCTGTTCAAGATTAGATTCCAATTCATTTATAAACCTCTCTGTTAGCGCTTTAATCACATCTTCTTTGGAATCAAAATAATAATAGAACAACCCGTGAGCTACTCCTAATTCATCGCAAATATCGTCGACCGAAGTATCCTGATATCCTTTCGCAGAGAACAGCCTCTCTGCAGCATCGATCATTTCATCTTTCCTTTCCTCCGGATCCTTTCTCATCTATGCTCCTCCAGTTTTTCCATCTTCTTTACAGCACTTCGCCCATACCATCAGAAAGCTCGGAAGAACGAAAACAGCTACAAGAAAACTGTAAGCTATTGCTAAAGCAGTGATGAATCCGAATTGAGATAAGGGTAGTATGTCCGAAGTAGCCAATATACCAAAGGCCCCTACTGTAGTAGCCGCTGATCCGAAAAGAGCCGCTCCGGTGTTCTGCACGGTGTCACGCATCGCATCATAGAGGTTATCCTCCTCTTCCTTCTCCTCAGTAAATCTGTGTGTGATGTGGATACTGTAGTCGATACCCATGCCTACGGTCAGGGCAGTAATACTCACGGTCATAACATTCAAAGAGACACCCATGAGGTACATTGTCCCAACTATCCAAATAGTGACCATTGCCACAGGTAAAGTGGTTATTACTCCAAGAGCTCTAGAACCGTGCAGATAGTAAAATACAATCGTAAGTAGAACTGCTACCACGATGATCGTAGCTATCAGCGAATTTCTCTGCGTATTTGTCAATTCTTCCGTTGTCTCCTGACCTATTATATTGCCGCTAGTTATCTTTGTAGAAAGATCTTCATCTCTGAGAGGTTTTGATGCATCTGTCAAGTCTTGCTCCATCACTTTCGCATTAGCTAGATCAGTCGTCATCATTTGAGTATTCTCGTTGAACCTGATTATACCTTTAGTGTAAGATCCTGCTTGATCTCTATAAAGGACGTTCCTAATCGCGTTCTTACTGATCTCTTTCTCATAAAGAAGATCATAGAGTCGAGAGATATTCTCTCTAGATATCTCATGTTCCTCTATGTCTTCTTTCCACCCATCTACATTTTCAGGTATACCGCTCCGAGCAAATTCTTCTACAATCTCCGGATCGTAATTTGCGCTACCTTCAACCGCTAATCCAAAGTTTCTCAATACACTCAATGGAGATGAAACCCCTTCTTCCACTCTTACTGTCTCGCTAACTTTAGCATTCTCAACGGTCTTATCTACAGCCCTTAAATACTCGGGCCGGGTGAGGTCTCCTTCGCTCATTATATATACGTAAGAGGTGCTTATCTCGAAATTGTCGCCTATATACCTGATATTTTGTGCTTGTGAACTATCTTCAGGTAAGAAATCTTCCATATCAAATGTAGTATCAATGTTTATCAGTCCGTAAACTCCAGATAGCGTGATCAGCATCACGACAAAAAGAACGATCCATGGATGCCTATCAGACGCATCTGTAGAGGTAGAGAGCACCGAACTGATGAGCCCCTTATCTTTCCGGGCTATACCTCTTGAGGAGTTCTTTTTAGAGTCTCGATCAGTTCTCCAATCATCTATAAGCTGTACCACGGAAGGTAGAAAAGCTATCATCAGTATGAAACTCGAAGTTATGCCCACCGCCGCTAGAACACCGAACTGAACCATCGCTTGCAAATTGCTGAACACATTTGATAGAAAACCTACCGCTGTAGTGACCGACGTCAACAATAGAGCTCCACCGACTGTACATATGGCTATCTTCGTTGAATGAGTGTTATCATTACCAACGTCTTTTTCCTCCCTATAACGCATGACCATGTGTATACCATAGTCGATTACTAGACCTGTTATCAGGATGGGTACAGCGATTATCATAGGATTGAACTCATATCCGAACAAGACCCCGAATCCGAATGTCCATACTATAGCGAAGCCTAGTGAGAGAAGACTTAAAATTGTTTCTACAACCGTCCTGTACACGATGAAAAGGACTATAACCACGAAGATAAAGGCGATGGGTAGAAGGGTAGTCATACTTCTATTAGAGCTGTCTTCTATTTCTTCGAACATAACCTGCTGAGCGAACACTCTAGTAGTAGAATATTGAGAATTGGTTTCACTCAACCTTATTATCTCCCGCTGGGCTTCTCTCCTTATGCGTCTCTCTATGGAAGAATTCATCTGTACCAAAGCTATTGTGCTTTCAGCTTTTATATCTTCAAAACCTGTTACATCATAGAAATCTTTGCTAACTGTCCTCGTTATCGCTGCTTCCAACTGATCGATCAAATCGGGTAAAAATCTAGCTGATCTCATCCCTTCTTTCATCGGATCAAATATCGGAATAATCCTCTCAATGAAGGTCTTATTTTCAAGGACGGATTCCTGGTATTCATAAAGAGTTTCTAAAACATCTATCCGATCCGGTTCATCGTAATGATTGATAAGTTCAGTGAGAGTTAGGTTAGATCTTTCTAGATAGTGGATCGATTCGGTGCTTTTCTCCTCTATGTCGTTTATCTTTTCCAGCGATCTTTCTATATTCTCTTTCAAAGGTTCACCGTCGTAATGTATCGTGTCATTAACGGTTCTTTTGATATCTTCGCTGGTCATGTTCTCTAATCTTTCTCTTTTCTCTTCTAACCCCATATCCAGCGACGGTGTCTCCGTTTCAAAATTAAAATCGGTCTGTATGTTAGGGAGATGTTCGCTGATCTCCATGAATCGTAGGAAACTCTGTATGTTGTATAGATATAATTCTGAAGTTTTTTCCGTATCTGTATTCATCACGTTGTTCTTCATACCCTCGACAAGACCGATGAAATGTTCTTGATCAGCTCCCGGTGTCTCCTGATCCTGTTCAAGTTGCTTGATGAGTTCTTCAGAAAGTTCTATTATCCTGCTCGAGTTATGCGGATCTTCGTTCATCATATGCGTTAGATTGTAAAATTCACTCCCGTGGACTTCCAGTACGGACCAGGTTCTAGGCGAACTGATGATATTCCCCATTGATTTCAATTCAATAGTAGCGTTTTCTTCCAATTCTGGGTCCTGAGAGTATACCAATGCAGAGATGTTCTCCAATGAAGAATCTATACAAGAAGACATCGCGCTCTGATTCTCCATGGAAGAAGAGAAGTGCGAGATATTTACTGACCGCTTCATCAGCACATCTTCGATCTCTAAAGCAATATCGGCGGTCATGACCGTGTCCGATAAAGAAGTCATGCCTTCGGGCATCTGGTCGGTCTCCATCAGGGTCCAGTTCACCTGCTCACTCTTTAGGATCGCCTCTTTAGTGTTTAACATGTCTTCCATCACTTCTGTAGTGAAGACATTTCCATCATCCGCGACAAAAGCGATCTGGATAGCTTCACCAGGCCTTCCAAAATCCTGACGAATTTCGGTCAACCATTCACCTTTCTCCGTTTCAGGCTCGAAGGATTCCTCTCTAGTATCCATCTCGAGTTGAGCTGCATAGTAGCCCATTATCAGCGTAAATATGATGATTATAACGATTATCTTTTTAGGATTCCCACTAATCAAAGAAGGAAAAAAGCTGAACATGTCTTGATCGGTTTTTTGTTCCATGTATATCTTCCTGACTGACTGTCAGTCAATAAATGTAGACAGAGTATTTAAAACTTTTCTACTCAGTCCTGTCGTTCAACTAGACAAGTATTCTTCAACTCTGGAAAGACCCTCTTCCAACTCTTCAGTAGGAAGGCCAAAACCGATCCTGAAATATTCATCATAACCAAAAAGTTTTCCAGGTGCTAGAACAACACTCTGTTCTTCAACCAGTCCTTGACAAAATTCTATCGAACCGTCAAATTTATCCGGGAGAGTGATGAAGCCGTTCACGCCTACAGGTCTGTACCAGTCGAGTCCATGTCGATCTATGAATTCCTGAACTATCTCCAGGTTCTTTTCTGCCAAGGCTCTATTTTCTTTCAAAATCTCCTCTTCCATGTCACCTAAAACCTGCTTCGCGATGTATTGACCTATTTTGGTCGGCGAGATCGTCGTATAATCTTTCCATCCCCATGCTCTTTCGATCACTTCTTCAGGACCAACCATCCACCCGAATCTAGTCCCTGCTAACCCGTAAGACTTTGTTAGACTGCTCGTACTTATGCCTCTCTCGCTCATCTTAGCTACAGGAGGAAGAGGATCCTCAGCTAACGATCTGTAGACTTCGTCACATAATAGGTAGGTGTCTTTACTCTCTGCTATTTCTAGAAGTGCTTTTACCTTTTCCCACGGATGATACCTACCGGTAGGATTGTTAGGATTATTGAGTACTATCAACTCAGTGTCATCTCTCACTGCCTCTTTAACCCTTTCAACAGAAAGTTCCCAGTCGGGAGGTGTTAGCTTAACTTCTGTTACCTCTCCAAATGCTCTAGGCACGGAATGCAGAGCTTGATAGGTCGGAGTTACCACTACAGAGTGACTATCTCCGCCCATCAGTGAGGAAAATACTAGAAAATTAGCTTCCTGAGTTCCGCAGGTGAAAAGCACTTCTTCCTTTTCCCTTCCATACCTCTTGCCAACTTCACTCCTGAGTTGAGGATCACCGTTGGTCGGAATGACGTACCCCAACTTTCCTGGATCTAGATCGAATCTATCTGCAGATAAGCTCCTAATTCCGCTCTCCGCAAGCATTATTTCTGATTTGTGTTCGTACTTTGCAAACCATCTCTCTAGACCAAAATCTTCTATCTCCATGATCATATTATAAGAGAACAACACATAAATAATTATCTAGTCTTGAAAAGAGGTATCTCCGAACAGTATTATCTCTGGTTCACCATCTTCGATTTCCACCAGATTCAAACAGGCTTCTTCAATCTTCGGCTGTTCCCATATATCGCTCAATGATCTCCCTTCAAAGTACGACATCATCACTTTTGAGGCACAGCCGTGAGATACTATCAAAATATTCTCATCGTCATGTTTTTCCAATATATCCTCTATGAAAGAAAACACTCTTTCTTTAAGGTCATGAAAGCTCTCACCACTGATAGGTGTATAAAGATGAGGTTTCTCCCAAAAATCTGAATATAGTTTCGGAAATCTTTTCTTTATCTCTTCACCTTTTGTACCTTCCCATTTCCCCATATCTATCTCTTTGATCCGCTCGTCTTTTTTTATCGAGGGATTTTTTCCTTCAAAGATTATCTCTGCTGTCTTCTTCGTTCTTCCCAATGGGCTGCAGTAGACCAAGTCGATATCTTCTTCGGACAACCTCTCTCGGAGATCTCTAGCTTGCTCGAGACCTTTATCGGTCAAAGGAGCATCTTCCCATCCCTGGAGTCTTCCCTCTCTGTTCCATTCGGTCTGTCCGTGTCTAGCTATGAACAATCTAACCATGCTCGGTATGATTATCGTCATACCTTAAAATCCTTTTTGGGATCTCAGCAGAAACTATCTTGAAAGTGTTCTCTCAATTCCTCATCAGTAACGTTTATCGTAAGAACGTAGTGATGATCCTTTTTCCGTTCCAGATTGACCGAAAAATCCTCTCTATCGAAGTAATAAGGATTGAATTTCAACATGAACTTCTTGTATATGGTCTCCTCGACCTTCCTTATGGAGCGTACAGATTCGACGCCCACCACCTTCTCTATCTTGAGCAGCGCTTCTTTCAGATCATAAGAAGGATCGATACCGTTGAGAACATCGTGAACAGAATCAGCCAACTTCTCTTCTGCCTCTCCCAATTCTTCCTTTGCCCCTTCGAAATCTTTTTCGATGTTTTTTTCCTTCACCGCCGCTTCTTCCGCCGTTTTTTCTTTCACATCGTCCTCCGTATCTTTCTCTTTAGGTCTCCAATCGTCGTAATCCTCGATCTCGTCCTTATCTTCTAAATACTTATCCATCACTTCCTCCAACTTTTCAGAAAAATCACAAATTTCCTCCCAATCGCCTTCAAATTTTAAACCAGAATTCGTGATCTCTACTTCTTTCATGCTTTTTCAAATTTTAACAATCTATTTATCAGTTTGGAAAAAAACACTTTAAACGAAGTTTCAAATCCTTCTTTTAGGAGCCTCCGATATTATCGCCTCTTTCCATTTACCTCGACGGTAAACTAGGTAAGCGGCGGAACCCGCGATGACATTACTTAGAGCTATAGCAAACCATACTCCAGTGGATTCCATAGTCAATAAGAATGCAAAGACGAAAACGAATGGTATCCTGATCACCCATAATCGAGTCAAACTTAGAAACATCTGCTTTAAAGTATGTCCAGAGCCGTTTAAAGCGCCGGAGACAGCCTCAAATATTCCGAAGAAAGGACCTCCTATCGCCAAGATGGCTAAAAAGGATGCACCCATACGGATAACTGTGGGATCATCAGGTATGAAAAAAGTCATGAGAGGATATCTTAAAATAACCAAAACCAACGAGATCACTATCATGAAAGAGGCCATCAACAGGATGCCTTTTCTGGTTATCCTGTCAGCACGTTCCTTCTTGTCGGCCCCTAAAGCTTGTCCGACCATAGTACTCAGAGCTATGCCCAAACCAAATATAATAACGAATGTGATATTGATGATCCGACTTCCGATACCATATGCGGCCAAAACTTCCTTCTGCTGAGGTAGACGAGCGAGTAAACCAGTTAGCACTACAAACCCCACCGCGTCAAATACTCTTGCACCTGTTGCGGGTAGACCTACTTTGAAGAACTTCTTTATCCTATCGAACCGGGGCTTCAAATAAGACAATTCCAGTTCTATACCTACTCTGCCTGTGAATAATAGGTAAATAGAGATAACAGCACCGATCCCTCTAGAGAAAACCGTAGCTATCGCGGCCCCTCTAATCCCCAAAGCAGGAAATGGACCCAATCCAAATATCAAAACAGGATCTAAGACGATATTCAAAACCACGGTTAGAGACATGATGGCCATAGGAGTGATAGTATCACCATAAGCTCGCAAGGTGAAAGAGAAAGCAGCAAAGGTCAATAGTAGGGGAAATCCTAAAAAGATGATCTCAAGATAGTCCACTGCATAAGGGACCACTTCGCCCTGTTCAGCAAGGATGGATATAAAAGGTTGGGAAACCAGATATCCTACAATTCCCAGAACAACAGATAAAACGATGAGTAAGAAATAGAGTTGGCCCGCGTCTTCATTCGCTTTGTCGTACCTTTTCGCTCCGGTATGCTGCGAGATGAGAGCGACAGCCGCTATGCCCAAACCGAGTTCTATAGATAAAAGTAAAAATACGAAAGGCCAGGCGAGACTCATCGCGCCAACAGACAATGTGTTCTGGGGCGGAGGTAAACGACCCAGCCATAAAGTGTCAGCTAGATTGTATGCGGTTTGCAGGAGATTGGCTATCATCAACGGCCATCCCAATTTGAATAGAAGTGGAACTATATCTCCTTCTAATATCTCTTGTTTGCTGGGACGACCCATCCTCTGTCTCAACCAATTCACTATAGCGGTCCTATCCATGCTCGACCCGCGGAGTATTTATGATATCATATATAGGATTTTGCATGACGATACAAAGTGCTTTGAAACCTTCAAAATTCAGATATCCACGCTATAATACTCCTTATACCAATCCACGAACTTCTCTATACCTTCCTTCAGATCGGTTTTAGGTTCAAACCCTAGTTTTTCTTTAGATCCAGAAATATCAGCATAAGTCACCTTCATATCTCCGGGTTGCATGGGCTTCATCTCTTTCTCCGCCTCCATGTCTAGAGCGTCCTCCAACATCTCGATGAATTCCATCAGTTCAACGGGAGTGTTGTTACCAAGATTGAAGATCTCGTAATCATATTTTTTCTCTAAGCTCGCTATGACACCTTCGACGATATCATCCACATAAGTAAAATCTCTCTTCATATCCCCATAGTTATAGACCTCTATCGGTCTACTATCTACTATCCTATCGGTGAACTTGAACATCGCCATGTCCGGTCTTCCCCAAGGTCCATAAACCGTAAAGAATCTCAGACCTGTACATGGTATATCGTAAAGATGATTATAGGAATGAGCCATGACTTCATTAGCGACTTTAGTCGCTGCGTAGTAAGATACAGGCTCGTTCACATCATCTCCTACCGCATAGGGTATTTCTTCATTGCCTCCATACACTGACGAAGAGGAAGCATATACCAAATTTTCAACATCGTGATGTCTAGCCATCTCTAGAACATTGGTGAATCCTTTTAAATTAGACCTTTCATAGGCATGGGGATTCTCTACTGAATATCGAACGCCTGCCTGAGCAGCTAGGTGGCAGACCCTATCGATGTTTTTCTCTTCGAATAGTTCCTTCAAAGCCTCTAGATTGCAAAGATCCTGATGGAAAAATTCGAAATCATCGTATTCCTCAAGTACAGAATTCCGGTCCCACTTGAGATCCTGTGAGTAGTAATCATTCACATTATCTAAACCAACAACAAACTCTCCCCTCTCGAGCAATCCTTTCGCTACATGAAAACCTATGAATCCAGCCGATCCTGTAACTAATATCGTCATGGATGTCTTCATGAGATAATATTATTTAATCATTACCGATAATGCAAAAAGGACAAAAGACAAATATCTAAGAAAGGTTGCCAACATTGATGTTGGAATACGACCGTTTGAAAGCGATAGCTTTGATAACTCTACTTATAATCCTTTTATTCCTTTTCATCTGGTACGGTTCACTCACTCCGGCTCCAGAAAAAGGAAGATTTCCTGGCAATGACGAACTCGTAGAAAACTATGAAAGATACGAAGAGGAAAAAATAGAAATCGATGGAGAAGTCATCAAAACAGATCCCGTGACAATAGAGATAGAGAGTGGTGAGAGAACATCACGACTTAAACTTACTGGTCTACAAGAAGAAATCGACGAAAGCGATAGAATTAGTGTCTTCGGTACTGCAGAAGAGAATGAGACTGTCCATGTACGAAACGCTATAATACGACCTTCCTGGCGCTACGGGTACATGTACGGCATATCTTTACTTGGAGCGGGTTGGGTAGGGCTGCGGTTGATAGGAGGTTGGAGGTTTGATAAAGAAAATTTTGCATTTGAACCTAGAAACGATTCATTGACTGTAAGGGAAACAATACTCTTTCTAATAAGAGGTGATGGCTCTGGCTGATCTTTTGACACACCTTTTTGTGGGTTATACCATAGGGATGATCTTATCCTGGAGATACGAACGGATAAAATCACCTCATATAACCGCGATTATGGTTGGTGCCGCTTTACCAGATCTAAATCGGATAAGACTTTTGTTGGACCCTATCAAGTTAGAACAAGTTTTTGGCGTACCGTTCTCTTGGGGACCTATACATACTGTTGGAGGAGTTCTTGTAATCATAGCGATAGGTTCTTTATTAACGGTTCAAAAAGATTCCAAAATGATATTCATTTTACTTGGCATAGGAGCGATATCACACCTTTTCCTTGACAGCCTCTTGATTACTGCATCAGGATACTCTTATGCTGTCTTTTGGCCCTTCCTAGAATCTCATCCATCCACACCAGGGTTATATCTCAGTACCGATATCTGGCCGATCTTAGTGAGCGGACCGATGGCTTTATTCGTCAAGACTGTCGATAGAATCATGTAGGGGCTGAAATTTTTTTATCTCTCTCCTCTCCAATGATAATTAGGAGTGTCTTCGGTTATCTCCACGTTATGTGGGTGGCTCTCCTGTTTACCGCCCTCGCTTATCTCGTAGATCTCAGCATCGCGCATCTCTTCGATTGTCTTCGCTCCAAGATGCCCCATACCGGACTTGATACCGCCTACAATCTGATGTAATACCTCAGAAACTGTCCCTTTGTACGGAACCAAACCTTCGACACCTTCTGGGATATATTCTTCCCGACTCTCAAAATCCTGACCATACCTGTTCTTCTCTCGTTGTTCAAGGGCAGATATGGACGCCATCCCTCTGTACTCTTTGTACTTTCTACCACCACGGAAAACCACTCTACCTGGAGCTTCTTCAGTACCTGCTAACATGTTACCCAACATTATAGCGTCGGCCCCACAGGCAAGCGCTTTTGCTGCATCACCACTGTATCTTATCCCTCCATCGGCGATGACACTAACTCCTTCTTCATGCGCTTTTTCAAAGACGTTCCTTATCGCGGTTATCTGCGGAACACCTATCCCTGAGACTATCCTAGTTGTACAGATGGACCCTGGTCCTATACCCACTCGCAGAGAATCTGCTCCAGCTTCTATCAAGGCTTCAGCGCCTTCTTGCGTGGCTATATTGCCCGCCATTATATCAACATCGAAACTTCCGTTTATCTCTTCCGTAGCTTTGATAACATCTTTAGAGTTGCCATGCGCTGTATCCACCACTATCATATCTATGCCCGCTTCGACTAAACGCTCTACTCTATTGAACTCATCAGGTCCCGCTGCAGAGGCTACCATCAACTGTCCGTTCTCATCCATCGTAGCGTGTGGATGTTCTCTCTTTTTCTCTATATCTCTGACTGTAATCAATCCATGTAATTTATCTTCCTCGTCAACCAGTGGAAGCTTCTCGATCTTGTTTTCATTCAGTATAGATTTTGCCTCCTTCATATCCGTTCCTGGACTCGCCGTGATAAGTTCAGACGTCATAACTTCTTCTACGTCTTTATGAAGTTCAGTCTCAAATCGAAGGTCTCTCTTGGTTACTATTCCTATCAATCTTCCATTTTCCAATACTGGTAGACCTGAGATATCCTTTTCATCCATTATCTTTTTTGCTTCTCTAGCCTTGATATCTGGTGAGACGGTATAAGGATCCCGGATGATCCAGTTCTCAGAACGCTTGACCTTTTTGACCATCTCTATCTGACTGTCCACATCCAAATTACGATGTATCACACCTAGGCCGCCTTCCCTAGCCATGGCGATAGCCATCTCACTCCCCGTTACTTTATCCATCGGCGAACTTAAGATAGGGACTTTCAATTCTATATCCCCAGTGAGATTGTTAGATGTATCTATCTCATCCCTTTGCAGATCGGTTTTGCTAGGGACCATCATTATGTCATCGAAGCTGAGTGCTTTCTCGAATTTCATAAATATCTACTCAAAAAGTGCACCTCGGCTTAATAAGTATTTTTATTTGGAAAACAGGAGAAGTAAAACTTTAATATAACACCGGAATTTACACTGCCGAGGATAAAAATGGGATCAGTTAAAGATTTAGAGGTTATTGAAGAACCAACGAAAACAGAGGAAGGTATCGGAGTATTCGAATTCAGCGATAGATACAGCGTCTTCGATTATGGAGAGATGCCCGACGAGATAGAGGGAAAAGGTGAAGCCCTTTGTTTGATGGGTGCTCACAATTTTAGAGAATTGGAAAAAGAGGGTATAAAAACTCACTTTTTGGAGTTAGAAGATGAAAACAGGATGAAGTTTAAGCTCGTCAATGTTATCACCGATGAAGAACCTGAAGAATATAAGAACATGATGGTTCCTCTGGAGATTATCTATAGGAACTACCTTGGAGAGGGAAGCTCGGTTTTCCGAAGACTAGATAAGGGAAAGATAGAACCAGAAGATTTAGGTTTAGACGGTTATCCCGAAGTCAATGAGGAGTTAGATCCTCCCATAATCGATTTCAGCACGAAGTTCGAGAAGTTCGACCGCTATTTCAAGAATCTCGAAGAAGTCAAAGAGCATACTGGATTCGATGACGAAAAGATTGACAAGATCAAGGAGAAAGCTATCGAAGTCAACGATTTTATAAATAAAAAGGCCGAAGAACTGAATTGGCGGCATCTAGACGGCAAGATGGAAGTCGCTCTGGACAGCCAGGGTGAACTCATGTTAGCTGACGTTCTGGGAACTCTAGACGAAGACAGGTTCGAACATGATGGATTCAAATTAAGCAAACAGATGTTGAGAAATTACTATAGAGGAGGAGAATGGCACGAAGAGATGGAGAAAGCGAAAGAAGAGGATCTTCCAAAAGAAGAGTGGCCAGAACCACCTCGTCTGCCGGAAGAGCTAGTGAATTTCGTCTCTGACATATATAAAGCAGCAGCGAATGCATGGACTGGTGAAAAACACTTCGATGTGAAGGATCTAGATCAATTGATCAAAGAAGACTACGAAGAGTTGAAAAAAGAAGGTCTGGTAGATTAAAGTTAGACCATCTTCATTCAAAAACTCCTTTTCTTTTTTATCCCCAATCGTATGCCCCAATCTTTATGAGCAGTTAGTGGCTTTTAGATTTAAAAGATATAAATAAGAGTACAGTAAAAGTGATAACGATGAAGGAAGAGATGGAGTCTTTAGAGATTAGAGCAGCAGTCAATGAACTAAAATCACTAGAAGGGGGTTTCGTCAAAAAAATATATCAACCGAACGAAGGAGAGATATTGATTCGGATTTATGTCCCTGGAGAGGGGAAGAAAATGCTGCTCTTCAAGGTGGGTAAAGGCCTTTATCTTAGTGAAGAGAACAAAGACAATCCCAAAAAACCCGGTGATTACGTGATGCTGATGAGAAAATACACTGGAAACGCCACTATCAAGAAGGTAAAGCAGCATGAATTCGATAGAGTCGTGATATTCGAACTTCAAAAGGAAAAGGAAAGTAGGCTGATCTTCGAAATCTTCGGAAAAGGAAACCTTATCCTAGAAGGAGAAAAACATATCCTCGTCCCATACCGTTCTGAATCTTGGAGTCACCGAGAATTAAAAGAGGGGTACGAATACAAGTTCCCACCATCGAGAGTACAACCATTCAAGTTGGATAAAGAAGAGATCGAACAAAATTTAGAAGATTCTGAAAAAGATCTAGTGAGGGCTTTGGCGGTAGACCTCAATCTAGGAGGGAAATATGCAGAGGAGATATGCAGCAGGATCGACGTGGACAAGCACATGGAAGAACCTGAAGATCTGTCCGATGAGATAAAGTTAGTTATCCAAGAGATGAAAAAGCAGATCGAAGAAGATGATCTAGAACCTCATGTAGTAAAGGATGACGAGGGGAAGATAATAGATGCAGTACCGTTCCCTTTAAAACAATATGAGCAGAATGAAACTGAGATGTTCGTAACATACAATCGAGCTCTAGATATGGCTTTCAGGTCTGGGGAAAGCGAAGAAGACACAGAAGTAAAAGAAGAAAAATCTAGATTGGAAAGAAAACTGGCGAGTCAAAAAAGAGCTCTCAAAGAACTCAACGAGGAGGAAAAAGAAAACAAAATAAAGGCGGAACTTATCTATCAGAATTACAGTGATTGTGAAATATTGCTAAATCAGGTACATAAGGCTAGAAGAGATGGAGATAGAGAAAAAATATATTCAGAGCTGAGAGACCACGAGAAAGTGATTCAGTTGAACGACTCAGACGAGTACGTTGTGGTAGAATTGGAGGGGGAGAAAAACGGTAAAAATTATAAGAAAAATGTCAAGCTCGACTTCAGGAAAGATGTCAATGAAAATGCACAGAAACATTACGAAGAGAGCAAAAAATGTAAAAAAAAGATAGAGGGAGCTAAAACCGCGATCGAAGAAACAAAAAAAGAGATAGAAGCAGGTGAAAAGGAAGAAAGAAAAAAAGAAAAAAAGAGACCTACCGAAAAATATTGGTTCGACAGGTACAAATGGTTTCACTCAAGCGAAGATCACCTGGTCATAGCCGGAAAAGACACGAAGACCAATGAAGAAGTAGTGAAAAAATACCTAGAAAAATACGATCGCTATGCACATGCTGAGGCAGGTGGGGCTCCTAGCGTAGTGGTGAAAAGAGGGGATGAGGAGGAAATAGGAGAAGATACCCTAAAAGAGGCCTGCCAATATTCTATAATACACTCAAAGGAGTGGAAAAGAGGTATCAGTGCTGGAAGAGCTTATTGGGTAGAGCCAGATCAGGTAACTAAGACAGCTGAGGCTGGGGAATCTCTTCCTACAGGGGCATTCGTGATAAGGGGAAAGAGAAATTATTATGACGATCTTCCTATGAAAGCAGTCCTAGGAGAGATAGAATACAAAGGCGAAAAAAAGATTATGTGCGCGCCCTCTTTAACGCTGGAAAACGAAGACAATTTGCTTAGAAAAAAGGTCGTTTTCATACCTGGAAATAGAGATAAAAACGATTTTGCCAATGAGATGTCAAACTATTTTTCTGTACCTATAAGCGAGATACAGAGTATACTTCCACCTGGAGATGTTAAAGTTATAGAAAAGGATTAGAAAAGAGTTTTTTTAACAAAAATCGATCTATTCTGTTTCTAAGAATGCTTGGTATCCCTTGAATGTATGATATAGATCTCCTTTAGATATGAGTTCAAAGGGGGCATGCATGCCTAATACCGGGGTGCCCGCATCTATCACATCTATATTGAGCTCGGCTAGGAACTTAGCTACTGTTCCACCACCGCCCTCATCGACTTTTCCCAATTCGGCGGTCTGCCAATACACATCGTTCTCGTTAAAGGTTCTTCTTATGAGTGCTACGTATTCTGCATGGGCGTCGTTAGCTGAATATTTTCCACCAGCCCCTGTAAACTTGTTTATGGCTATGCCATTACCAAAAGAAGCTGCATTCTGGACCTCATGGACGCTTTTGAACGAAGGATTTACGGCAGGACTTACGTCGCCAGAGATGGCCTTGGAATTATCCAGCATCACTCGATGGTCGTGCATCGTGTATTCATCCTTATAGAGTTTCAACAGTTTGGAATAAAAGGACTCCACAAATTCCGAGTTAGCACCAGTATTACCTTCACTGCCTATCTCCTCTTTATCGAAGAAGATAGCCATAGCGGTTTTTTTAGGACCTTCCAGCTCTAGTAACGCTCTAAGTGATGTATAAGCGCAAACTCGATCATCATGACCGTAGCCTCCGAGCATGCTCCTATCGAATCCAACATCTCGAACATCTTGTGCAGGCACTATCTCCAGTTCGGCGCTGGTAAAATCTTCTTCTGTGATGTCGTATTTCTCGTTCAATATCTTCAATACCTTCATCTTCACTTTTTCATCTACATCTTCCTCATCTATCGGTATTCCAGCGACTATAAGATTCAATTCCTCGCCCTTGATGACGTCCTTCATCTTCCTCTCACCCTGTTTCTTCTTTGAAAGATGAGGTAGGAGATCACTTATCACAAAGATGGGGTCCTCAGAGTCCTCTCCGATAGATACATCTATAGGTGTTCCGTCCTCTTTGACAATCCTACCATGTATAGCCAACGGTATACTCACCCATTGATACTTCTTTATCCCACCGTAATAATGTGTCTGGAGGAGCGCAACTGAAGCCTCGCTATCCTCATATAAGGGCCTAGGTTTGAGATCTAATCGAGGTGCATCGATATGACTAGTCACGATATTACACCCATAGGTAAGATCTTCATCGCCTATTACGGCAGCTGCTATACTTTTATTCCTATTGATGAAGTAGACTTTATCGCCGGTATCTAGTTCTTTGTACTCACTTATCGCTTTGAAGCCTTTATCTCTCAAGAGTTCTTCTGCTCGTTCAACTGTTTTCCTTTCAGTCTTTGATGAGGATAGGAAATCTTTGTAATCTTCTGCAAATTCAAAAACCTCTTCTTTCTCTTCCTCATCAAGGTCTTCCCACACGTTATTGAGTGTAAAACCAAGTTCGTCTTCTAAGTTGGATTCTTCTTCGGACATAATTATTCTAAGAAGGCGTAGTCGACGGCATTATTTATTTTTTCTCGATGTATATCCGTAGACTTCTGTTTCTACTAACTCCGAAAGTATTATAAATCCCCCAATTATTGAATAGGTGCATCAATACGATAAAATTTACTGGACAGTGCTATAAACCATGACTGAACTTTTAGAGGAGTTGGAGGAAAAAAAAGAAAAGGCCAACCAACGGGCCGAAAAGTACAAAAAACTTAGAGACGAGAAGAACGAAGCAGCTAAGAAGTGGGTCGAAAAGAGGGACGAGTACAATACCAAAGTCAAAGAATCCATAGAGAAGGGTAATGAACTCAAGGAAGAGCGGAACGAATTGAACGAGAAAGTGAAGGAATATAAAGAAGAAAGAGACGAACTCAACCAGAAAGTGAACAAGTTGTCAAAGGAACTCAAACAAGAAAAGGAAGATGTACTTCCAAAAGATGGTAAATCTATCGAACAGCTGAAAAAAGAGATAGAAGAATTGGAGTACAAACAGATGACCAATGTTTTGACTCCAGATGAAGAAAAAGATATCATCGATAAGATTTCCGAAAAGCAACAAAAGTTGGATGAAAGGAGAAAATTGATCGAAGAGAACGAAAAGATAAAAGAAATCAGTGAGAAACTAGAAGAAGCAAAAGAGAAGGCAGAAGAATACCACAGCAAAGTCTCAGAACTTGCGGAGAAAGCACAGGAAAAACATGATCAGATGCTAGAAGAGTTCGATAAGGCCGACGAGATTAGAGAAAAGGCCGACGAAGCACAGAAAAAATTTGTTAAGGCTAAAGAAAAGGGCGACGAATATCATGAAAAACACATAGAAGCGGTCAACGAAGTAAGAGATTACAGTAAGATAATATCTGGGCTCGAGAAGAAACAGCGGAGGGCCAAAAAAGAAAAGGAAGAAACGGAGACACAGAAAGAGGCAGAGGAACTTTATGAAAAATTCAAAAAGGGTGAAAAACTCGGTACCGACGACATAATGACACTGCAAAAAGCAGGCCTTCTCTAAATCAAAAAAGAAAATCTTTTCTTTAGTCTTTTTTACGAAACTTCTAGTTTGATTAGAAGCATTTATGTGATAACCAAAACAATATATTTGATGAAGAAGATAACCCGATGATACGATGAATTCCGAGTTTAAAAAAGATCACGTGGTAGCTATCGATGATTTTACTGTTGAGGAAATAAAGAAGATATTAGATTTGGCTGAGGATATGGTACCGGTCGCAGAGGGAAAAGAGATAAATACGGAATTTGAAGGAAAAATTCTTGCTACGCTTTTTTTTGAGCCTAGTACCCGGACCCGTCTTTCTTTTGAAGCAGCTATGAAGAGGATGGGAGGTCGATGCATAGGTTTTGCTCGTCCTGGAACCTCTTCAGCTAAAAAGGGGGAAACACTAGCAGACACGATAAGAGTAGCGGCTGGTTATGCAGACATTATCGTACTCAGGCATCCACAGGAAGGAGCAGCCCAATTGGCTTCTACTTTCTCAAACGTCCCCGTTATAAACGCTGGAGACGGCGCTGGGCATCATCCAACCCAGACACTGCTCGATCTTTTCACCATAAGGAAAGAAAAGGGAGATATCTCCAACAACCACATAGGGATAGCTGGAGACCTGAAATACGGTAGGACTGTCCATTCTCTGACAAAAGCTCTCAGTATGTTCGGTACAGAGATGACCTTCATATCCCCACCTTCTCTAAAAATGCCTGAGGAGATCACTGATATGTTGAAAAGAAAAGGGATAGAATTCCACGAAGTGGATCGGATAGAGGATAAGTTGGATGATCTGGACTTGCTCTATATGACCAGGATCCAGAGAGAGAGGTTTCCCTCTGAGGAGGATTACCAAAAAGTAGCTAAATCATATCTTCTAGAAAAAAAGATGCTTGAAAATTCAAAAGATGACTTGAAGGTGATGCACCCGCTGCCTAGAGTGGATGAGATAGATGCTGATGTGGACGAAACACCGAAAGCTAAATACTTCCAACAAGCAGCTAATGGTGTGCCAACGAGGATGGCTCTACTGAAATTAGTCCAGGGGGTATAAAGATGAAGGGTAAAGAAAAAAAGATCAAGATCACTCCTATAGAACATGGGACTGTTATAGACCACATCAAAAAAGGCCAAGCTATGAAGGTTCTCAGGATATTGGACCTCGTTGATCGAGAGATCGATTCTATTGTAAGTATGGCTATGAATGTAAATAGTAGTAAGGGCAAAAAAGACATAGTAAAAGTAGAAGGGAAAGAGCTGAAAAACGAAGAATTCGATAAGATTTCTCTAATATCTCCAAACGCCACTGTAAACATAATAAGAGATTACGACGTGGTCGAAAAACACAGGGTAGAACTGCCAGATCGTGCAAAAGGGATCGTTAAGTGCAAGAACAACAATTGTATCACCAACCAGAGAGAGCCGGTAGATACTGAATTCGAAGTGATAGGGGAAGAACCGGTCAGATTGAAATGTATCTACTGCAAGAGAGAGATGATCGGGGAAGAGATCTCAAAGAACGTGATATGAAAAAGATTTCAATAAAAGTAACCCAAGACTAGAGGTAGCACTACTGTAGCGTCCCCTTTAATAGTGCAGTGATCGGCTTCTTCGTTTATTTTACCCCAAGAGACAGCCTCTCTAGCTCTAGCACCAGAGAGTGACCCGTCATATTCTACTGCCGTGGTGATATAAACGGCCTTGTCCAAGCCTCCTTTAAACTGATTCCACCATATGGTATGATGTTTTGATATCCCACCACCAACAACTAGAGCTCCACTCTTCTCAGCAGGAAACACTAGATCGGCGAGTTCCTGCTGATCTTTCATCATGTCAATACCGAAGTCTTTGTCATTTTGCCAGTACATCCATAACTGGGACCCAAACGCGCCGTCGATTATACCGGGCACATATATAGGGATTTCATTCTCTGCTGCCCAATATAGTATTGAGTCCTTATCTTCGATCCTTTTTCCAAACTTCCAAATGATCTCTCTTGTCCCAAGACGAGCCTCATTCTCTTCAACTATCTCTTCCAATATAGGGTGCATGTTCTTCTCTAGAACTTCACCATAAGATGAATTAGGTATGAATATATTCCCCAATCTGTTTATATTTTTTTGATGAAGCTCTGAGTCATCGGCTTTAAAACTGCCATGATAGTAGTCCTCCCAAACCCTTGCAAGATCATGGTCTAACGTTCCACAGGTGGTTATCACAACATCGAAAAGCTCCCTTTTTATCGCCTCTTTTAATATCCCTCTGGTTCCTGTAGAAACAATACAGGCAGGAAATGATAAAAAATTCAAGTACTCATCATGAAACATATCTTCTAGGATATCTACTGCCAAACCGACATTTTTAGCGACGAATCCGCCAGAATCGCACATCTGGGAAACTAACTCCGAGATACTCGTTTCCGTATTCAAATCAAAATCTTGAACTTTCTTTTTCATCGTGATCGTGAGCACAATTGGTATGATTAGATAAAAAATTTGTGAGCATTAGTTGTCCGACAAATGATAAATATTTGTCAGACAAAAGTCCTATGATCCAGTAAAAACGGATAACGATAAGACGCTTAATTAGAAGGAGCCAGACATAATAAGGAAGGTGTCGTACTAAAAAGACAATACTTAAATAGAGGGTTACATTTGTATGAAACAAGATGGATGGGATTCTATATGGAATCGATCGTTAATAAAGCCGTAAAAAAACATGATGAAGGTAAAGAAAAACCCGAGATGGATGAAGAAACAGCTCCAGAGGATGAAGAGCTTCGAGACCTTGTAGACCAACTCGAAGTACAGATAAAGATATTTGGAGCAGGTGGTGGAGGCAGTAATACCATCGATCGTCTGACACAAGAAGGATTGACTGGAGGGGAATTGATAGCACTAAATACCGATGCAAAGCATCTTCTCCACACCCACGCCCAGAAAAAGATACTCCTTGGAAAAGATATAACTGATGGATTAGGAGCTGGAGCACGACCTGAGATCGGGGAAAAATCCGCTAGAACCTCTAGCGATGAGATTAAAAAACATGTTGAAGGTTCAGATATTGTCTTCCTCACGGCCGGTATGGGAGGGGGAACCGGAACTGGAGCCGCTCCCGTCATTGCAGAAGAAGCAAAGGAAGAAGGGGCTCTTGTCATGGGAATAGTGACTTTACCCTTCGAAGCCGAAGGGGAAGAAAGGATGAAAAATGCCAAACGAGGGCTTTCTAAGATGGAAAGGCACTGTCACACCACTGTGGTGATCCCGAATGATAGACTATTGGATTTGGTTCCTGATCTTCCCTTGAATGCGGCCTTCAAAGTGGCAGATGAAATATTGATGGAATCCATAAAAGGTATGACCGAGATAATAACTAAACCAGGTTTGGTCAACATCGATTATAATGACATGAGGACTATAATGGATAACGGAGAACTAGCGATGATAGGTATAGGTGAATCCGACGATGCGAACAACAAGGTGGAAAAAGCGGTCGAAGAAGCTTTGGGTTCACCCCTTTTGGGAGACATCGATACTAGTGAGTCAAAAGGAGCGATGATCAGAGTGATGGGAGGACCAAGTATGACTGTAGAAGAGGCAGAAAGAGCAGCCTCGATGGTGAACGAGAAGATCAGCAAAGATGCAAGGATAATCTGGGGATGTAACGTCGATGAAGATATGGGAAACAAGATAAAGATCCTACTGGTTGTAACTAATGTTCACACTGAGAGTGAAGAGTTCGCGGATCAAGTGGTAGGATCTTCTGATGGAAATATCGACCAAGTAGCTTAAAAAACCAACATTAATTTACCCCTTTCTCTTTTAATTTTCATATGTTTGCTGCCGGAGGAAAAAAACCTATTATTTTTTCTTTTAGTGTATTTCTAGCTCTGATTCTGCTCTATATTTTATTATACTCCAGTTTTGTATTTCTCATCTTAGGTATAATACAGTTTCTGTTCATACTTTATTTTTTCAGAGATCCAGAAAGGGAGATCTCACATGGTATTCCTTCTCCAGCAGACGGAAAGATACAATCTATAGATACAGAAAACAACACAATCGAGATATTTATGAACATCTGGGACGTCCATGTCAACAGGAGTCCGAGTTCAGGACGAATCAAAAAAATGAAACATATTGAAGGTCAACATTCACCAGCCTTCAGTAAAAAAGCAGAGAGGAATGAAAGACAATTTTTAGCGCTTTCGACCGAACACGGCGAGGTAAAGATATGGCAGATTGCAGGAATGATAGCACGGCGTATCGTACCGGAAGTAGAGGAAGAGGATCCTGTCGAAAAAGGTGAGAGAATCGGCATGATAAGATTTGGCTCAAAGGTGAAAGTAGAATTCCCTAAAGAGGTCGATTTTTCTGTGGAGGAGGGGCAAAGAGTAAAAGCTGGAAGTACTTCATTAGGTGAGTGGAATGAACGATAGAACAACTCTGACATTCCCGGACTTTCTGACCGTGTTGAACGCATCCATCGGGTTTCTCTCTATAACATATATAATAGACGAGAGACTATGGTTGGCTTCCGTGTTGATAATAATCTGCGTTGCTTTAGATGGTATAGATGGTGCATTGGCCCGATACTTAGGAGTTGAACATGAACTCGGGGCTTATCTAGACTTTTTTTCGGATATCATTTCGTTTTGTTTTGCTCCGGCTCTACTGCTTTATTACACATATTATGACGAAGTCTTAGGAAGAGGATGGGAACATCCACAGAACGCTCTAGCTACTCTAGTACCTTTCATCATTGTTTTCCTTGGGACTCTGAGATTGGCAAGGTTCGCAGATAAAAACTCTGAAAAAATCTTCTATACGGGATTACCGACTCCAGCTTTAGCTTTGATAATCTTACATCTTTCGTACCTTCTAGGGTGGGGGCCTAGAGGTCTTAACGAGCCTTACTACACCTTAGGCATCATCGGTGTATTGAGTTTACTGCTCTATACTTCTATTGAATATCCTAAATTCAGAACTAGAAAAACTCAATTGGCTGGAGCTACCTTCTTGATATTGACTTTTACTGGTTTTCTTTCTTCAGTCCTCTCTCACCGTTTTGGGTTTATAATTCTCGCT
>Ga0207421_10002046_pt1 | contig 25517 bp, 20 predicted proteins | sample SodLakKL_010_SED_4_FD_187542 | JGI IMG/M metagenome (GOLD analysis project Ga0207421, IMG submission 187542) | Alkaline sediment microbial communities from Lake Tanatar, Kulunda Steppe, Russia - 8KL_010_SED (SPAdes) (version 2) | ecosystem: Environmental > Aquatic > Non-marine Saline and... | reverse complement strand
ATGGGGGGGTTAGAGTACATTGGATAAATCCCACGGAGGAGTACCGATGTTGGGGTATCAAAAAGTCCTTGCCCATCTCCGCAGGAACAAGAGAGAACATCTTAAACTATTGCAGAGGCTGGTTGCTCAACCCAGTATAAGCGCCCAGAATGAAGGGGTCAGGGAATGTGCGGATCTCCTGGTTAATATTATGGAGGACCTGGGCATTCCGGCTCGGACTTATGAAACAACTGGACATCCGGTGGTGTACGGGGAAATAGGAGAGGGAGATTTTACGGTATTATTTTACGGGCATTATGATGTCCAGCCGCCAGAACCCCTGGAGGCCTGGACTTCCCCACCCTTTAAACCGACGGTTCGTAACGGCCGCCTTTACGGAAGAGGTACTGGAGATAACAAGGGGCAGCTGTTATGCCACCTTCTGGGGGTTCATTCTTATCTCCAGGTGCTGGGTGAACTGCCCATAAAAATTAAGTTTGTCTTTGAGGGAGAAGAAGAAAGCGGCAGCCCATACCTGGCTGATTTTGTCTCCGAGCATCAGGAACTTTTAAAAGCAGACCTGGCCTATACTTCCGATGGGCCCCTGCACGAAAGTGGAGCGCCTGCAATTTACTACGGAGTTCGGGGAATGCTTGGCCTGGAAATAAGCCTGGAGACAGCCAACTGGGATAACCACTCGGGTAACAAGGGTGGGGTAATCCCCAGTGCAGCCTGGGAACTGGTAAGGATTCTCTCTTCCATGAAGGATGAGAATGAGAGGGTTCAGGTTGCCGGTTTTTACGAACAGGTCAGGGAACCATCTGGCAAGGACCTGGAATTGATCGAGAACCTGGAATACCACCCCTGGCAAATTGCCAAAAACTTTGGCGTTAAGAAAATTGAGATGGAAAAAGAAGATTTCTATAGGCGCCTGACCCTGGAGCCAACCATGACCATCAATGGTTTAACCAGCGGCTATCAGGGCAAAGGAACCAAGACCATAATTCCCGCCAGGGCCAGCGCCAAGATGGACTGCCGCCTGGTAGCAGATCAGGACCCGGAAATGGTCTTCGCGGCAATAAAACACCACGTGGAAAGAATGAATCCCGACGCAGAAGTCGTCCAGCAGGGATATATGCACCCTTCCCGGACTGATCCCGCCCTTCCGGTATCAGAAAAAGTCCTCAAAGCAGCCCAGACCGCAACGGGGAAAAAACCGGTTGCCCTACCGGCAACGGGAGGTAGCCTTCCCGATTACGTCTGGACCAAAATTTTGGGAGTTCCATCGATAATAGTGCCCTATGCCAATGCCGATGAAGCAAACCATGCTCCTAATGAGAACCTGGACCTGGAGTGTTTTTACCAGGGGATTGAAATATCAGCAAGGGCCATATATGAATTGAGCAAAAAATAGGAAAAAGCCGGCGGTAAGCCGGCTTTTTTGCTTTTGGAAGCTCTTTAATCTGTTTTTTCTTTTAATTTTTTCAAAAGCCTGGGGATTATCTCGTACCAGTCTCCGACAATCCCGATATCGGCAATGGAAAAGATGGGAGCGGAAGGGTCCGTATTGATTGCTATAATGGTTTCTGATTCTTTCATACCCGCCTTGTGCTGGGGTGCTCCGGAAATACCGCAGGCAATATAAAGGCGGGGTTTTACCCGGTGGCCGCTGTAGCCAACCTGGTAGGCTTTGGGAACGAAACCTGCATCCACCACATCCCGGGAAGCGCCAATGGTCCCCCCTAAAGCCTCGGCCATTTCTTTTAAGATGTCAAAATCCCGGGCGTTTTTAACCCCACGGCCCCCGGCTACAACAACTTCTGCCTCGGAAATGTTGGCCTCCTGCCGGGTAATTTGTTCCAGAATTTCCACTCTGTTTTGCTGGGAAACAAAGGGTTCCTTTAATATAATTTTCCCTTCTCGAGCGGATACGGGTTCTGGCTTGGGAAACTCCCGGTAGCGGATTGTGGCCATCTGGGGGTAGGTTTTGGTCTTAATGTGGGCCAGGATGTTTTCGGTAAAAGCAGGCCGAATCTGGACTAACTTCCCGTCCTCATCGATCTGCAGGTCCGTGCAGTCGGCAGTAAGCCCGGTATCGAGGGCTGCTGCTATCCGGGGAGCCAGAGAGCGGCCGAAGGTGGTAGCACCGATTAAAACGATTGCGGGTTTTATTTCCTTCAGGAGTGGAACAATATTTTCTTTGTAAATCAGTTCGTCGGGAAGGTTAAATATTTCTCCTCTTAGGTGAAAAACTTTCTCCGCTCCGCGCTCAATCAACCCCTGAACATCGGTATTTTCTGGCCCCAAAACCAGGGCCATTATTTCCTGGGGATTATCCCGAGCCAGTTCTACTGCCTTCCCCAGGAGTTCGTGGGCAACAGGATGAACTTTACCCGCCTGCTGTTCTGCTATAACAACAATCCCTTTATATTCAGTCATTTTCACGATTGCCTCCTGTAAGCCGTTTTTCCCGGATGTTATTTTCTACCGCGCTTAAAGCCGCTTCAAGTTCTTCTTCAGAAAACATCTGGCCTCTTCGTTCGGGGGGAGGGGGAATGGTTATCTTTTTAACCTGGGTTGGAGAGCCTTTAAGGCCGATTTGTTCGGGTTTTAAAATATCAGAAAAAGCGGCATATTCCCACCTGGAAATTTGCACTTCTCTTGCTTTCATTTTGGCTCTTAATTCCGGCAAGCGGGGAAAATTAATATCCTTGGTTACGGTTATTAAGCCGGGCAGGTGCATCCGTTTGCGGTAACTCCCCTCCCAGATATTGCAGGTTACCGTAAGACTGGAAGTGTCAACTTCATCAAGGGCGGTAACATATGCGACGTGGGGGATATCAAGGTATTCGGCAGTCTGAGGTCCTACCTGGGCTGTATCCCCGTCAACAGTCATTTCACCGGCGATAACCAGGTCAAAGGGGGCCAGTTTTTTTATGGCGTGGGCCAGGGTGAAGGAAGTTGCCCTGGTATCAGCCCCGGCAAACTTGCCGTCGCTGAGAAGGATGCCGCGGTCCGCTCCCCGGGCAACAGCTTCCCGCAGGGTTTTATCAGCCCGGGGCGGTCCCATGCTCAGGGCGATTATTTCCCCACCAATTTTTTCTTTGATCTGGACAGCCGTTTCCAGGGCATTAAGGTCGAAGGGGTTAATTTCAACCCCTGCCGATTTACGATCAATTACACCTTTCTCGGAATCAAATTCAACCCGATCCATTTCGGGAACCTGTTTGATTAATACAATAATCCGCAAGTTGGTTGACCTCCCAGCAATAAGTTAAATGAAATAGAAACAAAACTATAATTAAGAAATTAATAACCCACTCAATATTTTTCTATTGATCATTTGCCTTTTCCTCTTTATTTTTCTCGGATCGAAGGAAAAACTGGTTTACAAACCCCTGGCTGCAAGGAGTTTTAAAAAGTCTTCCCCTTTATCAGAGGGCATGATTTTCATCTGGAGGGGAAACCCCTTCGCAGCTATGGCCCTGTAAATTTCGGCCTGGCCGGGAGTTACCCAGATAAACCTGTTGATTTTAACCGGCCTGGTCCCCCCGATTATTACCTGGTTGCCAACGATAATCTCCTGGGGAGTTACCCCCTGCTCAATTAAAGCCAGGGCGTCGGCAGGAAACCTGGCAATAATCATAATTCTTTCCTTTTGCCCTTTTTCTGTTTTTAGATATTCGAGAGCTTTTTCAATTTCTAAGACCAGGGTCTTGATATCGGGAGGGATATTGGAAAAAAGCGGCTTCTGAACCTGGTAATAAAGGGTGGTCTGCAGGTTTCTTGCCTTGAGTGCTCGGGAATATAACTGACTTAAAATCGGATCCCGGGCAACTTTGTCATTAACCACCAGGAGAAGGTCTGGCTGGAGATAACCCAACCAGGAGGCAGTCGCCTGGCCGTGAATTAAGCGGTTGTCAATTCTCATGTGAATTACGGGCATAATAATCCCCTCCGTATAAGAGAATTCGAGAATAATTTTTGCTTTCCTCTTAACGAGGGATCTTCCCATTTGTAGTAAAGCAAAGAAAGCCCATCAAGGGAAATTAACAACCCTGTAGAAGTTTATTAAAATAAAGAAAAAATGGTTCCGGTTTAACTTTCTATAGTTATCCTCCGAAATTAAAAACCGTGAGGCTGGGAGGCACAGAGATGAGTTTACTTATTTTGGATACAACTGAAGAGAGGATGAAACTGAGCCAGGAAATTTTTGAACGCCAGTTTGCCCGGGATAGGAAAATGGAGAAGGAATATAGTAACTATCGAAAACGGATGATGTTAAAAGACATTAATTATAACCTGGAAACACTTGAGGTAGCTGCGAAACTTGATTCTGACCAGATTATTTCCGATTACGCCCGCTGGTTATTCCAATTACTGGCTTTCCGGATGAAAGACCTTGGCGAGGAGAGAGTCCGGGCACAGATGACCTCTCACTACGAGATTTTAAAAGAAGTCTTTAAGGAAAAGGTTCAGGGAGAAGAAAAGGATAAAATATTTAGATTACTGGATAAAGCGATTGAAGTTACCAGGGAAACACCGGTTGAATATGAAAATGATGAGGATTTTTCCCGGGGGAAGATAGGAAGAATTAGAGAACGTTTTTTGCAGCTTCTTCTAAAGCCTGATAAACAGGAAGCCCGCCGCGAAATCGAAAGTTCCCTGGAAAAAGGCCTTGAGCTGGAAGATGTATACCTGAAGATATTCCAAAGGGTTCTGCTTAAAATTGGTGAACTCTGGCATCGGGGTAAGATCAGTGTTGCCCAGGAGCATTTCTGCACAGCTTTAATCCAGAATATTATGGCTGGACTGTATCCCAGGATTTTTTCCCGTCCCAGGATTGACCGCAGGGTTTTGGCTTGCTGTATCGGGAATGAACTGCATGAAATGGCTCCCCGCATGGTCTGCGATATCCTGGAGATGAAGGGCTGGGACAGTCTCTACCTGGGAGCAGGAGTACCCCGGGATAGTTTATTGGATTCCCTGGAAGAACACCGGCCCGACCTGCTGGTTCTTTCAGTAACCATGCCCATTTATTTAGATCAATGCAGGGAGGTAATTTCTGACCTGAAAAACAGGGAAGAGAAACTAAAAACCCTGATTGCTGTTGGCGGGCGGGCCTTTTCCCTTGCGCCCCACCTGCCAGCAGAGTGGGGAGCAGATGTTTATGCTCAGGATGGAATTGAACTGGCTGAATGGGCGAAAAAAAGTCTGTCCAGAAGTAATAGGCTTGAGTAAAGCAGGAGGAGAAAAAAATGGCTAATTTTCTGGTTCTTTTTGATTCCCGCGGAACAATTGAAGAAGTAAAATGGACCACTGATTCCCAGCTCATATTCAGGGGGCAATCCCTGGAGGTCTTGCTGGAAAAAGATAAAGCAGCGGAAATTAAAAATTTTCTCGAAACTTCCCCTGCGAACAATCTGCAACAGCGGACCCTCCAGTTAAAAAAAGGATCAAATTATGTCCAGGTCTCTCTGTACCTGATAAAGATACAGAACAAAAACCTGGGAATTGGTATTTCGGGTAAAAGAGCGGAAGAACCGGTAATTGAGGAGTTACTAAAGGCATATAACGAACTTTTCAATGAACTCCGCAGGGAGATCAAGAAAAACTCCCAGAGTGGAGAGGAGAGGGTCCAGGAGCAATTTGAAGAACTGCAGAAGCTCAATAATGAGCTGAACAATACCAGGAGGAAAATTGAAAAAGCAAATATCAACCTGCAGCAGCTGAACCGCAACCTGCAGACAAAACTTATGAAAGATCCCCTTACCGGATTGGTGGGCAGGTACCAGTTCTGGATTGGAATAAGGGGGATGATAGACAATGACCCGGAGAAAATGGGCATCTTTGTATATATTGATGTAGATGATTTTAAGGAAATAAACGACACCTTTGGCCACGTTGGCGGGGACCAGTTTTTGATTGAAATTGGAGAAAGGTTAAAAGCGATACCCTTCGAGGACAGCATGAAAATAAGGATTTCTGGGGATGAATTCGGGATATATATCCACGGATTGGAAAGGGTAGAAGAAAGGGATTTCCAAAAGATCTGGGAAGAAATTGAAAAATATTTGCTGGCTGAACCGGTAATGTTTAACCAGATTCCCATTACCGTCTCTATTAGTGCCGGCATGGCAGTTTATGGTGCGGATACCGGGGAAATAGAAGAACTGATAGAGTATGCTGACTTTGCAATGTACAGAGCAAAAAACGAAGGGAAAACCAGCTACCGGAAATTTAACCAAAAAGAATTTGAAGCAAAACGGTTGATGAAAGAACAGAGCAGGGCAGTAAAGGAAGTCCTCGAAAAAAGGGATCTCTATCACGTCTACCAGCCCATTTTTTCAGCGGTTAATGGAAGAATTTTTGGCTATGCTGCTTTAATGAGGACAAATAATGATTACTTCCGGGATACCAGGGATTTAATTGAGAACGCTTTCCGGGAGAATCTGTATATTGAATTGGACCTGCTTAGTTTTGAAAAATTGTTCCAGGAAAAAGAACTTTCCGACCAGTTAGGAGAAAAAATGCTTTTTGTTTCCCATGGCCCCTATTCTTTCCAGCAGAATCAAGCCATAAAAAGTAGAAAGGCGGGGCTGGTTAAGAACAACCTGATCCTGGAAATTGTCGAGGCCCAGATGGTAAAACCGGAATTTATAAGCCGGATAATCCGGAATGGCAAAAAATATGGATTTAGGGTTTCGGTGAGCAATTTTGCCTCTGGTGATTTTGATGATCTGGGCATACTGGCAACTTCTCCGGCCTTTATAAAAATAGGGCGGGAAATAACCGAAAATCTTCCTCGGAACCGGGAACTGCAGGAAAAAATAAAGCGAATTGTTGGTTATGCTCATAGCCAGGGGACCCGGGTTATCCTTGAAGGAATTGAAACACGAGAAGAAATGGAAACAGGTATCCGCTTGAATTTTGATTTCCTCCAGGGTTTTTATCTGGCTTCTCCAAAAAGAGAACTGCCCCGGGAGATGGAAAAAACAACCAGGGCTATTCTTTCTGGGAAGAAAGGGAGCGAGAGAAAGTAAAAAAAAGAAATTAAAGGTTTGGATAACTCAATAGCCTTGAATTCTCCAGGTGGCTTCAGAAGGAGCCACTTTTTAGGTTTCATCTGCTAAAAAAACCAAAGGGAAAAGCAGGAGAAAAACACCGAAACAATAATTATATTGTCCTTTTAAAGGACTAATGTTAAAAAGGGTAGAAATTAAAAAGTACGATCGTTTAAGTTTGTGGAAAAAACTTTTTCTTCCAGGAAAATTTAAAGGAGAGAAAAAAATGAATAAACCGTTCTTAATTATCCTTGTTTTAGTTTCCTTGGTCGTTCTAATTGGAGGCCGTATCCAGGCGATCGGAGCAGATATTCCTGACACTAAAGACCATCCCCTGGTTTCGCGCTATTCGGGTTCCATTATATTTGGCTACGAAGAGATTGCTTTTGAGGAATATATTCTTGTTCTGGGAAAGGTAAACCGGGAACTGGACGATCTGGACGATGTTCCCCATCCGGGCTACTACGTGGGCAGGACCCTTTTCATTCCAACAGAATTTAAAACCCTGGAAGGGAAGATAACCAAAATTACCTACCTTGTCCCGGAAGGTCGCTCTTCCCTGGAAATATTTCGCAATTACGAAAATGAATTAATTAATGCTGGTTTTGAAACTCTTTTTTCGGGTGATCGGGAAGAAGCTGGTAATTTTGGCGACTGGTACGGGGGTTATTATCCTTTCCAAATTCCCCTATCAGGGGTTAGGACCGTTTCCCGCGGAGATTACTTAAGATCAAGCAATGACCCGCGCCTTTTGACAGGCGTTTTACGTCGGGCAGAAGGAGATATATATGTTTCCCTTTATGTGCACAATGGGGGCATTACCCAGCCGGCTCATTCTGCCCTGGGAAAAGTCCAGCTGGATATAATTGAAGTTGCTCCAATGGAGGAAGGTTTGGTAAGTGTTGATAGTATGTATGAAGGAATAGAGAGGGAGGGGTCAATTGCAATCTATGGGATTGAATTTGGTTTTGATAGTGCTGAAATTGAAGAGGCATCAGAACCGGTTCTTACAGAAATTCGAAATCTCCTGAATGAATTCCCGCGCTTAAAGCTTTATGTTGTTGGGCACACCGATGATACTGGCTCCCTGGAATATAACATTGGCTTATCTGAAAGGCGAGCCCAGGCAGTTGTTGATTACCTTGTAAATATTTTTGGGGTTTCTCCAGACCGTTTAATAGCCCGGGGGGTTGGTCCGCTGGCACCGGTGGCTTCCAATGAAACCGAGGCTGGCAGAGCAAAAAACAGGAGAGTTGAACTGGTCAAACAACTCGAGTAGGAAGTCCTGGGGAATTCTGGCTTTTAAATAAAAACCCTAAAAAAAGGATAAGAAAGGTGGGAGGGTTTGTTGAAAAGGGGCAGAGAGATTGGGGTTTTTCTTTTATTAGTTATAATTTTTTCTCTCTTTTTGGCAGGGTGTGCAAAAAAAGGTGATGGAATTACTCCGGCAACGGCAATTAATTTTTCCGTTGGGGAAATAAATTTTGCTCTCCGCTATGCCCCTCCCTCTACTTTCCCCACCGGGGTGGATGATGATGGCGAAGGCAAGGTGGAAAAAGGTTTTTGGATCAGCGAAACCCTTGTTCCCTATGAGCTCTGGTATGAACTGCGCCTCTGGGCAGAGAACAATGGATACAGGTTTGGCAGGATCGGAAACGAAGGGGGGCGTTTGGGCAGTTTTGGCAGGGAACCTTCAGAGAGTAGAAAACATCCTGTAACCAGAATTACCTGGTATGATGCAATAGCCTGGTGCAATGCTCTTTCCGAGTACCTGGGCTATACCCCGCTCTATACCCGGGAGGGTGAAGTTTACAGAGATTCCAGGAACAGGTACCCCGAGGAAGAAATAATAACCGGTTCGGGGGAAGGGTTTCGTCTGCCAACCAACCTTGAATGGGAACTTGCTGCTCGCTATAAGGGTTCTGATAATTCTCACGGAGCAATTGAATATCCTGCTGGGAGCGGCCAGTACTGGACCCCAGGTAATTATGCCAGTGGGGCAGCAGGCCCTTATGCCGACGAGGAAGCCACAAAGGCCGCCGCCTGGTATAACAGGAACAGTTCAATTGAAGCAGGAGGGTTGACCACGCATGATGTTGGTTTGAAACCTGCTGCAGGAAACAGTTTAAATCTCTATGACATGAGCGGGAACTGTTACGAAATAATGGATTCCCCCCGGGGAGTTTACAGGGGGGGATGTTATTACCGGGGCGGCGATGTCCTGAGAGTAGGCTTTATACCCAGTGGAACCGTTAGCCCGGGTAATTCTTATCCGAACCTGAGTTTTCGTCCAATCCTGGCCAGCGATAGTGCAGACCATCCCAAAACCGCAGCAGGAAAAACCCCTACAAATATTGTTAAAGCACAGTCGATCGGTTCACCGATGAATACCGGGGCTGGTTCCGGAGGAGAAAACGGAGATGGAGATTTTACCGTAGGCAGCCTGGTCGAGGTTGAGTGGCAGGGAACCTGGTACGACGCCCGGGTTTTAGAAGTTGACGGCAACCGTTATTATATTACCTATATCGGCTATGATAGTTCCTGGGATGAGTGGGTTGGTGCCTCGAGAATTCGTGCCCCAAGCTCACAGCTAGTTATTATTTCTGTTCCCCAGTTGAATGTTTCCCTTGATGAACAAATTCCCCGGGAAAATAGGAATCTTCCGGAAACAGTTCAAGTAATGTTGAGTAATAATTCCCGGATTAATATTGAGGTTGAGTGGGACGATTCCATTCTTGAGGAGGCCGGTCCCGGCGAATACGAATTGACCGGAGATTTTGTAAACCTGCCGGGAAATGTTATCAATCCCAGTAATTTTCAGGCAAGCCTGCGGGTAAGAGTTCGCGAGGAAGATGGGCCTCTTTCAGTGCTCCGCATGGAAGGACAAACCCGCATCGAGGAGTTATTGTTTTACATTGACCACGATGACGGTCTGAAGGGTTTTTACTTCGGGACAACACCCCCGATTGATTTAACCCACGTGATTGTTGAGGATAACAGGGTATTCCAGGCCATGGTTATTTATAACGCTGGAATGACTCCCATTCAGTGGGTTTTTCCTGACCTGACGATTCAGGCAATGAAGCCCCGCAATGACCCTTTTAATCCCGCCGAGGCAATCCACATCTTTTTGCTGGAGTCGGAAAGGGTAGAATTTACTTTTGATATTCGCCTGAACATGGAAATCGGCCTGCTCCTGGATCGCCTTCCCCATGTTTTTGGGCAAGAATTAACAGAAGAAGCCAAAGCTTTGAAAAGGGTCCTGGGAGAGATGGGAATGCTGGGCAGAACTGTGTCCCAGGTGGCAGCAAGTGCAAGTTCACCTGAAGAAGTTGCTTACGCATCTTTTTTATCCGTTGCGGGAACAGCAGTCAGGATTTTAGACCAACTTGAAGCAATTGGGGGTCCGGAGACTGCCTCTTCAGGTTCTTTCCAGGTTCAACCTGCCCATTTTTCTGGCCCAGGGAGCATTTTGTTTGCTTCTGATTCCGAACGAATCAGGAGAGAAGTCGCTAAAAGGCTTTTTAAGATTGTTAAATTTAAGCAGGGAGGAACTGTAATTCAAATGTTCTCCTATCTTTATCGCCTGTCCAGCGGTTATTACGATGGCCTGGATATTGAAGGTCCTGCAGTAAGCATGCTTTTGTGCAAGGGTCAATCCTCTGTTCCCAACGTTTGCCATGAATTTTATATCCCTAACATTCCCGGAGAACTCAGCCGTTGCGTAAAGCTCTGCTTTGCAACCCTTGCCTGTTTTACTGATATCTGCCAGCCCATGATGTTTTCTGTGGAGGATGCCAAAAAGCTCAGGCAACCCTGAGGAAAAGTGGAGAAAAAAATTCTCCCACCTTTGGGGTGGTTGAAGTTTGTTAAATGGTCTTTCCCAAATTACCGGGAGATTGTAAAAGGAGATGGAATAAAAATCGCTCCATTAAATCCGGTTTACCCCGGCTTTAATGGAGCGAAAATTTTTCGGGGCTACTTAAAACAAAACCAGTTTCCAACAGGATAGTTAAGGGGAATTTTAAGAAAGCTTTAAATTAATTTTATTTAAATTTTATGTTTTTATGCTATGTTAAAAGAAAAGAAAAAAAGGGAAAATTAGGAATTGGTTTTTTGCCAGGAAAATTAGCGTAGCCTTGCTTATTCAGAGGAAAACCCTGTAAAATTACCAGATTGAAAACTGGAACGACCGGATTGAGGAGAACTATCATAAGGCAATATCCTCGGGTGGAAAAATCAGCTCAAACCACCGGGGATGATTAATCTGGAGGTGTTTATATGAAGTGGAAACAGGCAAGCGTCTTTTTCTTTCTGGTATTCATCGGCCTGTTAGTTGTGGGATGTATTTCTGATCAGGAAATCCCTTCAACCTCCTACAGTGTTGGTGATGTGGAATTTAAGTTAAGAGAAGCCCCCGCGTCTTCTTTTCCAACTGGAGTAGAAAACGATGGTGAGGCCAGAGTAGATTATCCTTTCTGGGTGGGAGAAACTCCGGTTACCTATCAGCTCTGGTTTGAAGTCCGGGAGTGGGCAGAGGAAAAAGGTTATGTTTTTGATAATCTGGGCCGGGAAGGAAACTCCGGCCGGACCGGTCGAGAACCTTCAGAGGACAAAATGCACCCGGTTACAAATATGAACTTATTTGATGCAATGGTCTGGTGCAATGCCCTCTCGGAATATTTTGATTACGAGCCGGTATACACCAGTGCTGGTGAGGTCTATCGGGATTCAAGTAACAGGGAGGCAGGAGATAGGGTGTCAGTAAGGAATACCGAGGGGTTTCGTCTGCCCTTTCCGGAAGAGTGGGAACTGGCGGCCCGCTACCAGGGAGAAGATAATTCTCATGGTGCAATTGAATATCCGGAGGGGAGCGGCCAGTACTGGACTCCGGGAAATTATGCCAGCGGGGCAACTGGCCCTTATACTGACGAAGAAGCCACTCTCGCAGCAGCGTGGTTTAATGTAAACAGCGCTCTAGAGGGTGAAAATCCATCCACACAGCCTGTTGGGCAGAAACCCAAAGAAGGCAATGCTCTTCAGGTCTATGATATGAGCGGAAATGTTTTTGAGTGGACTTACACCAACCGTGTTGGGTATCCAACTATCCCGGGAGGTTCTTATCACTGGGGAGCTGAGTTTTTGCAGATTGGTGACCGCTGTCCCCGGGATAACCAATCCAAAACTCAAAACTTCATCAATGTGGGCCTGCGAATTTTTAAATATAAAGAGGTACCTCCCCCCGGAGAGGGTCCGGAGACGGCTAGAGAACTGGAGTTTGCTCCGGGAAGTTTTGTTGAAGCTTTCTGGCGGGACGATATCTGGTTAAACGCCCGGGTTCTGGAAGCTGAAGAAAGATTTTACCGGGTAAGATACGACTACCTGGGACCCTCAGGGGATACCTGGCTTTTGAGCTCGTATGTCCGGGAGAGAGAGGATGAGCCGATAATTTCCCAGATCGAACGAAAAGTTCTTTCTTTGCCCCCGGACTTTACCATGGCCGATGTCCTGCTTCCGGAGGAAGTAGAGGTTACCCTGGAGGATGGTACGGTTTTTAATTCTCCGGTGGAGTGGGATACTACCGGTTTAGAAACATTCGAGGGCTATGAAATGGAAGTGGGAGGAAGGTTAGTTGATTTACCAGGAAACCTGCTCAATCCTGAGGAAATTCAGCCCCGGGCCCTGGTTCAGGTCCGGGATGAAGAAGAAGGGCCCGTTTCTTTTCTGCGCCTGGGAGAGAATACAGGTGTTGATGGTTTGCTTTTCTACATTGAAAACGATGACGGAACAACTGGTTACTATTTCGGCGAGGGTACGGATCTAACCCACTTGATTGTAGAAGAACACGGTAAATTCCAGGTGATGATAGTTTTTGATGAACAGATGTTTCCGATCCAGTGGGTTTATACTGACCTGACCATTAAAATTCTAATACCTGAAGATGAGGATTTCAATCTGGCGGAAGCCCTTCATATTTTTCTCCTGGAAACTGAAGAAGAAAAACTGACTCTGGATGTCCGTTATGACCAGCCTGCAGGGCCTCTGGTAGAAAAACTTTATAATCTTCCTGTGGGAGAAATGAGGGATTATGTTCCCGGTTTCAGAGCCCTCCTTCGAGACAACGGCTTATTCCAGCACAACGTGGTAGATATTGCTCGGGAGGCCAATAAACCCGAGGAGATTGCCCTGGCGGCAATGCTTTCCATTTCCGGGGCGGGTATGGAAATGCTTGAGCAGCTGGAGGAAGTAGGAGGTGGGGAAGCAACAGAAACCTCAACCCCCGTCATTCAAACTGCTTACTACCAGGCAGCAAATCAACCTTCCTATAGCACAGTTTCCGATTCCGAGTGGCAGCAAATAAGGGAAAAAATTGCTAAAAAGCTCTTAGAGGTCGGAAAGTTTAAAATGGGAGGAACCCTGGTTCAGATGCTTTCCTATCTTAACCGCCTGGCCAGCGGATATTATGATGGCCTGGATATTGAAGGTCCGGCTGTGGGCATGCTTTTATGCCGGGGAGCATCTTCAGTTCCCAATGTCTGCCATGAATTCTACCTGCCTTATGTTTCCAGCAATGTTTCCCGCTGCACCAGGCTTTGTTTTGCTACCATGGCTTGTTTTACCGATATCTGTCAGCCCATAATGTTTTCGGTAGAAAGGGCAAAGGAACTCCGCCAGCCCTGAAACGGGAGAAAGGGTGAGCAAACTGAGACCAAGATTACCATTTTTAATTCTGGGAGTAATTGTTGTAATTGCCTTTTCTCTCAATCCAATGGTTAGAGCCCGATCAATGGAAGAAGAAGTGGTGCTCTGGTTCTTCTGGGGCGATGGTTGTGAAATGTGTGAACAAGCCATGGTTTGGATCAGCGAACTGGAGGAAACCTACCCCGACCTGGAAATCCGGAGCAGGGAAGTCTGGTTTGACAAAGAGGCCCAGGACCTGTACCTGAAAATGCTTGAAGAGAGGGAGGAAAAAGCTTCCTGGGTTCCAGGATTTATCCTTGGGGGCGAAGTATGGCACGGGTTTAACGAAAACCTGACCAGGGAAATTGAATTGCTCCTGGAAAAAAGGGTTCTAGAGCAAAGAAGAGATGACTCGTTTATTGGGAAAGATGAAAAAATCTCATCCCTGATAGATACAAACTTCTTATCCCGCCAGCCCCTGTTTGCCGCAACCCTGCTTTTGGGTGCAGTAGATGGGTTTAATCCATGTTCCCTCTGGGTTCTGGCTGTCCTTCTGGCAATGATCTTGAATACCCGATCCCGGGTTCGCATTGCCACAGTTGGCGGAATTTTCCTTCTGGTAACTGCCCTGGTCTATGGACTTTTTATCGCCGGTGTTTTTGCAGCCATGGCAGTAATATCCCACCTGGAGAACCTGCGCTGGTTGATTGGACTTCTTGCCCTGGGCCTTGCAGTCTTAAACCTCAGCGACTATATGCGAGAGGGATCGCAGCCCGTCCTGGGTATTCCCTCTCGCTGGAAACCGGCTATTGTTAATAGTTCCCGCCGGCTGGGAAAAGAGCGGCCCCTTGTTTTTACTCTGTTTTTGACGGTAATTTTTGCTGCTGGGGTGGCTTTGATTGAGTTACCATGTACTGCAGGTTTTCCAGTGGTTTGGGCGGGTCTTTTGCGGGAGGGAGGCATTGAAGGGCTTTATTTCTTTGGGCTACTGGGAGTTTATCTGGCCGCTTACCTTTTTGTAGAAGTCCTGGTGATAGGGGTAGTAATAATTACCATGGAATATTTGAGAATTCAGGAAATTTACGGGCGCCGTTTCAGGCTTGTTGGGGGAATGCTCATGGGTGCACTTGGAGTTATGCTTTTAATTAACCCGCGGGCAATTGAAAGCCTGGCCGGGTTACTCCTGGTTTTTGCAGTTGCGGGTGGTGCCTCCATGGGTATTATGGCCATCGATAACTGGAGAAAAAAAGGATAACAATTAAATTGTTAGGAGCCGGGGAAAAATGGTTTTAAGGTATCAAAATTTGCAACGACCTGGAAGGTTATTTTTGCAGAGAGGTTTTTCCTGTCCAGGGGGGAGGACCCGGAAAAAATAGTTTCTTGAAAAGAAATCTCTGCCGTTAATGGATAAAAACGAGAAAAAGGGGGATACTATTGAATTTTTCCAGAGTAAAAAAAAGATGGAAAGGAATTCAGGGACTGTTAATTTTAGGTTTACTTCTCATGATAACTTCGGGATCAGCCCTGGGAGCAGGTCTTGACCTGGGCACCATGTTCAATGCCAATCGGGATTTTGACTTCCTGGATTATTACAATCTACGGGGAAACGAGAATTACCGGGGAGTGAATATTTTTCTTTACGAGGGTGGATACCTGCCCGATGTTACCTTCATGGTCGATTCCGATGATATTATCCTGGCTTTTCAGGCTTCCTTTCCGCGGGAGGAATGGAACCTCTGGTTTGAACAGGAAGAAAATAACCCGGTAACTCTACCTGTAGAGGGGACAATTTATACCCAGCAGATTTTCCTGGCTCCCGCTGAAGCGGGGTTGAACCGGGGCCACATTCGCCGCGGGGGAGAAAACCTTGAAATGGGAGAGCCTGTGCCCCTGAATTACCACGAACTCAGGCCAATTAATCCGGCCCTCGAATTTTATGAGCAACTTGAGCCGCCGGTTACAGAAGACGGAAATTTTATTTTTTACGCTCCTCAGGGTTCCGGTATTGGTTTTGTGACTGATGCCGAAGGGGATATTCATGCCCTGGTCAGAATTATGGTAACTGAAGATGAGGAAGATGCCCTTTATCACCCTGACCTTGGAGAAATTATCCTTACCCCGATTTATTTAAAAGACCCGGAGGGGAAATACGACCTTAGTGCCTGGCTGGAAGCCCCTCCTGAAGAGGTAGTTCAAAAAGACATTGCGGGTTTCGATCCCCAGGCCCTCATTGAACCCGGATTTATCTGCAAGGAAATCAATTTCCAGGTGATGCATGGAGTGGTTACGGTTTCCGGTACTATGCTTAACGAGAGTGGAAAGGATTATATGATGGCCGGGTTTGAGATAACTTTTTTTGACGAAGAGGGAATCAAATTGGGAAGCAAGCCTCTCCAGGTAATGAACATCCAGGATGGGAAGGAAGGGCAGGTAATAGGTGGGTTCCCACTGGAGTGGGATGTAGACCTAAACGAACTGTTCTTTGAGATTGAGTTTACCGGTGGGCACTAAAAGAAACTCAGGAAAAGAGAAAACATGTAGGAAATATAAAACCGGAGGGAGGAAGTTTATTGAAAGAAAAAGGAGAAAGGGGTTCCTGGTTTATCAGGGTTTTGTTAGTGATAGGTATCTTTATAGTAATTCTTTCTTCATCGGGAGAAGTTTGGGGCGCATCAATATCCCGGGAAAAATTTGTCCAGTTAAATCCTGAGGCGGAAGAACTGAGTTTTTTCTCAATGGTTTCTCCACTAACCTTTCATTTTGATGAGGACGGAAAGAATCTCTTGCTGGTCCAGGTTACATTTCCGGCAAAAGATGATAACTGGGGTCCCTGGTTAAACCAGGCCGAGGGTGAACCAGCCCATATTTTAGGGGACGGGTTCCTTTATTCCCAACAAATCTATTTTGCTACACCAGATCGGGGCACCATCACGGATTTTTACCAGTATACTGGGGTTTTTGCAACAGGAGGGAGGGTTGCAGAGGCCTTTGATGCCCCGCTCTCCCTCAATTTTAATGATCTGCAGGCAATCAATCCTGGTTTTAAGTACTATAAAAAATTTAGCTCCCCTGGTGATGAGCAAAGCAATGTCTTTCTTTATGCTCCGGAGGGTAGGGGACTTATGTTTTTAGGATTGGAAAACGGAGACATCTTTGCCCTTGTTCTACGGGACCCCGAACTGTGGCGCCAAATTAAAAGCAACGAAGGCTACCATCCTGAGCTGGGAACATTCCGGTATTCGGAGCCATTCTATCTTGCCGAAACGGGTTTTAGCTTTGACGGGGAAAGCTGGTTTAGCCAGATGCGAGCCGATGGTCAGAAAACCGAGGTCGGACAGGTTATTGAGGATAATTTTGTCCTGGAAGAACTTGAACTGAAACTACTCATGGGAATGGTTCAGGTTGAAACAAGGATTACAAACAAGAGTGGGAAAAATTTTTCCATGGTGATTTTTGAAATTATTATCTTTGACCAGGAAGGACAGGAGGTTGCCCAGGGGAGTCTAATGGGTCAGGATTTGAGCGATGGGGAAACAGGTGACTTTTTGGGCGTACTCGTCCCCGAGGGAACTATTGACCCGGATAATATCCGCTATTCGATTTCCCTCGACCAGGCCTGGTAAAAATCCGGATTTAAACGGGTCAAATAAACTATTGAAAACAAAAAACACTGAATGCAAAAGGTTAACCTGTTTAAGTGAAGGCCAACTATTTCAGGGCTTGAAAATCAGTAAAATACTTAAAAATTCCCCCGGAATCTCTTCCCCGGGGGATTTTTTCTTTAAATATTGGGATTTGTGTCTTCAGCTTGAGAATTCCATTTTTAATTTCTCACAGAATGGAGAAGGGAAAATTACCCCCGGTTTTAACCAAACTTTTTTCTAAAGGCCCCGGGAGAAGGATTTTAGATTGGGAGGTGAGAAATAACTAATGATATGAAGAAAGGAGCAGGGAAATGAAACTGATTGGAGTAGATACCGGTGGGACTTTTACCGATTTCATTTTTCGGGAGGATGGAGAGTGGAAGATTTTAAAAACTCCTTCGACCCCTGAAAATCCTGCGGATGCTGTCCTGGAGGGCCTGGAAGAAATTGCCCCGGGTAGACCACAAAAAATTGTCCACGGTTCAACTGTTGCTACCAATTCATTACTGGAAAGGAAGGGAGCTATCACTGCTCTTCTGACCAACCGGGGTTTTACCGATGTTCTGGAAATTGGGCGCCAGGCCCGAACGGAACTTTATAATCTTTTCTACAGGAGGGAGCACCCCATTATCCCACGGGATTTGCGCTTCGGAGTTCGGGGCCGTTTGCTTGCTGATGGTCGAGAAATGGAATCTCTCGACGAAGAGGAAGTACGAGAGATGGCCCGGGCCATGCGGAACAGAGGGGTAGAATCTGTTGCGGTTGTTTTTCTATACTCATATCTCGATCCCGTCCCGGAAAAGAAAGCAGCCGAAATATTGCGGGAGGAAGGACTGGCCGTTTCACCTTCCCAGGAAATCCTTAACGAATTTAGGGAATATGAGCGGATTTCTACCACTGCAGTTAACGCCTACCTGATGCCCCGGATGGATGGCTACCTGGGCCACCTGGAACAAAAACTTGGTGGGGATAACCTTGCGGTTATGCAGTCTAACGGAGGGCGAATTCGTTCCCGCATAGCCCGCAAAGAACCAGTTAGGACTGTCCTGTCCGGACCGGCGGGAGGAGTAGTCGGGGCCTATGAACTGGGCAAAATTACCGGGCACAAGCGGTTAATGACCCTGGATATGGGGGGGACCTCTACCGATGTAGCCCTGGTGGACGGCGGACTTCCTCTGACTACAGAAACTACCGTGGGCGGACAGCCACTGCAGGTGCCGATTATTGACATTCACACTGTGGGAGCAGGAGGTGGCTCCCTGGCCTACCTGGATGAGGGAGGAGCGCTGCGGGTTGGCCCCGAAAGTGCAGGAGCTGATCCCGGTCCCATCTGTTACGGCAAGGGCGAAATCCCTGCAGTGACTGATGCCAACCTGTTCCTGGGGCGGCTGATTCCCGAGCTATTTCTGGGAGGGCGCATGGAATTGACTCCAGAGCGAGTCCCGCCCTACCTGGAGAACCTTTCCCGCAAGGCCGGCCTGAAGGAGGAAGAACTGGCAGAGGGGATATGCAATGTCGCCAATGCTAATATGGAAAGGGCGCTGCGGGTGATTTCAGTAGAAAGAGGCCACGATCCCAGTGAATTCTCCCTTTTTGCCTTCGGTGGCGCGGGGGGAATGCACGCTGCTTTTTTAGCCCGAAGCCTGAATATCCCCCGGGTGGTTATTCCTCCTTACCCGGGTATTTTTTCCGCTATTGGCATGCTCCTGGCAGACGTGAGCAGAGATACTTCCCGCACAGTGCTTATGGGGGCCGAGGAGTTAAAAACCAGTCCGGAGGAACTTTTTGCTCCCCTGGAAGAAGAAATTCTCGAGAATATGTCCGCCGAAGGGTTTTCCCGGAAGGAAATCGTGCTGGAACGCTCCCTGGATATGCGCTACCGGGGCCAGTCCTTCGAACTGGGGATCCCCTATTCATGTAGATTTGTGGAAGATTTTCATTCCCGCCACCGGCAGCGTTACGGGTATCATCGCCAGGGCCGTCCTGTGGAGGTAGTCAACCTGCGAGTTTTGGGCTGGGGGAGGCCGGAAAAACCAACCTGGCCCCGCCGGGATAACCCGGTCGAGGATATTCCGGACCGGGCTATTTATGGTTCCCGGCCCGTGGTTTTTGATGGGATCCGGGAAGACACGCTTTTATATCGTCGGGAAGCCCTGTTTTATGGCAACCGAATTCCTGGTCCGGCCCTGATTCTGGAATATTCATCGACAACAGTGGTCCCCCCGGGAGTGGAAGCCCGGGTTGATCCCTGGAATAATCTGATCCTGGAGGTAGGCTGATGAGTAAAGCTATAAACCCCGTTCGCCTGGAAATATTTCATAATCGGTTTCGTTCTATTGCTGAAGAAATGGGGGTTGCCCTGAAAAGAACAGCTTTTTCTCCCAACATTAAGGAAAGGCGGGACTTTTCCTGCGGTATTTTTGCGGGAGATGGAGGGCTTGTGGCCCAGGCCGCACATATTCCCGTCCACCTGGGTTCAATGCCTCTTTCCGTAGATTCTGCTATTGCGTCGACCTCTTTTTCCCCGGGAGATATGGTGCTTTTGAATGATCCCTTTGCGGGAGGAACCCACCTTCCGGATATGACGGTGGTTGCTCCGGTTTTTTCGAAGGAAGAGAAAGAACCGGTCTTTTTTGTAGCCAACCGGGCCCACCATGCGGATGTAGGGGGCAGCGCCCCTGGTTCCATGTCCCTATCCGAGACCATTTTCCAGGAAGGATTGATCCTGCCTCCAGTTAAGATCTGGGAAAAAGGACAAATAAAAAAGGACCTGATGGAGGTAATTCTGAAAAACGTAAGGACTCCCTCGGAGCGAGAGGGGGATTTTGAAGCTCAATTTATGGCCAACCTTACGGGCATCAGGCGCCTGAAAGAACTAATTACTGAACAGTCCCTGAAAGAAGTCCAGACCTACAGCCAGGCTCTCCGGGATTACTCGGAAAAATTGTTACGCAGGACGATTTCCCGGATTCCCTCTGGAAATTATTCTTTCCAGGACTTCCTTGATGATGACGGCCTGGGGACAGAAGATATTAAAATTGATTTGAAGCTGACCATAGATGGAGAAGAAGCTTTACTTGATTTTTCTGATTCTGCAGCCCAGGTCAAGGGGAGCATCAATGCCGTGCGGGCCATTACCCTTTCCGCAGTCCTATACTGTTTTCGGTGCCTATTACCTCCCGATACTCCTACAAATGACGGCCTTTTAAGGCCCCTCCACGTAAAAACCCGCCGGGGAAGCATCCTTGATGCCGAACACCCTTCTGCGGTGGCAGGGGGCAACGTTGAAACTTCGCAGCGAATTGTTGATGTGGTCCTTGGGGCCCTGGCCCGGGCGATACCGGAAAAAATCCCCGCCGCTTCGCAGGGCACGATGAATAACCTTTCTGTTGGGGGGATTGATCCCCGCAACAACCAACCCTTCACCTATTACGAAACCCTGGGAGGAGGAATGGGCGCATCCCGGGAAAAAAATGGAGAGAAAGGCATCCATTCTCACATGACCAATACCCTTAACACACCAATTGAAGCACTGGAATCCAGCTATCCCCTTCTTGTCAGGGAATATGCTTTCCGCAGGGGAAGCGGGGGAGATGGAACAAAAAAAGGTGGAGAAGGGCTGGTCCGGGAACTGGAACTATTATGCGACGCCCAGGTATCAATTTTATCCGAACGCCGCAGGAGCGGACCTTACGGACTGGAAGGAGGAAACCCGGGAAAGACCGGAGAAAATTTACTCGTTCGGAATGGTTCCAGGGAAAAGCTTCCCGGGAAGTTTGCCAGGGAAATGAAAAAAGGCGATGTCCTGCGAATAGAAACCCCTGGCGGAGGGGGTTATGGTCCAAAAGAAGCTTAACCTGTGTTTTTTGAATAAAAAAAGGCCAGGGAGATAAAAACATCTTCCTGGCTTTTCTCATGGAAAAGACTTATAACTTTTCAGGCTTTAGGTTAATTCCTGGGCTGCTTTTACTGGGGCTTCCTGCGGGCTTGTAAGAGCAAGGTGGTCCAGGGCTTCCCGGTCCAGCTTTTTATTAATCATTACGGCGAGAATAACCGTCATTATTATTGTTAGGCCATCAGCAGTGGGCTGGGCGAAAATTACTCCGTCCAGGCCCAGAAAACGAGGTAAAATAATAATCGCGGGAATTAAAAGTAGTCCCTGGCGGGAAACGGAAAGGATTCCGGCGGGAATGGCTTTGCCCAGGGCCTGGAAGAGGGAGAAGTAAATGATCTGGAAGCCAAACAGGGGAAAGGGAACGCTTAAAGCTCTTAAGGCCCGGGCTCCGGTCTGCAATACCAGAGGGTCGGTACTGAACCAGGAGATTACTGTTTCGGAAAAGACTATAAATAAAGTGGCCGCACAGAAGGTAAAAGCTGTTGTGATCCGGACCGAAAAGCGGATGGCTTCATTTAAACGGCCGAAATTTTTTGCCCCGTAATTAAAGCCGGCCATGGGTTGAAAACCCTGCCCGTAGCCGAATATTGCGAACATGCCCAGAGACATAACCCTTTTCACAATTCCCATGGAAGCGACTGCATAATCTCCGTAGGGGGCGGCAGCATTGTTAATCATGGCCATGGCCATACTGTTTAAGGCCAGGGTTAAAATTGAAGGGATACCGATTTTAACAATCTGCATAACTATGGTTTTGGAAGGTTGAAAACGGGAAAGGGATAGTTTTAAGTAACTTCGGCCGGAAATATAATACCAGAGCTGGAAACAGACAGCAAAAGTCTGGGCTAAAACAGTAGCAACGGCTGCTCCCTGGATTCCCATGTTCAGGCCGAAAATAAAAATTGGATCCAGGATCATATTTAAAACTGCCCCGGAAATTAGAGCAATCATACTGGCATGGGCACTGCCCTCTGCCCGCAGGATGTTGTTTAGGTCATCTTTAACATGATTATTGGAGCCCCGAATAGGAGAGTTCGGGCATAGGTCATTGCGTGAGGAAGAATTGTGTCAGTTGCTCCAAATAAACGCATTACCGGTTCCAGCCAGATTTGCCCCAGGGTAATTAAAATTATTCCCAACCCAAGGATCATTGCTATTCCCGTTGCAGCAGTGCTTTCGGCTTCCTCTTTTTTCCCTGCGCCGAGGGAGCGGGAAATATAGGAGGCTGAACCAACTCCGACTGCTATTCCAAAGGCGGAAATAAGCATTAAAAAAGGAAAGGCTACAGATAAAGCTCCGATTGCACTTGTTCCCAAACGACCCACGAAAATGGTATCAACAATGTTGTAAACGCCGTTAACTACCATTCCTACTATTGAAGGAATGGCCAGTTAGATTAAACCTTTTCGGACATCTTCTTCTCCCAGTATAATGGCCCTTCTATCCTGTTTGTTCATCATTTTTTGCTCCTTTGTTTGCGATAAAATTTTGCAAAAGCCAGTCAATAAATTCGAAGTGGAGTTCTGCCTGTTCCTGGTTTTCCTTGGAAACGCTCCAGGTTGAGGAAAGCAGGCACCTGGCCAGGGGATAACAGAATCTTTCTTCTAGGGAAGTTTTATTTAACATTTGGCTTAGCTGTTCCTTTAATCTTTTTTCTACCCGCTTGATCCGGCTTTTTTCTTCGGGGGCTTCCAGGCTTAACTTGAGTAATTCCAGTCCCAGTCCCCGGCGCTCAATTACTGCCTGGTGAAATTCTTCCAGGAAAACTTTAATTTTTTCCTGGGTATTTTTTTTCTGGGAACAAAGGCGATTGATTTTGCTAAAAACTTCTTCCCAGCCGGATTCGAAAACTTCGAAAAAGAGAACCCGCTTGTTGGGGAAATAATTGTAGAGGGTTCCCACTGCTATATCTGCTTTGCGGGCAATTGTTCTCATATCAACCTGGTCAAAACCCTCCTGCAGGAACAGGGGAGACGCAATTTCCAGGATTCTTTCTTTTAGTTTGGGTTGGCTTCTCCTCACGGGATCACGCTCCTCAGTGTATAACTAATATTTTAATGAACGCTGTTCATTTTGTCAATATAAAAAAATCTCGCTTTTCTTTAGCTCCTGCAAGGCAAGGTTTCTCTGTTTTATTCGTGTCTGGGGTTTCAAGAATCAATGAGCAGAAAATAATTTTGGAAAGCAGTAGTTTTTTATATATTTTGGAGTATAATTGAATTGGATGAACCATAATTTGTAACAAGATAAATAATAGAAGCCAAACAACCCACAAACAGCTATATAGCTATAGTTTGCTTTAATCCGGACAATGCGAACCTATTTCCAATAAATAATCGTTGAAAAAAAGGAAAAGAGGTGAAGGCCATGCTCCAGGATTTCAAAAAATTTATTATGAGGGGTAATGTGGTTGACCTGGCGGTTGCAGTTATTATTGGGGCAGCTTTTGGCCGGATTGTCGCATCATTTGTCAATGATATGCTGATGCCGGTTTTGGGAATGTTTATTGGCCTTAATTTTACCGACTTAAAAATCGTTATTTCTGAAGCCCAGGGTGACCTTGCTGAAATTGCGGTATATTACGGGAGCTTCATCCAGGCTGTTTTTGACTTTCTTATAATAGCTCTGGCTATTTTCCTCATGATCAGATTTATGACCAAACTGCAGAAGAAAAAAGAAGAAGCTCCTCCTCCAGCCCCAATTCCCACAAAAGAAGAAACCCTTCTTACGGAAATTCGCGACTTACTGGCTGGAGGGCAAAAAACTGCCTGAAAAATTGGAGAGAAATTCTTGAAAAACAAAAAAGGGTTCCGGAACTCCCGGAACCCTTTTCTTTTCATGGCGGAGGGAGGGGGACTCGATCCCCCCACCTTTAAAGGGGTACGGATCTTATGCATAATTGCGCCTGCAGTTACAGATATCTGGTAACTACCTTAGCGCACGGGTACAATTTACGTTTTGCCAATGCATATGACCTGGTATGATCACACCTGGAACACTGAAATCCATCGGGCCAGCGAATTTCATAAAAATGCTGTCGGCATGCTTCTTCTTTAGAAAATCTCTGCTGAAATTCCAGCCAGTTGGGCTCTGGTTATTGAGCCAAATTTATCGCCCCCCAAACTTATGTTTTTGTTGGTAATTTTATATCAGAACAAAATTTTGGTTGCAAGGGGTTCCTGAAGTAATTTGATAGTCAGGTTATAAAATAAATTGTAATATCCCCAACCAACTTTTTCAGTTCAATGCCCTTGCATTCAGGTACTCTTTCCGAGCTTTCTCTGTGGGGAAATGTTCCTCCGCAAGCTTCATGTGTTCCACTATAAGTTTAGGGCTGGGACCAAGAATCATGTGGATAGCCCAAAAAGGCATTTTGTAATATGGCATGATCAATATTTTGTCCAGGGTTCTGAGATATCGATCTACAAAAATAAAAAGACGCTGAGAAATTTCCTGGGTTGTAATGCCTGCCAGAGAAATTTCCACAACGACTTTTTTAGGGGTCAAGGTGGACCCCATATCCAGGACAACAGTGCCAGCAGGGAGTATGGTAATACCAGATTTTTCCTGATAAGCCTTTAGTAACTCGCTAATAAGGTTAGGAGAAACATCTGGAAGCTATTTCTCTAACAGGCAGGCAACGCCCCTCCCTGTTTTCAGGCCTAAGTGGTAATGGGTTCAATTTGGTCAATTTCAAGGTTTTTAAATTCTCCCCGATGATCGATTGAGAGCTTCTGCTCATCAGGAGTTAGGATAGTAAGGATCTGGGGAACAAAGAACCTGGGATCGTCTTTTTGTACCATATGCCAGCCAAACTGCCCGGCCATGGCGAAGGCAAAATCCTTGCTCTTGGAAAACGGTTCTACTTATCCAGGAGTTTCCTGGAAAAACCGGTAACCTTTCTGATAGCCGTTAACGGCACCCCCTGTTCAATTAACAATAAAACTTAGCCGAAGTCAATCAGGTATCTTTCTATACTATCAAGGGTTGTGGCCGGTCTTTTTTCAAACTCAGTTTCTTTGTACCCATACATGAAAAAATCAATAATCTTCTCAGCGTGACTTAGGACTGTACCTATGTTGGCAAACTGCCCCGGGTGGGAAAAAAATTGGGGGCAGGAGCTTTAGAACCACTTTTCCCGGTATTAAATGAACAGGGAATAGGAATCTGCTCGGATTATTATTCCTTCTTTTTCCTTTTAATATTTAACCTGACCCCAGGGTTATTTCTGGGGAAAAAGAGGCCAGCCTGTTT
>Ga0207421_10002044_pt1 | contig 25525 bp, 22 predicted proteins | sample SodLakKL_010_SED_4_FD_187542 | JGI IMG/M metagenome (GOLD analysis project Ga0207421, IMG submission 187542) | Alkaline sediment microbial communities from Lake Tanatar, Kulunda Steppe, Russia - 8KL_010_SED (SPAdes) (version 2) | ecosystem: Environmental > Aquatic > Non-marine Saline and... | reverse complement strand
TATGGGGCTTCAAGTGCTTTTAATAGTTGGGAATATCTTGGCACTATGAGTGGAACAGAAAGTGCTATAGCTGATCATGTAATTTTACTAGCTAGAACAGGTGATTCGCACGGAGCGACAAATCGTGTTTTTGGTGAAATATATGGCTCAAGGGTTTCAGGTCACAGAAGTTCAGGCATATTAACAATAACTCTTAATCAAACAAGCGCCGGAGTCCCCTATGGAATGGTTTATGGTACCTTAACTGAAGACATTCATACGGCTCGATTAGTTACTGTAGAATATAATGAAGATAGTTATGTGGCCCTGGAAATTATTTCTGATTCTAATTGGCAAGCTTGGACACATGGCGTTTGGTTTAGAGGTTTGGCAATCTCCACCGGAGAAAGATTAAAAATATTAACTAGAGCTCAAGTAACAGGCATAGATCCTAATGGAGTTATTAATAGTCAGTCAAGATTTTTTGTAGACGGCAACGTCGGCATTGGGACGACGAGTCCGGGGGCGAAGTTGGATGTTGCTGGGAACACTCGGATTACTCACGACACTAATATATTAAATTTAGAAACGTCTGGTAGCCCTTATTTGCGTTTTAATATGGATGGAACATCTACTGCAGGAGTTTATCGTATGTATACTTGGGGAAGCTCAAGAACATTATCTCTTGAATCGATGGGAGATGTTGCTGTTGTTCTTGATTATAATAATAATCAAAGTGATAAAGCTTTTAGAGTCATGCATGACGGATCAGGAGTTTCAGGAAACGAACTATTTAGAGTCCAAGAAAACGGAAACGTCGGCATAGGAACGACGAATCCGGGGGCAAAACTAGAAGTAGAAGGCGGAGGAGGCATTTCAGATGGAATAGCTCTTAGTAATCATAACAAAGGATACTTAGCAGCTCATGGTAATGGACTTTTATATTTGCGTAGTGGTTCTTATACAACAGATTTAAGAATGGGTAGTACAGCCACTTTGCGTGCATCTGGTAATGATGGTTTAAGAGTTGAAAGTGATGGTGATGTTATTATTTATAATGATTTAACCGTGAATGGCGTTGTAAGTGCCACTGATTTTATATATGACTCTGATAGAAATTTAAAAAATAATATCAAACCCTTGTCTAGTAGTTTGGATAAAATATTAGCTCTTGATGGTGTAAGTTTTGATTGGAAAGAAAGTAATCAAGCCTCTATTGGTTTAATTGCTCAAGATGTTGAAAAGGTTTTCCCAGAGTTAATTAGTGGCGATGAAGGTAGTAAGGGAGTTAGTTATGGAAACTTAGTAGCACCTCTAATTGAAGCAGTAAAAGAACAACAAGAAATGATTGAAAAATTAAATGAAAGAATAGAAGAACTAGAAAAGTAATTTGCTGAAAAAATATTTTTAATGTATAATAAAAAAACTAATAAATAATTCCTTATCGGCTAAATATAGGCGATAAAGATGTAAAATTTTATGAAAAACAAATCAAATTTCGGAATGGTTTTTAGTTTAATTTTTCTTTTTGTTTTAGTGTTGATGTTAATTTTTGGGCATTGGCAACTAAACAGACAAGCTAATGAACTTGATGAAGTTCAAGAAGCTGTTGTTGAAAACAGTCAAATGTCAACTGCTGTAGTTAATTTTATTAACGCCCAATTGACAGAAGCGCAACCTTAAAAATTTATTAATTATTTAATTTTATGAACAAAGATCAATTATTTCCACTAATCTTCGGTTTAGTGCTTGGTATTTTACTAATGTTTTTCTGGAACTTAGGTTCTAGTTTGAACAATCAAAGTATGAGAATTAGTCAGTTAGAACAAGCGGCTAACTCAAATAGTCAAAATATTGCTGAGGTTGTAAACTATCTTGAACAACCAGCTCCTGAAGGTGATATGACAGAAGGTGGGTCTCCAATGATTACTGAATAGTATTTAGCTTTTAAAATCTAAAAACCCCGAAAAGACAATTTTCGGGGTTTTATGTTATAATAATAATATATGGAAAAAGAAAAAGCTAAAAAAAGATTGGAGAAATTAAGAAAAGAAATTGACTATCATCGCTATCAATACCATGTATTAGATAAAGAATCTATTGACCCCAGTGCTCTTGATAGTTTAAAAAAAGAATTGGTTGATTTGGAAGAAAAATTTCCCGATCTAATAACCCCTAATTCACCCAGTCAAAGAGTGGCTGGTAAACCTTTGGATAAATTTGAGAAAGTAAAACATTCAAGACCAATGACTTCGCTTAATGATGTTTTTTCTTTTGAGGATTTAAAAGCTTGGGAAACCAGGAATTTAAAGATATTAAAAAAAGCCGAAATAGAAAATATTTCTTTTAATTATTTTAGTGAACTAAAACTTGATGGTTTAGCAGTTAGCTTAGTCTACAATAATCAACAAATTAACTACGGCGCTACCAGAGGTAACGGTTTAGTGGGAGAAAATATTACCAGCAATTTAAAAACTATTAGAAGTTTGCCCATGCAAATTAAAATTCCAGAAAAAAGTGAGCTTTTGCAAATTGGCTTTAATGATAGTGAGAGTCAGAGATTAATAGAAATACTAGAAAACGAAAGAGTGGAAATTCGTGGAGAAGTGGTAATGCCCATTAGTGTCTTAAAAAAAATTAATGAAAAGCATAAAAAAGAAGGATTGCCACTTTTGGCTAACACTCGAAATGGAGCCGCCGGTAGTCTGCGCCAACTTGATCCAAAAATAGCAGCCAAGCGAGCTTTAGATTTTCTTGCCTTTGATATACTACTTAATCAACTACCAGTTGATCAGTTAATTAAAACTCGTTTTCAAGCAGAAGCTTTAATTTCTCTTTTAGGTTTTAAAATCGTAAAGGGTAATAAATTGCTAAATAGTTTAGAAGAAGTTGTGTCTTGGCAGAGGCAAGTAAAAGAGAAGCGGTCAAGCTATGATTTTTCCATTGATGGTGTGGTGGTGAAAATAAATGAACATAAATACTGGTCAAGTTTGGGAATAATTGGTAAAGCTCCTCGCTATATGGCAGCTTTTAAATTTCCCGCTGTTCAGAGTACTACAAAAGTAATAAATGTTGACTGGCAAGTAGGCCGAAGTGGAGCTCTAACACCAAGAGCGATTTTTCAGCCGGTAAACATTGAAGGAGTTTTTGTTTCCAAAGCCACTTTACATAATTTTGATGAAATAAATCGACTGGGACTAAAAATTGGTGACACGGTGGTGGTGGAAAGAGCTGGTGATGTTATACCTAAGGTAGTTAAGGTTTTAAAAGGCCTAAGAGAGGGGAATGAGAAAAAAGTTAAAGTTCCAAAAGTTTGTCCTCGTTGTGGTGAGAAGATAAGAAAAGATGAAGATATGGTTGCCTATCGTTGTTTTAATAAACACTGCCAAGAAATTGCTCTCAGAAGACTAATTTATTTCGTCTCAAAACCAGCCCTTGATATTGAAGGACTGGGTGAGAAAATTGTTATACTACTTTTTAAAAAAGGTTTAGTAAAAACTGCTGATGATTTCTTTAGATTGAAGAAAGATGAGCTTTTAAAACTAGAAGGCTTTAAAGAAAAGAAAGTTGAAAATATTTTGAGCGCCATTGAGAAAAAAAAGACTATTGAAGCCAGTCGCTTTTTAATCGCCCTTAGCATCCCATATATTGGCGAAGTTGGAGCTAACAAATTGGCAGAAATATTAAGTTATGACTTTAAAGGTGAGACAATAAAGCCTAAAAGTTTGCTTAAGTGGGCAAAGGAAAAAAGTTTTTCTTTTTGGTATAGTTTAGAGGATATTGGAGAAACTGTAGCTAAAAGCTTAAAAGATTTCTTCAGTGACAGAAATACTGAAAATTTATTAAACAATCTAGAATTAGAGGGAGTTAAAATAAAACTAGAGAAAAAAGAAAAAGATTTAAAGTACAGTGGTAAAAGTTTTGTTTTAACTGGTAAATTAAATAGTTTGACAAGGCAAGAGGCAAAGGATAAAATTAAGCATGTTGGCGGAGAAGTAAAAAGTCAAGTTAGTCAAAATATTGATTATTTAGTGGCTGGTGAAGATCCTGGAGAAAAGTTAGAAAAAGCTAAGGACTTGAATGTAGAAATATTAAATGAAGAAGAATTTTTAAATAAAATTATATGAAAATAGATAAAGAGTTGGTAGTTAAATTATCTGATTTAGCGCAACTAAAATTAAAAGAAAGTGAGATTAATATGTTTAGTCAACAATTAACTGAAATTGTTAGTTTTGTAGAAAAATTAAAGGAAGTAAAAGCTGAAGAAAAAGAAGAAAAGAAACTATTCAGTTTAGATGATATTAGCCGTGATGATATAGCCATAAATTCCAGAGATTATGAAAGGGAATTGTCTCTTGAAAGTGCTAAGTGTCAATCTGGCCTAATTCAGGCACCTAAAATAAGATAATATGGATTTAAATAAATTAACAATTACAAAAGCAAGAAAACTGTTAGATAGCGGACAAATTAGTGCTCAGGACTTAACTAGAAAATATCTTAAAGTGATAGAAGAAAAAGATAAAGAAATTAAAGCTTGTCTTTTGGTAGATAAAAAGGGAGCAATTAGGCAAGCCAAGGAAGCTGATAAAAGACTAAAACAAGGAGAAAAAACTCCTTTGCTTGGTATTCCTTATTTAGCCAAAGATATTTTAATGACCAAAGATCTAAAAACTACTGCTGGATCAAAGTTTTTAGAAGATTATACTGCACCATATAATGCCTTTGTTATTGAAAAATTAAATAAAGCTGGAGCAATTCTTTTGGGAAAAACTAATTTAGACGAATTTGCCCATGGCTCGTCAACGGAGAACTCAGCCTTTTTTAGCACTCACAACCCCTATGATTTAGAAAGAACTCCAGGTGGCTCCTCAGGCGGTAGTGCAGCTGCACTAGCGGCTGATATGTGTTTATTTTCTCTAGGAACTGACACTGGTGGTTCAATTAGACAACCAGCTAGTTATTGTAATGTAATTGGTCTAAAACCAAGCTATGGAAGAGTATCACGCAGTGGACTAATGGCGATGACTAGCTCAACTGATGTAATTGGGCCTTTCTCTAAAACTGCTAGAGATAGTGCTTTAGTTTTAAAAACTATTGCTGGTCATGACAAAAAAGATGCTAGTTCACTAAAAGAGTCAGTAGTTGATTATAGTAAAGATTTAGATAAAGATGTTAAAGGCTTAAAAGTGGGAGTAGTTAAAGAATATTTTCAAGGTTTAAATAAGGATATAAAAGAATTAATTGATAAAAAGATAGAAATTTTAAAAAAACAAGGAGCAGAAATTGTGCCCATTAGTTTAAAATATAGCAAATATAGTGTGCCCACCTACTACATTATTACTCCAAGTGAAATTAGCTCTAATTTAGCTCGTTTTGATGGAGTGCTATGGGGTTTAAGTGATGAGAAGATAAAAGACTTAAAAAAATATTATCAAAATTCTCGCTCAAAGGGCTTTGGTCAAGAAACTAAAAGAAGGATAATTCTAGGTACCTTTTCTTTGAGCGCTGGTTATGCTGATAAATACTATAAAAAAGCGCAAACGGTCAGAGAATTAATTAAAAAAGATTTTAAAACTGCATTTGATAAAGTTGATGTATTAATAGCACCGACTACACCTCATCCAGCTTTTAAACTAGGAGAACAAATCAATGATCCCTTAACTATGTATTTAGAAGACATCTATTTAGCTGGGGCTAGTTTAGCCGGATTAGCTGCTCTTTCTATGCCGGCTGGGTTTGTGAAAAAAGATAATAAGGAGTTGCCAGTGGGCTTGCAATTAATTGCTCCAAAACTAAAAGAAACGACTATACTAGAAACTGCCAACTTTTTAGAAAATAATTAATTTTTATGAAAAATATTAACATTAATTGGATTATTTATTCCCTAGTTTTAATTATAATTATTATTGTTGTCTTTATATTTCTACCAAAGAGCCAAAAGGAAGTAGATAATGATAATTTAAAATCATCATTTAGTAGTGAAAATGAAATAGAAAAATATGATATCTTAGAAGGTGAAAAAGATGCTAAACTATCTTTAGTGGTGTATGAAAATTATCTTGACCCTTTTAGTTATGAGCTTCAAAAGACTTTAGATATGGCCAAAGAGGAGTTTGGCAGTGATTTATTGTTTATTTACCGTCCTTTTATAAAAGATAGTTTAGATAATATAAATGCTAATTTAATGGTTATTTGTGCCAATGAGTATGACAAGGGTAGTAGTGCTAGACAATTAATATATAGCGAAGGCAAAGAAAATTTTTCGCTTAATAAAATCAATGATTATGAAAACCAGCTTTCCATAAAAAATAATCAGCTACTGACTTGTATGGATAATATGGAAAAGGAAAATATTGTTGAAAGTTTGCAAAATCAATTAGAGTCAAGAAGTATTTATGGTAGTCCAACTATAGTTATTAATAATGAAATTATAACTGGCGCTAGACCATATCAGGACTTTGTTGATTCCAATGGAGACTCAATTGATGGTTTAAGGTCATTGATTATTAGGCATTTAAATAATTAAGGAGAGTTCGCATAGTGGCCTAGTGCGCTTGCTTGGAAAGCAAGTATACCTTCACGGGTATCGAGGGTTCGAATCCCTCACTCTCCGCATTGTGTAACAATAGAGCTTAAATAAGCTCTATTTTTTATATTTTAAATATAATCTAAACATTAAAATAATAAACTAAATAATCTTTATTAAAAATTTATAGAAATTTTATCTCTCGCTTGTTATAATAATTATAGTTCTATTTAAAAAATGGTGATTATAATTACTGAGTAACTTGACAATTGTTTTATTTTTGTATATAATATTTATAGATATACATTATTTATGATTTATATATGAAAACAAAAAATACGATATTAAGTGAAAAAGATAGCAAAATAATCGAAGAGCTTATCTTAAAATTTGGTACAATTGTTAGCTCTCAGGACTTACTTAGTGTTTTTAAAAAGGAATATAGTAAAGCCTCAGCTCATAATAGAATACAAAAACTACATAAGTTTGGGTGGCTTTTAAGAATAAAAAAAGGCCTGTACTTAGTAGTAGATAGTATAAGTTCAAGATATATGAATAATAAATCCTTATTTTTAATAGCAAAAACTATAAATAAGAATTCATATATTTCACTACATTCTGCATTAAATCACTATCAAATGTTTGATCAATACAGTAAATCTGTGGCTGTTATAAATTTTAAAATTAGTAAAAGCTTTAATTTTTCTAATAACATTATTCGCTTTATTAAAATATCTAAAAAATATTATTTTGGTTTTAAGCAAATTAGATATGATGGTAAGCTCATAAACATGGCTCTAAAAGAAAAAGCTTTAATTGATTTTTTGTATTTAAATAGTAGTTTTAATTCTGCTAGTTTAGTTTATGAAAAATTAGAAAACCATAAAAATATAATTGATTTTAAACTACTTCAAACCATAGCTTCAAAATTTAATGTATCAGTTCAAAGAAAAATTGGATTTATGTTAGATCAGTTAGATATTGATTCAAATTATTTATGGAGTAAAGTAAAAAAAGAAAAAAGCTATTCTAAGCTTACAAATGATTCAAAAATTTTTAATGCCAAATGGCGATTATATTATGATGATAGAGCTTTTAAATAAAGAAGAGTTAATGGCGTATAATAAAATAATTGAAAATCAATTAAGAAAATTAAAATTTAATCATTTAAAAGCTAATATTTAATAAATTACTATTAATTTTTTTACTGAAAAAGCAAAAAATGGTATTATAAAAATATACCAATCAAAATATGAAAAAAGTTATAATTTGCTCAAAGAATCCAGTAAAAATTGAAGCGACAAAACAAGCTTTTTTGTCCGTTTTTAGCAATGACAAAGATAATTATAAATTCAGTGGTCTGTCTGTGAGCTCACAAGTCTCTGATCAACCAATGAGTCAAGAAGAAACTTATCAAGGAGCAATAAATAGGGCAAATAACGCTAAGAAAGAAATAGAAGCCGATTATTATGTTGGTATTGAAGGCGGAATTGAAATTATTAAAGAAGAGCTTGAAGCTTTTGCTTGGATCGTAATTTTGAGTAATAAGAAGTTAGGTAAAGCTAAAACCGGTAGCTTTTTTCTACCTAAAAAATTAGCTGATTTAGTAAAGCAAGGTTATGAGTTAGGTGAAGCTACTGATATAGTATTTGGATGCCATAACGCTAAACAAAAAGGTGGAGCAGTTGGCTATTTAACTAATAATGCTTTAAATAGAGAAAAGTTTTATAAAGAAACTATTTCTATGGCACTCATTCCTTTTATTAATAAAAACTTATATTAAATATATGTATATATTTTTAGACATTGGTGGCAGTTATACTAAAATCGCTAGCTCAAGTGATCTAAAAGACTTAAAAAGCTTTAGCTATTTTAAAACGCAAAAAAACTATATACAAGGAAAAAAGAAAATAGAGGAAGAAATATTAAATATTTCTGCAAATAAAAATATAAAGGCAATTGTAATCGCCATAGCTGGTATGGTGGATAATAAAAAAAATATTGTTGATTGTCCTAATTTAAAAAACTGGTCAAAGAAACCACTAGTTAAAGATTTAGAAAAAAAATTTGATTGCTCAGCATATTTATTCAATGATGCTGATTTAGCCGCCTTAGGGGAGGCTAGTTATGAAAAATCAAACAATATCGCCTATTTATCTCTTGGCACTGGAGTTGGAGGCTCAAGAATTGTTAATAAAAAAATTGATATAAACAATTTTGGCTTTGAGCCCGGTCATCAAATAATTGAAAAAAATAAAAGTTTTGAAAATTTAGTTGGTAATAAAAATCTTAAAAAAAATAATATTAATTTAGAGGCTAAAAAAAACCTACAAAAGTGGCATGAAAACTTAGCAATTGGTTTGGTAAATACTAGCTTGCTGTGGTCACCTGATTTAATTATTTTAGGCGGAGGTTTAAGTTATAGATATCTATCCCTTAAACTTTTAAAACCACTAGTGTCTAAACATTTTCCTTTTTCTAAAACTCTTAAAATAAAAAAATCAAAACTAAGTAATAAATCAGCTCTTTATGGAGCCCTTTATTATCTAAAAAACAAATAGCTTATGTATTTAAAACAAGTTAAACCAAAAAGAAAATTAAAAAAGTCTGATTTTTTAAAACATTCTAATTTAAAAGAAAAAAAACAATTACTTAAATTAGCCAAAGAGATGCAAGGAAAAAAAATTGTTCATATAAATGCGACTGCCCAAGGTGGGGGAGTGGCGGAAATATTAAATAGTCTAATTCCATACACTCAATCTCTGGGAGTTGATGCTAGTTGGTATGTAATTGATCCTAAAATTGGTGGTAACTTTTTTAAAACTACAAATAAATTTTTTGATGGTCTTCAAGGTAATAAAGTTAATATTAGTAGCTCAGATTTTAAAGAGTATGAAAAAAAGAGCCAAGTTATAGCTTATGAGATTGATAAACTAAGCGCTGATATATTAGTTATAAATGATACTCAACCCCTTTTGGCAGGTTTTTTAGCTAAAAAAACTAAGAAAATTTTCTATAGTCACGTAGATTCATCAAAACCAGATAAAAAATTATGGAAAAGACTTTTTCCATATTTTAAAAATTACCAAAAAATTGTTTTTAGCAACAAGGAATTTGTTAATCAAGATAATTTATTGAAAGAAAAAACTGTAATTTTTCCACCAGCTATTGATCCACTGGCTTTAAAGCAAAAAAACGTAGCTAAAGAAACTGCTCGAAAGTATTTACAAAAAAAGGGAAATATTTCTAAATCCGGACAATTAATAGTACAAGTTTCACGATTTGATGCTTTTAAAAATCCAATCGGTCTAATTGAGGCTTTTTCTAAAATTCAAGAAAATTATAAAAATGCTCAGTTAGCTTTAGTAGGTTTTAATGTGGCTAAAGATAATCCAGTTGCTGAATTGGCTTATAAAAAAACCAGAGAGTATGCCAAGGGAAATAAAAATATCCACCTATTTTATTATCCAAAAAATAAAAAAGTAGAAGAGTTTACTATGATGGCTCAAAATGCGGCTGATATAGTAGTGCAAAATTCCTACAGAGAAGGTTTTGGTTTAACAGTTTCAGAAGCGATGTGGAAACAAAGACCGGTAATTGGTGGTCCGGCGTCAGGCATTAAAAAGCAAATTAAGCACAATAAAAATGGCTTAATTGCTAATAATTCTGATGAACTAGCCAAATGTTTAAAGGAATTGCTAGACAATAAAGAAAAAAGATTAAAATTTTCTAAAGAGGGCAAAAAAACAGTTAAAAATAATTTTCTATTGAATCGCTTAATTTTAGATCATTTCAAATTATATAAAAAACTATAAAAAAACTCTTCCTTTATAGGAAGAGTGATTTATTACCAAGTTTTTGGCACGACAATGTTTGCTTGTGAAAATAAATAGTTGATTTCATCAACAGATTTTTGGCCAAAGTTTTCCAGTTCTTTTTCAACTTCAGGATCTGTTTGGCTTTTTTTTATCAATTCTAGTAACTCAGCTAAATTTTTTAAATCTAAAGCTTGTAGATTTAAAAAAACTCTTGTTGTAATTAATTCTAAATCTTCAAGTTTTTTAATCGACATGTTCAATAAATTAACCGCTTCAATCTTTTTTTCCATCATAAACTATTAAAATGAACGTGGCTATATATTAGAGCTAATGTATTTATTTGTCAATATCTAGACTTGAATAAAATTGAAAAATGTGCTTAAATATATTGATTATGTTACAATATTATAGAAAAATAAAAAATTAATAAAAAAATTATGTTTAAATTTAATTTTGACAAATTAATGCCTTCAAAAAAAGAAGATGAGCTAGATAGTAAAGAAATTGAAGAAAAAAAAGAAGATGAGAGAGAAGATGCTTGGGAGAGTCTAGATTCTGAGAATTTATATAATAAACCTGGTTATCAAGATGGCTCTGAATATGAAAAAAAACACCCAACATCAAAAAAATTAGAATTATCAGAATTATCAGAGGAATTAGAGGCGGATACAGAGTCAGGTGGAGGTTTAGGTGAGCTAATGGAAAAGTATGAGCTAGAGGAATGGGAGTTGAAAGATAGGGCAAATGAGTGCCTTAAATATTACCGAGGAGAGAGAGAAGATCCTTTTAAAGATCAAGAAAAAACTAAGGAAATTTTAAATTGGTATTTAGATTATCTATCAAGTGAAAATGAATACGGCTTAGCTTTAAGCAATGAAGAATTAGAGAGATTAAATAAAGAAGAGAAGGAAAATTTATCTAATTCATATAAAAAAAGAATTGATATACAGCTAGATATTGCTCGTTTAAATAATAGTATAAGAGAAGCTGCTGATATTATAAGATCAGGGAAAACATCAGATACATATTCCACAGAAGTAAGAGAGGCTAAGTATAATTTAAATAAATTTAAAGAAGAAGCAAAAAAATTGTATGGGGAAATGAAAAATAATTCTCAAAAAATTCACAATTTAGAAGAAAAGGCCTTTACTGATCCAGCTATAAAAGCAAAAAAAGAAGAGGCGATAGAAGCTAAGCATGAAGAAGAAAAAGAAAAAAGGAGAAAAATAAAAGAAGAAGAAGATTATCAAAAAAAGAAAGCAGAAAAACCATTTTTTGGCCCAAAGGAGCACAAACTTCATGATGAGTGTCTTGATTATTTAACTCGTGATGGAAGAAAAAAAGAGGTTCCAGTATATATAAAAGATAAGTTAACACCAAAGCAGATTGAAAACACCGCCAGAGAGGCAGCAATTGATAAAATATATAATGGAGAAATGATAAAAGCTAATTTCTTTGTTGAAAATTTTAAAGGCAAAAGACAGTTAGCTTATGCGGAAAAATTTTTTGATGAGGAAAGTAAAAAAATGAAACGAATAAAATATATTTTTGCAGATGATAAGTTACCAGCAGGTAATTATGGATTTAAAATAAATCCCGCTACTATGTTTGTAAGTAAGAATAATCCTGATTCAGCCATGGTTCACATTGACTTAATGGTAAATTTGGATAAAAAATCAAAAGTAGATAAAAAGACTGCTTAAATTAATATAAAATATAGAAAAACTCTTGTCTAAAAAGCAAGAGTTTTTATTTTGAATAATTAATATAGCTCTGCTATAATATAATTATTAATTAAGTAAGAATTAATTATTATGTCAGCTAAGAAAAATAATAAAAAAGTTATAGTCGTAGCAGTTTCTGGCTACTTTAACCCACTTCACGTTGGTCATTTAGAGATGATTGAAAAGGCTAAAAAATTAGGTGATAAATTAGTGGTGATTTTAAATAATGATATGCAGGTGAAATTAAAAGGAAGTGTTCCTTTTATGAATTTAAAAGATAGAGTGAAAATTATGTCAGCTTTAGCTGATGTAGATGAAGTTTTTGTCTCTATTGATAAGGATAAAACTGTATGTCGGTCTCTTGAAAAATTAAAGCCAGATATTTTTGCCAATGGGGGTGATAGAAAGAGCTTAGGTGATGTGCCTGAGTATGAGATTTGTCAAAAATATGATATAGAAATGGTAGATGGTTTGGGGAAAAAAATTAGAGCCAGTTCAAAGTTAATTTCTCAAGCTGATAAATTAAAAAATAAGAAATAAAAAGATGAAAAAGATAATATATTTAGCGATTTTAGCGATAATAATAATTGTAGTTATTCCTCAAGCAGTTACTTGTCAGTCAAGAGCTGATAGTGAGCATTCTTCCTTTAGAGTTTGTCTTAAACGTTTGGCTGGACGTGATAATGAACCGCCACCTCCGGAGTTAAAACCAGAGCATACAATTAGGTTACTTGAAGGTTGGAGTATTAACGATATGGCAAATTATTTTGAAAATGAAGATATTTTCAAAAGAGATGATTTTATCTCTGCCACTAAACTAGAAAGCTATGAAGATGACTTAATCTCTAGATTTAGCTTTTTAGAAGATAAGCCAGAAGAAGTTGACCTGCAAGGTTATCTTTATCCTGATACTTATAGAATTTTTACTGACGCTAGTGCCAATAGTGTGGTTTTAAGAATGTTAGAAAATTTTGATAATAAATTAACAGCTGAAATGAGAGAAGAAATTGAAAATCAAGGAAAATCTATTTATGAAATATTAACTATGGCTTCCTTAATTGAAAAAGAAGCACCAATTAATTATCAAACTGGTGATAATTATGACGCTAAGATGATATCGGGAATTTTTTGGCAAAGAATAGAAAATCGTCAAGCCCTGCAATCTTGTGCTACTTTAGCTTATATTCTAGGAGAAAACAAAGAAAGATATAGTCAAGCTGATACTCGTATTGAGTCACCCTATAATACCTATTTAAATCCTGGACTACCTCCAGGGCCAATTACTAATCCGGGAATTTTAGCTATTGAAGCGGCAATATATCCTGAAGATAGTCAGTATAATTATTTTCTAACTCCAAGTGGCACTCGAGATGTAATATATTCTCGCACTCACAATGAGCATGTTTTAAATAAGGATAAGTATTTAAATAATTAAATTTATGTTTGAAGAAAACAATAACTTAGAATCAGGTGGAAGTTTTATTGAAAAAAAGAAAATAAAATGGAAAAAATATCTACCTTTTATTATCGGCTCCACTATCTTGTTATTTTTAATTATCATTTTAGCTATTTTTTTAGGTGGGAGTAAAGAAGAAGAACCAAAAGAAATTCAAGAACCAAAAAATGGTGACGATATTGTTCATGGTTCACTACCATCTCACCTTGGACTTCAAGATCCACCAAGTGATGAAGATGTAAAAGTTGATGTAGTGGTTGATGAAGCGGTGGAGTATTTAACTTTTAAGCAATTTTATGAGTCTCCAGAAGTTACCAAAGATTTAGAGTTTATAAGTTATGATTTACCCTTGGATGTAAAAACTGAAGTGGTAAATTATTATGATCTAAATAGACGATTAAACTTAGAGCCTTATTTAGATGATTTATCTGAAAAGGGCTTTGTGAAAATTAATAATCGTTGGTCAGATCAGGCTAATGATTTTTATAGTGCATATGAAGTTTTAGCAGAAAATCAAATTCCTTTATTTATATCCAGTGATTTTTTACATTATCACTATAATTTAGTATTAAACAAAGTTTGGCAGGAAATTGAAACTAGTTTCTTTTATGATAGTTTATGGGAAATAAATTTGAATTTATTTAAAACTGCTAAATCAGATTATGAAAACTATTTAGCTCAAGTTGGTCAAGTTAATGATCCAATACTGGAAGCTAAAAGATTGCGCTTAGCATATTTTGCAGTCGCACTGGAGCTTTTAAAACCAGAAGAAGGTCAAGTTGAAAAGGAAGGTAAGTTAGATGATAGTAAATTTAGCATTAGTGAGTCTAGGTATCTTGATTATATTTTTCCAGAATATTTAGAAAAAGATGTAATTCCTGAAATTGAGCTTATAAAGGAATCAAGAGATAAAACTAATTCTCCAGTTCTTCTTTACAGTCGAGATTATAATGATTTTTCTGTACCGAGAAAATATAGGCAAACTGCAAAAAAACATAATTATTATCTAGCTTCTGTTTGGCTTAGCTCGCTTTTTCCCCTTAATTATCAAAGTGAAGATTGTCCTGATTGCTTACTTGATGAAAATGATTGGCGAATAAACTTTACAGCCGCTAGTATGATATCTGAAGACATTGCCAGCAGTGAATTTTTAAAAGCGGAATGGGCAAGAGTTTATAAGATAATGTCCTATTTCTCTGGTTTGGAAGATACTCTAAGCTATATTTATTTCAAAGAAGATTTTGAGGAACTGTTTGATGAAAGAGAGGTTGTTGACATATTCTCTCAAGACAATGAAGACTCAACTGAAAATCTAGAAAGCTATAGAGAAAAATTATTAAGTCATGATTTTAAAGAAATCCAGGGAGGAATTGATTTTTCTTTAGAAGAAAATCAAAGTTTAGTAGGTTTTCGTCTACTTTCTAAACCACATTGGCCAACAGATTACATAAATGAAAAATTAATTTACCCAAACACTGGTAAGTATTTATCAGACTCAATTTCCAATGAAAATATTACTTCTTGTCGTATAGACGGCAATCAAGAGAAATGTTTTAGTTTCTTTGCAGATTCCCTAAATTTATTAAATATTGAAACTGATAATGATTATATAAATGAAAACATCAATTACGAAAATTATAATGAAATATTAGAGGAAATTGAAAATCCAGTTTTTAATGCTATAAACTCTCGAGCTAATGTTTTTTGGTCAACACTAGCTAGTTTAGATCTACATTTAAATACCGATGATTCTGCTTTACCGGTTTTTGCTCAAAACACTGCTTGGCAAGATAGATTGTTTTTTAGTTCTGGCTCTTCGCTTCTTGATTGGAAAATGGAATCTGATGCTTTTGAAAGAGTTCAAGAGTCTGACGATTTAAATATTGGTTTAATGCACAATGAAAAAGATTTGCCAGCTGTATATATTGAACCATCACCTAATTTAGTCAATGACCTATTAGCCAACACGCAGATGCTTTCAAAAATGCTCTCTGCCTTAGGAGCTGACACAAAATCAAGTAGGGCGATGGTAAATCTTGATGCCTTATATAGTGATTTAGATAAGTTAGCTAAACTTTCAAAGACTAGTATTGAAAAGCAGAATTTAAGCCAGAGTGATCAAAGTTTGATTATCAATTGGTTAAAATCCTATCAAATATCTGAGAAAGCCAGCAAAAGGATAGAAATTGATTCCTCACTAACCAGAAACAGCTTAAGGCAAGATTTGAATAATTTACAGTTTTTAATCGTAGTTTTTCCTACCGAGAATGGTCCCACTATGGCACTTTCACCAATCTTTAAATTAGAAGAATCTAATTAATTATTTAAATATTTAAAAATTATTATTCCTCCACCATTTATTTGTCTATAGTCATTGGCACTTAACTGAGCTTCCTTGATTATTCTCTCACTAGCCCACCAATATTTATTAATCACCAAAAAGCCATGATCAACTTCAACTAAGTCCATGGCTTTTCTCATATTTTCCTTGCTAGCTTCATCATAGACCATTTCTAAGTAATGGCTGTAGAGCTTGCCACCAGTGGGAATGGAGTAAAAATAAATAGGTCCATAATCACTAGTTAGATAATTATCATAACCTTTCTCTTTTAAAGCAGCGACCCCAATTTGCTGATTAGCTAAAACAATATAATCCTCATCTGTCCAATTATCAATTATATCAACTACTTTTAAATCGTTTTTAGACAATGAATAACCTCGTGAGTTATGATAATTATCTTCTCTAGGATATGAGCCGTAAAGGGAAAAAGTAATTAAAAGACTAAAAAATAATAAAAAAACAATTTGTTTAGTTTTACTTAGATTTTTTAATTTTTCAATTATTTTAAGTAAAAATAACCAAACAAGTGGCAGAAGAAATAAAAGACTGATTATTAAAAATCTATTGGCGTAATCACTTTGTTCATAATTAATTAACTCTTGCCAATTAAGAAAAAAGCTAAAAAAGGTGGCAATAAGTAAAGCTACAGACATTTTTATACTAGGGATTATTTTGTTAAAATATGGGCTTTTTATTAGATAAATTAGAGTTGTGATTATAAATAGCAGTAGAAACCAAAAATAATTATTAATAAAAAAATAGATAAAATTAAGAAAAATATTTTCTTGATTTAGATAAAAAAAGCTAGGAAAATTAAAATTTATTTGCCAATTAAAATTAGCTTTAGCGCCTATAACTAAACTAAATGGAATTAAAAAGATAGTTAAGAGATAAATTAAGTTAGCAATTATTTTTTGATATTTTTTCTTTTTTATAATTATCTTAGCGATATAAATACCAGTAAATAAAAGTGCAGGAATGCCAGCAATTGGGTGAATAAAGAAAGTTGCCAGAGAAGAAGCTAGACCGTAGGGAAGAACTTGTTTGTTTAAATTAAATACAATTGTAGCTAAAAGAAAAATATAAGCTAAGTTCTGTGGAGTTGAGACAATAAAAATGGAAAAGCCAAGCATCAGAGATAGTGCGACTGTTAAATATAAATTAGCTTTTACCTCTGGTAGCTTAATATTTTTTTTAAGAAACTCTAAAGATAGGAGGGGAACAAAAATAGCCGCAAATAGCGGTACAATTATTTTATTTGAAATTTCAATTGGGAGGGCAAAAAATTGATTAAAGGCAATGATTAAATTATATTGACCAATATAGAATAAATTTTTGGGTAAAATAAAGCCATTTTCAATAATATGGTTTATATTAGCTTGATGAACAAAAGGATCATAGCCATAGCCAACCTTATAGACAATCAAAGCTACTGAGAAACTAAGTAGATAAATTAGAAACAAACAAACTTTTTGATAAATACTATTTCTATAATTTTTTAAATATAATAAAGCCAAAAATATAGTCAATATTAAGAAAACAAAGAAATAAGTGGGTACAACTTGCCAAGGAGAAATTAAAGCCTGATCGCTTTGTGATATAATAAGGATGGCGGTACTGATTAAATAAAATATTAGAAAAAGAGTAAAAATAAGCTTGTTTTTTATTTTAGTTTTATTTTCTTGTTTTTCATCATTTGTTTTATTTTTAGATCTTTCATTTAATATCCATTTGATGGGAATATAACTTAATATTAAGCTTAATACTAAGGAGTAAATATCAGTTTGGTGTATGTAGTAAAATAAACTTGAGATAATAATAAAAAGACATAGCCAAAGCCAGCCTAGTTTAAAGTCAAAGTTTTTTAGTATTTGTCTCATACTTCTTATTATAACTAATTCTTGATAAAAAATACAAATTTGTTTAGTATTAAAGAGAGAAGAATCTTATGCAAAAATTTATCAAAAATCAATTTTCCTTAATATTAGTTTTAATTATTGCTAGTTTGTTTTTTGCTGTTACCGCTGGTTTTAATAATGTCCTACACGAAGAGGATTACGTTAAATGGGGTTCACCGGATGAAACCGCTAATTATTATTTTACTAAAAATTATGCTCTAAGTGGTAAGTTAAGAGTTTTTGAGCCAGCCAATATAATTTCAGAAGAGATTGTTAGACCGCGCAGTATGCGCAGTGATCATGGCTGGTTAAAACCGGTATCATTTTTGGGAATTATAATTTATTATGGTTTTCTGGCAAGTTTGTTTGGTATAGCCATTATACCTTATATTACTCCATTTTTAGCCGCCATGGGAATTGTTTTTTTCTTTTTATGGATTAGACGACTTTTTAGTGAGCGGATAGCTTTAATATCTTCAGCTCTTTTAGCTTCTTTTCCGGTTTATGTTTACTACAGCGTTCGTAGTATGTTTCACAATGTTTTGTTTCTTGTTTTTTTAATAATATTTGCTTATTTTATCTCTCTTAGTTTAAGTAAGAAATATAGTTTAAGGGAAAAGTTTTTAGAATATAAATTAAAAGCTAATCATTATTTAGGTCTTCTTTGGCCATTTTTAGCTGGTATCTTTTTAGGCGGGGCGATTGCTGCTCGCACTTCTGAGCTTATTTGGCTACTGCCAACTTTATTTATCGCTTATTTATTTTATTTTAAACGAATAGGAATTAGAGTCTTTTTAGTTATTTGCGGAGTAGCTTTAGCTTATTTACCAATAGCTTATTACAACCAATTATTTTTTGGTTCATTTATTTTTGGTGGTTATTCAGAAATGAATAATTCAATTGTGCAAATTAGCCAAGCTGGAGGTCAGTTTGTTAGCTCTACATTTTCTGGTAGTTTGGCTTATTTTAATGACATGTGGAATATATTGCGTGATAATATTTTTTATTTTGGCTATCAACCAAGGCAATCACTGGAAATGTTTAACAATTATGTAATAAAAATGTTTCCTTGGCTTTTTATAACTACCGCCTTGGGTGGTTTTATATTCTTTTTGGGTGCTGCCAGAAAGTTTAGGCGCTGGCGTTTAGTTTATATCTTATCTTGGTTTATTTTGTCTTCTATTTTAGTTCTTTATTATGGTTCCTGGGAATTTTTTGATAATCCCGATCCTAGTCGCTATACGATTGGTAATTCTTATACTCGTTATTGGTTGCCTCTTTATTTACTAGCACTACCTCTGATGTCACTGGCAATTGTATTTCTTAGTCGTTTGTTTTCTGGTTATTTTGGTCGGCCTAGTTTAATTGGTAAATATGACAGAGCTAGACTTTATCTAAATAATGGTCTGCAAATGTTAATTTTGGGATTATTTTTAGCAATTTCTTGGCTATTTGTTTTCTTTGGTTCTGAGGAAGGTTTGTCTCATATGTATTACAATCATATTTTTGACAAACAAGAGATTGAAAGAGTTTTAGAAAACACTAAAGAAGACTCAATTATTATCACTCAATATCATGACAAGCAATTATTTCCCGAGCGAAAGGTGGTAGTGGCTTTGTTTGATCACAATTCTACCAATGAAACTCTAGCTAAATTAGTTGACCATTATCCTATATATTATTATAATTTCTATTTCCCGGAAGCTGACTTTAATTATTTAAACGACCGTCGCTTAGCTGAGTTTGGTTTAAATATTGAATTAATTAGTCGTCACGGACCTTTTGGACTTTATCGCTTAATATCTGTTGATAATGAAAACGAGAATTAATAAATTTATGACTTATCATATAATCACCATTGGTTGTCAGATGAACAAAGCTGACAGCCAAAGAATTGCTAGCTTTTTAGAAACTAATAATTACAGTTTTTCTGAAAGTATTGGTAATGTAGATTTAGCAATCATTAATACCTGTGGAGTCAGACAAAGTCCTGAAGATAGAGTTTATGGACTAGTAAAAGTAATTAGAAAGAAAAACAAAAGAGCCAATGTAGTTGTCACTGGCTGTCTAGCTAGAAGAAAAGATGTTGAGAGAAGATTAAAAGATCAAGTTGATCTTTTTATGCCCATTAATCAACTGCCTGACATTTTTAATCTATTAACTAAAAAAAACTATTTAAGTCGCTACGACAAAGAAAGACTAGTTAGTGGCGAAAAATATTTAGATATTAAACCTAAACACCAATCAAACTTTAGTGCTTTTGTACCCATTGGCAATGGTTGCAATAATTTCTGTTCATATTGTGTAGTCCCTTATGCCAGAGGGAGAGAAGTCTATAGAAAAAAAACTGAGATTATAAAAGAAGTAAAAGATTTAATTAAAAATGATTACAAAGAAATAATTTTAATTGCTCAAAACGTAAATAGTTTCCCTAATTTCCCTAAATTATTAGAGGAGATAGCGCAAATAAAGGGAGATTTCTGGGTTCGCTTTGTCTCTAGTCATCCCAAAGATCTAGATGATAAATTAATTGAAGTCATTTCCAAAAATCAAAAAGTTGCCAATCATATTCACCTAGCCCTTCAATCTGGTGATAATGAAATACTGGAGAAAATGAATCGTAAATACAGAGTTGAAGATTTTATAAATATAATTGAAAAACTAAGAAAAAAACGACCAGGTATAGCAGTTAGCACCGACATTATCGTTGGTTTTCCAGGAGAAAGTCAAAAACAATTTAAAAATTCACTTAAAGTTTTAAAATTACTGCAATTTGATATGGCCTATATTTCTCAATATAGTCCTCGCCCCCAAACCGCTGCCTATAGTTTAAAAGATGATGTAACAAAAGAAGACAAGAGAAAAAGAGAGGAAATATTAAATGAATATTTAAAGAAAACTGCTCTTTTAAATAACAAGCAGTATTTAAACAAAGAATGCTTAGTCTTAATTGATGGTGTAAACAGAAAAGGGAATTTACAAGGAAAAACCTCTAGCTTTAAAACAGTAGTAATAGAGAATAAAAAAGATAAAAAGCTGATTGGTCAATTTAAAAAGGTAAAAATTAAAAAAGTAAAAGAATTTATTTTAACCGGGGAAATTTATGAAAATTAAAAATAATACAGTATTGGTAATTCTAGGTCCAACTGCCTCAGGAAAGACTTCTCTAGCGGTTTCTTTGGCTTTAAAATACCAGGGAGAGATTATCTCCGCTGATAGTCGGCAAGTATATAAAGGTATGGATATAGGTACTGGTAAAGATTTAAAGGAATATAAAGTTGGTAGTAAAAAAATACCATATCATCTAATTGATGTAGTTAGCCCTAAGACAAGTTTTAATTTAGCCAAGTATCAAAAAAAAGCGATTTCAAGCATTTCTGATATATTAAAGAGAAAAAAACTGCCAATTTTAGTAGGTGGCAGTGGTCTTTATCTGCAAGCAGTAGTAGATAATTATAAGTTAAGTGAATCAAAGCCCAATATAGAAAGAAGGAATAAATTAGAATTATTAAGTGTTAGTGAGCTATATTCATATATAACTAAACTAAAAGCTAATTTTGCTAAAAATTTAAACAATAGTGATAAAAACAATAAACGACGTTTAATTCGCTATATTGAAATTATTGAAGATGGTGAAACTGTATCTAAAAAAGACAAAGATCTATATAACTTTCTAATTATTGGCCTTAAACCAGAAAAAGAGCTTTTAAAAGAAAAAATTATCAAAAGACTCAAAGAAAGACTTGAGAAAGAAAATATGCTAGAGGAGGTGAAAAGATTAAAAAGGGAAGGAGTTAGTTGGAAGAGACTAAAATCATTTGGACTAGAGTATAAATATGTTAGCCAGTACTTATTAAAAGAAATAAGTTATGAAGAAATGGAGGAAAGATTAGCTTTAGCAATTTGTCAATTTGCTAAACGTCAAAAATCTTGGTTTAAAAGATGGCAGAAGCAGGGAAGAAAAATACATTGGATTAAAGATATTAAAGAAGCAGAAAAATTGATTAATAAATAATATTAAAGACCTAGTTCTTTTTTTTGACTTTTTGAAATATTCCCCGGAGCTTTCATTAAAAGATCTTTACCATCGCTAGTTTTAGAAAAAGGAATAACTTCTCTAATATTTGGTTCTCCTTCCATAATCATTAATAATCTGTCAAAACCCCAGGCAATTCCACCATGAGGAGGGGCACCAAATTCCATAGCTTCCAATAGATGTCCAAAATTATTCTTGATTATATCATTATTATAACCCATAATTTTAAAAGTTTTTTTAAGCATTTCAGATTTATGGTTTCTGATACTACCACCACCAATTTCAAAACCATTTAAAACTATATCGTATTGTGTTGATAAGATTTTATCAATATTTTTTTTATCTTTAAAATCCTCTAAATATTCATTTTTGGGTTTTGAAAATGGATTGTGAGTGAATGTCCATTCACCCGGACTTTCATGGTCATTGATATCAACTTTTTCAAACATAGGAAAGTCAACTACCCATAAAAAGGCTAATAAATTTGGGTCATTTTTATCTTCTCTAATATCTGGTCTATCATTACCATACTTTTCCATAGCTTCTTTATAGGTCATTTTTGGAAAGGGGATTTGTTGAATTCGTTTTTCAGGATAGCAATTTTTAACAATTTCAATTAAAAGTTTTTCATTTAATTTCATTACATCTTCTTCATCAACAAAAGACATTTCCATATCTAATTGAGTAAATTCTGGTTGGCGATCACCTCTGCCATCTTCGTCTCTCATACATTTTGCAAATTGGAAATATTTTTCCAGACCACCTATCATAAGAAATTGTTTGTATTGTTGAGGTGATTGAGGTAGGGAATAAAATTTATTTTTATAAACTCTACTTGGAACCACAAAAGATCTAGCTCCTTCTGGGGTGGGAGCAGATAAAATTGGAGTTTCTACTTCTAAATAGTTTTCATTATGTAAAAAATTTCTTATAAAATTTTGTGTTTTTGATCGATTAATAATATTTTTTCTTAACCTTTTGCTTCTCATATCCAGATATCGATACTTTAAGCGAAGTAATTCATCTACTTTAATTGTGTCATAAAAAAGATTAAATGGTAATGCTTTTGATTCATTTAGAATTTTAACACTTAAAACTTCAATTTCTATATCTCCATTTAAAATATCTTTCTTAATATTTTTTTCGGGGCGAGCATTAATTTTTCCTTCTATTTCTACAACAAACTCTTCTCGTAAAATTTTTCCTAATTCCAAGGCTTTACTTCCGGGTAAAATAACTCCTTGAACCAATCCTGTTCCATCACGAAAATCTAAAAAAATCATTTTTCCTTGATCACGTCTAGAATGAATCCAGGCATTTATAATAACAGTTTCATTCTTTTTTTTAGAAAGATTTTCAATATTAACTCTATTTTGCATAAATAAATAATATTTGTATTTTAACGCTTTTGAGCTTAAAAACGTTAAAATTTGCTATTTTTTACTATTTTTAACTCTTATAGCCTTAAAAACGTTAAATTATTTATCTGTTTTTAATTTTTCTTCCAAAACTTCCCTTACGATTTTTGGATTAGCTTTGCCTTTAGTAGCGGCCATAACTTGACCGATTAAGTATTTAATAACCGCTAGTTTACCGCTTTGATATTCTTTAACTTGTTTCTTGTTTTCTTCAATAATGCGTATAATTACTTTGTCTAGTTCTTGACCACTGTCAATTTGTTCAAGTCCTAAGTCATCCATAATATCACTGGGATCACCACCTTTTTTATACATAATACTTAAAATATCTTGAGCAATGTTTGAATTAATTTTTCCTTGCCAAACAAGACTAATTAGCTCTGCCATATTTTCAGCTGTAATTATTAAATCTTTAGCAGTTTTTTTGTTAGCTTTTAAATGTTTTATTAATCCGCCATTTATCCAATTAGCCGCAGTTTGGGCTAATTTTTTTTCTTGTCTGGCGTATTTATCTCCTTCAGCTTCAATCCAAGCACCAAGCTCAGAAACTGTCTTTTCATAAAAATCCGCTAACAATTTGTCACTCACCAAAATATCAGCACTTTCTGGTTTTATGCCATATTGATTAATAAATCTTTTTTTCTTGTCCATAGAGAGTTCAATTAATTGTTTTTTAATATTTAAAATTTCCTCATCTTCAATGTAGAACTCAGGTATATCTGGTTCTTTAAAGTAGCGATAATCAGCCGCCGTTTCTTTTTTTCTTTGTGAAATTGTTTCTCCCTTTTTTTCTTGCCAACCACGAGTTTCTGCAACAATTTCCATGTTTTTATTTAATAACTCAGATTGTCTTTTAATTTCAAAATTAATGGCTTTCTCTAAAGCTTTAAAGGAGTTAATATTTTTTACCTCCACTTTATGATTTAATTTTTTTCCCTTCTTAGCCTTTATCTCTCCATCTTCATATTTCCAAGCATCTTTTTTCTGTAAACTAACATTAGCTTCACAGCGCATTTCACCTTTTTCCATGTCAGCACTACTAATATTTAGATAACGAAGAACTTTTTGAAAATTTTGACAAAAAAGTTTAGCTTGCAGAGCGTCTTTGATGGTTGGTTTTGTCACCATCTCCAAAAGTGGGGCACCGGCTCGGTTGAAGTCAATTAGAGTTTTCTCTCCATCTTTGTCATGAAATATTTTGCCTGTATCTTCTTCTAGATGAATTCTCTCAATTTCAATTCTTTCATTATCAAACTCTAAATAGCCATCATTGCCAAAGGGTTTGTCATATTGAGAGATTTGATAGCCTTTGGGTAGATCAGGGTAGAAGTAGTTTTTGCGGTCAAATTTAGTTTCTTGATTTATTTGACAATTTAGAGCTAGAGATGAAAGAATTGTTTTTTTAATCGCTGATTTGTTAGGCACTGGAAGAGTTCCAGGGTGACCCAGACAAACTGGACAAACATTAGTGTTTGGCTGTAAATAATCACTCTTGTTTAGACAAGAGCAAAACATTTTGCTTTTTGTATTTAGTTCAGCGTGGATTTCCAGGCCAATTATTATATCGTAATTCATATATCTTTATTTTAACTAATATTTTCAAATTAAGAAAGGCCTGCTTGTAAAAAAAATCCCTTTATTGTATAATTAATTTGAAAATAATAAATATATAAAATTAAATTTATGCAAAAAAACAAGCATAACAAAAATGAAAAGAAACTATTTCATCCAATTAGATTAATATTTCTTCTTTTAATCTTTTTTAGTCTTTCATTTACCACTATTACTTTAATTAGTAGGGCGCATGATGATGTGGTGTGGGATGATACGGGAGAAATATTAAGAGCAGGTGAAGGAAATTTGGCTATAAGAGGTCTTTCTACAGATGGTGAAGTTTGTGAGTTTAGCAATTCACATTCAAGCCATGACTATTTTATTTCCACCAGACATGAAGCCGGGTGGGATTCAGTAAAGGATGCCGGCAGTGGTAATCACCCTAGCATAGTTTTAGAGTGTTGTGGTGATGAATGTTTTACTTCTTGTAGTACACCTTGTGGGGAGATTGATCATGGTGATGATTGTAAAGTTTATCAATATAGTTATCCTTGTGATACTTGTGAATCTGAAACTGTAACTTGTAATGATGGTACGTGGAATTCTGACTGGGATGCAACTTCATGTTCAGTAACATCTTGTCCACCCTGTGGTTCATATAGTTCATGGACCTGTGAGGATAATACAACTAGAGAAAGAACCAGAACTTGTTATGATTGTGTTAATAATCAATGTCAAGATTACACTGAGACAGATAAAGAATCTTGTTCTACTG
>Ga0207421_10002043_pt1 | contig 25532 bp, 20 predicted proteins | sample SodLakKL_010_SED_4_FD_187542 | JGI IMG/M metagenome (GOLD analysis project Ga0207421, IMG submission 187542) | Alkaline sediment microbial communities from Lake Tanatar, Kulunda Steppe, Russia - 8KL_010_SED (SPAdes) (version 2) | ecosystem: Environmental > Aquatic > Non-marine Saline and... | reverse complement strand
ATCTGTCTTCTCAGGCTCAACGCCTTTTTCTTCCTCTTTTTCTACTTCTTTGTCTGTGTCGTTGTTGACTGCTTCTTCTTTGTCTGTTTCCTCTTTTTTATCTGAAGCTTTAACCAGGGTTATACTGGCGCTCTCAACAATTAAGTCTACCGCTTTACGGATCCGCATTTCCTCCCGGATAGAAGGCAGGCGGCCCTGCTTTTCAATAATATCCCTGATCCGTTCCGGTTGATCGTTGTATGCCTCAGCGATCTCAGCTATCTTACTGTCTAGTTCGCTGTCATCGACAGTAAATCCTTCTTTCTTGGCAATAGCATCCAGGACCAGGTTCGCCTTGGTCCGCTTCTCCGCTTCCGGCCGGTTCTGCTCGCGAAGCTCTTCTTTGGTTTTGCCGGACAGTTCAAGAAATTGATCGAGTCCGAGCCCCTGCTGGCGCAGGTAATTTTCCATGTCCCCCATCATCCGGTCAATCTGACGCTCGACCAGAACCTCCGGAAGCTGAACTTCAGAAGCATCGGTTATCTTTTCAATCAGGGATTCTTCAAGTTTTGTTTTCGACTGTTCTTCAGCATTTTTAAGCATCTTTTCCTTCAGGTCAACCTTCATTTCTTCCAGGGTTTCAAATTCACTTACCTCTTTAACAAAATCATCGTTAAGCTCGGGAAGCTGTTTTTCTTTGATCTGTTTCATTTTTACCTGGAAGGTGGCTTCTTTACCGGCCAGTTCTTCATTGCGGTAATCCTCGGGAAAATTGACCACAATTTCTTGTTCCTCCCCCGGCTTCACTCCCTCCAGCTGCTCTTCAAAACCGGGCACAAATGAGCGTGAGCCCAGTTCCAGGGAATGATCTTCAGCTTCTCCACCTTCAAAAGGCTCGCCGTCGACAAACCCCTTAAAATCTATGGTTACCAGGTCTCCCTCCCGGGCCGGTTCGTTTTCCCGGGGTACCAGACGGGCATTCTGTTCCCGCAGCATGTAGATGTGATGATCTACCTGCAGATCATCAACTGCCACTTCTTCCTGTTCTGCTTCTAAACCCTTGTAGTCACCCAGTTCTACTTCGGGTAAAACTTCAACCAGGGCGTTGAACAGGAGCGGTTTGCCTTCTTCTACCTGGACCAGTTCAAATTCAGGCTGGTTAATGGGATCAATCCCGGACTCTTCCAGGGCCTGCTCGTAGGCCGGCGGGACCAGCTCTTCCAGAGCCTCCTCATGCAGCACTTCCGGCCCAAAATGCGATTCCAGGACCTTGCGCGGGACTTTGCCTTTACGGAAACCGGGCAAATTCACTTTTTTCACAATCTTACGGTAAGCATTGTCAAGAGCTTCATCTACATCCGACGGGGCCACCTCGACCTCTAATTTCACTTTGTTATCCTCTATTTTTTCATAGCGATTTAACATATTTTGCTCCTCTCCTTACCACACGGTTCCTTTCAACATGATTATGATTTGACCTGTATCAATTTACTCACCGATGTGAGCATAACCCTGGATTAACAATAAAAACGCCTTATATTCAGGCGTCAAAAGCAATTATATATTAACATAGAAAAAAATTACTTACAACCAATACAAACAAAGATTCTCCATAAATGTTGCGCACAGGCAATTAAACAGGTTTTAAAGCCCTTTTTCGGCCGAGGCAGGAACACCCATCCCTTAAATTTTTTAAATAATAGCGATAAATCTTGATTATTATCTCAAAATATTGTACAATACATAACGAATGAGCCTTCATTCATTATTATGCTGCTTACCCGGAGGTTACATGGCCAAGCGAAGCGGAGAGAAAAACCAGGTTATCCTCGATGCTGCCGTTAAAACTTTTGCCCGTTCCGGCTACCACCGCACCAGGATTTCGGATATTGCCGGTCAAGCCGGGGTCGCAGACGGCACCGTCTATATTTACTTTAACAACAAAGAAGATATCTTGATATCTCTTTTTCAAAACCTGATGACCCGCTTTGTTAAAGAGTTAAGGTCTGAACTCGCACACTGCCGGAATACCAATGAAAAACTGGAAACAATTATTGATTACCATTTGAGGACCCTCGGAAGCAAACCGGAGCAGGCCAGGGTAACCCAGATCGAATTGCGTCAAATAGACCAAAATATTAATGAGGGTATATCCAAACCGCTTATGAGTTACTTCCAGCTTATAGAGGAGGTGATTGAAGAAGGCAAAAAGCAGGCCCTGTACAGGCAAGAAATCGATACCAGGACCGCCCGCAAGGTTATCTTCGGCGCCATAGACGAAGTAGTAACCTGCTGGGTAATGTCCACCAAGCCATACCAGCTCAGCAACCTGAAAAACCCTCTATTTGAACTGCTTGTAAAGGGGCTGCAGTAATTGTCCAATCAACCCTTTCTTAAAGATCTATGAAGCTGATTTAACAAGATGAAGGAGGTATTTAGATGGCCTTGAAAGAAATCCGAAAAGCTGCTGTACTCGGCGCCGGAGTTATGGGCGCCACCATCGCCGCTCACCTGGCCAATGTGGGTATTCCGGTTTTGCTGCTCGACATTGTTCCCCGTGAGCTAACCCCGGACGAGGAAAAAAAGGGACTGACCCTGGAAAGCCCCGAAGTCCGGAACCGACTGGCGAATAACGGTAAAAACGAATTGCTAAAACAAAAATTGAATCCGCTCTACCGTAAATCTTATATCGACCGCATTTCGACCGGCAACTTCGAAGACGATATGGACAAGCTAAAAGACGTGGACTGGGTGGTCGAAGTTATCGTCGAAAACATGGACATCAAGAAAAAGGTCTTCAAGCAGGTCGAAGAAAACTGGACGGAAGGAGCAATTGTCTCCTCCAACACCTCCGGCCTGTCCATCAACGAAATGGTCGCCGATAACTCCGAGGAATTCCGCAAGCATTTCCTGGGGACCCACTTTTTCAACCCTCCCCGCTACATGAAATTGCTGGAATTGATCCCCTGCAAGGATACATCGAAGGAAGTCCTCGACTATATGCACCGCTTTTGCGAGCGCACCCTCGGCAAAGGGGTGGTTTACGCCAAGGACACCCCCAACTTTATTGCCAACCGCATCGGCACCTATGCCATGATGTATACCATCGACCTGATGCAGAAAGAAAATATGAGCATCGAGGAAGTCGATACCATTACCGGACCGCCAATGGGTCACCCCAAGAGCGCTTCCTTCCGCACCCTTGACATGGTCGGTGTAGATACTTTTTACCATGTTGCTAACACCGTCTATAACATATCGGACGACCCGGAAGAAAAAGAAGTCTTTAAAGTTCCCGACCTGCTGCAAAAGATGGTCGATAACAAGATGCTGGGCGAAAAAACCAGGCAGGGCTTTTATAAAAAAGTCAAGGGCGAAAGCGGCTCAGAGATCTACTCCCTCGACTATGAATCATTTGATTACCGGCCCAAGGAAAAGCCGCGCTTTGACATCCTCTCCCAGACCAAGCAGGCCGGTCTTAAAGAAGGTTATAAGATGCTGGTCGAATCGGATGACAAGGCCGGTAAATTTGCCTGGGAGCTGACCAAAAAGCTGCTGCTTTACACCGCCAGGCTGATTCCCGAAATTGCCGACGACATTGTCAACGTCGACCGGGCCATGCGCTGGGGCTTTAACTGGAAACTGGGCCCCTTCGAGACCTGGGACATTATCGGGTTCAAGGAAAGCGTTGAACGGATGAAAAACGAAGGTGAAGAAATCCCGGCCAAAGTAGAACAGATGCTCAAGAAAGGATTCGAGAGTTTTTACAAAGAAGACGAAAACGGATTCCTCTTCTTCTACGACTTTGATGCCGGCGACTACAAGCCGGTTCCTATCAGCCCGGAAATTATCACCCTGCCGGCCCTGAAAAAGCAAAGCAAGCTGATCAAGGGCAACGACGACGGCAGCCTGGTCGATCTGGGTGACGGCATCTGCTGCCTGGAACAGCACAGTCCGCGCCAGGCCCTGTCACCGCAATTCTGGGAATTCATCCACGAAGCGGTTGAAGAAGCCGAGAAAAATTATGTCGGTATGGTCGTCGGTAACCAGGAGACCAATTTCTGTGTTGGAGCAAACGTGGTCCTGATGCTGATGGCGGCCCAGTCCGGTGATTGGGACATGATCGACCAAACCGCCAAAAGGCTCCAGGACGGCCTGATGAAAATGAAGTACGCCTCCGTTCCCGTCGTCACCGCTCCCCACCAGATGACCCTCGGCGGCGGGCTGGAAGTAGCCCTGCATGGCGACCGCATGCACGCAGCCGCTGAAACTTACATGGGCCTGGTTGAAGTTGGTATGGGATTGCTGCCCGGCGGAGGCGGTAATAAAGAATACCTGATCCGCTTCACTGAAGGGCTAAAAGAAGGGGTCAAAGTTGACCGCCTTCCTTTCGTCCAGAAAGCATTCGAAGCGATAGCCATGGCTACGGTGGCCACCAGCGCCGCTCATGCCAAAGAGCTTGGTTTCATGCGGCCGACGGATAAAATAACGGTCAACCAGGACCACCTCCTCCATGATGCCAAGAATACCGCCCTGGCCATGCACCTGGAAGGCTATGAGGCGCCTGAACAGAAACCGATCCAGGTCATCGGGGAATACGGTGTGGCCACCTTTAAAGTAGGCGTCCAAAATATGCTCTGGGGCGGCTATATTACCGAACATGAACAAAAAATCGCCAATGAGATCGCTTTTGTTCTCTGCGGAGGAAATATCAAACCGGATTCGCTTGTCAGTGAACAGTACCTGCTCGACCTCGAAAGAGAAGCGTTCCTGCGCCTGCTAGGCGAGGAAAAAACTCAGGAACGAATCAACCACTTCCTGAGCACTGGCAAGCCTTTACGGAATTAAAGAAGGAGGTATAAAATATGAAAGAAGCTGTTATAGTTTCCACCGTCAGGACAGCTATCGGCAGAGCGCCGCGAGGCACACTGCGCTATACGAGGCCTGAACAAATGGCCACCACGGCTGTTACAGAAGCCATAAACCGGGCCAAAGGCCTGGACAAAGCAGAAATAGAAGACGTAATCCTCGGCTGCTCTTTTCCTGAAGCAGAACAGGGAATGAATATCGGCCGCATTGTAGCCCTCCAGGCAGGGCTGCCCGACTCTGTGCCCGGGCAAACCGTAAACCGCTTCTGCTCTTCCGGCCTGCAGTCTATTGCTATGGCCGCCGAAAGAATCATGTGCGGTTTCGCCGACGTAATTGTGGCCGGCGGGGTAGAGAGCATGAGCCTGGTTCCCATGGGCGGCAACAAGCTGGCGCCAAGCCCCCGGCTGGCTGAAGATCACATCGAGACCTACACCCCCATGGGCATTACGGCAGAATTTGTAGCCCAGCGCTTTAACATTAGCCGTGAAGACCAGGACCAGTTCGGGCTGAAAAGCCACCAGAAAGCAGCATCAGCCATTAAAGAAGGTCGCTTCAAAGACGAGATAGTCCCCCTTAAATTAGTGGAACGCGAAGCGGGTCCCGACAATAAGATCAATGAAAAGGAAAAGACTTTCGAAGTAGACGAAGGGGTCCGCCCGAATACCACATTGGAGGCCCTGGCCAAGCTCCGCCCGGCTTTTCATACCAACGGCACCGTTACAGCCGGCAACTCTTCGCAAACCAGTGACGGAGCGGCAGCGGCCGTAGTCATGTCGGCAGATAAGGCGAAGGCCCTGGGCTTAAAACCGGTTGCCGTTTTCAGGGGGTTCAGCGTCGCCGGCTGCCCGCCGGAAATAATGGGGATCGGGCCGGCCGTTGCTATTCCGAAATTGATGGAACAGACCGGCATGAAACTCGAAGACATCGACCTCGTCGAACTGAACGAAGCCTTTGCTTCCCAGGCTCTTTACTGCATCCGCGAACTGGGCTTAGATGAAAACATCGTCAACGTCAACGGCGGAGCGATTGCCCTCGGTCACCCCCTGGGATGCACCGGAGCCAAGCTGACCGCCACTCTGCTTCATGAAATGGGCAGGCGGGATTCCCGTTACGGCGTCGTCTCCATGTGCATCGGCGGCGGAATGGGCGCAGCAGGGCTGTTCGAACGGGTTTAATTAACCTGACGTTAAAACATAAAGAATAACCTGTAATTAGCTATTTTAATTGAAATCGGGCGCTGTGCTTAATCATAAAGCAGTTTTATGTTATGATAAAAGCACAGCGCTTCTTTTTTATTAACCTTTCCCGGTAGAAACGCCGGCTAGGGAGGACAAATCCATATCATGACCCCGCTTAAAGAACTGCAAAAAAGAATAGATAAACTGCAGGCTGCCATGCGTAAAAAACAAATAAACGCTGTTTTGTTAAGCCAGCGCGCAGATTTGTTCTATTTCAGCGGCACCGGGCAAAACGGACTTCTCCTGGTCCCGGCTGAAGGTGAGCCGACCCTGTTCATAATAAAATCGGTTGCCAGGGCCCAACAGGAAAGCGCCCTGAAAGATATCATCCCCTTTCCGGGCTGGAAGGAACTGGTTGACCTGATCGAAGAAAAAATTCCTTCCGCTACTTCAATAGGCCTTGAACTGGATGTCCTGCCGGCGAAACTCTACCTGCGCTACCAGGAAAAACTGCAAAACTACCGCCTGGTTGACATCTCAAGTGCAATACGAAAAATCAGGTCCATCAAGTCTGAGCTTGAAATCGGACTAATGAAAGAAGCAGCCAGGATCAGCACATCCGTTTTTACCCATGCCCGCAATACCATCAAAGAAGGCATGGCCGAAGTTGAACTGGCCGGCCACCTGGAATTTCATGCCCGCACCCTGGGACATCAAGGCGCGGTCCGCATGCGCGGTTTTAACCAGGAACTCTATTTCGGCCATGTTTTAGCCGGAGAGAATGCCGCCACTATTTCCTTTTTTGATGGTCCCACTGGAGGTTCCGGATTGAACCCTTCTTTCCCGCAGGGAGCCGGAGCAGTGGTAATCAGGGAAAATGAACCTGTTTTGATCGATTTTGTCAGCGTCTTGAGGGGCTATATGGTTGATCAAACCCGCATATTCTGCCTCGGTGAGCCGCCCCTGCATCTTCGAGAAGCCCACCGGCAGGCAATCCGGATCAAAAACACCCTGGCTGAGATAGGAAAGCCGGGTCTTAAGTGCAGTGAACTTTATGATAAAGCAGAGCAGATGGCCCGCGAAGCGGGGCTGGCCAACCATTTCATGGGTTACGTGGAAAGGGTTAACTTCGTGGGACACGGTGTGGGTATTGAACTGGATGAACTGCCCATCATCGCCCCCGGATACGATGAGCCCCTGGAAGAAGGCATGGTTTTTGCCCTGGAACCAAAATTCATTTTCCCCAGCGAAGGCACCGTGGGCATCGAAGACACTTTTATGGTAGGCCGCGAAGGCCTGGTCCAGCTGACCAATTTTAACGAAGAGCTGCAGGTTATATAAAGGTCCAAAAAAATCCGCTGATCCTCCAGCAGTAAAGGAGGTATACAGCGGATGCTTATTTATTATGAAACCCAGTTATAAGAGCCGACCGGCCCTTTTCAGGAAGACCTATCAGCCTCCTCCGGTGTTACACCCCAACAGCAGCAGTGTGCTCATGAGCGTTATGGCAATAATGGCAGCCCGCAGGATCATCGGATCACCTCCGTTCCGGTTATTAATATAATTAATAACACATCTTCCCATTATTAGCAACTTAAAAATATGCAAAAATAGTAAGGCCGGCTGCGTTTTTTCACATCCAGCAGGTGGCGTCGTTTATTATGCAAATTATGTTATGTCAACAACAGAAAGAATTTTAATTTTAAAATGCCATCAAATCAAGCTTTTGCAAAAGCAAATACCCGTTCTGTTCACAGTATACACAGAGTTATCCACAGATTTATGCCGATATGTCCGCATCAAGAGCGCATTATCCACATTTTCCGCAGGCAGTAACCATAATATGAACCCTTTTTTTGGCAGCAAAGATGGCACGTAAATTGATTTGCCCTGAAATACAATTTATAAAAAATGAGCATTAAAAAAAGGGAAAACGGATTAATTAGCGAATAAGGATTATGGAAAATACCTAATTATTTTAAGGAGGCATCAGCATGGAAGTCAGAGTAAACGATGATTGCAGCGCCTGCGGTATTTGTGAGGATATTTGCCCTGAAGTTTTTGAATTAGGAGATGAAATAGCAGAAGTAAAGGTTAATCCCGTGCCTGCAGAGCATGAAGACAGTGTCCGTGAAGCAGCTGAGGAATGTCCGACCGAATCAATCGAGATCTCCTGATAAAACAACATAACAAACACAGGCAAAGCCCGCCTTCAGGCGGGTTTTGTTTTTATTGCTCCACTTTTAAAGCCCCTTGAAAGGTTCCTCTTGCCGGCAAATTGTTATTTCCGCTATGATATCCACATTGCGGCATGATTGCCCGTCATCGCGGGCCCAGGGGAAGAAGGATTTACATCAACATTAACGAATTAGTACAGGCGGCAAAACTAGCAGTAACGGGGGAAAACAATTGGAACTGAAAGCATTGTTAAACGGCATCACGATCCTGGAAGAAAAATCCGGCCCCGCTTCAAAAATAAAGGGCCTGGCCTACCACTCGGACCGGGTTGAAGAAGGATTCCTGTTTATCTGCCTCAAAGGATACAAAACAGACGGCCACCTCTACCTGGAACAAGCCCGGGAAAAAGGAGCCGCAGCGGCCATAGTTGAAGATATCAGGGAAAATTTGGACATCCCCCAGTACCGCGTTGCCGACACCCGCGCCACCCTGGCGGAACTTGCGGACCGCTTTTATGGTCATCCTTCATCAAAAATCCACGTTACCGGGGTTACAGCAACCAACGGCAAAACCAGCACCACTTACATGCTCAACGCCATCCTGGAAAAGCAGGGCCTGAACACCGGCCTGATCGGGACGGTCATAGTTAAAACCGGCCCCGTTATCCGGCCCGCCGAACTGACTACCCCCGAATCGCTGGATTTGCATCGCATTTTCCATCAGATGGTTGAAGAAAAGGTTTCCCATGCCGTGATGGAAGTGTCTTCTTCCGGCCTGGAGTTAAACCGCGTCGGTCATATCGATTTCGATACTGTGGTCTTGAACAACATCAGCCGCGAACATATTGACCTGCACGGCTCCTTTGAAGCCTATTTCAAGGCCAAGGCCGGGTTGATCCGGAACGCCAAAAAAGGCGGCTGGGCAATCTTGAACCTGGACTGCCCCTACAGCGCCTCCCTGAAAAATGAAACCGCGGCCCGGGTTTTTACCTACGGCTTAAAAAACAGAGATGCAGACTGTTTGGTAAACGATCTCGACCTGAGCACCGGCCGGGCCCGCTTCAAAGTCAAAATATTAAAACAAGAACCGGTTGATATATTTGCCGGATATCCAGACTCTTTCCAGGTGGAGCTTTCCGTACTCGGTTTGCACAGCGTTTATAACGCCATGGCGGCAATCCTGGCCGCCCTCCTTCAGGGCATTCCCACCACCGTGATCCAAAAAGCCTTAAAAGATTTCGGGGGAGTGGAAAGAAGGTTTGAGCTCATTTTTGAAGACGATATTAAGATAATCGACGATCACTTTGCCAATTACGGCAACATAAACGTTACCCTGGAAACTCTGCAGATGATGGACTACAACAACCTCCATCTGGTTTATGCCATCAGGGGAGGAAGAGGCGTAACGGTGAACCGGGAAAATGCCGAAGCCATCGCCGAGTGGGCCCCCAGGCTGGGTTTGGATCAGGTAATAGCCACCACCAGCGTTTCCCACGTCGATGAAAAAGATGTGGTCAGCGAACAAGAACGGATAGTTTTTGAAGAAGTGATGAAGAAGGCAGGTCTCGAGGTGGAAATATATGAAGAACTGCCCGACGCCATCGCCCGGGGGCTTGCCAAAGCCGCCGCGGACGATGTGGTGCTGCTTGCGGGCTGCCAGGGTATGGATTACGGCGCTTCGGTGTGCCTGGAACAAATCCACCGCCAGAGACCGCACCTGGACAAAGAAAAAGTATTCGCCGCCTTAAAAAACAGGGTGGCCGGCGTTTAATATGCAACAAGCCCATGTAATACCGTGCCTTATAAAATTCTCCAGCTCAGGCTTAATTGCTGAGGGACTGCTCTTTTCAAGCTTCTTTTACTTCCACACCGCCCATGATCGCCCGGGCCTGGATGCGCAATATTTTATCAGCGCCTTCCTCAACATTGCTTTCAATTTTCCGGCCGCCAATCAGTCCGCCATCTTCATGTTCTTTAAAAGTTACCCCGCCGAGAACGGCATTGCCGTCAAAGATGACGGCCAGGTCCCGGGGGACTTTTACATCAATTCCACCCATAATTGCAGTTAAATCAAGGATAGTTTCACCCTGGGGAATCTCAGCAGCTCTCAAGTCCATTTCAATCCCGCCCATGACAGCAAAATAGCTGCCGCTTTCGAGTTTCCAGGGCTCTGAACCGCCGATTTCAGAACCGCCCATAAAAGCAAAACGGCCACCGCCGGCCGAGCTGAATGCCCGGCCCCGCAACAGGCTGATCCCGATTAATATCAGGACCACCGGCCAGAGCAGGTTCCAAAAGATGCGGGTATCCACGTAGAAAAGGTCGAGGTTCCGGCCAAGAAAAATCACCCCGATCGCAATGGCAATAAGGGCTGTTACAAACTGGCCCCAGGAAAAAAAGGCTTTTTGCTCTCCTTCTGCAGAGCTAGAACCAAAAGAGGCAAATAGCCAGCTTAGACCCAGCACCAGCGGTATTACCGGCCACAGGCGCAGAACCTGCCTGACATCGATATCGATCCCCTCGACCAGGTTATTCAAAAGCAAAATCACCCCAACACCCAGTATAACCAGGCCAAGTAAAAACCGGCCGCTCAGAAAACGCATAAATATCAACCTCCAGACCACTCATAAAATATAAGACGCAAAATCATATTTCAGTATAGCATATTTTTTTCTCAGAGAGTAACGCTATTCGCTGTTCAGCCTGCGTCGTCTGACAATGCCAGTCACTGCGACGAAGACGGTTATCATTTTGATCCTGCAAACGTTGACTTTTCAGAAGGCGCATGCTAAAATTAACAGCGCAACAAGATAGCATATGGTGGGTGTAGCTCAGCCGGTTAGAGCGCCAGGTTGTGGCCCTGGAGGCCGTGGGTTCGAGTCCCATCACTCACCCCAGAGCTGGGGCGTGGCCAAGCGGTAAGGCACGGGATTTTGGTTCCCGCATGCGCAGGTTCGAATCCTGCCGCCCCAGCCATTTTTATACCCTTTTTCAAAACCCCTTTAATTCCAGGACCCGGCTCAAATAAAATAAGACCGCCTTCCCGCAGAACTATGCGCTTTTCTAGCAAGTAGCGATGCTGAAGGTATAAGACCCCGCCCAAATATGCCCGCAACCAAAGAGCAAGCAGTTAACAGGCACGCAGGACGGGGCCTTATCAGTATTTATTCCTTACTCAAGATCAACCCTGAACAGGTCCGGGCGGAAATTAAAGTCCATATCCAGATCAATAACATAATCCCTGGCCCCATAAACAGTCAGGTCATGATATACGGGGACAAGCGGCGCTTCGTTCTCCACCAGGTCCTGAAGTTCAAGGTAGAGTTCCCGCCTGTTTTCCCGGTCCATTTCCTGAACCGCCGCCTCGATTAACTGGTCTGCTTCAGCACTGGAAAAATCCACCCCCCGGCTCTGGTTAAAACCGGCCCCGGTCAAAATCCAGGAACTGAAGAAATCATCAGGGTCCTGCCCGGTCCAGGGGCAAAAAGAGATGTGGAAGTCTCTTTGCTGCAGTTTCTCGTTATAGGCTCCCATTTCGATGGTTTCAATTTCCGCTTCTATGCCCAGCTTGTCCAGTTCTGTCAGCAGGTACTGGGCCATAGAAGACATGGGCCAGCGCGCTGCCCAGCTGGAATTAACCAGGATCAGCAGTTTTTCGTCCTCCTCCATATTCTCTTCCAACAGGCGCTGCGCTTCCTCCGGGTCATAATCATAACGCTTCACTTCCTGATCCAGCCAGTATTCGGCCAGCGGAGTAATAACCGCCCGAGCCGGTTCTCCGTAACCGTCCAGCAGGGATTCAACCAGTTCTTCCCGGTCCAGGAGCTTGGAAATACCCCTTCTCACATCGGGATTGTCCACCGGTGCGTTGTCAGTCTGGAAAAACATGTAGATTGATGTCAGCACCTGCTGGGTTTTTAGTTCAATACCGGCAATCCCTTCCAGTTCAGGGACCTGCTCAGGAAGAATAATGCCCACATCGGCCAGGGCATCCACCTCACCCGCCTGCAGGGCCGAAACCCGGGTCGCTTCATCGGGTATATAGTGAAATACAACCCCGTCCACATTCGGCTCTCCCTTCCAGTAATCCCGGTAGGCTTCCAGGTGTATTTTATCTTCGCCGTAACTCTCAAAACTAAAGGGCCCTGTTCCTACCGGCGCTTCCAGGTTTGTTCCGCCCTCTTCAATCACTTCAGGGCTGAACATGGCGCTCGGAAAATAGCTGATCAGGACCGGAAAAGCAGGCAAAGGCCGGTCCAATTCAATCTCCAGGGTGTATTGATCTGCTGCCCGCACATCTGCCATGTACTTGTAATTATCAGCAGTCTGCGGATGCTCGCTTAGACGGATGATGTTTCGCCGGGCCGCTTCTGCATCAAAATAGGCGCCATCATGAAAGCTTATGCCTTGCCTGAGCTGGAAAGTCCAGGTTTTACCGTCTTCAGAAGCAGCGATCTCTTCAGCCAGCCAAGGTTCAGGCTCCAGGTCCTGGTTTAAATAAACCAGCCCTTCCCAAACATTGGTGCTGCCGTGCAGGTAGGTCCGATCCTCCGAACCATAGTAAAAATCGCGGCCTGCCCCGATAGTGAGAATATCATCTTCTTCTAAACCGTTTTCATCAGCTTCGACTTCTTCAGCATCTTCCAGGTCCTCCAGGGGATCTTCCGCTTCCGCACAGCCGGCCAACCCCATCAAGGCAAGCAGAGCCGCTGCCGCAACAAGCAGTATTAAAAGGTTTCCTTTAAACATAGTCCTCTCCTCCTATTAATTAGTTATCTTTATTCCACACCGGATCAAACCAGGTGGCAGGCTACCCTGTGTTTTTCCCCCACCAGCTTTAGCTGCGGTATTTCTTCTCTACAGACAGCCTTTCTTTCCCCACATCGGGGATGAAAGGGACAGCCCGCGGGATACTTTGCCGGATCGGGGGGCTCGCCCGGCAAAAAACGCGGCGAAAAATTGCCATCCAGACTCGGCTCACTTTCCAGCAGAGCCCTGGTATAGGGGTGAACGGAAACACCGGTAGCTGCAGCCTGAAAGTCTTCAACAATCCTGCCGGCATACATGACCAGGACCCGCGAGCACAGGTAGCGAACCGCAGGCAGGTCGTGAGACACCAGCAGGTAATGAACACCAAATTTTTCGCCCAATTCCAGGAAAAGATTCAACAACTGGCCCTGCAGGGATACATCGAGCCCCGAGGTAGCTTCATCACAAATCAGCAGGGAAGGATTAATAATCACAGAGCGGGCTATGGCCAGGCGCCGTTTTTGGCCCCCGCTGAATTCATGAGGAAACCGTCCGCAATGATCCGGGGAAAGGCCAACCTGGCGCAAAATATCGGCAATTCTCACCCGGCGCTCTTCCCTGTTTAAATCGGGAAAAAAGTTGCGCAGGGGCTCGGATAATATTTTCTCCACTGAGTGGCGCGGGTTCAGGGAAGCGGCGGCATCTTGAAAAATAACCTGGACTTCTCGCCTGAAAGGCAAAAGCCTGTTTTCAGGAAGGCCGCTGATCTCTTCTCCACGAAACTGCAGGCTGCCGCCGGTTGGCCGTTCCAGTCGCGAGAGCAGGCGGGCCAGGGTGCTTTTGCCCGACCCGCTTTCGCCAACCAGGCCGACATTGGCCGCCCGGCCGCCATCCTTGCGGATGCTTTCCAGTTCAATCTCAATACTGACATCGTGGACGGCCCGGATCTCTTCTTTATGCCAGAGGTTTTTCGAAGTTATATAACTCTTGGCCAGATTGCGGCCGCTTAAAAAGGTCATAAAACAGCCTTCTTTCCTTCCGGGTAAACTTGTTTTTGCACTAAATGACAGGCCGCCCCTCGTTCGTGGGCCATCTCCACCAGGTCTGGAACACTGCTGCGGCATATATCCCCAGCTTCACTGCAGCGAGGGAAAAAAGAACACCCGGCCGGAAGGTTAGCCAGATCGGGAGGGCTGCCCTGGATCGGCTCCAGGATCCCGGGGCAAAATGAAGGATGAGAGCGCAAAAGAGCCCTGGTGTAAGGGTGCAGAGGCTGTTTAAAGACCTCTTTCAAGGGGCCACTTTCCACAATACGCCCGGCATAAATTACGGCCACCCGATCGGCCACCGCTGCTGCTGCAGCCAGATCATGGGTTATGAATAGAACAGACATGCAGCAATCTTTCAGGTGTTTTTTTAGATAATAAAGGACCTGGGCCTGCAGAGTAACATCAAGCGAAGTGGTCGCTTCATCGGTAATCAGAACTCGCGGATGCAGGCACAGAGCCATAGCCAGGGCCGCTCTCTGGCGCATACCACCGCTTAACTGAAAGGGAAAGCTGCGAAAAACCCGGTCGGCCGGCAAACCCAGATCAACCATTTTTTCCAGAGCAATTTCCCGGGCCAGGGTCCTGGGCAACCGGCGATGGGCTTTAATGGTTTCGCAAATATGCGCTCCCACGGTCCGCACCGGGTTGAATGTGGATAATGAATCCTGGAATACCATGGCCAGATCTTCACCCCTGATCCGGCGCATTTCAGATTTACCCAGCCTGAGCAGATCGCGTCCATCTAAGATTATTTCTCCGCCGGTTGTTTTCCCGGGAGGTGGAACCAGGCGCAGCAGGGAAAGGGCAGTAACACTCTTGCCGGCTCCACTTTCGCCAATCAAAGCCAGACAGCGTCCTTCTTCCATGAAAAAATTAATTCCATTCGCTGCCCGGATATCCCCACTGGTGGTGGGAAAGAGGGTGTGCAAATTTTTAACTTCCATGACTTTCCGGTTAAAGTTTTCCAAAAGCCGCTCCCTCCTACAAAAGCCTTCTTTTGCCAGCAGTTACTTTAATTCTCTATCTACTCTGTGTCCACAATAAAACCGCGCTCATTTGATCCTTTTCGATTCCGCAGTATAAGCCGTTTTTTTATCCTCTCCAAGCCCATAAACACGGGGACTGGTAAAGCCCTGAGGATCTAGAACATCTCTCAACCCATCGCCCAGGAGATTAAAGCCCAGGACGGTCACGGCAATGGCCGTACCGGGATAGAGCATCAGCCGGGGCTGGGAAACGATATAATTTCTCGCTTCATTAATCATCGCCCCCCATTCCGGCAGAGGCGGCTGGGCGCCCAGACCCAGAAATGAAAGGGTAGAAATAGACAGCACCAGGGTACCAAGGTTCAGGGTGGCCATGACCGCCACCGGCGGCAGAACGTTGGGCAAAAGATGGCGCCAGATTATTCCGGCCGGGGCAGTTCCGACAGAGCGGGCCGACAAAACAAACTCTTTCTGTTTCAAAGAAAGCACCATCCCTCTAACTACCCGGGCATACTGGACCCACGACACCAGGGCCAGGGCGATCATAATATTAATCAAACCGGGCCCCAGGATACCTGTCACTACCAGGGCCAGAACCAGGTTCGGGAAAGCCAGGACTATATCGGCCACCCTCATCAAAAGGCTGTCAACAATACCGCCCCGGTACCCGGCCAGCAATCCCACCGGAATACCAATGGAAAGGATGATGAAAAGAACTGAAAGTGAATACTGCAGGGTCATCCTCCCGCCATAAAGTAACCTCGAAAGCAGGCACCGGCCCAGAGGGTCAGTCCCCAGGGGATAATCGCCGCCGGCCGGCTGCAATCGCTCCGGCAGGGATACGGGGAGTGGGTCATGCGGTGACAGGAGGGGAGCTCCCATTGTCACCGCAAAGATCAGGATTATAACTGCCAGACCGGCAAGAGACATAGGATCGCGCAAAAACCTTGCCGTCAAGATACCCTCCCCCCCTCTTCTTCCATTCTTACCCGGGGATCAAGGAAACGATAGGACAGATCAATCAAAAGATTTATAAAGACAAAACCGACCCCCATAAGCAGGACATAACCCTGGATAATTGGATAATTCCTGTCGAATATGGCATCAATCGCCAGGCGGCCCACACCCGGCCAGGCAAAAATCCTTTCCACAACCACAGTACCACCGAGCAGATGACCCAGGGTGATCCCCAGCAGGGTTACTACCGGAATTAGGGCGTTGCGCAGAGCATGGTTGCTGATGATAAGCGTTTCTTTAAGGCCGCGTGAACGGGCTGAACGTATAAAATCAAGCTGCAGAACCTCCAGCAGATTGGCCCTGAGAAGGCGGGCGTAAGTGGCAGCCAGACCAAAACCCAGGGTGAGCGAAGGCAAAAGCAGGTTAATAAGGCCACCACCCCTGCCCATCACCGGGATCCCTTCGTTGGGCACTGCAATGTAAGTAATCAGGAGCAAACCGAGATAAAACGAAGGGATTGAAGCGCCCGCAAGCGCGGCCAGACGGCCCAGATGGTCACCCGGCGAACCTCTTAAAAGGGCGGCCATCGTACCCAGGGGCAGGGCCAGGATAAACATTACCGCCAAACCGCCTGCCGCCAATTCAATCGTTGCCGGCAGGCGGCTGATAATTTCCCGTGTGACCGGTTCTCCTGTTGTAAAAGAAACACCCAGATCGCCCCGCACCGCTCCCTGCAGCCAGTCCAGGTAACGCACCGGCAGGGGATCGCCCAGGCCCAGGGCTTCCCGGGCCCGTTCCAGGTTTTCTGGCGTTACCTCGATATCCCGGCGGGAAAGCATGATCTCGGCCGGATCACCCGGAGCAATATCCATCAGGATAAAAGTGATGAAGGTAACCCCCAGCAGCACGGGCACAAGGGTGAAAAGCCTTTTGGTCAGGTATCTCAGCATAAACCAGCGACACACTCCGTTTGTATTCTAATAGCGGATCCAGCCTTTGCTTCGTGTTAACAAACTTTCAACTTGTAACACCAGATGATCAAAAAAAATTGCCTCCGTAACACGAACTATAATAAAGATATCACGTTTTTATAGTGAAGGCAAGGGTAAGATCCTTGTATGGGTGAGCCGGTAATCTTAGGAAAAATTAAAAATGGGTTATCACAAGGTCATCACTCAACTGCGCCACCTGGGCCCTTCGCGGGTATCTTCAACCACCACCCCGGCTTTATGCAAAAGGCTGCGGATTTGATCAGCCTCAAAGTATTTTTTTTCCTGCCGGTGCTTCTCTCTGAGCTCCACCAAACCGGCCACCAGAGTCTCAAACTTGCGCGGTATTTCAGCAGCAGCCTGATCGATGCCCGTCCCGGCCAGGACGATCATCTCCCGGAAAATCTCCCGTCCCTGTGAAATAAATTCAGGATTTTCCAGGTCAAGCTGGGCCTGCCACAGCATACCGTCTGCTTCCAGGAGCCGGGTAACCATGGCGGCCGGGTCTTTTTGATCCAGGGCCCGGTGAAAAGCAGCTTCTATGGCATGCATGCGGTCCCAAAAAGATGAATCCCGCCCTGAAGAACGGTCTAAAAATGAGCCGGAGTCAGTTTTCGATCCGCCCTTTTCTTCGACTGCTCCTGGGCCTTGCAGGATCTGTTCAAACCCGATCTGCTCGCCCCTGTTGTAAACCTGTTCCGAACCACTGCGCCGGACGGTCACCCGACCAATTCCCGTAATGTATGCCAGGCGGGAATGAAAATCAAGGACACAGGCCGTATGCTCGTCGATACCTAAGATCGTGGTCCCGGCAGGCAGCTGTTCTTCAAGGGCGCGAAAACGCTTTTCTCCCATATAGCAGAAGCGCGTATCATGGTTACCCCCTTCAGCATTGTTCCAGTGGGGAATCACTACCAGATCCAGTCCCAGGTTACCCAGGATATTTAAGCCCTCTACCCAGTGCAGGGTCTCCCCCACTTTATATATTTCATAAACCGGCAGAGTATGGGTGCCGGCCGTCAGAGCAGCGGCGCTGGCCACTGTCAGGCAGCCTCCCCTGGTAACCATAGCGCTCAGCAAGGCCGGAATGGGCGTCTGTTTCAACTGGCGCACGGCATAAGTAGGGCTGCCGGGCCCAAGCAGCACATACCCCGCCTCTCCCAGAAGATGGTAGGTCCGTTCGGCATTTTCTTCAGCGGCGGCCTCCGCCGCCTTAAAGGAAGCAACCTCCATGGGGTGCAGGACCTGCTTTTCGAAGAAATCAACCGCCCGGCGGGAAAGCAGATCAACATTTTCCTGGAAACCGGCCGGAGTATCAAGGAAAAGAGCTTTCTCCTCCGGTTTTAATCTTTCTAAAAGCCATTTATGGGTTTCCACCATGGTTCCCGACAATTCTCCGGATCCGACCAGAGCTACAGCGCCGCGAATCATTTTATCACCCTTCCCCGCTGTTCAAACATTTATATGATCACTCCGCCATCTGGATCAGGTAGTCCGCTCGCAGGTCGATCAACCGACCTGTTTCCAAACCCAGTTCCCCGGCTAAACCACCGCGTAGTTCGATGGCGAACTGCACCGGACCGCCGCTCGGATAAGCCGGCAGGTCTTCATCAGGTGTGCCGGGCGCCGGAGGCTCCATCTCATGAATCGAAACGATCTTTCCTTCCCGGCTGATAAAGATTACATCAATAGGGATCAGGCAATCTTTCATCCAGAAACTGACTTCGGCCGGGTAAGGATCCCGATCGGGATAAACAAAGAGCATCCCTTCATCATCAGCCAGGGCTTCCCGTCCCATCAAGCCCCTGGCTCTTTGATCAGGGGTTAAGGCCAGTTCCATCATAACTGCGTGGCCGTTTAATATAACCTGCTCCAGGACCGGCTTTTCGCCGTTTTCTTCTAAAGAATTATCGCTCCCGGTCCCCTGCTGGCAAGCTGTAACAAAAAACACTAACAAGCCCGTTAAAATAATCGGCCATCCACTTTTAAAGATCAGCCTGCTTAAAAAGCCAGCCATATACTTTCTCCTTCCATGGAGCGTTTTCAACATGCGTTATCAAGAACACCTTTCAATCTTGAGAGCCCTCGTCAAAATCTTCTTCGGCCCAGGCCAGGGAGCGTTGGACCGCCTTCTGCCAGTTCCGGTAGAGGGCATCCCGCTCTTTCTGATCCATGCCTGGCTCGAATACAGCGCTCTGCCGCCAGCTAGCGGCCAGTTCCTCCTGGCCCTTCCAAAATCCTGTGGCCAGTCCGGCCAGGTATGCTGCGCCCAGGGCTGTAGTATCAAAGGTGTCCGCCCGGCGCACTGTGGTGCCCGTTAAATCAGCCTGGAACTGGAGCAGCAGGTCCATAACGCTTGCTCCGCCGTCCACCCGCAACTCCTGGAGCGGCAGCCCCGCTTCCCGGTACATGATCTCGAGAACATCCCTGGTCTGGTAAGCCATGGCCTCGATCACGGCCCTGGCCAGGTGAGCGCCGGTAGTTCCGCCGGTAACCCCGATCATGAGACCACGGGCATAGGGATCCCAGTAGGGGGCGCCAAGGCCCACAAAAGCGGGCACAAAGTAGACTCCCCCGTTGTCTTCAACCCTGGAAGCCAAATCTTCCAGCTCTGAAGAGCTGCCGATTAAACCCAGGCCATCACGCAGCCACTGAACTGCTGCGCCGGTAATAAATATGCTCCCTTCCAGGGCATACTCGACCCGGTTATTTATTCCCCAGGCAATGGTGGTCAAAAGGCCCTGTTCCGACAAGACAGGCGACTCGCCGATATTCATGAGCAGGAAAGAACCGGTCCCGTAGGTGTTTTTACTCATCCCGGGACTGTAACAGGCCTGGCCAAACAAAGCCGCCTGCTGGTCGCCGGCCATCCCGCTTACCGGAGCGCTGCAGTTCAAAAAAACCTCCGGTTCAGTGTGCCCGTAAAGATAACTGCTGGGCAGCGCTTCCGGCAAAACTCCTTCCGGAATCTTGAACAGCTCCAGCAACTCCTGATCCCACTCCAGGCTGTGGATATTGAAAAGAAGGGTCCGGGAGGCGTTGGAATAGTCAGTGGCAAAAACTTTTCCCCCGGTTAAGCGGTACAGGAGGTAGCTGTCGATCGTCCCGCAGGCCAGGTGTCCGCTCCTGGCAGCTTCGGCCACCTCCGGCCAGTTCTCCAGGGCCCAGCGTATTTTGGTCCCGGAAAAATAGGGGTCCAGCAGCAGCCCGGTTTTACTGCGAATCATTTCTTCATAACCGCTTTCCCTGAGACGGCGGCACATATCTGAGGTGCGGCGGCATTGCCAGACGATCGCCCTTTCAATCGGTTTGCCGCTCACCCGATCCCAGAATACAATCGTCTCTCTCTGGTTTGCTATACCGATAGCCGCAAGCTCTTCAGGCCCTGCCCCTGCTTCTTTGAGAACCCGGCCGGATGCCTCTACCACATTATGCCATATTTCTTCGGCATCATGTTCAACCCAGCCCGCCCGGGGATAATACTGCTTGTGCTCGAGGTTAACCTGGGCCACTGAAGCGCCGTCTTTGTCCCAGAGTAAAGCCGTAGTCCCTGTAGTCCCCTGATCGATAGACAAAATATATTTCCCGATTTCCCTCGCCTCCCATCTTAACCAAACAAAACTGTTTTCATAATAACTTATTGAGCGTAAAAATACATCACTTCTTCTGAAATTTCCCTTTTAAGCTTGCCTTCCACTTCTAGAAAGCGCAGGTGAGCCAGGGCCTCGCCCGTAGCAAACCACTTCTGCATCAGGGGATAATCTTCCCAGCCTGCGGCTACAAGATCCCAGGTCATATATGAAGCAGTTTGAAAGGCATTACAGGGACCGTGCTTGATTACTATGGAAAAAACTTCATCAAGACGCCGGCGATGATGTTCTTTCAATTCCTGGATTCTCTTGTTGTGATCCCTGATCAAGCTGCGGTGGCCGGGCAAGACCAGTTCAATTTCCATACCGGCAACCCGGTCCAGGCTCTGAAAATATTCACCCAGTGGATTAGACTCAATTAACCAGGTGGAGATATTGGGAGTTATATCGCCAAGGATATGGTCTCCGGAAAAAAACCATTTCAGGTTGGGATCGTAAAGACAGGTATGGCCTCGGGTATGCCCGGGAGTCTTAACGCAATGCAACTCAAAGCGCCCGTAGTTGAGCACATCTCCATCCTCAACCATTTTATAATTAACATCATTTTCAGGGCTGTAACGCTGACCCGGGTGAGCATCAATAGCGCTGTCTACTTCTTCCACGGGAAAACCATGCTGGGCGGAAAGCTGGCAGACCAGCTCCCACAGGTTTTCCTGCCTCAATATCTCGGCATCCGGTTCGTTAAAGTAAGCCTCGGCATTTTCCTTTAGCAAAACATCGACCAGTCCAATATGATCTGTATGCAGGTGGGTAACAAAAAAATCTGTTTTCTCCAGGTCTACATCAAGTCTTGCCAGGTAATCCATCATTGCAGTCCGGCATTCTTCTCGGTTCATGCCCGTGTCAATGATTAAGTTTCTTTCTTTTCCGATGATCAGGTATGAGTTGGTAGCTTTTAGAGGATTTTTGGGGAGGGGTATTTCAGTCCGAAACAAGTCAGGCCCTATCTGTTCAATAATCGTCTCTGTCATTAAAATCATTCACACCCCTTATTATAGTCGCCTATATATTTCGGGATTGAAAGCCGGGAATCCTTTTTGGCGGCATCATGACAAACTTAACAACCTGCAAAACCCCTGCCCCGCGCCTGTCTTCTCGTATTTAATCTTCCCGGTTGTTTCAATTATGTTATAATGGAGGCAGTAAAGTTGATAGTTATCCATTGATTCAAGGAGGATGACAGACTTGACCGGGAAAAATAAGTTTTTAATTTTAATGGTTGTTGTGATTTTAAGCCTGGCCATGATCAGTTGCGCGCCCCAGGCCGAAGAAGAAGTGGAAGAAACCGAACCGGAAGAAGAAATAGAAGCCCTTGAAGAAAACGATCAGGAAACTATAAAAGATGAAGAGGAAGAAGAAGAAGAAGATAAGGAAAAAGACAAAGCTGATCAAGACACCGGTAATGGGGTAGGATCAGATTCCACCTTTGAACATGAAGTCGACATTAAAACCGACGGTGAAATAAGAGAAGGCGATGGTGAAGAATGGTGGAAAGAAGAAGACTCAAACGGTGATGACTGGTGGAAAAGCGATTAATCAAGGGTCCGGTCCATACTGCCCGACTGGAAACCGTCCAGGTCGAGGGTGGAATAGATAAAACCAAGACTGCGAAGTTTCTGGATAATTTCTTTTCTCCGGCCCAGCACTAACTGAAAATCTTCACTGTTCACCTCAATCCGGGCCAGGTTTCCATGCCAGCGGACCCGCAAATTATTAGCAATCCCAATCTGCCGCAGAAATTCTTCTGCGGCAGCTATCTTTTGCAGCCGTTCCGGAACCAACTCTTCTCCATAAGGCAAGCGTGAAGCCAGGCAGGCGGCAGATGGCCTGTTCCAGGTGGCAAGCCCGGCCTGCCTCGATAAAAACCTTATTTCTTCTTTACCCAGGCCTTCTTCCAGCAGAGGGCTAGAAATTTTCAACTCCCTCAAGGCCTGCAGGCCGGGACGATATTCCCCTGTATCATCGGCATTGGAACCATCGAGCACCGCTTGATAATTTCTTTGCCCGGCCAGCTGCAGGAGTGCGCCGTATATATCCTTTTTGCAGATATAACAGCGCTCGGGACTGTTTTTCCTCAGCTCAAGGTTCTCTAGTAAATTCAGTTCAATAAGACGGTGCTTGGCATTGATACTGGCAGCAGCCTCCCCGGCTTTTATTTTTTCTTCCGGGGCGGTTAGCTCAGAGTCAACGGTTACAGCCAGCACCCGGTCGCGCCCGATCACTTCTACCGCCTTATGGAGCAGGTAAGTGCTGTCCACTCCGCCTGAAAAAGCAATCACGGCAGAACTAAAGGCCATGAGCCTTTTTTCCAGGGATCTTTCTTTAGCCAGAGTTTCTTCCGGGTTAACCTCAAGCGGGCTGTCACCCATTGCTTCAACTCCTTTTTTTTCCGATTTTACCGGGTATTATAACACAGGCAGGCCTTGATTTATACTCCGGCAGCATCCATGGCTTGACTGGAATAGTAAATATTGTTATGATTCTTGTAATTAATAAATAACTGCAAAATTTAATAGGGTGGTTTTCCAGTTGAAGTCATTGTTATATTACCGCAGACTGGTCATAATCCTCCTTCCGGCCATTATCCTCACTATCTCCAGCATTACTTCTGGGGCCGGAGATTCGGCATCGGTAGAATCCGAGTCCGCCTTACCATGTTCTTTTTGCATTGTTGACTGTCCCGGCGATGCCATAGATCATGCCCCCACCCGGCAGGTTATGCAGGTTATTAACAATGAGCTTCATATCTGGAATGAATATGTCGAGCCTATAAACCGGGCCAAGTACCTCTACCTGATAGAACCTTCAAGAAAAAACCTGAAAACCGATGAGGCGATGGCACTGCTTGATTTATCCAGAACATGGGAACTGCAGGCTCTTCCCACATCTTCAACAGAACTTTCCAAAACTTGCCGGTCCAAATTAATGCAGCCCTTGGACCGTCCGGTTGTTAATTCTAATCACGGCCAAACTAAAGAATCTGAAAATGAACCGTCACTGGTTTTGGAACAGGTTACATTGGAACAGGTCACAATGGAAGACAACCGCTTTCCAATTGCTACAAAAAAAGCTCTAAACTATCCTTACAACAATATCGGGTTCTTGAATGTTAACTTTCCCAGGTCTTTTATGCGCAGCACCGCATTTTTAGTCGGGCCAAACCTGGCCCTTACCACCACCCATAACCTTTACTCGCCAGAGCTTGGGGGATGGTATGAAAAGATCAATTTCTCTGCAGCCCAGTATGAAACAGAAACACTGGTTACAAAAAGACCTTATTCTACCCGCAGACCGGTGCATGTAGAAACAAATGACAAGTTCTATTTTTATGAAAATGAGGGAGACAGAGATAGGGCCGTGCAATACGATTATGCCGCCCTATTCTTCGAAGAACCGTACAGCGAAATCTCCACTTTCATGCCCATAGAGTTTAACCATATCCCGGAAAAGGTCCAGGTTCTAGGATATCCGGGATATGTCCGCGGCATCACAACCAGCGGCCTCTGGGAATCTCAAGGTGAGGTGATCGATTACAACGCTTACTGCCTTTATTACAAAGCTTACACCAGTGGAGGCAACAGCGGCAGCCCGGTTCTCGCTTACAGGCCCCAGGCAGATACCTACCGGGTAGTAGCCATCCATGCTTTTGCCTCTCCCGGTTATTTTAGCGGAGGGCCTCACTTTAACGATAAAAACCAGCCTGTAATCGAACTATGGTTTAATAAGAGTTCGGACTTTATAAAAACAAACCTTACTTCCATCAGCCTTAATAGAAACACCCTGGTTATGAAAGAAGGCGAGCAGGAGTCACTGGTAGCTATAACAGCCCCTGAACATATCTCTGATATTGAACTAACCTGGACCAGCTCCAACCCTGATGTAGCTGAAGTTACAGCCGACGGAATCATTACGGCACTGGAAAAAGGCGAAACCGTAATAACCGTAAACGCTGAAAGCGGCAATCCAAAAGCTAAATGTACGGTAACAGTGGAAGCTGCAGCGCCCAAAATAAGCCAGAATGAATTGGGGGCTATTAAAGCAGCTTTCCAGTCCGGGCGGGGGGATCTAAACAGTGACGGAGAAGTCAATATTTTAGATGTAGTTATTGTTTTACAGCACATCCTTGAAATCAATAAACTGGAGGCAGAAACCCAAATAAATGCAGATGTAAACGGCGATGGAATAATTGATATTTTAGATGCCACTTTAATGATGCAGTATACCCTGGGTTTACTTTGATCGATCATTATTTAGGTAACCTGCTTTGAACTTTAAGCAAGCCATCACCAGTTGCCCTTCTAATATGCTATTTAACCAATCCCTGGTGATCACCAGATTCACTAACCACAACAATTGCCATTTATGACGAAATTGGTTACAGCCACCCCTTGCCTTAACATGTAAAAAAGAGATATGATTATAAAAACCTGCTTGTAGGGAGGGTAAATATGGCTCTTGGAAAAAAACAGGGGGGCAAAATTGTCAGTGAAGACAGCAGCGGTAAAGCCACCCTCGAATTTACCAGCGGTTCAAAGTATATCGGTGAACTAAAAAACGGTATGGCTGAAGGTAATGGAACCATGTATTTTGCCGACGGCCGTGAGTTAAAAGGCGCATTTGTAAAAGGAAAACCGCATGGAAAAGATATGGTCCTGACTTTTCCGGACGGCCGCAAATTTGTTGGTGATTACACCAACGGCAAAAGGCACGGCTACGGTAAAATGTTTTTCCCCGACGGCAAAAAATACGAAGGCGAATGGAAAAATGATCTCCCCCACGGGGAAGGGAAAATGACCCTTCCAGACGGAACTGTCGAAGATGGAACATGGATAAAGGGAAAAATGAAAGATCCCGCGGAACAGGAACAAAGCGGTGACAACCTGAACCGAAAATTGATCCTGCTGGTGGTCCTGGTAATAGCCGGGATCTTAATCTTTTTTTTATGGTAG
>Ga0207421_10002041_pt1 | contig 25541 bp, 24 predicted proteins | sample SodLakKL_010_SED_4_FD_187542 | JGI IMG/M metagenome (GOLD analysis project Ga0207421, IMG submission 187542) | Alkaline sediment microbial communities from Lake Tanatar, Kulunda Steppe, Russia - 8KL_010_SED (SPAdes) (version 2) | ecosystem: Environmental > Aquatic > Non-marine Saline and... | reverse complement strand
GTAATTCGTATATTCGTAAGAATTCGTTATTCGATACAATAATTATTCGTAATTAACAAAATGTTCATAAAGATAATGAACTTAGCGAAGCGATCTCGTAAACAAAGGGAACAATATTACATGAGGATTCCATCGGAATAGAATTAATGAAGTTCAAACATGCAAGGATGTAAATTACTGTTAATCAACATAATAACTAGAAAATATACACAATGAAAAAAGCAATAAAAATTACCGGTATCGTTATAATAATATTGCTGGCTATATTAATTATTACTCCTATTGCCTTTAAAGGGCAAATTGTAGAATTGGTAAAAAAAGAGATCAATGAAAATGTTGATGCAAAAGTTGATTTTGGTACATTTCGTATTTCATTGATACGCAACTTCCCTAATATTTCGTTGAGGATCAATGATCTGGAAGTAACCGGTATTGATGAGTTTGAAGACGTTAAACTTGCTGATATAGGTTCAATATTTGTTACTATTGATATAATGACCTTTATTAGTGGCGATGGTTATGAAGTTCGTTCTATACGAGTTGATGATCCTGATATAAATGTTATTATTCTGGAAGATGGAACTGCAAACTGGAATATTATGGTAACACCAGAAGAGGAGGAACAAGAAGAAGTGGGAGATGACGAACGAGAGCCGTCTGAGTTTAAGTTAGCATTACAAAATTTTGAGATAAGTGGGGGCAACATTATATATGATGATGCTCCATTTGATGTTTTTATTGATATAAAAGATTTAAATCATAAACTTCAGGGAGATTTCACTGCAGATTTTGCAACATTGTCAATTCCATTTACTACAGCTAAATCTTTTACCTTGCGTGTTGAAGGTATTCCTGTTGTTACACGAACGATAATGGAACTTAGTGCCGAAATTGATGTAAATTTCTCTGAATGGCATTTTACTTTCAGGGAAAACTTACTTACATTAAATGATCTTCCTATAGGATTTGATGGTAATTTTGCAATGCCTCCGGGAGAAGATATGGTAATAGACTTAACTTTTTCATCCCCAAAAACCGACATAAAGTCTTTTATTTCTTTGATACCTGCAATTTATGCCCGGGATTTTGAAACCATTCAATCCTCAGGGGATTTTGCACTTGAGGGTTACGTAAATGGTATACTTAGTGGAGAGATCATCCCTTCTTTTGGACTGAATGTTTTGCTTGAAGATGGTGAATTCAGTTATCCCGAGCTTCCTGAATCAGTTACAGATATCCAATTAATGGCTGAGATCATTAACGAAGGACAAGATGTTGATAATACGATTATTGATATTTCAACTTTTGGATTTAAAATGGCAGATAACTTTATTAGTAGTAGCTTTAGCCTTAAGACCCCGATCTCAGATCCTGACTTTGACTTCATGTTCAATGGAGATATTGACTTATCGGATGTTGATAAATTTTATCCTTTACAGGAAGGGGAGTCATTAACGGGGGCAATAACAGGAGATATGATAGCAAAAGGAAAGTTGTCTTTAATTGAAGCGGCACATTATGACCAGCTTGAGGCAAGAGGAAATTTTGAATTTCGAGATATTGAGTACCAAAGCCCGGAGTTTGATGAGTTGTTTGCGATAAAAGAAATTATTTTAGAGTTATCACCCAGGCGAGTTAACTTAGAATCAATGGAATGTTCTTATGGGGAAACCCGTATACTAGCAAACGGTAATATTGATAATATTTTTGGGCACATGTTTGACGATCAATTATTACGAGGAACATTCGGTTTTAGCTCCAATTATATTGACTTGAACCATTTTATGGCTGAAACACCAGAAGAGCCTGCAGATGTACCTGTGAAAGATTCAGAGCCAATGGAATTATCAATTATAGAATTGCCTGCAAATATAGATTTTACTTTGAATTCCAGGATAGATCAACTATTATTAGGTGATATTCAGATTAATAGTATAGAAGGTGTAATAAGAGTAATTGATGAACAGGTGCGTATGGATAATCTGGGAATGAATTTGCTGGATGGTTCGTTGACTTTAAGCGGAGCTTATAGTACACAGGAGCTTAATGCTGCAAACATTGATTTTTCAATGGCAGTCGACAGGTTTGACATACAGTCAACTTTTAATGCTTTTAATACTTTTCAAATTCTTGCTCCTGTAGCTCAATATTCTTATGGCAAATTTAGCGCTGCTATGAATATGGAGTCTACACTTGACAATGAGCTCAATCCTGTATTGGAAACCCTTGAAGGAGGAGGCCATTTGAGTACTCATAGCATAAGAGTGGAGGAACCACCAACTATAGAAAAAATTGCCGAAAATTTGCAAATGGAAAATTTAAAAACCCTGGAGTTAGATGATTTTGATGTTAGCTTTGAGTTTTATGATGGTAGTGTGAGAGTTGATCCTTTTGATATTAAATTTGGAAATTCTTCTGCTACAGTTGAAGGAAGAACTTATTTTGATCAAACAATTGATTATAATATAGTTTTCACTATACCGCGTGAAGCTATGGGAGAGTCTGCCAATCAGTATATTAATGGGCTTGTTTCCGAGGCTTCGGCAATTGGATTGGATTTTGAAATGTTTGATGAGGCAAACATAAACGCTAAAGTGACAGGTACTTTTACTGATCCTGAGGTCTCAATAGTTCTTGCTGATATGATGAAGCATCAGGCTGATGATATGAGGGAAAGGCTAAGGGACGAAGTTGAAGATATAGTACGGGATGAAGTTGATGAGGTTGAGGAAGAAGTAAGAGAAGAGGTTGAAGATGTTATTGATGATGCAAGGGAGGAAGTTGGTGAGGAATTGGAAAGAAGGGCAGAGCAGGTTGTCATGGAAGCACACCAGCAAGCGGATAGAATTAGGGAGGAGTCAAAAAGCGTTGCTGAAAGAGTGCGCCAAGAAGCTAAGGAGCAAGCAGAAAGGTTAGAAGAGGAAGCCAGCGGACTTTTAGCTGAAGCTGCTGCACGAAGAGCCGGAGAAGAACTCATTAAGGAAGCTGAGGAGAGAGCTTCACAGCTTGAAGAAGAAGGCGAGACAAGAGCACAAAGGGTTATAGAAGAAGCTGAACAAAAAGCTGAACGAATCAGGGAAGGTGAAGAATAAATAAACAAATAAGGTTACTTTAAACTGAAAATAAAAAAAGTCCATTGCGCAAAGCACAATGGACTTTTTTATTTATATGATAACGCTAATATTTAGTTCAAAACAAATCTAACCGGTAGAGTAAACTGAACCCTTACAGGTTGTCCTCTTTGTTCGCCGGGTTCCCAATTTGGCATATTTTGTACTACTCTTATAGCTTCTTCGTCACATCCACCTCCAATGCCTCTTTGTACTTCAACATTAGTTATAGAGCCGTCACGCTCTACCACGAAAGTAACAAATACTGTTCCTTCAATACCTGCTTCACGAGCCATTGTTGGATATCTTATATTATCTCTAAGATATTCTTGCATAGCTTGCATTCCACCCGGAAACTCAGGTTCGTCTTCAACGATTTGAAATATATAGTCCTCATCGGCATCCTCCTCTTCTTCAGCAAAGTCAACCGGATCATAGTCGGGGATAGCTTCTTCAAAATCGGCTTCTGCGTCAATAACAAATTCATCTTCTACATCTACATCATCCTCAACTATAACAAGCTCTTCCGAAGCATCCGGTGGTGGCGGATCGGGCTCCTCAGGCCTGGTAATTGGAATATCTTCCTCTTCAATAAGATCCAACTCTAATTGTCCTAAATTAAATTCAGGCCTCTCGTATTGTCTAAGCTGAAAAGCCCAAAGTACAATTGCAAGCGTTATTACAAGACCAATTTGAAAAAAGAATGGCTTTTTGCTCTCTAGATCGGCCTTTTTTGTCTTTTTTGGTTCCATAATTTTATTTTATATGTATATTATTATAAAGTTATAGTTTTAATTAAAAAATAAAATATATAATCCTTCTAAAGTTAAATACAAAATTACAAAAAAAATATTGGTTTGTAAAGGGTTCATCTTTAATCAATCAGTTATCTTGTACTTTTTTAACAAATACGTAAAAGCCTATTACACCGGCAATAGCTCCTGCAGTATTTGCAAAAAAATCAAAAACATTGCCACTTCGTGACTCAAACCAGGCGAACTGCAAAAACTCGGTAAGCCCACCATAAAGCATGCTTATTAAAAAAGCATAAATAACATAATTTTTGTTAAGATAACTAATGGCTTGTTGTTTATAAAACCCAAAACAAAGTAGTAAACTAAATACAAAAAACAAAATAAAGTGTACCCCCTTGTCAATATGTTCAATATTAAGCAATTTGCTTTCTGGTATTGAACGGCTAGGAATACTTAAAACAATTAATACACCAATACCCCATAACATAGCCGGTAATAAGTGTTTTAATAATGTTAAACTTTTATAGGCTTTTTGCACTAGTAGTTGTGTCTTGTCTTATTCTACCAATTCTTTATACTTCTCTGCTGGAAGTAATTCGTCCAACTCGCTTTTGTCAGATAATTTTATTTTAATAACCCAGCCATCCTGGTAAGGGTCTTTATTGATAATGTCGGGCGAACTTTCAAGCTCTTCATTGAATTCCAACACTTCTCCGGAAACCGGCATAAAGAGATCTGAAACTGTTTTTACAGCCTCAATAGTTCCAAAAGTCTCTTCTTTTTCCAGTGTTTCACCTGCAGTATCAACTTCAATATATACTATGTCACCTAATTCGTTTTGGGCAAAATCAGTTATGCCCACATAAGCTTCATCACCATCTACTTTGACCCATTCGTGATCTTTGGTGTACTTTAAATTATCAGGAAATTTCATGTGTTTAAATTTTAATTTGTAATTAAACTCAATTTTTTATGTATAATTTTATTAATGATTTAATTTATCATTTTATACTATGACAAAGTTTGTTTATTAGTTAATAATTGGAGCTATATTCAAGAAAAAGTTATTAACAATTTCTTGAACTATATTAAAATGGCCTGCAATTATTGACCTTTTTAGAACTTTTATTAATCTTATGTTTTTGTGTTAGGTCAAAAATACAATCTTTTTTTTAAGTTGAAATATTAAAGAACAAATCTATAATATATTTTTTTAAACTAAAACATCTATTGAAACTCTATTATGCAATTACAACAACCCCAGCTCTAGTTTAGCGGCGTCGCTCATCAGGTCTTTATTCCATTGGGGTTCAAAAACCAGGTCGATATCAACTTTATTTATGTCTTCTACTTCCTTTACAGCATCTTCAACATCTTTTACTATGTTATCAGCAACAGGGCAATTTGGATTTGTAAGTGTCATTTTAATATAAACATTTGACTCTTCAGAAATATTTATTTCATATATCAAACCAAGGTCATAAATATTTACGGGAATTTCCGGGTCATGAACTGTTTTCAATGCCTCTATGATTTTATTATAAAGTTTATTGTTGTTAGTATTTGACATAATTTTCTTAGTTAATTAAAGAGTCAGTAGATTTGATTGAATTTATTTTACTCTTTTTCTTGTTTTGCTTTAAAAGCCTTTGCGTATAGTTTTATTTGCTTGACCATATTAACAAGTCCATTGGCTCGGGTAGGGGATAAATGTTCTTTTAGCCCTATTTTATCAATAAAGTTTAGCTCAGCATTGATTATTTCATCAGGTGTTCTCTCCGATAGTACTCGCAATAAAAGAGCAATTATTCCCTTGGTAATTAATGCATCACTATCGGCAGTAAAATAAACTTTGCCGTTATCATAAGTTGCATGCAACCAAACTTGCGATTGGCAGCCTTTTATCAGGTATTGGGGAGTTTTGTTTTTATCATCTATAAGCGGTATTGATTTGCCAAGCTCAATAAGATGATTGTACTTATCCATCCAGTCTTCAAACATTTCAAATTCTGAAATTATTTCAGATTCTGCTTCTTTTATGCTCATAATTCATTACTTTAATGTGCTTTATAGAATTGAAAAAGCCGTATTGTGCTAATCAACAAATTTATAATAATTTATTTTTAACAAAAAATTTAATTCTTATTATTTAAATAAAAATTATTATTCAGGCATAAGGCGTTGTTTTTCTTTTTCCGGTAAATTCAAATCATCAGCAGTTTTAAAAGGATTGGGTTTGCTTATGATATAAAACAAAAGAATGATTGCCAAAATGAGCATAAGGTTTGTGTTGCCGGTAAATAAGAATAGAATACTAACTACGAATGCAGCAACAAGTATTGAAAAGAATCGAAAAGATAAAGCCTTGCGGTATGGAACAAGTTTTTCGGCAAGTGAAAGTGTAGGGCTTATGTTTTTTATCATTCTTTGTGACTTAATGTAGCCAAGGGGAAGTATAGCTATTAATACAACAATTGCCGCTAACTGCATAAAAAAAGCGGATGAGGACTTTGGCTCAATAATGCTGCCCAACTGACTTACATATAATGATACCGACACAATAAAAACAATAATAGCAATAAAAATTACCCCGTATATTTTTAATAAAGAGCTGTATATTTTTTTTGGACTGTCTGTGTTCATAAACGTTTATTGTTAGAGGTTGTAAAATTACTGGTTTACCCAAACATCTTCCTTACCATATTCAATCCGTCAATAAACCGGTCTATTTCTTCTTTAGTGTTGTAAACAGCCATTGATGCTCTTACAGTTCCCGGGATCTGGAAAAAATCCATCAGAGGTTGTGTGCAATGGTGGCCTGTTCGCACTGCTATGCCCATTTTATCCAATATAACACCTGTATCATAGGGATGAATGTCTTCAAAAAGGAATGAAAATACAGCAGTTTTGTTGTTGCCGGTGCCTATTAATTTTATTTTATCAATGCTTTTCATTTGTTCTATTGTGTATTGCAGAATCTCATCTTCATGCTTTTGGATATTTTCATAACCAAGAGACGATAAAAAAGTAACAGCTTTTTCCAGTCCGAGCACATCTCCAACATTAGGTGTTCCGGCTTCAAACTTGAATGGCAGCTCGTTGAATGTTGTTTTGGCAAAAGTTACCTCGCTGATCATTTCACCTCCGCCCTGGTATGGAGGCATCTGTTCGAGCCATTCTTCTTTGCCGAAAAGAACGCCTACTCCCATAGGACCATACATTTTGTGCCCGGAAAAACAATAAAAGTCACAATCCAGCTCGGAAACATCAACCTTTAAGTGGGGCATTGCCTGTGCGCCGTCAATAAGTACAGGGATGTTTTTTTTATGGGCGGCGTCTATTATTTGTTGTATTGGATTTATTGTGCCCAATGAATTACTTACATGGGTTATTGCAACAATACGTGTCTTTTCGTTAAGCATTTTGTAGTACTCATCCATAATAAGATCACCATTTTGATCTATTGGTATAACTTTTAAATGAGCGCCCCTCTCTTCGCAGGCAAGTTGCCAGGGGACTATGTTGGAATGGTGCTCCATGGTAGAAATCAACACCTCGTCATCTTTGGCTATAAACTTTTTTGAAAAAGACGAGGCCACTAAGTTAATGGCTTCTGTTGTACCGCGAGTGAAAATTATTTCGTGTGAATGCCGGGCGTTTATAAATGATTGAACTGTCTTTCGGGTGTTTTCATAGGCTTTGGTTGCCTGGCGGCTCAAATGATAATCACCACGATGTATGTTGCAGTTTTCGTTTTTATAGTACTCATTTAACCGGTCTATGACAACTGTCGGTTTTTGAGTGGTTGCCGCATTGTCAAAATAAACTAAAGGTTTTTTGTTTATTTCTTGATGCAATAAGGGAAACTCTTCTCGTAATTCTTGAATATTAAGACTCATGTTTGTTATGATGTTAATTTGTAATGTGCTGGGTGTTTAATTCAAGTTTCAAAAATCAAGTTTCAAAATCCAAAGCTCAAAATCCCAAATCCAAAATAAATCCCAATTTCAAAATCCAAAACCCCAAACCCCAAATCCAAAATCCCAACTTCCAAACAAATCCCAATTTCAAAATCCAAAACTCAAAATGCAAAATTTCAAGTGAAAAAAATTAACTATCAGGGGTTTTGATATCAAATCAAAAGATTAATACGTTTTTTTGTCTTTAGTAGATTTTACAATAATACTGCTAAGTATATTTATTATTTCCTCGGATTCTTTAATATCGTCAATTAGGTTTTCGTTGTCAATATAGGTACCACTAATAATACGTAAAAAATATCTAACCTCTTTTGCTTCTTTTCTGGATATTACCATTTTATTTATAAAGTCTTTTTTTGTAATTGCTCCATCTGCTTCTTCATAATTAGCGCCTACGGAAGTACCTGACCCTCCTAATTGTGCTCGTATTCTATCGCACTCCGGCATACGTGGTAACATTTTGCATATTTCTAATATTCGTTTTGAAAATAGAAACAATCTGTCTTTTAGGTCATAAGGTTTATTGGGATTTTTCATTTTTAGTTAGTTTAATTGGTTTTTTTGGTTTTTGAGATTTTGGATTTACCCTGTTAAATATACACTATTAATTACGCACATAATAGACAATCATCATCTATTTAACAGGGTGAATTTTGGATTTTGAAATTTGGATTTTGGATTTATTTTGAATTTTTGGTTGCCAGTTTATCAAATAATAATCTTTATCTACCCTATCTCTCTAGATTTTACAAAACCCTCCCCCTCACTCCACTATGTTTTGAATAAACCTTGGTTCATTGCTGCTACAGTTCAAGATACATTGATCGCAAATTGATAATTCACCTTTAAGTCTTTTTTCAACCAGTTTAGAGATATTGTCTCTAAGCGGAGGTACGGATATTTTGTCAACAATTTCGCCGGCAAATGCGAACATTAGCAATTGTCGTGCTGTGCGTTCACATATTCCACGTGATCTAAGGTAGAACATTGCATTGGGATCAAGCTGTCCTACTGTTGCGCCGTGGCTACACTTGACATCATCGGCGTATATTTCAAGAAATGGTTGGGTATTGACCTTTGCTTCGTCGGTTAAAAGAATGTTTTTGTTGTTTTGATAAGCTTGTGTTTCCTGGGAATCTCTTCTCACAAGAACTTTGCCACTAAAGACACCACTTGCCTTGTCGTCGAGAACACCTTTGTAAAGCTGGTTTGATAAACTATTGGGGGCAATGTGGTCAACAAAAACCTGGTTGTCAACATGTTGTTCCCCATCCACCAGGTATAAACCATTCAGGTCTGCAGTACAATTCGAATCTGTTATTGAGAGATCCACCTGGTTTCTCGTGAAGCCACCATTAAGAGTGATTGCATTATTTAACAGCTTGCTGTTTTTTTCCTGCTTAAAGAACAAAGAAGTTATCAATGATGAATTTTGTCCTTTATTTTGAACTTTGTAGTGATCAACGTAAGCATTTTCATGCAAAATAACTTCTGAAACAGTATTAGTAAAACTAATATTATGGGTTAAAGTATGATCGCAATGTATTAAAGCAAGTCTGCTGTTTTTGCCTGCAATGACAAGATTGCGAGGTTGCAAAAAAACCGGGTTTTTAGAGTCAACAATATTTATAACCTGTACAGCTTTTTCCACTTTTACATTATCAGGCACATAAATAAAAAGGCCATCCTGCATAAAAGCGGTGTTTATGGGTACAAAACCCGGTTCATTGAGTTTGGCTAAAGACCCCAAATATTTTTCAACAATCTCAGGATAAATTTCCGTTGCTTTATAAAGGCTTCCTATTATAGTTCCGTCTTCCAATTGGGTTATTGGAGAATTATTGTAAACAAACCAACCATTTATTAGAGTAATACAATATGTGTCGAGATCATAAACATCGCATGTAAAAATTTTATTTACATCTTTATTTTGAAACTTGGTTTCAAGATCAATGACGTAATCGTTGCGGAATAATGGATCGAGGTTGGTAAATCTCCAGTTTTCATTTTTTTTACCGGGGAACCCGTTTTGTTTAAAACTCTCAAATGCTTTTTGCCTTAAGGTTTGAATTTTACCCGAAGAGTTTCTCATGATTAGATCATAGTTATTCTCAAAAAGATCTGTCAAAGTCTTTTTAAAAACTTCCGGGTTTTTTGATATATTTTTGTTTTCAGGCATTATTTCGATATTTTAAAGAATTAGTCATTCTGCTTGGATTTCTTTTGTTATCCAGTTGTATCCTTTTTCTTCCAGTTCATGTGCTAGTTCTTTATTGCCGCTTTTTACTATTTTTCCGTCATAAAGAACGTGTACAAAATCGGGGATTATGTAGTCCAGCAATCTTTGATAATGAGTAATAAGTATTGTTGCATTATCTTCTTTTCTGAGGGTATTAACGCCTTTGGCAACCACCTTAAGCGCATCAATATCGAGACCCGAATCAGTTTCATCAAGAACGGCCAGTTTAGGTTCAAGTAAAGCCATTTGAAAAATTTCATTTTTCTTTTTTTCACCCCCGGAAAAGCCTTCGTTCACCGACCTGTTAGTTAGCTTGGATTCGATTTTTACAAGTTTCTTTTTTTCTTCTATAAGCTTTAGAAAATCAGCTCCCGACAAGGGTTTGAGCCCTTGGTGTTTACGTATTTCATTTATTGCTGTTCTCATAAAATTGGTCATACTCACCCCAGGTATTTCAACCGGATATTGGAATCCGAGAAAAATACCCTCTTTGGCCCTAACTTCCGGAGGTATATCCAAAAGGTTTTTGCCCATATATGTAACTTCTCCCTGTTCTATATTAAAATAATCGCGCCCTGCAATTACAGAGGCAAGGGTGCTTTTGCCCGAACCGTTTGGGCCCATTATTGCATGTACCTCACCTTCTTTGACTTCAAGATTTAAGCCATTTAGTATTGGCTTACCTTCTACTGAAACGTTTAGATTTTTTATTGTTAACATTTTGTGTTTTTTACTTTATAAACTTTCTATTTTTTACTTTCAAATGATTTAACAATTATATGCATTTAACTATATATATTAACATTTTTATTGAAAAATTGTTGGAAGTTCCTTCCATATAGAATCTTTTAATTACTTACTTATTTCGCCTTTTCACTTTGATAGCTTAAGTAAGTAGCTTCGTTCACCTTTTTCTTACCCCACACTACCTTCCAGGCTGATTGACAGCAGCTTTTGCGCTTCAACTGCAAATTCCATGGGCAGTTTGTTTAGCACATCTTTAGCATATCCATTTACAATAAGCCCGATTGCGTTTTCCATATCAATACCACGTTGCATGCAATAGAAGAGCTGGTCTTCTGAAATTTTACTAGTGGTTGCTTCATGTTCTACTATAGCTGATTTATTTTGTACATCCAGATAGGGAAAGGTATGTGCTCCGGCTTTGTCACCTAGTAATAAGGAGTCACATTGCGAGAAATTTCTTGAATTGACTGCTTTTTTGTCCATTTTTACAAGTCCACGGTAACTGTTATTGCTGTTACCTGCCGAAATCCCTTTGCTTATAATTGTGCTGCGGGAGTTCTTCCCTAAATGTATCATTTTGGTTCCCGTATCGGCTTGTTGCATATTATTGGTAACTGCTACAGAATAAAACTCACCTGAGGTGTTATCACCTTTAAGTATTAGGCTTGGGTATTTCCATGTTACAGAAGACCCTGTTTCTACTTGAGTCCAAGATATTTTGGCATTTTTTTCTTTGCAAATTCCTCTTTTAGTAACAAAATTATAAACCCCTCCTTTACCTTCTTTATCACCGGGATACCAGTTTTGTACGGTAGAATATTTCACTTCTGCATCTTTGTGTGCAATAATTTCGACGATTGCTGCATGAAGTTGATTTTCGGTTCGCATAGGAGCTGTACAACCTTCAAGATAACTGACGTAACTTCCTTCCTCGGCTACAATTAAAGTTCTTTCAAATTGCCCGGTATTTGCCGCATTAATTCTGAAGTAAGTAGACAGTTCCATCGGGCAATGCACTCCTTTTGGGATATAAACAAATGACCCGTCGCTGAAGACGGCCGAGTTTAGTGCGGCAAAAAAGTTATCCGTATATGGTACAACTGTGGCCATATGTTTTTTTACGAGCTCAGGATGATTTTGTAATGCTTCACTAAAAGAAGAAAAAATAATTCCTTTTTCGGCCAGCGATTTTTTATACGTTGTAGCTACCGAAACACTATCCATAACAGCATCCACTGCAACTCCTGCTAATTGTTTTTGTTCTTCAAGAGGTATGCCTAGTTTATTGAATGTTTCAAGTAGCTCAGGATCAACTTCTTCAAGATTTTCATATTGCGGCTTTTTCTTGGGAGCAGCATAATACGTAATATCCTGGTAGTCTATGGGTTTATATTCAACATGTGCCCATGTAGGTTCTTTCATCTTTTGCCAATGCCTGAAGGCTTTAAGCCTGAAATCAAGCATAAAGTCAGGTTCTTTCTTCTTCTCCCATATAAACCGAACAGTATCTTCAGTTAAACCTTTTGGGGCTTTATCGGTTTCTATATCAGTATAAAATCCGTATTTATAATCGCTTTCGCTTTGTGTATATTTGTTTATTAAGTTGTTATCGTTATTATCTTTCATATCAGGCAAAAAAGAATGTGATTTTACTAAAATTGAACTTTTGTTTTATAAAACATAATATTATTCTTCAAAATTAATCATTTAACTGTGAAGAACATTAAATATTATTGTATAATTTAGATTCAGCAAATTTGTGTTTTGTGTTATATAGATAATGCCGGGTTAAGCATGACTGCTAACAATTAATAAATACATTTTATATTGTTAGTGGTTAAGGCTTGTTGTTTTATGAAATTGTATGAAAGTTAATTATCAAGGACAAACACATATACCATAATCACAAAACCAAATAAATGCAAAGCATAATTAATAAAATTGAATGCTTTTATATTTTATAACAACTGAGGGTATAATTTGGTTCTTTTAGCTAAAAGATTATTTTTCCGCTGAATCCTCGTTCATTTCATCCAGGATGGATTTCACTTCTTTTTCTGTATCATAGAGGGCTTTTTTACATGTTTTTATTAAGGACGATGCTCTTTTGAGTTTACTTGTTAAATCGTCCAGTGATATATGATTATTTTCAATATCATTAACGATATTTTCAAGCTCTTCAATTGCTTCTGAATATTTTATTGACTCGGGCATTTTTTTATATTTTATGTTAAACTGAGAATTTGGTTGTAGCTTAATATTTGTATTTTACTCCTGAATTTTTTTAACAGTGCTTAGTATTTTTCCTTTATGCAGGATTGTTTCTATTTCGTCCCCATTGCTTAGATTTGATGTTTCTACAGTTTTACCGTTGTTAAGAGTTATGGAGTAGCCTCTTTGAAGTGTTTTATGCGGGTCCAGCAGATTTGTTTTGTTTTCCCATAGCTTTAATTTATTATTTTCAATTTCAAGCTGTTTGTTTGTCAGTGACGAGATGATTTTTTGATATGTTTTTATAACAGTTTGTTGCTTAAACATTTGTTTCTCGGGCAGGTAAGCTATTTTTGAAGCAGTATCGGAAAGTTTGTTTTTTTGGTAGTTAATGCGGTTTGCAGATTGATTATGCAAGTCTTTGGCTAATGTAAACAGTTGGTGTTGTTTTGTTTTAACCTTATTTATAGAGTGTGCTCCTATCATGTCCTTAAAATATTTAAGCCTGTGATTTTCCTGGCTTAATATTTTTTCGGTGTTGTTGAACAAAGACTTCCGGCTTTGTTCAAGACGGCTAGAGAACTCTTCAAATTTGGAGATAAAGAAATAAGCAACGTCGGTTGGAGTAATTTTATTAGCCCAGGCTATCATTTCCACAATGGTTTCATTGGTAGAGTGTCCAATGCCACTTATAACCGGGATAGGGCAGATGGCAACTTCTTTGGCCATTTGGTATGAATCGTAACAATTAAGACCTATATCGCCTCCACCGCCACGAATAATAGCCACAGCATCGAAATCATCAGCATTTTTTCTGATAATTCGCAGTTGTGCTGAAATGGTTTCAACTGCGCGTTCTCCTTGTAAAATTGCAGGAAACAATGTGTGATTTATGGAAAATTTTTGTGGATGGTTTTTTATTATGTTTAAAAAGTCGTGATAACCTTTGCTCGTTTCTACTGATACAATAGCTATTTTAGAAGGTAAAAGAGGAAGATCTGTTTTTTTATTTTTGTCAAACAATTCTTCCTCTTTAAGCTGTTCAATGGTTTTTTGTTTTTCAAGTGCCATTTCACCCAATGTAAAAGATGGTTCTATTTCATTAATGTTGAGTGATAGACCATAAACGGGGTGAAATGTCACAGCTGCTCTGAAAAGAATATTTATTCCTTCTTTCAGTGGTTCTCCTACAATTTTTTGGAAATTGTTATTGATGTTTTTATAATTACTGCCCCATATGATTGCACGCATTTGTGCTTTAACCACATTTCCTGCTTTTTCAACTAATTCGGGATAACAATGTCCGCTTCGTGGATAAAAGTTCAGTTTTGCAATTTCTGCTTTAATCCAGTAAGTTGAAGTGTAATTACGTTCAATAACCGACCTAAGGCTTCGAGTAATTTCCAGAAGCGAGAAAACTCTCCTGTTGTCATGCATGGCAGCCTTTTTAGTTCATATGGTTAAGGTGTTGCAGCTTTATTTTTCCACCGTATTGTCATCATTTACAACTAATTTAAAACCTTTGCCATGTACATTCATAAGCTCAACGTTAGGATCGTCTTTCAGATATTTACGCAATTTAGCTATGTATACGTCCATGCTTCTTGCATTAAAGTAATTATCGTCGAACCATATTTGTTTTAAAGCATGTGAACGATCAAGGACATCATTGTAATAGTCACAAAGCATTTTTAGGAGTTGAGATTCCTTTGAAGTGAGCTTTTGTTGTTTGCTATCTATTGTAAGAAGCTGACGGGAAAAGTCAAAGGTATATTTTCCAATATGGAAATATGTTTTCTGCATTGACTTGTCTGAGTCGGGCGCATATCTTTTATAAATGGCATTAATTCTTAACAACAACTCTTCCATGCTAAAAGGCTTAGTAATATAATCATCAGCTCCGATTTTAAGCCCTTCAATAATGTCTTCTTGCATTGTTTTAGCTGTAAGAAATAGAATTGGGATTTTTCTATCCACTTTTCTTATTTCTTTAGCCAGTGTGAAGCCGTCTTTAAGAGGCATCATAACATCGAGTATGCAAAAATCAAAAGTTTCCTTTAGATATTTATCATAAGCTTCTTGTCCGTCAACACATAAAGTTGTCGGATACCCTTTTGCTTCCAGGTATGCCTTAAGAATTGTTCCCAGGTTAGGGTCATCTTCGGCTAGCAGTAATTTAACATTTTGTTTATTCATAGTTAATTTAGATTTCTATTTAATTATTACTATGCTTGTTGAATCCAAATGGTAGAAATATTGTAAATGTTGAGCCTTTATTAATTTCGCTTTCCAAATCAATATAGCCATTGTGTAATTCTACTACATTTTTTGCATAACTTAATCCTAGTCCAAAACCTTTTACATCGTGAATATTACCAGTTGAGATACGATATAAGTTTTCAAAAATTTTCTTCTGGTGCGCTTTGCCAATGCCAACGCCATTATCTTTTATGCTTATTAATACTCCTTGTTCAGTGTTATCGGTTGTAACTATAATATAAGGGTTATTTTTTGTATATTTTATAGCGTTATCAAGCAAATTGAATATAACATTAGCAATATGAACTTTGTCACCTTCCAGATAAGTGCATTCGGCATTTAGTTGTTTTTTTATTTCACCTTGCCTGTTTTTTAGTTGCAGAGATATTTTTTCAATAGCATTTTCTACTATTTCGTGCATATCTATACCTGTAAAATTCAATTTCAATTTACCTTTATCAATTAGGGCAGTTTGAAGCACTTTTTCGGTCATTGTGCCAAGTCTTTTGTTTTCCTCATTGATCATATTAACATAACTATTAAAAAGCTTGTCGGTTTTTTGAACATCTTTATCATGTAGAGCTTGGCAAGCAAGTGAAATAGTAGATATTGGTGTTTTTAGCTCGTGTGTCATATTGTTTATAAAGTCGTTTTTCATAACCGAGAGCTTCTTATGTCTTATCAATGTAAAAATAATAAAAACAAACGAAAAAATAATTATAAATATAAAAATTGTCGATATACCTAACATTACATTTAATGTTGACAGTACATATCTTGTTTTGTTAGGGAAGTATATAAGAAGACTCTCAGGGTGGGTAAAGATATCATTTGGATATAAACTAAAAACATATCCTTCCTTAAGAATTTTTTCAGAATGTTTACCATTTTTTTCAGCGCTAATTGTATTTAAAACGGGATTGTATATACCAAAATCATATTCAGTGTTGATCCCGTTGTTTTGTAGTTCTCTGTTTATAAGAGAGTCCAGTACTGATTGGCGGACGTCATTAGGTAAGTTAATAGATGCTCTGTTGTGAAACAGATCATCAAAAAAATCATTAATTATTTTCGTTCTTTCCCTGAAAACCCTAAATGAAGATTCTTCAATGTTGGATGTAGTACTTCTTTTTGCATAACCTTCTCCTGTAGGAGGTCCAGCCATGCTTCCTGCATAAAAACTTGTATCGGAATGATGCTCAACATTTTCAGTAATAGTTCTGCTGATAAAAAATCCACCTCTGTTTTCACTCCATTGAGATTGATAAGCTTCATCTTCGTTGTGAATGTTGTTTTCTGCCGCATTTTCTCCGGAAAACAATTTTTGATATTGGAGGCGGTTCAGGGAATCCAGTATATTGTAAAATTGGTCGAACTGTTGGTTTTGTACTCTTTTGTTGAAAAACTTATTAGCTAACTCTATTTTGTTATACTTATAAATTGCTGATGAAACAGCTTCACTTACACCACGGTCAAAATTAACTTCTTTGACCGATATTGCATTTTTAATCCAGTATAATTGGATGGATATCAGTCCAATTAAGGATAATGATATTGTTACTATTAATAATATGATGATCCTTTTTTTCATCATACGGCAAAACTATATTTTGGTAATTTCGTAATAAAGTTGCTTTTAGTTTAATAATTAACTTTTACAACCTTTACTCGTTGTATAGTTATATTCGACTTAAAAGTATCTTATACAACAATACTTAATATTTTATATGATATACTATGCTTTATTGCAAATTTATCAGCAATTATCATATAAAAACAGGGATTAACATAATTTAACAAGCATAGTCAATCATTATTCATACTTGATTTCGCATCATTCAACAAATAAAATTAAAAAATATAATGAAAATTGTCAAGTTTTATGTGCAATAAAACTAAAAAAAAAAGGAAAGCGTTAATTTAAACGCTTTCCTTTTTTTTTTTAATACTTAAAAAATATAACTAAACGCCGCTTATCTTCTTCCACCTGCAGGAACCTCACCTCTTATGGTAGAGTAGTTTATTCTGAGCGCATTTACTTGTCTGAGCTCTTGCTTGACGTCGGTTACAATTCCCATTTGCGTATCACTATCTACTTTAAGGTCAGTAGTCATAAGAGGTCTTTCCGCTTCCGGAGTTGCTTCTCTTTCTGCAGCAATAAATCCGGCTATGTCGTCTACTGTTCCAAACTGATCTTGCAGCTGAATTCTGGGTGCACTACCGTAGGTTGCTTCATCATATGGCGGACCAATGTAAATATGACTTACTAATGATCTTCTTTCCAGCTGCTGTATTTCTGTAGCAGAGGGGAGCCTGGTTTGTACGAAAAGCTCAGTTTCTCTTAACACAGTACTTACCATGAAGAAGAACAATAGCATAAATATAATGTCCGGCAATGAAGCCGTAGTAATTCCCGGTGTGCTCTTTTTTTTGTCTTTTTTAAATCTACTCATAATGTTACTCTCCTATAGCTTTTGGTTCAGCTTCAGATATAGCCATCGGCACAGCTTGTCTAACAGCATCAATTAGCTCTTGATCTCGAAGTTCATCAAAATCCATATCAAAATGTTCTTGTGCTACTTCATCACGAATTGTACTGATTGCAGCAGCTAATTCATTTTGCACCGATATATACATTTCATAAGATGTACCGCGGTCATTCTGAAGTGAAATCACACCTCTTGAAACTTCCATTTCCCCGAGATGTTGAATTTCTTCTACCCTTTTTTCCGGTAGTGTGGGATCATTCTGTGGGTTTTGCAAAAAGTGTGTTGTTTTATCTTTCAGTTCGTCGATAGAAGTAAGTTCGCCCTCTACCATGAGCCTGTCATTCCTATCCACAAGTACGACAAATACGTTTCTTTCCCGTACGGGTGGTGGTTCAGGAGCATCAGGGTCAACGGGCGGTGGCAACATCCTTGTTATTCCTGTATCCACTTCCATAGTTGTTGTAACAAGGAAAAAGATGAGGAGCAAGAAGGCTATGTCTGCCATTGGTGCAGCGTTCATTTGCGGAACTGACTTTCTAGCCATAAATATATCTCCTTTTTAATTTTAATTGGTACTATTTAAACATTTTTACCACTTCAGTAAAAATGGCGGCTACTATAGTCAAACCTGCAAGGATAAATACAGAGAGAATCCCTGCACTTATCCACCTTGAGGCTGTTTCAGAAACACCCTCGTAAGGTTGACCAGTGGTTGTTGCGTATGCAATTAATAGCACAGCTGCCAAAACAGCTATTCCAATAAAAGTTCCCTTTGCCTTTTTCACATCTTTTACAATATGCACTAATGGGAACAGTATAGCGGTCGCTACGGCTATACCTGCCAGACCATACGCAGTAAACATGCCTATTTCAATTAAATTTTCACTCATAAGGCAAAGTTTTTATTTTTTATACTTTATTAATATGTCCATGAAAGAAATAGTAGCATCTTCCATAGTGTTAACTATACCATCTATTTTTGATACAATATAATTGTAAAAAATCTGTAAAATAACACCAACAATCAGACCGAAAGCGGTTGTTAATAGTGCTACTTTAATACCGTCGGCAACAACTGTTGGTGAGATGTCACCTGCTGCAGCGATAGCATCAAAAGCACCGATCATACCTATTACTGTACCCATAAACCCAAGCATAGGGGCAATTGCAATAAATAGTGCAATCCATGTTAGGTTCATTTCCAATCGACCTGTCATTACACTACCATAAGAAACCAGGGACTTTTCAACTATCTCCAGGCCTTCTTCGTAGCGGTCCAGGCCTTGATAAAATATACTTGCAACGGGCCCGCGTGTGTTACGGCATACTTCTTTGGCTTGCTCAACTCCACCTTCATTTAAAGCCTCTTCGACGTTGTTTAGAAGCTTTTTTGCATTGGTGCTGGCAAGATTAAGATAGATAATCCTTTCCAGGCTTAGCCCTAGTCCCAAAATAAGACATATAAGTACAATACTCATAAACTCAGGGCCACCTTCCATAAATTGCTCCTTTAGAACATAATGGAAAGCTACATCCTCGTCTATCTCTGTTTCTTCTGCCAGATCATCCAGATCGGTTGGCTCCGGCTGTGGTTCCGGGTCATCTGCTTGTGTCGCTTCCTCTTGTTCTGCTTCTGTTTGAGGCATAGTGTGTTCATCAGCCCTTGCTTCATTATTCATCACAAATGAAAGCATTCCTGCTAATGTCAATAAGAAAAATAATTTTTTCATAGTTAAATTTTATTGGTTTTTGTTTAAAAAATTTATTTTTAATTGTCTCGCTATCAATCTAAAATCGACCGCAGCGGAGAGAGAGGGATTCGAACCCTCGATACCCTTTTGGGGTATACACACTTTCCAGGCGTGCGCCTTAGACCACTCGGCCACCTCTCCAACTTACAATAATATCTCTTTAATTTTTAACGCGCTAAATTACAAAAATTATTGTACTACAATAGCATTATTAAAAATTTTGAATAATTATTGAAGTCAAAGAAATTAGCTAAGTAGTCTTTTTTATTAAATTTGAGCACAAATATAATATTTTTCAAAAAAGCAAATCATTTTTATTTTAAAAACTATTTTTTTTACAATGATTTTTTTTTCAGTTTATTATTCTTTTAACAGGTTTTAGTATAAAAAAAAAGAAAGCCAAAATATTTTTAAGGTTCAATCCTGATAAATAACTTTTAACACAGTTTGACCTACGGCTTTTAGTGTGTTTTTGTCAATGTGTTCTATAGTGTCATCAACAGTATGCCAGTGTTCAAAAAATCCATGTGGTGTTGAATCATCCTGGTGTATAATGTTAATAGTTGGAATGTTACGATATTTATTAACATAGTAGTGGTCATCCATGATATAACCTGCCCGGCTGTTGATAAAATAATTACCATAACCTGCGCGCTGTGCTGTTTGCCATACACGTCTTACTATATTGGGAGCATAGTACATAGAATAGCCTTCATGCTTAAAAGTTGCATCAGGAGCACCTACCATATCAAGCAAAATGCCGAACCTTGCGGTATAATTTGAAACATGTGGATTTTGTGACCAATATTGAGAACCCAGTGCCCAGGAATCTTCTTCATCCCTCTCATGACGCGAATGGGCTCCATAATCTTCGGCATCAAATAGTATTATATCTATGCCTGTTTCAATGGGGTTTTTGGATAGTTGTCTTGCTATTTCCAGGAGAGCCCCAACTCCACTGCCACCATCATTTGCACCATCTATAGGTGTGTAAAAGTTATCCGGGTCAGGATCTTCATCGGCAAACGGGCGAGTATCCCAGTGTGCCGAGAGCAGTATTCTATTATGGTTGTCAGGGTTAAAAGAGCCAATAATGTTTTGAATATCCAGCTTTGTTCCATCAAATGCTGTTACGGTAGTTTCCTGCACGTATACGGTATCTGCAAACCGATTGAGGGTGTTTCTAAGGTACTCTGCACATTTACGATGTGATTCAGTGTTTGGTACCCTGGGGCCGAAATTTACCTGGCGTTCAACATAATGAAAGGCAGAATCACTTTGAAAATCAGGTACGGAAATAGTTTTTTCTTTTTCAGTAGATTTATTATTATCATTTTCATTTCCTGTGAAGCCGCAAGATAACATAACCAGTACCGGCAAAAAATACAGAAAACTTTTTAATGTAGTATCTGAGTTAAACATAATTGAGAGTTTGTATAATAGAATTTAGAAATTAAGCTTAACAAAAATAATATTAAATTATATTATTTTGAAAAATAAAACTTTAGGATATAAAAAAACCAGAAAGTGGCATATTTATAAAATTTCGTTTTGCACTTTCTGGTTTTTATTTTGTGGAGCTGGAGGGATTTGAACCCTCGTCCAGTCAAGCAGCCCAATTGCTTTCTACATGCTTAGCCTTTATTTGATTTTCGGCAAAGGACTGGGAAAAGGCGGCCCTTTCCAATGCCTGAGCTCCTGTGATTTTCGACCGGTTGTCGGAGCTTCAACCGGCTTATCCTGGCTTTTTCTGATGTTTCCTTGGGGACGCAGCCAGGCGTAGCTTCCCTGGAAACAATTGGCGCTTAATAACTATTACTAAGCTGCCAAAGCGTATTCATGTTCGTTGCCATTTATAAGGCGATGTGCCTGGGATTTACGAGCCAGATTCACTACGCTCGACATGCTTACAATCCAACTTGACTTGCTGTCTAATCCAAGTCAGCCCCAAGTCGTAATTGTTTATTACAAAAATAACAAAAATTATACCTTTTGCAAAACTATGACAAAATTTCTTTAATTATTTGTTGGCAAAAAATTTTAATTAAAATATTAGGATTAAGACACTTTAATTGCTAAATATAAAGGCTTAGAAGATTTTTTGTGTTTAAATCTCTTCCATTATTTCTTCGGTTAGTTCTAAATTGTGGAAGACTTTTTGTACATCCTCATCATCTTCAAGAGCTTCTATCAGTTTCAAAACTTGCTTTGCTTGTTCTTTGTCGAGTTTAACTGTTGTTTTTGGGATTCTTTGAAGCTCCTGGCTTTCTACTTCAAGACCTATTTCTTCAAGTTTTTTTTGCATTGAACCGAAGTCTTCCATGGCGGTATATATTGTTTCATAATCACTGCCTTCTGTCTCTACTTCCTCTGCACCCGCATCAATAACTTCCATCAAAAAATCCTCTTCATCAAGATTAAGATTTTTTTTGGGTATAGTAAATACTCCCTTTCTGTCGAAGATAAAGTTTAGAGAACCATGTGTGTCCAGCTTACCGTTATATTTGTTGAAGTAGGAGCGTACTGCTGCAACTGTGCGTTGTATGTTATCAGTTAGGCATTCCACAAAAACTCCCACTCCATACGGGGCATACCCTTCGTATGTTACTTCCTGGAAGTTGGCAGAGTTTTTGTCTCCGGCTTTTGCTATAGCCCTTTTTATGTTATCTTTTGGCACATTGATGCCTTTGGCATTGGCAATAGCCATACGCAGGCGAGGGTTAGCCTCGGGGTCGTTACCTCCTTCCTTTGCAGCTACATGTATCTCTTTTATAGCCGCAGAGAACATCTTTGAACGCTTGGCGTCCACTGCTGCTTTTTTCCTTTTTATGTTTGACCATTTACTGTGTCCAGCCATATAACTAAATATATTATTGTATCCTGACTAACGTAATAAATATTTTACTTATTAACAAAACATGTTAAAAATTTCAATTATTATTTTAAGTCATTACAAAAATAGAAAAATCCGTATTAAAAAAACATAAAAAAGGGGGGTTAAGTATTTACCCCCTTCTTTTGGCTTGTTATTAATATTATTATTTAGGATTAATGTATAATTACCAATTGGTTAAGCTTATTCCTATGTTAAAAGGGTGTAGCTCCGGCGCTTTATCGCTGTAAAATAATGGGTGGAGCCCGTAAGAAGCAAAAAGATTAACTCTGCCCCAACCTATCCTGGCTGTTGCATCAAGCTTAAATGGTCTTGTATGATAGCTTTTTTTTAGCTTTTCCTTGTGTTTGTCTCCATGGAAATCATAAACCTGCCTTGTATAGCTTCCCATTCTTGCTCTGCCTATTACTCCGGCTGCCAAATGGAACTGTTCGATTTTTCTTGTTCTTGCAGTTTGAAATTCCAGCAGAAGAGGAACGTTGAAATGTACCTGGGTAAGCCTGTTTCTTTTGAATCCACGATCTTCTTCTATATAATCCAATTCATCTCTTTCATGAACAAGTGTAATCTCATTTTCGAAAGCATAATTGTTCCAGTTAAACCCAAAACCCGTGACTAGCCCTACATTATTTCTTATTATATTGAAATTTTGCTGGAAAAGGTTAAAATTAACTGAAATAGCCCTGGCATAGTCTACCTCAAGAAACTCTTTTTCATCATTAAGGGTTATTGAATGGTCGGGGGTAAGAAAGCCATTAACTCCTAACTCTACTCCGCTCCAGTTACTCCTGAAAGAGCGGGTTCTTTTTTCTGTTTTTACATCTACATCGTTGTTTTTATCATCGCTTATTACCATTAGGTCTGTATCACCTATTGCAACGCTTACAGTATCCTTGTCATCTCTTATCTTAATAATCTCCCGGTCATTTTCTAACGTAGTTGTTTCATCATCTAAATCTTCCGGGTCGCCTTTGAAGTTAATGCTTGCTGTACCTGAGGTTTTGAATCTTTGGTTTTCAGGCACTTGTTTCCAATTAATTGAAGATGTTCCTGAAGCTTCTGCGTTCAAATTTTTAGAGGCATTAACTTGCAGTGAGGATGCACCTGAACCCTTAGCTTCTGCTACCTCTGTTTGCAGTTCGTATGCCTTTAAGGATGCCGCACCACTTACCTCAGTTTTATGTGTTTTAGCAGTGCCTTCCAGGGTGGCGTTAGATGCACCTGAAACTTTTGAAGTTAACTTATCGGTTTCCAATTGTAACTTAACATTGGAAGCACCCGAGGCTGTTATTTCCATTGCCGGTGATGAAAGCGTGTTTTCGCTACTTATTGATGCTGCGCCGCCGGCAATGATTTTTTCGAAGGCAGGGGCTGTAATGGAAACCTTTATCCTGTCAGTCCTCTCAAATAATCTGCTATCATAGCCAAGAGTTAGAACATTATTGCTTACCTCAACCGACACCTTTTCCATTTGGTCTTCGGTGGTTTCTATTTTTACGGCATAATCATCAGCTTGCGTTATTGAGACAGTAAAAACACCGCCTGCCGAAACTCCTGTGAAAGTGCCTGTTTCAAATTCTTGCGTTACTGTTTGCCCCATCGCCATCATAGGGAAAACTAACAAAAATGTGATAACTGCTGTTTTTATAAATTTTACTTTTTTCATTTTTCAAAGTTTTTAAATTTTTAAATTAATTTAGTTTTAATGTCAATATTAGCTTCTTTAGTCAATACTACTAATTCTACCAACTCCACTAACGTTAGTCTTTTTTATTTCAGGGTTACCACCATATTTGATGCTTCCAACACCACTTAAGTTAGCGTCGATATCTTCACTTGCAAATACTTTTGCTGCACCGGCTCCACTTAAGCGAATAACTGTATTTTTGGTTTGCAGGTTTTCTGCTTTCAGGTTGCTTGCTCCACTCAGGCTTACATTATGTGAATCTGCAATGCCTGTTAATGTTATACTGGCAGCACCTGAAACATCTGTTGTTAATTTTTCTGTTTCAATATCCAATTTACCCGAGCCGGCTCCGCTAATATTAAATTCAAAAGTATCGGAATAGATAGTTGTTTCACTGTTTAAACTGCAAGCACCTCCTATACTTAGTTTTTTAAGATCGGTATAAGTTATATGAACCTTAAGTTTTGATGGTCTTAGTGCTTTGTCGCGGTCTGAATAAACATGCAGTTCGTTGTTTTTTGTTTCAATATTGATGTATTGATGAAGGTTTTCATCGGTTTCAATAGTAAGTTTTGTTTCAGCGCCTTCTTTCAACATTACTTCAAAAGCGCCTCCTAACTCAATTGTGTTAAAGTTACCAATTTCATGTTCTTTTACTATAATGCTCCCTTCACCTTTTATGGAGTTCACATCATTAAACATACAACCCTGGGCAATAAATAAAACGCTGAACAGTAAGGTTAATAAAAGTGTCGATTTTAATGTTTTCATATCTGTTTGCTTTTAAAATGGGTAAAAATAGTTTTATTGTTTTATAAGCTCTCGGCCTTTTTATAAGCCGGGAGATTGGATATGGCCAATCCCTGTTTCACAAAAATGTTTTTATGCTGTGATTTTGGTATTAAGACGGAGAGTAAGTTCAAAAAGTTACAGGAGGAGTGAAAAAGTTTTTACTAAATTTCTAAAATGGAATTTCACTAGTGTCCGGTTAAGAATTAATCCTGCCACAAAGCATGCACTGAGCTTGTCGAAGTGACACCAAAACACAAAGAAACATTAAGAGTAATGTGCAGAAATTCAATTCTTTGAGTTATTTCACTTCGTTCAATACAAGCTTTGAGGTTTCATATAAATACTTTTGAATATATAAATCTCACGCAAAGGCGCCAAGCCACAAAGTAAAAATAGCTTAATTTTTAGCACAAGACTCTGATTTCAGTATTTTTAATGAGTTGTATTAATATAGCCGCATTTAAAAAGTACGCAAAGATGGAAAAATCATAAATGATTTTTCCCTTAGCGTCCTTGCGGCTTTGCGTGATTTTTTGTGTGATACTATCTTACATTCATCTGAATAATTTATAGTTATTAAATCGATTAACAGTGTTTTACGTCCTTGAATGTTTCAATTTCAGTAATC
>Ga0207421_10002040_pt1 | contig 25541 bp, 21 predicted proteins | sample SodLakKL_010_SED_4_FD_187542 | JGI IMG/M metagenome (GOLD analysis project Ga0207421, IMG submission 187542) | Alkaline sediment microbial communities from Lake Tanatar, Kulunda Steppe, Russia - 8KL_010_SED (SPAdes) (version 2) | ecosystem: Environmental > Aquatic > Non-marine Saline and... | reverse complement strand
ACAAACTCTATTGATCCATCTCCAATCTGTTTTTTCGTTTTATGAGCGTAAGAATGGTGTACTCGGCTACCAGTACGCCCTCCTGGTTGGTAACATGAACATCGAACCAAACCATGCCGTATGGATCTTTATCGGTTTCTCTTTGCTGCCTAACGGTTTTTCTCTTCACGATCAGCTTTACCTGGATGGTATCTCCGGGAAATACAGGCGCCACAAACCGAAGGTCTTCCAGGCCATAGTTGAGCATAACCGGCCCGGGTGAAGGGTGTACAAACATCCCGGCAGCAGCCGAAAGCACAAAATAACCGTGGGCCACGCGTCTTCCAAAGAGGGAGTCTTTAGCTGCGATTTCATCAAAATGGGCGTAGAAGTGATCGCCGCTCAGAGAGCCAAAGTTTACAATATCCGCTTCTGTTACAGTTCTGCGGTGTGTGGTGAGAGCTTCACCCACATCCAGATCCTCGAAATGTTTTTTAAAGGGGTGAATATCAGATTCACGGGTCTCAGCACCTTTTATGTATTGATTTACAATATTCATAATTGTAGTGGGAGAACCCTGCAGGGCTACTCGCTGCATGTTGTGCAACACAGCCCTTGCACCGCCCAGCTCTTCGCCGCCACCGGCCCTTCCGGGGCCTCCATGTATCATATGGGGCATGGGCGACCCGTGCCCTGTCGACTCTTTTGCGGAGTGGTGGTTTATGATCATAAAACGGCCATGGTATGCTGCACATCCAAGGGTGATAACCCGGGCAACATCATCATCTGCCGTAAAAAGAGACCCAACCAGTGACCCGTCGGCTTTGTTTGCGATTTCGATGGCTTCGTCAATATTTTTATAGGGAAGGAGGGTAGTTACCGGTCCGAAAGCTTCTATAGTGTGAACCTCGTCTACCTCAATCGGTTTTCTGCAAAGCAGCACCTTTGGTGACGTAAAGGCATCCTTGCCATTTTGATAACTGTCAGAAGAGTACACGGTGTCGGTTACATCAATCAATTTTTGTAACTGCGCATCAAAGCTGATAGCCTGACCTGCGCTCGCAAGTGGCCCCATTCGTGTCTCTTCAGCTGCAGGGTCACCAATTGCAGTTCGCTCAAGCCGGTTTTTAAGAGCCTTACTCACGTCGTCCACAAGTTCTTCAGGGATGATGGCGCGGCGAATGGCAGTGCATTTTTGCCCTGTTTTAACAGTCATTTCGTTGGCTACTTCCTTTACGAATAGTTCAAACTCCTCCATTTCCGGGGTAACATCAGGCCCAAGAATGGAACAGTTCAGAGAGTCGGCTTCCAGGTTAAAGGGAATGCTGTTGGCAATAATATTGGGATGGGCTTTTAGTTTTCGTCCCGTAACGGCAGATCCGGTAAATGATACCGAGTCCTGACTGGTTAATTGATCGAGCAGATCGCCGGGAATATCAGCAGCAATAAATTGTACCGAGCCTTCAGGCAGTATTCCCGAATCAATCATTTTTTTGAACACGGCATGTGCCAGATAGGACCCCATGGGAGATGGCTTAACAATGCTTGGAACTCCTGCAATAAATGCGGGGGCAAATTTTTCGAGCATTCCCCAAACCGGAAAATTAAAAGCGTTGATGTGAACAGCCACTCCCTGTTTAGGTACGCAGATGTGCTGTCCAATAAATGTGCCGCCACGCGATAGCCTCTCAAAACCGCCTTCAACGTGAAACGGAAGGTCTGAAAGTTCAATCCGGGCTTTACTCGACAGCGTGAAGATGGAACCAATGCCGCCTTCTATATCGATCCAGGAATCGCGCCGTGTTGCCCCGGTGTGAGTAGAGAGGGCATAGAACTCCTCTTTATGTTTCATCAAATACTGCCCGAGGAATTTTATCTTAAATGCTCGCTGATGAATGGTCATCTCTCTGAGTTTAGGCCCGGCAATTTTTCGGGCATACTCGCACATTGCCTTGTAGTCCAAATCAGCCTCAACCAGGATGCCCACCGGCTTTCCGGTGACTGCGCTGATCAATTCTGATTCATTTCCTTTTTCAATCCATTTTCCCTGAGAATAGGAGGTAACTTTCATGTGGTAGTTTTTTTGTAGGCTGTTATAAAAAATCTGAACAGCTGATGATTGCTGTTCTACTGTTGAAGATAATAAAATAGAGATGAGATATCTCAATACAGATAGTGATAAAGAAAGAGAGAAAAAGTCCCTTCGCCAGCCGGCCGGGGGGATAAGTAAAGAGCGTTGATCTGAATCAGAATCATTATCAAAGTTTCTACCCTTACTCTGCATCCCCCTGCCACGCTTTGCGTGTCTTTCCCCCTTCAAAGGGGGACTCTTTATAACTCAATCTGAATTAAACTCAAGACTCACGCCTAAACAACTCACCCCTGATCAACAAATTCAAACTTCTCCGCGTCGAAGAGGCCTTTATCGCTCATCTTCAGGCTGGGTATGACGAGCAGTGCCATAAAAGAGATCAGCATAAAGGGCGACTTTAATGTGCTTCCCATATCACGAGACATTTTTGTCAGCCTTTCATATCCTCTTGCAACTTCAATGCCCGGTGAATCACTCATTATTCCGCCAACGGGCAGTGGAAGCACGTCAGTTTTTTCTCCATGAACTGCAGCAATTCCGCCCTCATTCTTCATGATCAGGTTTACGGCCAGGCTCAAAAATTCATCACTGGTGCCTACCACAATAATATTATGAGAATCGTGAGCGACGGATGATGCAATTGCACCGTTTTTTAAGCCGAAGTTTTTTATAAATCCGATCGCGGGTTTCTCTTCCTTGTAACGATTCACTACCGCAATTTTTAAAACATCCCGCGCAGGATCAGCCATCACTTCACCATCTTTTACCGCAAGATTAACCGTTTCCCTGCCGGTGATTAATTCTCCGTCACGAGCTACAATCACCTCTTGACGGCTCATTTCAGATATCAGTTTAAAATCATCTGCTAAAACAGGGTAGGAGTGAAAGCGATTGATCCTGGTGGTTTTTACATCCGGAAAGAGAACAGTATCGTTGTGAAATATCCGTTTGCCGTCGATCCATGTTTGTTGAACATTCATGGTATCGGGATGATCCACAACTATGAAATCTGCGGGATCACCTTTACGAAGCAGCCCCACATTCAGGTTATAGTGCTGTACCGGAAGAACTGACGCGGCGAACAGAGTATCAAAAAGATTATAACCCAGAGCCAGTGTCCGGCGAACTATCTCGTTTATATGTCCCTGAAGGAGGTCATCGGGGTGCTTGTCGTCCGAGCAGAACATGATTCTGCCGGGGTACTCACCCAGAAGCTCGATCAGTGCGTCGTAATTTTTTGCGGCGCTCCCTTCTCTGATGGCAATCAGCATGCCGTTATTAAGCTTGTCGATCGCCTCCTCTTTGCTGTAACACTCATGATCGGTTGAGATTTTTGCAGAGGCATATTTTGCTGCCCTTTCCCCTTTCAGTCCCGGGGCATGGCCGTCAACCGGCTTTCCCTTTTTCTGTGCGGCCATAATTTTAGCCAATACATCCGGGTCATCATTCAAAACCCCCGGCCAGTTCATCATTTCGGCCAGGTAGAGTATGTCATCCCGCTTCAAAAGTTCTTCAACATCCTTTACATCCAGTACAGCTCCGGCTGTTTCAAACGTTGTGGCCGGAACGCAGGAGGGGGCTCCGAAATTGAATTTCAACGGAACTTTTTTCCCGTTTTCAATCATATACTCCACACCCTCTATCCCGCAAACATTAGCGATTTCGTGAGGATCTGATACCGTGGCCACTGTACCATGCCGAACAGCAAGCTTTGCAAACTCGGAGGGAACGAGCATGGAGCTTTCGATATGGATATGTGAGTCCACCAGGCCCGGCATTATGTAGTGGTTCGGAGCTTCGGCAATTTTATTAATGGAGGAGATTTTTCCACCCTTAATATGCACTTCTCCTTTATACTGCTCCCTGTTTAGAGGGTCAATGATAATTCCTTTAACTGATTTCATAGCTAAATTAACGTGATTTCGATATAAGAGCTAGTTACGGAGTGTCCCTCCGTCAGCCGATGGGGGGATAAAAAGTAGTGAATTTGTAGTCAAATAATGAATTCATGAGTCATATCAATACTCAGTGGGTCATCCCCCTCGTCCTGAACCATCGGGACTCTGCCCACTTCGAAGGGGGACTATTGGAGCCTTAGTTCTTATCTTGAATTCAAGCTAATTTACTTAATTGATAATATATATAGATCGTTTTCCCTTTCGAATCCGACCTTCTCAAGGTAGCTGTTGTGGTATTCGTTGCCGGGAGATGCGACGATGGTTTCTATCCCCTCACTTTTGAAGTAGCCCAGTTTTTCATTGAACAGGTATTTTCCAATTTTAAAATCACGGTAGCTGGGAATTACAAAGTCGAGATCAATCTGAAGTTGGTTATCTTTTCTGTTGCCCAATATCAAGCCTGCGGGAACCATGTCACTTAATACAAACAGGGCCCAGTTATAACTCTTCTTAAATGAAAAATCAGGTTGATAGTTTTGAATGCTCTCTTTGTAAAAGCTGAGAAATTTTTTCAGATATGTGCTTTCAGAAGAGGAGGGCAGGAGTTCAAAGTATTTGTCACTTTTAAATATTTTCACCAGGAAGTATACATTGATTAGAACAATAAATGCGTTCATGGCTGCAACGGGAATGGAGTTGATCAAAATACCGTAGACGGCAAACGTGAATGCTCCGATCATATTCACAACCCGCAGCTTTACAATGGCGCTCATCATCAGCGAAATGGCCACAAGAACAGAAGCGGCATATCCGATTATCTCATACAGAACATAGGATTCCATTAGTGATTGTCTTAAAGGGTGGTGAGGTCAGTTGTGAGCATAATATATCTGATATTGCACGTGATATATTCTTCTTTTTAAAACCCGTGAGATCCGTGGTTAACGGTTATGAGACACATCGATGATGCAGCCGGCTGAAAGGGTTTGATAAACCACGCAATACCGCTCCGTAAGTTTTAGGAGGGTAGAAACCTGCTCGTCAGTTGCATCCGTCTCAATATTGTAATGAAGCCGAATATTTTTAAACCCGACCGGCGCCTCTTTTGAAACACCAAGTGTACCCCGGAAGTCGAGGTCACCCTCAGCGGACAGAGCTGCATCTTTCAGGTCTATTTCAATAGCTGTAGCAACGGCGCTGAGTGTTACACCGGCACAAGCCACCAGGGCTTCCAAAAGCATGTCTCCTGAGCAGGCAGCAAGTCCGGTTCCACCGGTAGCGGGGTGCAGGCCGGCTTCTACCAGCGATTTCCCGGTGTCTACTTTACAGGTTAACCCTTCCCCCAGTTTGCCGGAGGCCTTTAAGGTTATAATTGCCGATTCCGGATCGGTTTTATACTGTTCTTTAAGCGGAGCCTGAATGGCTCTGATTTCGTCTGAATTCATAGGGTCTAAATCTGTTCTGATAAATGTTGATGATGAGTGGAAAGATAGAGTATTGGAGTAGCTTTTGAAAAGCCTGCAGTTGAATAAATCCGGTTATGATTTTATTCCGGTTTTTTAAAAATGGCGACACTGTTACCTATAATATCAACGGATGCATCCCAGTGATCTGCCAGCCAGTGAAAGGTCTCTTTTGAATAGAAGGTTACGTGGGTGTCGTCGCGGCGATAGTGCCATTTTGGAAACGCTTCGATAGATGGGACAAATTTTGTCATAATTCCGAGATAACCACCCGGCTTGAGGGAGCTCCATAACCTTTCAAACTCTTTTCGGGGGTTAAACAGATGCTCAGCAGTTTCCGTGCAGGTGATAAAATCGTACTGATGCTCAAATACAGAAGGGTCGTTGGCATAGAAGGGATCAAAGATGTTCATTTGATGCCCTCTCTCTTCAAACATGATACTCAGTGTGGGTCCGGGCCCGGACCCGAAATCAAGCCCAAAACTTTCTCTTTTCAGCTGTTTCTCGAGAGGTTCAAAAAGCTTATCCAAGAACTTTCGGTAGTGTTCATTATTGGGGTCGTTTTCGTGCTGATCGTACCGGCTTTTTTCTACAGACGGACTAAGCCTCTGATTCGGATCCATAAATATGAGCCTGCATTCAGGGCACTGGAAATAATCGTAGCCTTCTACCTTACAGAGAGTATCTGTTTTTTCTGATTGGCATAGAATACAGTGTATCATATTTTGTTTAGTGAGAAGCGATGGGTAAATTTTAATTTAAAATACGAAAAACCGAATCATTTGATTCGATTGCCGGCATAATGTGGCGGTGTGTCTGATTCTGAAAGAGTTTAATTGATTGCGGTTAAATTTACGCTTTAAAGCTTAAATAGCTGAAAGTGAACTTTTTTTCATCGTTTAACCTTTTAGAAGGCAGTTATTTACTACTATACATCTTATTAAACAATCAAACTAAACTGATATATAAATGAAATACCTTAAACATATTATCTCTTTACTGATAATTGCTTTTCTTGGATATAGCTGTGATGCTGTGGAGGATTCGGAAGCATGGCAAGACCTTGAGCTGCGAACTGAATATCAGGACATTAAAGTGACGAAGGTTGCAGGGGATCTGGAGAGGCCCTGGGCATTGGCATTTCTTCCCGACAACAGAATGCTGGTTACAGAGAGGCCCGGCAGACTTAATATTGTTGAGAATGGTAATGTAACGGTTGTGAATGGAACTCCCGAAGTAAGAGCGGTTAATCAGGGAGGTATGATGGAAGTTTCTGTGCATCCCAACTACTCCGAAAATGGATGGATATATCTAACTTACTCCCAGGCCGGACCGGATGATGAAACGGCACTTACGGTTGTAAGAGGCCAGCTTGACGGAGCTGATTTTGTGCAGATGGAAGAGATTTTTCAGCAAAACAGGTTCTCCTCACCAGGGCGTCATTACGGTTCAAAAATTGCGTGGGACAACGAAGGGTATATGTATGTAAGCATTGGTGACCGAGGTGCAAATCCGCCACGGGCACAGGATAATTCTGATCATGCAGGAACACTTTTACGTTTAAATGATAACGGTACCGTACCCGATGACAATCCTTTTGTGGGGGATGATGATGTAGCCAACGAAATTTTTTCTTACGGACATAGAAATATCCAGGGGCTGGTTATCAACCAGGAAAATAATGAGATATGGGCTACAGAGCATGGACCCAGAGGAGGGGATGAGCTCAACTACATAGAGCCCGGGAAAAATTATGGCTGGCCAACGGTTAGCCTTGGCCGCGACTACCGTGATGACAGAGAGTTTCATAATCATACAGAAGCCCGTCAAATGGAAAGTATGGTCGATCCTGTGTATGAATTTCTGCCCACACTAGCACCTTCGGGGCTTGCACTTGTAACAACCGATAAGTTCCCGCAATGGGAGGGGAATCTTTTGGCCGGAGGATTAAGGCCCGAACGAATTCGAAGATTGGTTATCGAGGATTATACCGTAATTCATGATGAAGAACTTCTCACATTTGAGTTAGGCAGAATAAGAGACGTTCGGGAAGGACCGGATGGGTTTATATATGTGGTTACGGATGAAACTCCGGGCGCGATATACAGAATTGAACCTAACGATTAAAAAACTGCACATGTTGCAGCCGAAAGAAAAATCCCTGCAGACTCTGTTTGCAGGGATTTTTTGGTTTAATGGCAGTTGATTATAATCATGTTTATCGATGAGTTTTTAAGCAGATAGTGTTAAATAAACAGAGGACTATATGCAACAAAATAAGATCGGGATTCTTGTGGCAGGCTGCGGAAATATGGGAATATCACACGCAAGAGCCTATCACAGGATGAATGAAGTAGAGATAGTATGACTGGTAAGCCGTGGAGAAAAAAGCAGAAACCGTTTGTCAGCCGATATCGAGGAGCATACAAGTTTAAAGTAACTTCTGCTTCACTATTCCAAACTTGACGAGAAGGGAAACCTGACAAGAAAACAACATATCGTTGACACTACCGAAGAACCGGGACATGATGAACTCTGCTATTTGGAACAGACCTGCTTTATTAATGGCATACACAATGATCTTGATTTGAAGGATCATTTAACGGAGGTGGTTCACACAGTAAGCGTTGTACTGGCAAGTGATCAATCTGTGAAAACAGGAGAGGTTGTAAGATTGTGAAGTGAGAGAACGTGTAAGGGGGGCTGTTCGTTTTAATGAACCGGCTGCTATGTTTTCTCTTTTACCGGTGTGCGCCAGGCAAATTCAAGAAGTGCTTCAATCGGGATAATTTCAAGTGCCAGCTCATTGGTTGCTTCAAGATCAACCATAGGCGCCATTCCTGAATTATAGGCCTCTTTCCAGCGATTGGCGCACATACACCATCGATCTCCGGCTTTTAATCCGGGGAAATTGTATTGCGGCATTGGAGTTGATAGATCATTGCCACACAATTTAGAAAAAGCCAGGAATTTCTCCGTCATAATAGCACACACCATATGTTTGCCGGGATCTCCAACCTGAGAGTCGCAGCATCCATTCCTGTAAAACCCCGTTAAAGGGTCATCACTACAGGTTTCGATAGGCTCACCGAAAATATTTTTTGAGCGTTGTGCCATAAAAGAGAGATGTACTAAAATTACACTAGTACTAAAGTAAACTATTACCCCTTAAAAAAACCATTAATTTTCATTGTTCGCAACAAATTTTAACATTCCTGACCCGAAGTCAACGGACCGGTAAAAACAGGCTTTTCTGTGTATATCATTACGGTTTTTGGTGTGGCAAACTCCTTCGCCTTCCAGGGTCACTTTATAGACCAGTGCGTCCTGATCACAATCTACAAGTACCTGATCAAGAATTAGTCTGTTACCGGACGTAAGCCCTTTTATCCAAAGTTCATTTCGGCTGGTGCTCCAAAATGCTGCCTGCCTGTTTTTTAATGAATATTCCAGGGCCTCCCGGTTCACGGACGCAATCATTAGTACATTTCCAGTAGAAGACTCCTGAACGGCAACAGGGAGCACTCCGCCCCGCTTATCAAATTGCAGGTTCAGCTCGGTTCCTTCTTCGAGGAGGGGTTTGGGTTCTGACATCGTGTGGTTATGTTTTTAACTATATGTTTATACTTCTGCTTGGATGGCACGGTATGCAATCTCAGCCTTTCGGCTACCTATCATATTTGCTGTAAAGTACAGATATTTAAGATTGACTGAGGTTCTTCTTTAACTCCTTTACAATCCGAAATGTTCTGAGCATATCCGTTGCAATGATCCGGCATGTCGCATCATAAGCAGATTCCTCGTTTTCTGTATCATCGGCATATTTTGGATCGGTATAAGTGAGGGGTACCCGAATTGCTGCTCCCGGAATGAACGGACAGTTTTGGTCAGCGTGATCACAGGTCATAATAGCTGCAAATCGGCCATCCGGATTCTTTTTATCATCAAATACCTTAGACCACAGTTTCACCTCTCTCTCCACATCATCCGAACTTACCGTGTAAACCGGATTATTTGATCCATCTTTTTGGATGGTACAACCGGCCCGCTCAAGGGCAGCTACTGTTCGTTCGTTGCAAGCCGTAACCTCAGTTCCACCTGAATAAGCCTCTGCAACATCCAGATCAAGATAGTCCTGAACCAAAGTGCACCAGGTTTGAGCAAACTGGCTGCGACGGGAATTGTGGGTGCAGATAAAATTAAGTTTAGGCCTTTCACCAGACTTATTCTCTTCCACAATGAATCCGGCTATTTTTTGGATAAGATCTTCATGACGTTCGATTGGATTTCGGCTTAGCTCATCTTCGATGGATTGTAGAAATGGATGGATCATTTTGAGTATTAAATTATGATTTGAAAGTGGTGTCAGATTATTTTGGAAAAATCAGTTTGTGATTCATCGGTGTTCTGTAATGATTGTAAAAAGATAGCCTTTAAGTGCAAAAACAGAAAGATTCAAAAAGTTATCCTTGCAGTTCATGGTACTCATGAAGTGCTTTTTCAAGATATATTTTCTTTGTAAAGGAATTATTACCAGTTGACAACCAATCCCAATCACCTTACTATTGGGCTGCATTAGGTTCCTGCTCAGTTTCGATGGTTATCAAAACTGAGTAAGGATGAAAAGGGAATCCGGTGGCCTGCCTTCCATAAATTTACATGGAGGCGGGGAATCCGGAACTATCCCCGTAGCTGTAAGCTCAAATAAAAAACTTTAGCATCTCTTTGCCACTGTTCCAACCGCCAAACGGCGGGTCGGGGCGGGAAGGCTGCTAAAGCTGAGTAAGTCAGAAGACCTGCCTATTTGCAATTAATTCAGGCTTTCGGAGGAAAGGCCGGGAATGTACTACCCCTTTATCTATGTAAGATATGCGGATAGCAACACCCATCTTTTTTCATTTTCGAAAGCTCATTGGTTAACCTAAATTTATATTTAAACCATGAGCAAATTTATCATATCTATACTGGCAGGGGTTTTTCTGTGTACCTCAATTATAAACGCACAAACTACAGAGCCGGCAGTAAGCGATTCACTGGAACTGGACCGGATTGTTATCACAGCTTCCAAGATCCCGCTTTCACAGCGCGAAACCACCAAACCGGTAATCATCATCGACCGGCAGGAGTTAGAAAGAAACGCAGGCCGGGATATATCTCAGATTCTGAACCAACAGAGTGGCATTCGTGTGAATGATTCATATGGTGCACCTTCCAATACCCGGATTCTCTACATGCAGGGAGCAGCAGCACAAAATACGCTGATTCTGCTTGACGGCCTTCCGATCAGTGACCCCTCGGGAGTGGGAGGCCTGTTTGATCTCAGGCTGCTTCCAACCAATAACCTTGAGCGTATAGAGGTGATAAAGGGAAGTCAGTCGACTCTCTATGGAACAGACGCTATTGCGGGGGTTGTGAACCTGATAACGCGAAGCGGGGGAGATGAGCCCATTACCGGCAGCGGAAGGATCTCGTATGGCTCGTATAATACCTTTAACGGGAACGCAGGCGTGAGCGGATCGGCCGGTAATTCCATCAGATATACGATCAACTACAACCGCGAATCAAGTGATGGTTTCAGTGCGGCCCGCGATCCGGAGAGTGCCGGTACGTTTGGATCGGACGGTTATAGCCTGGATTCATTTTTTGGCAAAGTGGATCTGACTCTGGCAGAAGGAATTACCCTCTCTCCATTTCTGAACTATGCACGAAATGAGGGAGAGTATGATGATGGGGCGTTCCAGGATGCGGATAACGAGTATCTGCTCGATATGCTAAACCCGGGTATCCGGGCAGAAGTGATTCACGGCAATTTGCGTCTGAATGGAGGGTATAACTTTACCCGTACAGAACGGGCGTTTGTCTCTCAGTTTGGTGAGAATAAGTTTGAAGGGCGCTTCCATAATGTGGATTTTCTGTCAAGCTATTCCTTCACAGACAGGCTTCAGGTACTGGCAGGCGTTAACTTTCAGGATTTCACAATTCCGGTTGTGGATGAATCAGACAGAAACGCCCAGATAATAAGCCCATATGCAACATTCTATCTGAAAGACCTGAGTGGATTCAGTGCTGAACTGGGATACAGGCTGAATAATCACACCGAATATGGCAACAACTCTACATTCAGCTTTGCACCGGCCTACTACATTACCGGAAATGTGAAACTGTTCGGATCCATAAGCACCGGATTTAAGGCTCCAACCCTTGATGAACTTTTTGGCCCTTTTGGAGCAAATCCGGATCTGGATCCCCAGCGCAGTCTCTATATGAATGCAGGAGTTGAAACGTATCTTCTGGATCAGTCCCTGAAATTAACCGGTCAATATTTTATCCGTGAAATTGATGATCTGATCGTATATACGTTTGACCGTGGATACATCAACCGGGATCGTCAGGATGATTACGGGATAGAGCTGACCACCGACTGGATCGTAAACAGCCGTTTAACCGCAGGTGCGTGGTATAACTTTGTGGATGGTGAAATCACCACCGTGAACCCTCAGGGTGATGAGATCACACAGGATAATCTGATCAGAAGGCCCAAACATAGTTTTGGTTTAAACGCTGGTATACGGGTAACCGATCAGCTCTATATAAGGGCAGATGGTGAGTATAACGGTGAGAGATCCGATCTTTTCTTCAATCCGGAAAACAATTTTGCCCGCGAAGATGTAGCCCTGGATGCCTATACACTGGTAAATCTGTATGCCGAATACAATCTTCGGCAGTACGGTATAACCATCTTTGGCGATGTGAAGAATTTGTTCAACACAGATTTCACGGAGGTGTATGGGTTTAATACCACGGGAACTGCGGTTAAAGCAGGGGTGAGGGTTCGGTTTTAACTCACCCCCTGTCCCCCTCTCTTCTGCGACTGTTACGTCCGCTATACGCGTACTTACAGTCTTGAATAGAGGGGGAACTCTTGAATTGGTTTAGAAATCGATTTTATATTACAAGTTCGAAATGTGTTCTTAAGTCCCCCCTCTTTGCGAACGGAGTGAGCAGAGAGGGGGACAGGGGGTGAGTCCGAAAAGGAGTGAGTTACCTCGCCACCCAGTGCCAAACCAACCCAACCCCGATTACCCCAACCCCCAAAAGCAAAATTTTCGGGTCGATCCAAAAGGCGAGGAATAGACAACCGAACAACCCCATTACCGGAATAAAGCGGGGATAGAGGCGCAGATCCGCCGGCATTAACAGTGCGGAGAGATTGGTAATAGAGTAGTAAATCAAAACCGTAAAGGCGCTGAAGGACCAGGTGAAGACCACATCACCGCTCAACACAAGCAGCCCGATAATTGCGCCTGTAATCCAGACGGCAACTGCAGGGCTCTGTGTTTCAGGATTGATTCGGGCAATTGAATTCGGGATATCTTTTCTTCGGGCCATACCCAGCATCACCCGCGACAATCCAAGAATCAGGTTTAGCAGTACGCCAAGCATGGCTGTAATCGCAGCAATTGTAACAACAGGTCCAATCAACGGTACCGAAAGTACCTGTGCAACCACCATCAGCGGAGCGGCCTCGCCATCCAGCGTCTGTCCGAAAGCCTCGGCACCCATAACCTGCAGGGCAGTAAGCGATACAGCCAGATAAATGATCACGATGATTATCATGGCAAGAATTATCGCCTTCGGTATGGTGCTTTTCGGTTCAGCAACTTCTTCGCCAAGAGTGGCTATTCTCCCATACCCTGTATAGGCTACAAACATCAGGGCTGAAGCGTAAAGGATGGTAGAGACCGACGTGTCGGTGATGGCATCTTTAAGAGGTTGAGTAGGTAAGCCATTCACAAAAAAAGCGGTAACGACCAGCGCGGCGAGCCCGGTCAGGGTTATCATTACGATCCATTTATTTGCGGTATTACTTCTGCGTATTCCTCCTGATACAAGGGCTGTCATGATAAGGAGCAACAGAATGCCGGATCCCGGCAGCATCCATGGGTGAGTTTCGATTCCAAAGGCATAGTACAAATACCCAATGCACCCCAACACTGCTGTTGCAGCAGAAGCTGACTTGGCAACCAGAAACATCCAGCCGGCCGTAAACCCGAACCAGGAGTTTAAAAAACGATAGCCGTATTCGTATGTTCCACCACTAACCGGATGAGCAGCTGCGAGCTGGGCGCTGCTTAATCCATTAAATGCCGCTAAAACCGCCGCAATTACAATTGCGATGATGATACCATTACCCGCTACCTGGGTTGCAATAGCTATACTTACAAAAATACCGGTTCCGATGATAGAGCCAAGCCCCATTAATACTGCTCCTGGAGTGCGGATTACTCTTTGAAGCTCATCTTTCATAGTAAAGGATTATTTATGCCTGATTCTTTTTTGAGCAGTGCCAATATACAATTCATATCCTGTTGGTATGTTAAAACCTGAGTTCGATTAATAATATGTTGATTGAGGTGCCTGTGCCATGGGCATCCCGTTGGGGAAAAGACTATGAATCAATTTTTTAATCTATAGCCTTGAAATAATGCAGTGAACAACCCCCAGGCCCACCTTTGGAAGTGTTTTGTTTTGGGACATGGGTTACACCTGTTCGGAGACATAGGTAACACTTTCATAATTTTAAAAAAGAAATCAGGTTTAAATTAACACAGACGGTTTGCACCAAAATCTGTTTACCGAATCGCCAAAAGAATGTCTATTATTGTCTATGAAGATCAGGGAACTGGTTTTGTCATCAAAAGCGAAAATTACTAATAAGAAAGATTCTGAAAATTCAGGCTGCTTTAATTCATTATTCAACTCATAAGAAATGGAGATAGAAAACAGGTGGTACGTTAAATATACTTATGTGATGGCGGGATTGATTCTCACAATCTATGCCATGATTGTGGCAAAATCTATCCTTCTGCCGCTCCTGTTTGCCCTGTTTTTTTCTATCCTGCTATCCCCGCTTTGCGGATGGCTTGAAAGCTTTAAAATTCCGAGGTTTTTATCGGCATTTATAGGAATGCTCTTTGCCTTTGTAGTCATTCTGGGGATTGGGTTTTTCTTTTACAACCAGATGGTAGCCTTCGCAGGTGATATAGACATGTTTGCGGAGAGGCTTGAAGTACTCTTCGAATCGATGGAGGAATTTCTGCTGACTTGGTTTGCCATTGAGGGAGAGATCAATCTGGACAGGGTCGTGAATGCCGCAATAGAGTATCTTCGCGAAAATGCATTGGATTTAACCAGAGGGGTAACCGGGGCGGCAGCGATCATTACGGCGACATTTCTTACACCTGTTTTTATATTTTTGATTTTACTTTTCAGGGATCTTCTGAAAAATTTTGTGTTGAGTGTTTTTTCCCAGGGTGATCCGGAAATCGAAAAAAAAGTTGCAAACATTATTGTTAAGGTAAAAACAATGGTCCAAAAGTATATTACGGGCCTTCTAATGGTAATTGCAATACTGGCAGTGATTAATTCAACAATGCTGCTGATTATCGGCATAGACCACGCGATTTTCTTCGGTGTATTTGCTGCCATGCTGAATGTGATTCCATTTCTTGGGCCAATTATGGGCTCTATTCTTCCCATTCTCTATGCTCTGATTACCATGGACTCGCTTGTCTACCCAATCATTATTCTTCTCGGGTTCTATATTATTCAACTTTTTGAAAGCAATCTTTTTACACCGGTAATTGTGGGCAGCCAGGTAAGCATGAATGCACTGGCAACACTGCTTCTTATAATAATTGGCGCTCAGATTTGGGGGCTCGCCGGAATGATTTTGTTCATACCCATAGGCGCAATTTTTAAGGTTATATTTGATGAAGTGGACTCGCTGAAACCATATGGATATCTGCTTGGAAGAGAGACCGGTGATAAGAGTGAGGAGAGAAGTGCCCTGGCTAAACGGATCAATGAATATTCAAAAAATGCCAAAAAGAGAATAGGACTACACTCTGTAGATGAAACTTCTGAAGATGCAGAAGAAAATAGCGAGGAGAAGAAAGATCAACAGGAATAAGATTAGAGAAGGAGCACTTATACCATCGTTTTAGACGGGCAATTTTGACACGGCAGAGAATTATCTGATATATTTTTATACTACAGTAGGTTTTTGTTTCAAACTCTAACATCAATTTGGGCGTTATAAAGCAAAACAAAATCAATGATATCATGAGCTTATTAAAACGAATGACTCTTTTGTTATCAGCAATAGTTCTCATTGCTGGATGTTCTGTTGAATCTGACTCCATATTAATCGAAAATGTTACCCTGCTCAGTATGGAGTCTGACGAATTAAGCGAAAACTACTCTGTTTTAATCACTGATGGGCGTATTGCATGGGTGGGACCCACTGCTGATGCACGCACTTTTCGGGGAGCCACGATAATTACCGGAGATTATTATGTGATGCCGGGTCTGGCCGAAATGCATGCCCATATTCCCGGAGCCAACCAGGGCGAAGAGTACATGAAAGCCGTTCTCGGTCTTTACCTTTCGCAGGGAATTACAACCATCCGGGGTATGCTGGGACAGCCGGCGCACCTCGAAATGCGGCAACTTGCAGCTGCAGGTGAGATTGACAGCCCCCGTATTTTTACCTCAGGGCCATCCTTCAGCGGCAATTCAGTGTCTGATGTCGATGAGGCCCGGCAGCGTGTGCGCGACCAGGTGGAGGCGGGGTACGACCTGCTCAAATTTCATCCCGGCCTGAGTGTGGAGCTATTCGAGGCAATCACGGATGAGGCTAACACTCTTGATATGGAGTTTTCAGGACATATATCCCATGCCGTGGGACTCGAACGAAGTTTGGCGGCAGGTAAGGGTTCTATCGATCATCTTGATCGATACATGGAGTTCCTGGCCGGAGACCCTGCTGACAGGGAAGATCCTTCCATCATCTATTTCGGTTACGATCTGGCATATCAGGCTGATGAGGAGAGGATTCGGGAAGCAGCCCGTAAAACACGTGAAGCCGGGGTCTGGAATGTTCCTACCAATACATTGCTGGTCAATGTGTTCAGTCCGGACTATACACCGGAGCAGATGAATGAATGGCCGGGCATGGAGTTTATCCCTGAAAACACAAGAAGGGGATGGGTTAACTTCGTGAGCGATCTGCGATCCGGCGATGATTATGATGAGCAACAGGCACGCCGTTTTTTGGAACTTCGGAACAAACTTACGCTTGCACTTCATGAAGAAGGAGCGGGTTTGCTTCTCGGTGCAGATGCACCCCAAATCTTCAACCCGCCGGGTTATTCGGCTCATCGTGAACTTGCACTGCTGGTCGAGGCAGGATTGACTCCGTTTGAGGCTCTCAAAACCGGTACAGTAAACGTTGGTGAATATCTCGGTGAAGAGGATGAAACCGGAAAAATAGCTGAAGGATATCGGGCTGATTTGATCTTCCTGTCGGCAAATCCTTTAGAAACCATTCCATTCCATGACCATATAGAAGGAGTAATGAGAGATGGAAGATTTTATGACCAGACTGATCTGGACGAACTATTGGATCGAATTCGGCAGAGCATCGATTAACTCGAGTTTGAGATAAGAACTAAGGCTCTAATAGCCCCCCTTCTAAATGGGATTTTTTTTAGAGTTTACGAATAATCAAAATTCAACAATCCTGTACTCTTTATGGGCGAAGACATCCAAATAGTGATACACCTACTTGCAGCTCTTGCTGTTGGGTTGCTGATTGGAATTGAGAGAGGCTGGAGCGGCCGGCAGGAAGAGGAGGGTGCGCGTGTGGCCGGTCTTCGAACCTTCAGCCTGATTGGGCTTCTCGGCGGCGTATTTGCCGAAATGTCGAAGCAGCTGGGGGAGTGGGTTTTGATTGCCGCATTCATAGGGGTAGCTGCCATGATTATTGTCGGGCATATTCAGGAATCGCGCAGAAGTGGAGACATCGGTACTACTACAGCTTTTTCGATGATGCTCACCTTCGCACTTGCGGCCTGGGCAGCTATGGGACAGTACGTATATGCACTGGGCACCACCGTTGTGGTGGTCGCGCTTCTGGGGATGAAACCTGTACTGCATCGATGGATCAGCAATATTGAAACAGAGGAGATATACGCAGGCATCAAACTTTTGATCATCTCTGTGGTTTTGCTGCCCCTGCTTCCAAATCAGGGATTCGGCCCCTGGGAAGCTCTCAATCCACGCTGGATCTGGTGGATGGTGGTGCTGATCTGCGGTATATCGTTTGTGGGATATTTCGCCATAAAATATTCGGATAACAGGATGGGTACACTTGTAACCTCCATCACGGGCGGACTCGCTTCTTCGACGGCAGTAACGCTTAGTATGGCTGATTTTGCCCGTCGGTTTGAAATCAAAACGCTGTTTATGGGCGGCGTTATGGTAGCCTCTTCCATCATGTTTCTCAGGGTTCTGATTGAAGTAGCCGTGGTAAACCCTTCCCTGCTTCATCCGTTGTGGATCCCTCTACTGCTGATGTTCACGGGAGTTCTTGCAGGTGGGTATTACCTTTTGCGGAATAGAAGTGAGGTTCCCCTGGATGATGAACTTGAAATCGATAACCCATTCAAGATCACCATGGCGCTGAAATTTGGGTTGTTTCTGGCAGTTATCAAATTTCTTTCGGCCGGAATGCTGGAGTGGTTCGGGGAAGAGGGGGTGTATGCCCTGGCCGTGGTTTCCGGGCTGATGGATGTGGATGCAATCACGCTATCCCTGTCGCGCCTGGCCCTAACCGATCTCAGAGATGAGGTTGCTGTACTGGGTATCATCCTCGCTGCGGCAACCAATACCGTTGTAAAGGGGTTAATCTTCTCATTCATCGTTGGATTTAAAAAGAGCCTGATCCTGATCGGTTTACTTACCCTTTCCGTTATTCCGGGCCTGGTTGCGGCATTTCTGATACTAAGCTGAACCTTGAATCCTGCACCCTGCACGGCAGTGAGTTTCTCGCAGATTTACTTGGAGTGAGTCCCACAGGAAATGATGCTACCCAAAAAGCACATCAGCGCCTTTACCTTGCGAGATCAGAGACTGATAGCTCTCCAGGCCTTTCTTCACTTTGTCGTCGGTTAAATCGATCGTCTGTTTACGCTCGGCTGCCATATAAGCGGCCTGAACAAGGAGTGATACCTCAACCCCGTACTCCCAGTCGAGGAAGCCATCCTTGCCGGCGAGGAAAGAATTCACGGCGTCGCGGAGCTCCGTGGTATATCCATAAAGATCGGCCTCATTCGACTGAACCGCAAGCAGTCCCCTCGAAGCGGTCGATTTTTCAAGCGCCAGTTCCGCATCAGCTACACCTTCGGCGGCTTCATCACCGATAAAGATTTCGGAAGGGGAGATCAGCGTATTTACCTCCATGGCATAACCGGGACCGAGCCCGTCCATGGATAGCCGCAGTCCCTGCTTGTCGTACATCCACGAATCGGTGAACTGCCCTTTCACCAGCCGGCCGCTTTCCGGGTTTTTGAAGGTGATGATCCCCGTTGCAAAATCCTCGGCAGGGGTTTTGGAATAGTCAACGCCAAACTGCTTTTTTAACCGATCGCGATATTCAGGCTGACCCCATTTCAATAGAGACGTATCGCACTGTATGGATACCGGTTCAAGAAAAGTGGTCCCTTTGCCATGAGGCGTAAGGATATGCCGGCAGATGGCGATACTGTGGCAGCCCATATCGGAGAGTACGCCGCCACCCTGTCGTATTGGGTCCCAGAACCAGGCATTGTGCGGCCCGGAATGCTCTTCGGTGCTTCTGGCAAGGGTGAAATTGCCCATCACTTTCTGTGTGGGCCGAAGCTGCTCCAGGGCGTTATTGATGGTGTTCATATGGAGCTGGTTTTCAAAATAGGAGGTGAGAAGCCCTGCACTCCGGGCCAGCTCAACCATGCGCCTCGATTCCTTCATGGTTCGTCCGAGCGGCTTTTCACAGATTACGCCTTTCAGTGCAGCCCCCTTGTTCACCGCTTCAGCTATCTCTTCCATGATGGCAATGCGTGTATAGTTCGGAGAAAGTATGGCCACGGCATCACAATAATTGCAGAGGTCTGCAACTGACTTAAAAAGCTTTGGATCTCCAATGCCGTTACCACGGGCAAAGGCAGCGAGTTCAGATGCTCCGCCTCGTTGATAAATGGCCGCTAGTTCACAATGCCGCACCTGTTTCATGGCCACAGCTAAAAATTTGGCGATAAATCCTGATCCGATAAAACCCAGTTTCAACGATTTCAAAGCGATAAATTTCTTTTAAATGATTAAGATATGGTTCATTTTTTCGACTCTTTCAAAGCACAATTTGTAATTTACTCACTTCCGTTTAAATTACTGTATACAAATGAGTACAGTACATTAACTAACCCTAAACAAAAATAAAATAATTATGAATAATAAAGATTTTAGTAAATACAGTGACCTTGCTCTACTGCTTCTTCGACTTGGAGTTGGTTTGATATTCGTTGTGGCAGGTTGGGGTAAACTTACCGGCATTGAAGGAGTACAGGAATTCTTTGGCAATCTGGGAATACCAATGGCAGGCATTATGGCATGGGTTGTAGCTATTGTTGAATTTGTAGGGGGCTTGATGGTTCTATTTGGTATTAAAATCAGAATACCAAGTCTTCTTTTGGCATTTGTCATGGTAGTTGCGCTTCTGACAACTAAACTTGGAGGAGAGTTTTCTGCTGCCCGATTGGATATCATGCTACTACTCACAAGTCTGGCATTAGCTATTTTAGGGTCAGGGAAATATTCTGTAGACAGTATGATTGGGAAAAATTAGACAGCGGGAATGAAGTACATTCAATCTTGTTTAAAAATGCCGATTCCTTTGAATCGGCATTTTTTTTGGGTCAAAATAATCCTGTAATGTCTCCGCTTTCATCAACGTCCACATCCATCGCTGCAGGGTGTTTTGGCAATCCGGGCATCAGCATCATGTTACCGCATACAGGAACCAGGAATTCGGCGCCTGCCGAAAGTCTGACATCCGTAACGGTGAGCGTCCAGCCCGTTGGAGCTCCCAGTTTGTTTTTCTGATCACTGAGAGAACTTTGGGTCTTAGCTATACAGATAGGCAGATGGCCGTATCCCATCTGTTTGAATCGAGCCAGCTCTTTCTCAGCCTTGGTTTCAAGGTAGATGCCATCAGCGCCATATATTTTTTGGGCTATGGTTGTAATCTTCTCCTCTGCCGTAAGGTCATCTGAATAGAGAGGCATGATCTCAGAAGGTTTCTCAGCTGCATCGGCTACGGCTTCAGCCAATTTTGCCACTCCTGATCCTCCATCACGAAAAGCTGTATGCGCTACACATGAAACCCCCCGGTCGTTGCACCAATCCTGAATCCATGCAATTTCGTCGGCAGTGTCGTCTTCAAATTGATTGATGGCAACAACAACATTTGCCCCAAAAGTTGTCAGGTTTTCGAGGTGCTTTTTAAGATTTACGACTCCTTTTTTGAGTGCTTCGATGTTTTCGATCGTGAGATCTTCATATGTGGCTCCGCCATGCCACTTCAGCGCCCTTACCGTTGCAACAAGCACCACGGCATCAGGCTGCAATCCGGTATTTTTCCCTACGATATCGAAAAATTTCTCTGCGCCTAGATCAGCGCCAAAACCGGCTTCAGTAACTACATAATCGGCGAATTTTAATGCCAGGCGGTTGGCAATCACGCTGTTGGTGCCGTGAGCAATATTTGCAAATGGCCCGGCATGAACCAAAACGGGGACATGCTCAGTGGTTTGAACCAGGTTCGGCATAATGGCTTCATTCAAAACAACGGCAAGCGCTCGTTCTGCCCGTAAATCAGAAGCTTTAATGGGTTCATCTTTTCGGCTATAACCGATAATCATATTTCCAAGCCTGCGTTTCAGATCACTTCGCGATTCGGCCAGAGCAAGAATTGCCATAATTTCGGAAGCCGCGGTTATGATAAAATTGGATTCACGGGGAATTCCGTTGGGGAAGCCTCCCAAGCCTAGTACTACATTTCGAAGCGCACGCTCGTTCATGTCTAGTGTACGGTTCCAAACCGGCCGGGTAAGATCAATACCCAAATCATTGCCCTGGTGCAGATGATTGTCAACCATTGCCGCCAGCAGATTGTGAGCTGTTGTAACGGCATGCATATCTCCGTTAAAGTGCAGATTGATCCTCTCCATAGGTAAGAGTTCCGACTTGCCGGCACCTGTAGCGCCACCCTTCATCCCGAAAACCGGTCCAAGAGAGGGCTCCCGAAGAGTGATCATTACATTTTTTCCAATGTGGTTCAGTCCCTGACCCAATCCAATACTGGTCAGGGTTTTTCCCTCCCCGGCACGGGTAGGGGTTATGGCAGTTACAAGGATAAGCTTCCCGTCGCTTTTATCACTTCTGTTATTCAGAGCATTCAAGCGGATTTTTCCGGTGAACTTTCCGTAAAATTCAAACTCCTCCTCTTCAAGTTCCAGTTCGGCCATAAAATGGCGCATATGCTTCATTGTTTTACCTAATCCACTCATAGTTAGTTATTTATTATTTTTTAGTTGAATCTTAGCTGTTGAAAATATAACCTAAGAATGTAAATGACATTGGAAGTTGATCCGGCTTTTACCAGATAAAAATTCCGGTCCAACCACCCCCAGCCCATCCTTCGTAAGGAGGGGAGAACCAATAACTCTACATATCACTTACAATATAAACATGACACTAGTAGAGTAAGTTTTATACTATAAATCTGACTAAAGCAATTAATTTTATGAGCTCTATGAGATATCTATCGTTGGCTATATTCATCATTTTTTCCACCTTTGGCACCGCAGAAATTCTTTTATCGCAAAATGCCACATCTGAAAAAGAACCAAGTCATAAAGATCTTCACATCAAACCGGACCGAACAGTTCACCTTCAGACCACCGAGGGAACCTGGATGTCGCTGGATATTCATCCTTCAGGTGATCAAATGGTGTTCGAATATATGGGAAATCTATTTGAGTTGCCCATCACGGGCGGGGAGCCTACTCAACTGACTCATGGAATGGCGTTTGATTCACAACCTGCCTTTAGCCCCGATGGAAACAAAATTGTGTTTATATCAGATCGAAGCGGAGGTGACAATGTTTGGATTTTAGACAGGGAAACCATGGAGGCCGAGCAGCGTACCCGAGGCAACAACTTTCGGTTTCAGTCTCCGATTTTCACTCCGGATGGGAATTACATTATTGCAGCCCGTGCCGGAATACGAAGCGGAGTTCACAAGCTCTGGATGTACCATGTAGACGGGGGCAACGGAACTGAATTTATGGACACCCCAAACACATTGAAGACGATTGAGCCTGCTTTTGGCGGGGATGACCGTTACCTTTGGTTTTCACAGCGAATGAGCGACTGGGACTACAACGCCATATTGCCACAGTATCAGATCGCGAAATTTGACCTTGAAACAGGTGAGCGACATACGCAAACAGCCCGAATCGGGTCAGCTTTCAGGCCAACGTTGTCATCCGACGGCAAATGGCTGGTTTACGGAACCCGTCATGACCAGGAAACAGGTCTGCGAATCAGGGATCTTGAAACCGGTGATGAGCGCTGGCTGGCATATCCCATTCAACGCGATGATCAGGAGTCGAGAGCCACCAGGGATGTGCTGCCTACCATGAGTTTTACTCCCGATAATTCTGCAGTTATAACCACATTTGGCGGCCGGTTCTGGAAGATACCGGTTGACCCACATGCAGAGGCTGAAGAGATCCCTTTTCAAATAGACATGCAGGTTGAACTGGGCCCGCGGCTGGAGTTCAAGTATCCGATAGAGGATGATCCGGAGTTCATTGCCCGGCAGATCCGTGACGGGGTGCCCTCGCCGGATGGAAGTAAACTGGCATTTACCGTTTTGAATGATCTCTACGTAATAGACCTGCCTGATGGAGCGCCGCGAAAAATTACCGGCCTCGACAAGGTGGAAGCCTTTCCGGCCTGGTCGCCCGATGGCCGATGGATTGCATATGCAACTTGGGATCCTGAAGAGGGTGGACATATCTACCGGGTGCGATCAGATGGAAGAAGAAGCGCTGTGAAGTTAACGGAAGAGCCGGGCATATATCAGCAGGTGGCATGGTCTAAAACCCAGGACAGGATTGTGGCCATCCGAGGGGATAAGCGGGTGTATTACGAATCACCCGGCCCCTTTGTACCCTTTGCAGCGGATGATTTGATATGGATCGCTTCTGATGGCGGGCCTGTAAACTTTATTGCAAGCACCAATGGAAGAAGTAATCCCCATTTTGTCAAAAATGATGACAGGATCTACCTGAATCACTCCCAAAGAGGGCTTATCTCTATTCGATATGATGGAACAGATGAGAGAGAACATGTTGCGGTAACGGGAAGCACTCCTCCGGGAGCCACCTCTCCCCAGAGGGCATCAGAAATAGTGAAAGCACCTGTGGGCGATCAGGCTATTGCCCAGGTAGGAAGCGACATCTATACCGTGACGATTCCCCGGGCAGGTGAGGCTAAAACCATCAATGTAAGCAATCCGGAGAGCGCTGCATTTCCTGCCGCAAAATTAACAGACATAGGCGGACAGTTTCCGGCATGGGGCTGGGATGGGCGAGTAGTGCACTGGTCTATTGGTAATGGGCACTTTATATGGAATATTGATGAAGCTGAAGAGCGGAAACGCGAGCAGGAGAAGTACGATCGGGAAAAAAGAGAAGAAGAGAAGGAGGAAGAGGACGAAAACGGCAATGATGAAGAGAATGAGGAGAATGGGGGAAACAATGACAGGCCTGAAGATTACGAGGCGAAGGAACTCACAATAGAGATCAAATTAGACCGTGATATTCCTGAAGGTCTTCTGGCACTTCGCGGTGCCAATGTCATAACCATGAACGGGTATGAGATAATTGAAAATGCTGATCTGGTTATTCGAGGTAACCGTATTGAAGCAGTAGGCGAACGCGGAAGTGTTGAGATTCCTTCCGGGGCAGAGGTTATGGATGTAAGCGGTAAAACCATAATTCCGGGGTTTGTTGATACACATGCCCATGTAAGGCCGTTTCGAAATCTTCACCAGCCTCAAATCTGGTCGTTTCTGGCAAACCTGGCATACGGTGTAACCACACTTCGTGACCCACAAACGGGAACCACAGATCTGCTCACCTACGCCGATCAGGTTGAGTCGGGCAGAATTTTGGGTCCACGAATCTATCAGACAGGTCCGGGTGTTTTTTGGGCTGAACAGATACGTGATCTGGATCATGCCCGGGATGTTCTTACGCGATACAGCAAGTATTTCGACACCAAGACCATAAAAATGTATGTAGCGGGCAACCGGGAACAGCGGCAGTGGATACTTATGGCGGCCAAAGAGCAGGAGCTGATGCCTACTACCGAGGGGTCGTTGAATATGCATATGAATTTGACTCAGCTCATTGACGGCTATCCCGGCCAGGAGCACAATTACCCGATATCACCCATCTATCAGGACGTGATACAGGTAACAGGTGAATCAAAAATGGCTTATACGCCTACTCTGTTGGTAACCTATGGAGGGCCATGGGCAGAGAACTATTTCTTTATGACCGAGGATGCGGCCAACGATAGAAAACTTCGTCATTTTACTCCAAGGGCTGATCTTGACCGTAAAGCGTTGCGGCGCGGGTCAGGTTGGTTTCATGAAGATGAGTACGTGATGGACAGGCACTCAAAAATTGTAGATCAGATTTATGATGCCGGCGGAATAAACGGGGTTGGCAGCCACGGGCAACTGCAGGGGCTCGGCTACCACTGGGAGCTCTGGGCTATGGCGTGGGACGATATGGATCCCCACAAAGCCCTTAGAATTGCAACCATACAGGGAGCAGAAGCACTGGGCCTTGATGGCGATATCGGAACCATCGAGGAGGGCAAGCTTGCCGATATCCTGATTTTAAACCGCAATCCGCTCGATAATATCCGTAATACGAATACTATTGACCGGGTGATGAAAAACGGAAGGCTTTATGACGGTAACACATTAAGTGAGTTGTGGCCGCTGCAACGACCTGTCGGCCCGCTGTGGTTTCAGGAACAGGAACCCATCGGGTTGCCCGGGTTGCGGTTACTGGATTAACTCTGATTTGGGAGATTAGTGGTTCCTTGTTTCACACATATGAATGGAGATTCTTTGGCATAGCCATCCCT
>Ga0207421_10002038_pt1 | contig 25548 bp, 22 predicted proteins | sample SodLakKL_010_SED_4_FD_187542 | JGI IMG/M metagenome (GOLD analysis project Ga0207421, IMG submission 187542) | Alkaline sediment microbial communities from Lake Tanatar, Kulunda Steppe, Russia - 8KL_010_SED (SPAdes) (version 2) | ecosystem: Environmental > Aquatic > Non-marine Saline and... | reverse complement strand
CATTCTGTTTTTCTTTCTTTCTCCCGGCAATATAAAGTCCTTTATTGCCGGAGCGCCACTGGTTCCGACTCCCAAAAAAGAGATAAAAGCCGCTCTGAAAGCGGCCAGCCTGACTTCCGAAGACGTCTTTTTCGATTTGGGATCGGGAACGGGCAAGTCTTTGATAATAGCAAGTAAAGATTTCGGTGCCGAAGTGGTCGGGATAGACCACTCTCGCCCGAACGTTTTGATTTCAAGAATTAATCTCAAAGTCAAAAAGGTAAAAGGAAAAATCATTTGTCAGAATCTTTTAAAAACGGATTTGCGGGAAGCGGACGTTATTTTCACCTATCTCTCACCCTCGCTTATGGAAAAGCTGGAAAAAAAGATAAAAAAAGAGAAGGTGAGTTTGAGAGTGGCAAGTTATTGCTTTTCTTTTCCCGGCTTGAAAGAAGAAAAGGTGCTGAAGACGGCCAACGGAAAAAATATATTCATATACGACATTTAATGAAATGCTTTAATTTTCTTCCATTATAAAAACAAAAAAGACCGCTAAAACGGCCTTTTTCTGTGTGCCGAGGGTGGGACTCGAACCCACAAGCCCGTAAGGGCAGCAGGCCCTAAACCTACCGCGGTTGCCGGTTTCGCCACCTCGGCAAACCAAACCTCCTTTCGAAAAACGAAAGGAGGTTTTTAGTGAGTCGATACTAACTTATTACGAAGTTGATCATCCAGGGAACAGCCCAAGCGATAGCGGCAATAACCACACCGACGATAGCGTAGGTTATCATCTTTTTACCGGCAGCTATATCATCTTCCGATCCTCTCGCAGTCAAAATCTTATACCCTCCGTACATTACGAAGAGAACCACCAGAGCGACCATAAACCAGGTCAATATGTTTATCACCCGGTAAACGGCGTTGACCATACAGGCCAATGCTCCTTCTCCTTCATTATCATCCACCTGATAAGTCTCTCCCTCATCATAATCATGGTTTTCCGTAGAAAAATCTCTAACCATTGTGCATTCTTCCCACTCACCGAGTTGAGCGTCAGCTTCATGAAAGGGCACGAAAGACAGCCCGAAAGCCAAAATCAAGACTAAAGCCAATATTGTTTTTTTCATCTTTTTTTATTTATAACTAATAAGTTATAATCGACCTTTTTTCAAGTTCTTTTTTTATTTTATCACTTTGCTTATTTATTGCAAATAAGGTCAAGAAAACACATAATTTATAAGCCACAAAACAGCTCGAGCACCAACGATTATGAATACTCCCACCACGGTCCATTTTATTATATTTTTCCCTTTTTCCACATTCTCCGGATTCAATCCTCCGAACATATAAAAGGCACCTCCGATAACCACCATAAGCGGAATCAAAGCGAGACCTATCCAGATTAAAAGATTTATAAGCTCCGTTAAAAACTCATGAATGGTCTCGAAGCGTAACGGATTGGGAATTCTTACGTACTCTTCGTTGTTGCCGTTATTTGCAAAAACCATTCCCGTAAGAAAAAGAGAGTAAATGGTTCCGAGGAAAAAACTTGCCTTTCTTTTTGGGGTTTTTAGAAAGTTGTTCATAAATTATTTTTTAAAGATAAGTCCGTACTGATGCATTCCGGATTGAAATTCTTTTTCGAGCCGAAACCCTTTTTCTTCGGCCAGCTCTTTTACTTTTTCAGGAGAAACCTTTTCCAAACTTTTTCCGAAAGAAGACTCCTCAGCCCATTCGGTAATAAGCAAAAGACCACCCGGTTTCAAGATTCTTTCCGCTTCTTCAAGTACTCGGCTTTTATCGTCCACCTGAAAAAGAAAAATAGTCATCAAAACCAAATCGACTCTTTCATCGGAAATAGAAACTCCCTTTTCTATGTTTTCGTTCATTACCTTGACATTGGATATTCCCTTCCGGGAAAGATCACTTCTCAACACGGATAAGGGCTCTTTCATTATGTCTATAGCGTAAATTACACCGTCTTCAAGTCTTTCAGCCAAAGGTAGCACCCAGCTTCCGGAACCGCAGCCGAAATCGGCAACGGCCATATTCTTTTCAAGTGGTAAGTCGGCAATTATTTCTTCGGGATCTGTAAACATGTTTTTAAAAACAAGTTATTGAAGCGACTTTATCGTCTTTAGCTAATTTCATGACCCGTACTCCCTGAGTCACCCTGGATAGTTCGGAGATCTTATCTATGTTGGTTCTGATAACCTTCGCCTTTTTGGAAATGGCAACCAATTCTTTACCTTCGGGCACTACCCTGGCGGAAACTATCTGCCCCACTTTGGACGGATTGCTCAAAGTTTTTAATCCTACGCCACCTCTTTTTTGGGTTCTGTATTTTTCTATCGGGGTTCTTTTTCCGTACCCTTTCTCAGTTATAACGAAGAGATACTCATTTTTTTCATCTCTTATAATACCCATATCAACCACCTCATCGTTCTTTTTTAAGTCAACTCCTTTTACTCCCATGGCTTGTCTTCCCATCGGACGAGCTTCTTTTTCAGGAAATCTTATCGCCTTTCCTTTTTTGGTGATAATTATTATGTCATCATCTCCGGTCGTTTTTCTGACTTTTTTCAGTTGATCGCCTTCCTTCAGAGTCAAGGCTATAAGTCCCGATCTCCTGATATTTTTGAACTCTTCAAGTGCGGTCTTTTTTATTTTACCGTTTTCGGTAATCATTACCAAATTTTTCACCTTTCCGTCTTTTCCGTCCTTGTCGAGCGGTATGACAGCTAAAACATTTTCATCGGTAGAGAGTTCCAAAAAGTTCAGAATTCCCCTTCCCCGAGCTGCTCTGGATCCTTCGGGAACCTTGTAAACGGGTACACGGAAAACTTTTCCCGTGTCGGTGAAAAACAGTAAGTCGTCATGCGTATTGGCTTTGAAGAAATGATCAACTACGTCATCTTGGCTGGTTTTCATTCCTAAAATTCCCTTTCCGCCTCTCTTTTGCTTTTTGTAGGTCGAAGGATTAATTCTTTTTATATATCCTCCTTTGGTAATAGTCACTATTGCGCTTTCTTTAGGAATGAGGTCTTTTTCCTTAATGCTGCCCAAGGGATTTTCGTTTACCTCCGTTCTCCTTTCGTCGTCGAACTTTTCCTTCATTTCTTCCAGCTCCTCTTTTACTACTTTTTTGATCTTTTTATCACTTTCCAAGATAGCGGTCAAGTTCTTTATAATCTCTCTTTTTTCTTCCAATTCATTTTCCACTTCCACTCTTTCCAATTTGGCCAACCTTTGAAGTCTCATTCTCAAAATAGCCAAAGCTTGCAAGTCGCTCAAATTGTATTCGCCCATTAAGTTGTCTTTGGCTTCTTCTTTATTTTCTGACGCCTTGATGGTTTCGATTATTTCGTCAATATCGACCAATGCTTTGTAAAGGCCTTCCAATATATGGGCTCTGTCTTTTGCTTTTTGCAAGTCGTGTTTTAATCTTCGGGTTACGACTTCAATTCGGTGTTCGAGATAATACTCCAAAATTTCAACCAAACTGAGAACTCTGGGCTGAATTCCGTCCACGAGTGCGATCATGTTCAAATGAAACTTTTTTTGCAGAGAGCTATAGTTGAAAAGTCGGTTCAAGACTTTTCGGGGATAGGCGTTTCTCTTAAGGTCAATCGCCACTCTCAATCCATCCCTGTCCGATTCATCTCTTATGTCTTTAACTCCTTCCAGCTTTCCGTCCTTTACCAATTTGGCGAATTCTTCGACCATCTTGGATTTTTTAACTCCGTAGGGAATCTCGCTAATTATGATCTGGGCACTTCTGGCTTTTTCCTTTATTTCCGCCTTTCCTCTTACTTTAATACCTCCTTTTCCTTGCGAATAGGCGGTAATTATCTGCTCTTTGTTGAATATCTCTCCGCCGGTCGGGAAGTCGGGTCCTTTTATATACTTAAACAGGTCTTCGGTATCGGTGTCCGGATTCTCCAGAAGATGAGTGGCGGCATCTATCGTTTCTCCCAAATTATGGGGAGGAATGTTGGTCGCCATTCCGACGGCTATACCCAAAGATCCGTTGAGTAGAAGCTGAGGGACCGGGGAGGGAAGTACCGTCGGTTCTTTTTTGGTTCCATCATAATTTTCAATAAAATCAACCGTATCCTTGTTTATGTCTTCCAGCATCACGTCTCCGATTTTGGAAAGTTTCGCCTCTGTATATCTTTGAGCTCCGGGAGGATCATCATCGATTGAATTGTGAACGAAAACACCTGAGGAAAGGAGAAAATTATGATGTGGTTTAGTAGTCAAGTCATATACATCTTCCTTTTCTTCTATTGATCTAACATTTACTACCTTGTGGTTGTAAGTTTTTGCCTCCTCGATTATTTCAGAAAAACTATCAAAATAATCCAGAGTATTCTTTACTTTAGGCACTCCATTATTTTTTCTATTCTTTTCGTATACCTTCGGTGTTATTTCAGAATAATCAGAAAGAAGAGAATTTACGTATCCCAAAATTTTACTTCTAATAACTTTGTTTTTATAAGAAGGGTTGTTGTTATATTTATCAAAATCTTTGTGATGTCTTACCCTGCCATCTTCCTTTTTGTAAGCTCCTTTTTTCAAGTTCCATTCATCCGCTAAATGATGTACGAAGTCCCATTCATCATTACCCGGATGTTTAACAATTTCATAACCTTCCAATTCTTCATCTTTTCCATCATAACGATCAGAATACATGGGCATAAGAGAATCACCGGTATTTAGATTCCGGGCCTCTTTGTACTCCCCATTTCTCGTCATAAATTTATGATCCGGAGTACACTTAATTTTTTCCCCGTTGTCCAGCTCTACTTCTACCAGCTCCGCATTTTCTTTCGTGAGACGGGGCTTTAATAGTTCCGAAATCTCAATACTTTTCTTCTCACGATTATAAGTGAATCCCCAGTGTCTTTCTCCTTCTTTCCTTTCTTCAACCATTTTTTTAAAACTGATATTGCGACCATCGGTTAATCTAACCTTTGTATCTCCGGTAAAACAACCGAAGTTCCCTTGCCCTTCCACCAAGGGGTATCGAAGAGAAAAATCCTGAGCCATTCTAACCATCGAGTTGTAAACGGCGGTGTCTCCGTGAGGATGATATCTGGCCAAAGTCATTCCGACCACGCTGGCTGACTTTTTGTACTTGGCACCGGGAGTGAGTCCGTCTTCTTTCATTGTGTAGAGAATTCTTCTGTGAACCGGCTTAAGTCCGTCCCTGACGTCGGGAAGCGCTCTCCCGACGATGACCGACATCGCGTAGTCGATGTAGGATTTTTTCATCTCCTCTTCTATGCTTTTGGGTTTTACGTACCCTATATCGTATTCTTCAAAATTGTCATCTTCCATCTTTTTATAGTATTATGCTTTTTTACTTTGTGGCTTCAGTTTGTGTACTTGTATTTCTCCTTCGGATAAATTGGTTCGAGAAATTGACACTTTGTCCTTGGCCTCTTTGTCTTTTGCCCCCATAGCTTTCAAAAACTTTTCCGGCTCTTCCAAATCCAACTTTAATCCCGGAACTTTATAGTGCATGGGGATTACGGCCTTCGGTTCCAGTTGTGATATTATTTTGCTGGCCGTCTTGGCCCCGATGGTGTAATTTCCGCCGACGGGAATTAACAAGACATCAACTTCTCCAATCTCTTTAAGTTGATTGTCGGTAAGTTCTTTTTGGCCCAAATCTCCCAAATGACAAACGTTCATTCCTTCCGATTCCAGAACGTATATCGTGTTAACTCCTCTTTCTTTGCCTTTTTCGTCGTCGTGATAAGAAAAAATTCCCCTTATCAGGGTGTTTTCCACTTCGTATTCTCCCGGTCCGTCTATTACAAAAGCTTCTTCGTTTACCGCCTCCAAATTGGAGTGATCTCCATGATTATGAGAAACAAGCACTATGTCGACGTTTTTCTTGTAGAGTTTTAATCCGGTAGATTCATCGAAAGGATCCGTGAGAATGGATACCTTTTTCCTTGATTTCCTCTTTCTTTTTCCGGAAATATAAAAGCAGGATTGTCCGTGCCATTTAAAGTCCATAAGTCTTAGAAATTATCTTTTTATCTGTTCTATTTTATCAGGCACACTTGAAAAAATCAAGATATTATGTAAAATACATAATTAGCAAAGCGATTGTCCGTAACGGTTTCGGCTCGAAGACCGGACATCCGCTTAAATTAAAAAGATTATTAATCAATAAGAAGCTTTATTCGAGCCGCTTCTAACAAAATCTATGAAAGGTAAACTACAAGAAGGAAATTTACTTGAAATCCCCAAAGAAGGAACTATCGTCGAAGGAGGAATTGTCGGAAAGGGCAGGGCCGCCGCTTATGTAGATTTGGGAATATTCGGAACCGGAATAATATTCGGTCGAGAGTTCTACAAGTCCAAAGACGAGCTCAAAAATCTCGAAAACGGTGAAACGGTCGCCGTAAAAATAAAAGAGATAGACGGAGAAGACGGCTACGTAGAAGTCTCCCACCATGAAGCTCGAAAGGATATGGCTTGGGACGTTTTGGAAGAAAAGAAAGAAAACAGCGAAACGGTAACCGTGAAGATAGAGGGAGCCAACAAGGGAGGGCTTTTGGCAAAAATGTTCGGAATACCCTCCTTTCTTCCCTCTTCGCAACTTTCCTCGGAAAATTATCCGCACGTGGAAGGTGGAGACAGAGACAAAATTTTGGAAGAACTTCAAAAGCTGGTCGGTGAAAAATTGGACGTAAGGATTTTGGATTTGGATAAATCGGACGAAAAAATCATTCTTTCGGAAAAAATAAGAGAGATGGAAAAGAAGGAAGAAGCTCTTGAAAATTTCTCAGAAGGTGACGTCGTGGAAGGAAAAATTACGGGAATAGTCGATTTCGGAGCCTTTATAAAATTCGGAGAAGGAATAGAAGGTCTTATCCATATTTCCGAGCTGGATTGGAGTTTGGTTTCTCATCCTTCGGACATATTGGAAGAAGGTCAGAAAATAGAAGCCAAAATAATCAAAATAGAGGACGGAAAAGTATTTCTTTCTCTAAAGGCATTGAAAGAGGATCCTTGGAAAACGATTCAGGAAAAACACTCCAAAGGAGATATAATAGAAGGAAAGGTTACCAAATTCGTCTCTTTCGGAGCTTTCGTTGAGCTGGATTCCGGCATTCAAGGACTCTGCCACATTTCCGAGTTCGGAACTAAAGAAAGGATGGAAGCCGCTTTGGAAATAGGAAAAGAATTCGAGTTCGAAATTCTTTCCATGGACGCCGAGGAGCATAGGTTAAGCTTGCGACTCAAGGATTAATTCCAATCATCAAATTAAAAAACGGGGTCCTCTCAGACTCCGTTTTTTTAATTTACAGGAGTTTAAAACTAACCACCCTTTTAATTGTCTCCTCGGGAGGACTCGAACCCCCATTTGTTCCTTAGGAGGGAACCGCTCTATCCAGTTGAGCTACGAGGAGGCATATGTTCTTCAAAAATAAAAGTGGGCGACCGACGGGATTCGAACCCGCAGAAACTCTCGGACCACAACCGAGTGCTTTACCAATTAAGCTACGGCCGCCATATATGTGTGAACTGTCCGGTTATTTACTAAAGTATGTACCCCCACCAGGAGTCGAACCCGGACATCGGGCTTAGAAGGCCCGTGCTCTATCCAGTTGAGCTATGGGGGCTGGTGTTTGCTTAACTATTATACAAATTAAGCGAGTTTAGTCAACGACAGCTTGAAGTTTAGAAGAAATATGCTATTCTAAATAGACGTAAATGTTCAAAAATCTGACCAAAAATTTAGTTTCGTTTTTTTTAATTCTGCTTATTCTGGTGGTTCTTTTTTCGGTTGCTTCTGAAAATTGGGGGCTTTTGGAGTCCCCGGAAAGAATTTCAACGAGAAACTTGGTTGAAAAGATAAACGAGGGAGAGATAGCCGAAATAACCCTGACGGGAAACGAAATTAGGGTGTTTTTGGAAGACGAAACCGAAATGATCGGCAGAAAAGAAGCGGAGATATCCCTGCTGGAATTTTTAGAGCGATGGGGTGCCGACGAGGAAGCGGTCAGAAACGTATCCATTGAATACGAAGAAGAAACGGATTGGGGTTGGCTGACTACTCTGCTTATAATCTTCTTACCGATACTTTTTCTGGTGATATTTTTCCAAATGATAATGAAAAAAGCCAAAGGTGGAGCCAGTAGCGCCTTGGATTTTTCAAAAACCAAAGCCCGTCTCTTCGGAGAAGGAGGTTTGCCCAAGAAAGACGTGGACTTTGAAGACGTAGCCGGATTGGAGGAAGCTAAAGACGAATTGAAAGAAGTTGTGGAATTCTTAAAAAACCCGAAAAAGTTCTCTGACGTAGGAGCTAAAATACCAAAAGGAGTCCTTCTCACCGGCCCACCGGGAACCGGAAAAACTCTTTTGGCACAAGCCGTATCCGGAGAAGCGGACGTTCCCTTCTTTGAAATATCCGGTTCGGAATTCATCGAAATGTTCGTCGGAGTCGGTTCCGGAAGAGTCAGGGATTTGTTTCAGAAAGCAAAAGCAAAGCAGCCCTGCATAGTATATATAGATGAGCTGGACGCCATCGGAAGAAAAAGAGGAGCCGGTTTAGGGGGAGGAAACGACGAAAGAGAGCAGACCCTGAATCAAATTCTCGTCGAGCTGGACGGTTTTGATAAAGGCACCAAAGTTGTCGTCTTGGCCAGCACCAACAGACCGGACGTACTTGACCCCGCTCTACTCAGACCGGGAAGATTTGACCGAAAGATCATTCTTGATTCTCCGGACTTGAAAGCGAGAAAGAAAATCCTGGAAATTCATACCAGAAAAAAACCCTTGGCCGAAGACGTCGACTTGCAAGAGGTGGCCGAAAGAACTCCCGGATTTTCCGGAGCTGATCTGGAAAACCTAACCAACGAAGCCGCTATTTTGACCGCCAGGAGAGAAAAAAAGAAAATAACCCAAAAAGAGTTCTTGGAATCAATAGAAAAAGTTCTTTTGGGCCCGGAAAGAAAAAGTCATATCCTGAGCGAAAAAGAAAAAGAGATAAGTGCTTACCACGAAGCCGGTCACGCCTTGGTTTCTTCTCTTCTTTCCGAAACACAAGAAGTCCGGAAAGTTTCCATAATATCAAGAGGTCAAGCGGCCGGATATACCTTGAAAATGCCGATGGAAGAAAAAAGAATTAAAAACAAGAAAGAATTCATGGCCGAAATATCGGTTCTCTTGGGAGGATACACCGCAGAGCAGATAATATACGACGAAACGACCACCGGAGCGGCCAACGATCTGGAAAAAGCTTCCAAGTACGCCAGAAAACTGGTTAAGAAATACGGAATGTCTTCTTTGGGGCCGATCGCCTACGGAGGAGAAAGAGAGCATGTTTTCTTAGGTGAAGAAATATCGGAAGAAAAGAACTATTCGGAAGAAGTAGCGGCGAAAATAGATAAGGAGATATCGAAAATAATAAAAGATGCCGAAAAAAAGGCAAAGAAGATATTAAAGAAAAACGAAGAAAAGTTAAAGGAACTGGCCGAAGTCTTAATAGAAAAAGAAACCATAGAGAAAGAAGAGTTCGAAAAAATAATGGGCGCATAGCTCAACGGTCAGAGCACTGTTCTTATAAAGCAGAGGTTCCAGGTTCAATTCCTGGTGCGCCCACATCAGTTGACAATTGCCGTGTAAGTTTAAGACAAGCGGGTGGCTAGCTCAAAGGCAGAGCGCCTCCTTGACGTGGAGGAGGTTAGAGGTTCGAGTCCTCTGTCACCCACAATATTATGAAGTTGTATGAAAGTGATAAATTATTGGTCATAGACAAACCGACCGGAATAGTCGTAAGCGAACTGGCGGAAGAGCTAAAAAACGACGTTTTGCAATTAAAAGATCTTCCCCGATACGGACTGGCGCACAGATTGGACAAAGACACTTCGGGAATTCTTCTTTTCGGAAAAGATGAAAAAATATTAAAAATCCTGAAGGAAAAATTCAAGAAGAGAAAAGTAAAAAAGAAATACGTCTGTCTGGCCTGGAGACCAATGAAAGAAAAAAAGGGTAAAATAGTGACCTCGATGAGAAGAGGCGGGGACAGAAGAAAGCATCAGTCCTACGACCCCGAAGAAAAGGGAAGAAAAGCGGTTAGTTTTTACGAAGTACTTGAAAATTTCAGAAATTATAGTTTAATAGAGGTGTCCCCCATAACGGGGAGAAGACATCAAATAAGAAGTCAGCTCGCTTATTTGGGTCATCCGTTGGTGGGAGACAAACTTTACGGATTCAAGGATCAAAAGGATCCCGTAAAAATGGACAGACACTTCTTACACAACAAGTTTTTGGAGGTGAAGGTGGAAGGAAAAAGAAAAAGGTTCATATCCGAGCTACCTGACGATTTGCAAGAAATAATCAACAAGTTAAGATGTCAAAAAAATTAGAAAAATTTAAAAATAGCCAGAAAAAAGAACTTCCGGAGATAAATACGGGAGACAGGGTGAGAATTCATCAAAAAATAAAAGTTGAAAACAATGAAAGAGTTCAAATTTCGGAAGGTTTAGTTATAGCCAGAAAACACGGAAACGAAAACACCGCGACGATAACTATAAGGGAAGTCGTCGACAAGGTGGGTGTGGAAAAGATTTTTCCGCTTCACTCTCCGACCATTGAAAAGATAGAAGTCATAAAAAAAGGAGAGGCAAGAAAATCAAAGCTTTATTACCTTAGAGACAAGTCGAGGAAAGAAATCAGACAGAAAACAAAACAAAAATAAAAGTAATTTGTGGAATTGCCCCTGAAAAAACATTGGCAATCTTTGATAAGATGTTTTATAATGGAGAGGTGCCTCATTTAAGCAGGAAGTTTCAAAAAGCACAAAAAATATTTAAAATCAATAAGAAAAACAAGGAAAAATAAGCTCGGGTGGCGGAATGGCATACGCGGCAGGTTGAGGGCCTGTGGTCATTAATTGACCGTGTGGGTTCGAATCCCACCCCGAGCACCAATAATGGGCGGTTAGCTCAGCGGCAGAGCATCTCGCTTACATCGAGAGGGTCGTGGGTTCGAATCCTACACCGCCCACCTTTTTCCTGTTTTATAATGATTTAAGCTAAGCCGTGGTAGCTCAGGGGTAGAGCACAAATCTGAAAAATTTGGGGTCGCCAGTTCGAATCTGGCCCACGGCACAAATTTTAAATTAAAATTTTAAATTAACCCTTAATCTATAACCATTAATCTTCAATCGAAACCCACTCGGAAACGGCCGTTGATCATTAACAAAACCTTCTTCAGGGGGTTTTTTAATATGGCGGTTTTTCAAAGAGATTCTTCGCCCTACGGCCTCAGAATGACAGGGTTGATTATGAGATTCCCGATCGGGGTCGGGAATGACAAAGAGGGAACATTCGTCATTCCCGCGACATTTTACTTCGTCATTCCCGCGAAAGCGGGAATCTCTTTGTATTGCCGATTTTATGGGGTCCCCGGTCAAGCCGGGAATGACGAGACTGTTTATGGGATCCCCGATAGGGGGCGGGGACTTGTGTAAGGTTAAACCTTGCACAAACTTGCACAAATAAAAATAATTATTATTTGGAAAAAGAAGTCCAATCTTTTCCGGTTAACACCTGTTACCCTTAAATTTTAACCATACGGCAGGTTGACATTTGGCGGTTAACAATTAAACTATATTAATAGTCAAAAATGCGGGAGTAGTTCAGCGGAAGAACGTCTGCTTGCCATGCAGAAGGTCGTGGGTTCGAATCCCATCTCCCGCTCACTTGACATACTTTTAGTTTATGTTATTGTAAAGCTGTTCGAAAGGTTGAAAGTAGTCATAACTGTGCTACAATCCTAAAAGATGTATACGAACCACAATTTAAGAAGGACCGTTTTGACTTTAATTGTTGCCTCGATAGCTTCGATTTCGATATTCATCATAGGCTTCATAATAGAAGCCGAAGGTTTGGATGAAGTCAAACCCCCTTTTGAAGTAAAAAGGGAAGTTGCGGCTGCCGGAGACGGCTTTAAAATATCTGCAGAAGGAATAATTTCCTCAAACTCCTCTCCCAGCTACCACCAGCCCCAAGTAACCGGAAAAGATAATCCTTACGGAAAAAGAGTTAAAGAAAGATTAACCGTAGAACTTACCGGATACTCCAGCACTGTCGATCAAACCAATTCTCAGCCCTTTATAACCGCTTCGGGACACAGGGTGAGAAACGGAATAGTTGCCGCCAACTTTCTCAATTTCGGAACCGAAATAAGAATACCGGAGCACTTCGGAGACGAAGTTTTCGTAGTAAAGGACAGAATGAATATTCGATACAGCAATCCTAAAAACGGCTCATACGACGGTTATGTCGACATCTGGTTTCCGGACAGACAAAGCGCAAACAACTTCGGTAGGGTAAGAGGTGAAATAGAAATATTGGAATAATTTTATAAAACTGACAATCAAAAAACCCGGTTCAAGCCGGGTTTTTTAAATTGCCATTTCAAGCTTTTAAAAACTAGTCGGTAATTATTGATGTGCCGCGGGTGGGAATCGAACCCACACGGAGTAAAACCCCAGCGGATTTTAAGTCCGCCCCGTATACCAAGTTCCGGCACCGCGGCATCTATATCTTTTCTGTTACACTGTTAATCGTTAACGTTAAATGAACTAATTTTTACGCCCCTGGGGCGTAAAAATAGGGGTGACGGAAAAAGAAATATGAGGCCTGGGCGGGATTCGAACCCGCGCATGACGGTTTTGCAAACCGTTGCCTTGCCACTTGGCTACCAGGCCTAAGACTTCGATTCGAGTCTCAATGCCCTAAAGTTCGGGAGTTATCTTCTTTTCTTTGTAAGTTGCCAGAATATCTCCCTTTTCTACTTTAATGTCTCCTTCATAAAGCATTCCGAACTCTTCTCGTTCCGGTATTTTTTCAACGTCCTTTTCCTCTTTTTTCAAGTTAATCAATTTTCCCTCACCTACGGTTTCTTTATCTCTGATAACTTTGAGCGAAGCCCCTTTTTCCACATCTCCTCCCAAAGCTTTTCCTCCCACTATTTGTCTCCTTTTGTCGGTTTTAAAAATAGCCAAAACTTTCACTTTTCCCATTTCTTCAATAACCGTCTCCGTTTCCAAAAGCTTTTCCATCTGATCTCTCACTCCCTCCACCAAATTATATATGACATCGTACTTCAGGATATCAATATTGTTTTGCATGGCCAAATTTTTGGCTACCTTATCCGTTTCTACCCTGTAGGCTATAATTTTGCAGTTACACGTCTTGGCCAGCTCAACATCGCTTTCTCCCACCTTTCCTATTCCCGCATCCAACACGTTAACTCCCACCTTTTCCCGGGGCAATTTTTCAAGTGTGTTCTTGATCGCTTCCAAAGATCCCAATACGTCGGTTTTTATTATCAAATCGAGGGCCTCTCCTTCGGGGTTAAACTTTTCGCTGAAATCAACCGTTCCTCCTTCGGATACTCTCGCCTGTTTGGCTTCTTTTTTGGTTTCAAAAACCTTGAATTCTTCTCCCACGTGCGGGTTCATTTTCAAACCGGAAGTTCTGGCGGGGGTAGACGGGGTCGCTTTTTCTATTTTTTCTTTTTTAAAGTTTTTCATCTTCCGAACAGTTCCGTAACAACAATCGGTTCCTATTATATCTCCCTTCTCCAGAGTTCCTTCCTTGACCAGCAAAGTGGCGCTAACTCCTTTTTTCGCATCAACATGAGTTTCAACTACCACTCCGCTCGCTTTTTCATCATAATCAACTTTTAAGTCCTCCATTTCCGCCAAAAGAAGTATTATTTCCAGAAGCTCATCGAGGCCCGTCTTCTTTTTTGCCGAAACTTCTACGCAAGGAATGTCTCCTCCGTAATCTTCAAGAAGAACGTCTTCGAGAGAAAGCTCTTTTTTCACTTTTTCCTTCCGGGTATCTCTTTTATCCATTTTATTCAAAGCGACCACAAAGGGAATTTCAGCGTCCTTCAAATGCTTTATGGCTTCCTTGGTTTGTTTTTTAACTCCCTCGTCGGCGGCAACCACCAAAACACCGACGTCGGCAACATCGGCTCCTCTGGATCTCATCGCCGAAAAAGCTTCGTGTCCGGGAGTGTCTATAAAAGTTATTTTGTTTCCCTCGTGAGAAACCATATAAGCTCCCATGTGTTGAGTGATTCCGCCCGACTCTTTGTCGGTTATTTTCAAGTCCTTAATTGCCTCCAAAAGTGAGCTTTTTCCATGATCGACATGGCCTAAAACGGCAATTACGGGTGGTCTTTTTTCTTTTTTTTGATCAGTCATAAGTTTTAAAAAATTAAATCTTTATGCGGTGGGAGTGGGATTCGAAATAAACACCTGTTTTTCCCCGACCCCCTAAACCAGGATTCCGCCAATTATTACCAATTGAGCGATAAGAAACAATTCGCATATTCTAGGCGCGAGGAGCGAAATTTATTGTTAAATAAATGAGCAACGAGTAACGACGAAGATGGAATTGTTTCTTGTCGCCCAAAGGGAAGTTCCAAAACAACCGTCTTCTTCGTTGTTTTGTCACTCACGATGCTGTCACATCGCTCACTCCTTACGCCTTGAATACGATTGTTTAAGAACTTCTCAATTCGGTAAGAATTGGTGAAATACTGGTTAATCTAAAAAACCACGTTTTTTAGTATTTTTTAATACGGGGAAAAACGGTTCGAATCCATCTCGTTCAATAATCTAATCAATCTAGACGATTAAACTAAAACAAACTGCTGACTCTTACTGCGGTGGGAGTGGGATTCGAACCCACGAATCCGTGAGGATTAACGGTTTTCGAAACCGCCGCCTTAAGCCACTCGGCCATCCCACCCGCTCAGTTAAAAAACAGGTGGACCCGGAGAGAATCGAACTCTCGACCTCATGCGTGCCACGCATGCGCTCTGGCCGCTGAGCTACGGGCCCAAACAGATTATATTATAACTTAAAAGTCGGCTTTATTCAACCTGAACATATCCGGCACTTTTATTCTTCTGCGGTTTTTGGAAATAAACTCAAACTCTATAATTTCACCTTCGTCGGGAAAATTAGTAAGTCTTCCCGGCCACTCGACTAAAACTATATTTTCAGGACCCTGCACAACGGATTCAAAATCAATTTCACTCAAATTGCTCTTTGTTGCAATTCTGTAACAATCCACATGATAAAAAAACTTGAATCGCCCCTCAATCTCATACTTTTTCATTATTACGAAGGTAGGGCTGGTAATTTCTTTTAAACCGAATTCTTCGGCAAATCCTCTGACGAAAGTCGTTTTTCCGGAACCCAGCTCTCCTTTCAAACCGATTTTAGTCGGTCGGCCTTCTTTTTTTATCGCTTCGGCAATCTTTTTGCCCGCTTTTTCGGTTTCCTTTTTGCTTTCGGTTTTTATTTTCATAAATTGACTTAAGCCAACTTTTAGGTTAAAGTTTAACATAGTAATAATAATATTACCATGAATAAAAAAAGAGAAAAAATAACCGACGAAATAACCATATCGGAATCTTTGGCTCGAGAAGTAAAAAGAAGTGTAAGTAATGTTCCCGATTTTAAAGAAGAAGTAAAAAAGACCTTGGGGAAAGACATATCCAAACTGTTCAACTTAGTAATGGCCGGAGGCGTAGTTATGAAAAGTTCGGACGTCCATATCGAACCTTCCGAAGAAAAAGCTAAGATAAGAATAAGAATAGACGGAGTTTTGCAAGACGTAATCGATATAGAAAGAGACGTTTACGACAGTTTAGCTTCCAGAATAAAGCTTCTTTCGGGCGTTAAGCTGAATATTGAAAACAAACCTCAAGACGGAAGATTCACCATACTCTATCCGAGTAAAGAAGAAAAAAGGGCGATAGAGATAAGAATGTCCGCCCTTCCCTCCGAGCACGGAGAAACTTTCGTGATGAGAATTCTGGATCCGAGCAAACTGATAACCGTTGAAAAGCTGGGCCTTCGGGACGAATTACTTGAAATTTTCAAAAAAGAAATAAAAAAGCCGAACGGAATGATAATCGTAACCGGTCCCACGGGATCGGGTAAAACCACTACTCTTTATGCGTTTTTAAAAGATGTTCGTAATCCGGGAATAAAAATAATAACCATAGAGGACCCGATTGAATACCATTTGGACGGAATATCACAAACCGAAGTAAGTCCCGACAAGGGTTATGACTTCGCCAACGGCCTCAGAGCCATAGTTCGTCAGGACCCGGACGTAATCCTGGTTGGTGAGGTAAGGGACCTGGAAACCGCCTCCATTGGCCTGCAGGCCGCTCTAACGGGGCATACGGTCTTTACCACCATGCATACGAACGACGCAGCGGGAGCGATACCGAGAATGCAGGCCCTGGGTGAAGAACCGGCGAATATAGCTCCGGCCCTGAATATAATAATAGCTCAGAGATTGGTCAGAAAATTATGCGACAGGTGCAAAATAAAAACCAAAATAAAAGACGTTGACGAAGATCTTTTCAAAACCCTAAAAGAATCTCTGGAAGAAGTCGAAGTGGATATCGACTATACGGAAGAGACCGAAATTTACAAAGCAAAGGGTTGTAAAGAGTGCCATTTTACCGGCTATAAAGGAAGATCGGGAATTTTCGAGGCCTTGATCGTTGATGAGGAGATAGAAAATTTAATATTTTCGAACCCCTCCACGGCGGAAATTAGAAAAAAAGCCATAGAAAAAGGAATGATTACCTTAAAGCAATCCGGGCTGATTAAAATAATAAAAGGAACAACAACGATAGAAGAAGTTGACCGCGTAACCGGATTATGACCGAAAAAAACACTAAAACCAAAAAAACGACTCCTGAACAAGTTGAGGAAGACAGGGTCCTGGATTTGGCCTTGCGACCAAAAGGGTGGGATGAGTACATCGGACAAAAAAAAGTAAAGCGAAACGTGCAGATAATGATAAAAGCGGCTGAAAAGCGAGGAGAATCCTGTCCGGATCATATGCTTTTTCACGGAAATTCCGGTTTGGGTAAAACGACTTTGGCTTACCTTATCGCCAAGGAGATGAACGCCGGAATCAGAATCACTTCCGGTCCGGCCATTAAAAAATCGGGGGAATTGGCGGCAATTCTCACCAATTTGTCGGAAGGAGACGTTCTCTTCATCGACGAGATTCACAGACTGAACAAGGTTTGTGAAGAAATGGCCTACCCGGTTTTGGAAGAATTCAATTTAAACTTGATGGTCGGAAACGGGCCGATGGCCAGAACCGTGGATTTGAATATTCCCCGCTTTACTCTAATAGGAGCGACGACTCAATTGGCTCTTCTTTCCGGACCCCTGAGAAACAGATTCGGCGCAACTTTCAGATTAAAGCCCTACAGCAAAGAGGAGATAGAAAAAATAATCCGGAGATCGACTGAAATTTTAGGTGTAAAAATAGACGAAGAGTCAATAAAAGACATCGCCGAAAGATCCAGGTTCACTCCCCGGGTAGCGAACAGACTCTTGAAAAGAGTCAGGGATTTCGCGGAAGTCGAGGGAGACGGAACGATAAACCCCAAAATTACAAAGAAAACTTTCGATAGCCTTAATATAGACGAAAAGGGGTTGGAGTCGGGTGATATAAACATACTGACCACGATAATGGAAAAATTCGACGGAGGGCCGGCGGGCATAAAGGCGATAGCGGCGGCGGCGAACGAAAACAAAGATACCATATTGGAGATATACGAACCTTACTTGGTTCAAATAGGTTTTATAAAAAGGACTTCCAGAGGAAGAATCGCCACGGAAAAAGCTTATAACCATCTTGAAAAATAATTATGGCCGGGCACAGTCATTGGAGCAACATAAAAAGAGAAAAAGAGAAAAAAGACAAAAAGAGAGCTAAAAAGTTCTCCCGCATTTCCAAAATGATAATGACGGCGGTCAGGGAAACCGGAGAAAAGGATCCGGAAATGAACTCTGAATTGAAAGCGGCTATCGAAAAGGCCAAAGAAGCGGATATGCCGAAAGAGAACATCAAAAAAGCGATCAAAAAGGGAGCGGGGGAAGGTCAGGAGGGTAAATTGGAAGATTTTACCTTGGAGGTCTACGGACCGGAAGGATTAGCCGTAATATTAAAAGGATCATCGGACAATAAAAATCGAACCGTAACCGAAATTAATCAAATATTGAAAAGAAGAGGAGGAAAATTGGCTAAGCCCGGATCGGTAGCTTGGCTTTTTAATAGGAAAGGAGTGATCGAAATTGAAAAATCGGAAGAAAACGAACTTTCAGCAATAGAGGCCGGCGTAGAAGATATAGAGTATAAAGACGATTCCATGTTGGTTTACACTTCCCCGGAAGGCTTTACGAAGATTAAAAAAGATTTGAAAGATAAGGGTTTGGAAATAATTTCTTCCGACTTGGGATACAAGCCAAAAACGGAAATTAAGTTAGAAAAACAATATGAAGGTTTTCTGGAAAAATTGGAAGAGCACGAAGAAGTGGAAAATATTTACTATACAACAAAATGATAATATTGGGAATAGATCCGGGAACGGCCACTTCGGGCTATGGAATAATAGAAAAGAAAAGTTCTTTGGTTTGTTTGGAATACGGATTGATAAAAACGGAAAAAACTCTATCGGATGCGAAACGTTTAAAAAAAATAGATGAAGAGTTGGAAAAAATATTTAAATCACACTCTCCGGACGTTTTGGCGGTAGAAAAAATATATTTCAGTAAAAACGTAAAGACGGCGATGACCGTAAGTCAAGTCAAGGGAATAGTGATGCTGAAAGCGGCTAAAAATGAAATTCCGGTTTATGAATTTACACCTTCTCAAATAAAAGCGACCGTAGCCGGACACGGAAAAGCAAAAAAAATGCAAGTTCAAAAAATGATAAAGGCGGAGCTCAATCTAAAAGAAAGACCACGTCCTAACGACGTGGCTGACGCTTTGGGAGCCGCTATCTGTGGAGCTCAAAAAATAAAGCGGGATTCGATCACTTCTTCAGAATCTTAGCGAACCTCTTCTTGCCTATCTTGATTATCATTCCCTCCTTAATCCGGATTTCGTCTTTCCAGCTTTTAATTTTTTTGTCTTCGATTTTCACCGCTCCTTGCTTAATTAATCTCTTCGCCTGACTTTTGGAATTAACCAGACCGGTGGCGAAAACCAAATCCAAAGCGCCCACTTTTTCTTTTTTAATCTTTATTTCGGGAATGTCTTGAGGGACACCCCCTTCTTCAAAAACCTTTTCGAACTCCTCTTTAGCTCTTCCTGCCTTCTTTTTCCCGTGATAAAGCTTTACTATTTCTTCAGCCAACTCTTTTTTCAAGAGCTTAGGATTTTTCTTTTTCATCTCTTTTTTAACTCTTTTCAATTCTTCTTCGGAGTAAAAAGCACAAAGTTTGAAATAATCTAATATCAATTCGTCGTTTAGGGACATTATTTTTCCGTACATGTCTTCGGGATCATCAACTATGGTAACTACATTACCCCAGCTGGTGGACATCTTTCTGCCATCCAGACCGTAGAGCATTTGAAAAGTCATTATCTGTTGAGGTTCCCGGTTGAATAATTTTTGTATCTTCCTTCCGGTTTTTAAATTGAATAACTGATCAAAGCCACCTATCTCCACGTCAGCTTCCACCGCTACCGAGTCATATCCTTGAAGCAATGGATAGAGAAGCTCATGAATTCCTATCGGTTTGTCTTCTTCCCATCTTTCTTTAAAGTTTCTTCTTCTGATTAACTGTTGAGCCGTAAAATCCATCGCTATTGAAATTATCTCTTTGATTTTCATTTCGTCGAGCCACTCACTGTTGTGTCTGAGTTCGACCTTGTCCATATCGATTATCTTACCTATTTGATCAACATATCCTTCCATGTTTTTTTCTATTTCCTTTTCGGTAAGAGGGGTACGCATAGCTTGTTTGTCGGAGGCATCTCCAATTTGTGCGGTAAAATCTCCAATAATTAAAACTACTTGATGACCCAACTCTTGGAAGTTTCTCAACTTCCAAAACTGAGAAGCTCGTCCCAGATGAATTTTCGGACCCGTAGGATCAACACCCAATTTCACTCTCAATTTTTCTCCGGATTCCAATTTTTTCTTAAGCTCTTTTTCACTTATTACGTCTTCAACTCCTCTGGTTAGCAAATCTTTTATTTTTTCTTTTTTATTCATAATCAAAAAACATTTCCTTAGTTGAATTTATTTTAGCATATTTAACTTTATTTTTAAATTGATTGTACTTAAAAAAAATGTTATAGTATTTTAGGCGAAATGAAAAATTTATTTAAAAAAACAAAAAGCTTTTTATCAGCACTGTTTTACGTGGTGGTAACTTTGTTTTTCTTAGGAATTTTTGTCGGGTCGCTTAGTTTTATATATTTTGCCAGAGACCTGCCCCGTCCGGAGGAGTTCGTAAGTAGAACCGTAAGTCGGCCGACCAGGATATATGATCGAACCGGAGAGCATCTCTTATATACTATGCATGGAGAAGAAAGACGAGAGCTTACAAACATAGAAAATATCCCCGACCACCTCATTTATGCTCTCTTGGCTGCGGAAGACTCCAATTATTACGACCACTTCGGAATCGATATGGAAGGAATAGGCCGTTCAATACTTGTCAACTTGAGAGAAAGAAATCTTTCCGCCGGCGGATCCACTATTTCCCAGCAATTGGTAAGATCGGCTCTACTGACCCATGAGAAAACCTTTATGAGAAAAGTCAGAGAAATGATTTTAACGATTGAATTGGAAAGAAGGCACGGAAAAGATGAAATATTGGAATTTTATTTCAACCAGATTCCTTTCGGCCACAACGTATACGGAATAGAAACCGCTGCTCAGTCGTTTTTCGGAAAATCGGTTTCCGATTTAACCGTTTCCGAATCGGCTATCTTGGTAGCGATGATTAAATCCCCTTCCGCCCTTTCTCCTTACGGGGACAATCTCAACGCATTGATAGGTAGGAGAGATTACGTAATAAGAAGGATGAATCAGCTCGGAAGTCTTTCTGACGAACAGATGGAAGAAGCTTTGAAAGAAGAACCGGAATTTTCCAGATTTAGAAATTATTTAAGGGCGCCTCATTTCGTTCTGCAAGTAAAACAACAACTCGAAGAAACTTACGGAAGTGAGTTTTTAAATCAAAGAGGATTAAAAATATACACGACCTTGGACTACGAATTTCAAAGAAAGGCGGAAAACGTAGCCGATCTGGTCGCAGAGCAAAACAGGAGTCGCTTTAATGCCAACAATATGGCGATAGTGATAGTCGATCCGAATACCGGAGAAATTTTATCCATGGTCGGATCAGCTGATTATTATGGGGAAAAATATCCGGACGATTGTGTTCCGGGTAAGGATTGTCTTTTTGATCCTTACACCAATGTAACTCTTCGCGGCAGACAGCCCGGATCAGCCTTTAAGCCGATCGTTTACGCCGAAGCTTTCAAAAACGGATACAGTGGTAATACGGTAGTTATCGACGAAAGAACCAACTTCGGAACTACGGCCAACCCTTATATACCCAGAAACTACGACGGTAAATTCAGAGGGACGGTAACACTAAGAGAGTCCTTGGCACAATCTTTAAATGTTCCTTCAGTTAAAGTGCTGGACGAAATGGCCGGACTTCCTCAAAGTATCAACTTTGCAGAAAGACTCGGAATAACAACTTTTACCGAAAACCCTTACCATTACGGGCTGTCTCTCGTATTGGGTGGAGGAGAAATAAAGCTTTTGGAACTTACTTCCGCCTACGGAGTATTCGCCACCGGAGGGCTTAGAAATCCTCCCGCTTCCATTTTAAAAATAGAAGACTCAACGGGAAATGTATTGACCGAAAAAAAATCAACACCTCGCCGTGTTTTGGAGACTTCCGTTGCCAGGGAAATAACGGATATATTAAGTGATAATGAGGCCAGATCTCCGATGTTCGGCAGTAATTCATTACTTCACTTTGAAGATCATAACGTAGCCGTAAAAACCGGGTCAACTCAAAATTTCCGGGACGGCTGGGCCGTAGGTTATACTTCAAATATAGTAGTCGGAGTTTGGGCCGGAAATAATAATAACGAGTCGATGAGAAACGCTCCCGGGCTTTCAGTGGCCGGGCCGGCTTGGAGAGTACTTATAAACGAATCAATTAAAAATTAATCGTTTTTAATGGGCATTACCACGTAAAGAAAATCATCATTTCCGACGGGGGTAATTTTTCCCGGACTCGACTTACCGCTTACGGATAAAACAACTTCTGAAGATTTTATTTCTGAAAGTCCGTCTTTTAAAAATCGATGATTGAAAGATATTTTAACATCTTCTCCTTCCACTTTTCCTTTAATCTCCGTTTCATAATCCCCTAAATCATTATCCTTGCTGAATATCTTCATTTCATCGGCATCATCACTGATCTCCAAAGTAACTTCGTTAACCTTTCCGCTGAACAAACTGGCGGCTTTTATTTTATTTAAAAACTCTTCTTTTTGAAGTAAAATTTGAGTGTTTGTCTTTTCCGGAATAATAGCTTCGTAATCGGGATATTCCCCTTCTATCAGTTTGGAAGTGAGTTGTATTTTAGGATGATCGGTCTCTTCCATTTCTGACTCAAAAAGAACTTGGTTAGAATCAAATCTTATCTTTATTTCACTTTCATTTTCAAATATATTCAAAAGCTCTTTAGCCGCTTTTTGAGGTAAAATAAAGGAAAATTCTTTTTTAATTTTTTCTTCCAGAAATATAATTTTTTCCGCAAGTCTGTAACTGTCCGTAGCCGCTAATTTTAAAGTTTTTCCTTCAAACTGAAAAAATACTCCCGATATTTCCGGTTTTACTTTAGTGTTGGAGGGGATATCCACGACTTGTTTTAAGCCTTCGAAAAATTTAGTGGTTTTAATTTTTATCTCCTTATCTTCTTTCACTTGAGGAATGATCGGAAAATCTTCCGCATCCAATCCTTTTATTTTTGTTTTATAATCCTCACACTTAATTGAAATATCATTTCCTTTTCCGGAAATATCCACTTTTTCCTCTTTAGGTAAAAGATTAACGAAGCTGGAAAAGATATCCAAAGGAATAGTGGTTTTACCCTCTTTTTCAACCTTGGTTAAGGACCACCATTTTACTCCCACTTCCAAATCGGTAGCCGAGAGACATAAAAAGTTTTCCTCGGTTTCCATATGAATATTTTTTAAAATAGGTAAAGAAACCGATTTGGTTGCTATTCTATTGGCGATTAACACTCCTTCTTTTAAATTGTCTTGGAGGATTTTGAGTTTCATAGTTTTAGTTTTTATTTTTTAATTCCTTTATTGTTTTTATTAGTGGTTGGGAAAACTTTTATTTTAAGTTGAATTTTAAGTTAATAATAAGTAGTGGAAAAATTTGTATAAGATCGTTGAAAGGTTGTTAAAAATTCCTCTTCATTAATTTTAACAATTTTCTTCTTTTTTATTTAACAACTTTTCCCACTTGATATTAACAGGTTTTCAACACTAAACCGAAAGCATCATTTGTTTTATTAGGGAAAGCTCTTCTTTTACATCTTCATCCTCTTCCTCTTCTATTTTCTTTTTTATTTTTTTATGTGAATACATAACGGTCGTATGATCTTTTCCTCCTATTTTTTTCCCTATGAAAGGGAATGAATATTCCAATTCTTCTCTGAATAAATACATAGCTATCTGTCTTGGTTTGACAATTTCTTTTTTTCTTGAGCTTCCTTTTATATCACTTTCGGAAATATCATAAAACTTACTTACCGCTTTCATGATTTGATCGGATGATACGTTTTTAGTGGGAGATTCAAGTATATTTTTAAGAATTTTTTTTGCTTCTTCAATAGTTATTTTTCTTCCGGTTAATTTTTGATGAGCTACCAATTTATTCAGCGCACCTTCCAACTCTCTTATATTTTTTTGAATATTTTCCGCAATATAAGAGCAAACTTCTTCAGAAATATTCATTTCTTTTTCTTGAGTTTTGTTTTGAAGTATAGCTAACCTGGTTTCCAGATCGGGAAAATTAATATCGGCTATCATCCCCCCTTCGAAGCGAGATCTGAGTCTTTCCGTCAAGGCTCTTATTGATTTCGGAGGTCGATCGGAAGAAAGAATAATTTGCTTGTTTTTTTCATAGAGATCATTGAAAGTATGAAAGAATTCCTCTTGAGTTTTTTCTTTTCCCGATAAAAATTGAATGTCGTCTATTATTAAAACGTCTATATCCTTATAAGTTGATTTGAATTTTTCCATCTCTCCATTTCTTATACCGTTTACCACTCCGGTGATAAATTTTTGGGCGGGAATATATTTTGCTTTTTTAGAGGATTTTGCTACTTTGTTTCCTATGGCTTGTAAAAGGTGAGTCTTTCCCAAACCGACTTTTCCGTAAATGAAAAGAGGATTATATACCGAACCCGGATTTTCCGCTACTGCATAAGCTGCTGCGTGGGAAAGCTCGTTAAAGGGACCGACTACGAAGTTTTCAAAAGTATATTTTTGATTCAGATTGGTATTTTTATCAACATTCAGCTGCTCGAACTCCATCTGTTTTTCATCCTCTATTTTTTTGGGCTTTTTCTTCTTTTCTTTCTTCTCTTCTTTTTTTATTATGAAATCTATCGATTCTACTTCCTCCTCCAGATTATTGGCGGCTTTTAGAATGGTATCACTGTGTTTGTTTTGGAGCCACTCTCTGGTGAAGGAATTGGGAACGGCTACTTTTATTTTTCCATTATTAAATTCGAGAAGCCGGGTATTTTTAAACCAAGTGTTAAAATTGGCCTGAGAAATATTCAATTGAACCTCTGCCAAAACGGCTTGCCAAAATTTTTCTTCTTTCATTTTTTATTGTTTTTTTACTGGAAGAATTATAACATAAATGAAAATTGAGGAAAACTCCATAAAAGTGGAAAAATTTGTGGATAAATTGTTTAAAAGTTATTAAAATAGTTGAAAAAATAAAAAGTATTAAAATTTCCCAATCTTAAATATATAGCTGAAATCAGTTTTTTTCGGGGAAGTTTTCCACAAGTTTTAAAGGAAATTTAAATTTCTTATTTTGACTTTTGTCGTGTTTTCAATTAAAATTCGAAATAGTATTCATAAAATGATTATAAAATGTCCAAAACTTACAACCCGAGCAAAAGAAAAAGGAAAAAGAAACACGGCTTTTTAAAACGAAAAGAGACCAAAAGTGGAAGAAAGATATTGAAGAGGAGAAGAAAAAAGGGAAGAAAAAAACTTTCCGCTTAATCTCTTTAATAAAGAACAAAAGCACATGCTTCCCCGAGAAAACAGATTAAAAAAGAAAAAGGAGTTTGATCTTACTTTTAAAAAGGGGGACGTCTTTGAAAGCAACGTGTTGGAAATGAGGGTTCTTGAGGAAGTGAACGGAAATAAAAAAATAGGTTTTGTGGCACCGGTTAAGAAATTTAAAAAAGCGGCGGGAAGAAACAAGATGAAGAGAAAAATGAGAGAGGCCGCAAAAGTTTTTTTAACCGATTTGACCGAAAACGTAAATATTATCTTTATAGCCAAAAAAGAAGCCGAGGAGAGAAGTGTAAGTAATTTGAGAGAGGATGTAAGGAAATTGTTAACAAATGCTAATATATTGAAAAATGATAGGTAATTTTTTTTACGCGAC
>Ga0207421_10002037_pt1 | contig 25557 bp, 20 predicted proteins | sample SodLakKL_010_SED_4_FD_187542 | JGI IMG/M metagenome (GOLD analysis project Ga0207421, IMG submission 187542) | Alkaline sediment microbial communities from Lake Tanatar, Kulunda Steppe, Russia - 8KL_010_SED (SPAdes) (version 2) | ecosystem: Environmental > Aquatic > Non-marine Saline and... | reverse complement strand
TCTATAAAAAATCCCTTACCCATAAATCAGACCTCCTTATTTTTTGCGGATGTTGACCATAAAGGTCTTGGTCTCCGGGATAAACGTGTTGGGATCACCTACGGACGGGGTCAGCAGGTTTGCTGAATCGCCGCCGTCTTTGGGATGCACCCAGCCGAAGTGCCAGGTGGTGCCCACCTGGTGCAGGGTCTGGCCCATAGTCTTCAGGGGCTGCAGGCGTGGCGTGACAATGGCTATGCACTCGATCTGACCGCGCAGGTTCTCCACGATGACCCTGTCTCCGCTCTTGATCTCCCTGAGTCTGCCAAGCTCCGGATCGATCTCCGCAATGTTCTGGGGCATGGTTTCCAGAAGCCACGGCACCCAGCGTGTCATGATCCCGGTCTGCCAGTGCTCGCATACCCTGTAGCTGGTGCCCACAAAGGGATGGCGGGGATCGCACACAGCATGCTTTTCCAGCTCTTCCTCGAAAAAGAGTGCAGTAGGGCTGTGCAGCTGTTTAGAGAAGGGCTGCTCTTCAAAGGGGCATTCCATGGACTCGTAGTGTTCCGGGAATGGTCCGTCGGCCATGCCAGGACCAAAGAACTGCCCAAAGCCTTCCGGACGCATGATGAAGGGATGCCTTTCACTGGGGGGCCAGCCGCCGTCGGGTACGTCGCCCACCCATTTGTCGCCGTCCCATTTGATGACCGCCTTGTCCGGTGCATAGGGCTGTCCGTCCTGGTCCACAGAGGCCCGGTTGTACAGGACTCTTCTGTTTACCGGCCAGGCGAAGGACCAGTTGGGGAACAGGCCGATATTGGCCTGCATATCGGTCTGGTCCTTGTCGCGGCGGGCCATCATATTGCCGTCTTCAGTCCAGGCTCCGCTGTGCAGCCAGTTGCCGCAGGCGGTGGATCCATCGTCCTTGAGCTGGGTAAAGTTGGCCACCTGCTTTCCGGTGTTGACATCGTAGCCGCTCATGAGCTTGGCCACTTTCTGCACGTCAAACCTCTCGGGAAACTGCTTGCCCTCTTTGGCAATGTCCTTCTGATTCAGGTTCAGGATGGGCTCGGGAAACACGCCGCCGTCTTTTTCATACAGGGCACGTACTCTGGAGAAGAGCTCCAGCATGATGTCCCCGTCACGGACGCATTGTCCAGGAGGCTTGGGACCCTGGTAGCGCCACTGGATCCAGCGGCCGGAGTTGGATACCGAGCCTTCTTTTTCACAGAACACAGCCGGAGGCAGAACAAAAACCTCTGTCTTTACCCTGCCGGGATCCACGTCCGGTCCCTTCCAGAAGGAAGCAGTCTCATTATCAAACACATTGACCGACACCATCCAGTCCAGCTTGCTCAGGGCTTCCCTGGTCTTGCTGGCGTTGGCTCCGCTGGCTGCAGGATTCATGCCCCAGGCAAAAAAGCCCTTGAACTTGCCCTGGTGCATGTGGTCGAAAAGCACCAGCCATGAAGCGTTCTGGCCTTCATCCAGCTTGGGCATCCAGTTGTAGCTGTCCTTGGGGTCGGCGTCAGGATACATGGCCTTTAAAAGACTGGCTATGTACTTGGGCCGGTTCTGCCACCAGTTGGCGCTCTTGGGATCGTTGGTGGTCGGGGTGGTGGCATTGTAATCGTCCAGGGTAGGCAGATTGGCCCTGGGGGTGGGCATATACGCCGGGATTATGTGGAACAGCAGGGCCTGGTCCGTGGATCCCTGTACGTTGGAAGTGCCGCGCAGGGCGTTTACTCCACCGCCGGCCATGCCAACGTTGCCCAGCAGGAGCTGGATCATGGCCATGGTCCGGATGATCTGCGCGCCCACTGTGTGCTGGGTCCAGCCCATGGCGTACATGATGGTCCCGGCCTTGTCCGGAGCACCGGTCTCTGAATACATCTTGTAGAACTCTTCCAACTTGTCCTTGGGAGATCCTGAAGTCTCGGAAACCCGGTCCAGGGTGTAGCGCTCAAAGTGCTTCTTCATGAGCTGGTATACACAGTTGGGGTCCTGCAGGGTGGGATCCTTTTTGGGAATGCCGTCGTCATCCATCTGGAAGGTCCAGGTGTCTCTATCATAGGAGCCAAATACTGCGAAATCGGCCTCGCTTTCCTTTTGAAAGCCGCTGAAAAGCCCTTTTTCGGGATCAAAGTCGTAATCAGGATTCACCAGGAATGAGGCATTGGTGTAGTTCTTGACGTATTCCTCAAAGTACAGGTTGTTGTCCATGATGTACTTGATCATGCCGCCAAGGATGGCGATGTCCGTGCCCGAGCGCATGGGCACGTAAAGGTCTGCCTTGGAGGAGCTTCTGGTATAGCGGGGATCCACACTGAGAATTTTGCCGCCCTTTCCCTTGGCCTTCATGACCCATTTGAAGGAAATGGGATGGCATTCAGCCGGGTTGGCCCCCATCATGAGAATGCAATCACTGTTCATGAGGTCATTGTAGTGATTGGTCATAGCGCCGCGTCCGAACGACTCTGCCAGAGCCGCAACAGTGGCGCTGTGTCAGATACGCGCCTGGTGCTCGATGTACACCAGGCCCATGGCGCGCTGCATCGCCTGCAGGTACCAGTTTTCTTCGTTCTCGATTTCGGCGGAGCCGACGTGGGCTATGCCGTCGGTGCGGTTGACCACCTGCCCGTTTGCGTTTTGCTGCACAAAAGTCTCGTCGCGGGCTTCCTTGACCTTTTCGGCAATGCGCTGCAGAGCCCAGCCCCAGGGGGCTTCCACATACTTGTCAGTGTAAGGGGCGCGGTACAGGACCTTGGTGATGCGGTTTTCGTTTTCCGCCACCTGGTACAGAGCAGCTCCCTTGGCGCACAGGGCGCCTTCGTTGATGGGATGATCCGGGTCGCCTTCAATGTTGATGCAACGGCCTGTAGAGGACTTGTCGGTGTGCACCAGCACGCCGCAGCCCACTGAGCAGTAGCAGCAGATGCTGGTGGTTTCCTTGGCCCAGTGGATTTTCAGCAACTGGGCTTTGGCCGTGGTCGGCTGCAGATTCATGCCGAGACCGGCAAAGGCGGTCACAGCGGTCGCAGTCGCCGACAGTTTAATAAATTCCCTTCGACCTAGTTTCATAATCCCTCCTGCTTAATGGTTGAGATTAACTGCCCCCAGTCTCCCGGTTTAGAAAAACAAGGAGTTCAAATCCTGACGGAAATACATACTGGGAGTAAAAAGGTTGTTCCTCGAAGACTGGCAGCCTGCAATAAGAAATAAACCGGGCCTTGAGAATGGTCCGGCCAAGATCAAATCCCAGGCCGAAAAATGGAGAGATGCTGTTTTGCATGGGCTTTTCCCCAAGTGGGTTTGTGCAATTCGTAAAAGCTCCCAACAGCCGATATTACAAGCATTTCCTGCCTGTATACCTGTCTGCTATTATGTTTTTTTTAACGTGTCAAGAGTAATTGTTAGATAATTCACGCAGCACCTGGAAGAGTTTTAATGAAAATCAGTTGATTACTTATTGTCACATGTAAGCAGATAAATAACGGGGGCAGGCTGGACTGTCTTGAGAGTGCGGGAGTTCGGCCTTGCAGGACTTGAGCTGGCGACGCCTGGATAATCTTTGAGTGAGCAGTCAGGGAGAGGTTTTTTCAAATTCCAGGGTTTCGTTGTGTGGAAGCCTGATTGTGAAACCAGTGTCAGTAAGTTCGCCGGAAAGGGTGTCCTTGGCCCGGGTCTGGAAATGAATCTCGCCGTTGGCGATGTGCCATTTGAAGGTAAGCGTGTCGATTTCAGTCTCCCATGACCCTTGGTGGTCAGAGGATAGTTTGATGATGGAAGGCATGCCTGATGCTGCATCCCTCTTTTCCGTGTATACACCTGCCATTTCCGGCTGTTGGGTGCAGGATAAAGTCAGAAGCATGCCCAGCAGGAATATGTGCTTAACTCCCGGAACAACCAGGTGCATACCGCCCTCCTTTTTTTGCAGTCTAACATTAAGAAGCAATCACGTGCAATCCGGGACAATAACAGGACATATCTATATGTTCCGGATTCAGGTGACCAGATAGTAAAGAGTTCCCACCAGGATCAGGCTGCCCACCCTCAGGCTCTGGTTGTAGAAGATAAGTTTTACAGCCAGTTTGGGATTGAATATGCCTGCGTAATAAGGAAGCTGATGGCGAACGGCGCGCATGGGCGAGGACAGGATATTGCCCGTTAAAAGCGCCAGGACCACTTCCCGTACTCCCAGGGCTCCGCTGTCCAGCATGGCCCCGGCCGCGGCCAGCCCGGCCGAGAGCTCCGCAGCCAGCTGCAGGGCCACGATACTTAAGGCCTGGGGTGAGAGCCAGGCCATGAAATGCACATACTCAGCCATGTTTTCTTCCACCCAGTCGAAAAATCCAGCCTGCTGCAGGATGAAAAAAAGGGTATAGATGGGCACGGTGAAGATGATAATCTTTTTGAATCTGAATTTGAAGCGTTTCCAGACCCTGGCCAGCACCTCTCTCCAGTTGAGCTTCTCCTCGCCGGGAAGCTGACACTCCACACACTGTTCAGGCTTTGGACTCAGGATTAAGCGGCCCAGAACAACTACCACCAGGGTACGCAGAAGGGCCGCAATGATGGTCAGCACAAGGTAAGGCAGGGCAGCGGCCTTGATAAGCGGGACCATGATGAAGAAAGTGGTGGGCAGGTGCAGGAAGTAAGTGGGCAGTGAATTGAACAGGTTGGACAAAACCAGCTCCCGGTAGGTAAGCTTATTCTGGGAGTAGGCCTCGGCCAGCATGGTATTGGCGGTTATGCCGGAGAAAAAGGCCATGGAGAAGCTTGCCCCGGACACGTCGCGAAGCCTGGCCATGCGGGTCAGGGGGGCGGCCAGGCGGGCCATGAACCTGGTCCAGTTCATGGACTCTATGAGGTTGCCCACAAAAACGCCCAGGGCAATGAAGACGCAGATCTTCAGGAGGGGATATCCCAGGCCGGACCAGAGTTCGTAAAAGGTGAACATGATAACAGAAGCAGGCTAAGCCGACCTGGACGGTGTCCATGCCTCCTGGGGATTCAGAATAAGTGGGTCGCTCTTGTCCTGCACCACCTGGTGCATGGCCAGCTCGTCAAGGGCATGCTCCAGGGTTTGCGGGGGAGCATTCCAGCGGGGCTCTATGTTTTCACGTTTCAGGGGCATGTCGTGAAATTCCAGGTCGTGAAGTATCAGGTACAGGGAAACTGCTTCCACTGAAAGACCCAGGGTGAAAATTCTGTCCTGCATGACCATTTGACTACCTCCTGCTGCCTTCAATCACCGCCCGGGCCACTTTTCCCTGGTCTTTACGGTCCAGGTAGGGGTGCATGGGCAGGCTGAAAATCCTTTCAGACATTTCCTCGCTTACAGGAAAAGCACCGGAACTGTAACCCAGATAGCTGAAAACATCCTGCAGATGCAGGGGCAGAGGATAATATACAGACCAGGGAACGTCGTTTTTTTTCAGGCTGTCGAATACCGCCTGGCGGTGCTCATGGTCCCTTGCCAGGAGACTGTACTGGGCCCAGGCGCTTTGCCGGTCCTGCAAAAAAGAGGGTACAGTAATGTCCCGGGCTTCCTGCAAAAGGTTGTTGTAGGTGCGGGCCACACTGTTTCTAAGCTCGATTTCCCCGGGAAATATGCTCATCTTGGCCAGAAGGACCGCGGCCTGCATGGTGTCCATGCGGGCATTGAGGCCCAGGCGGACGTTGTCGTATCTGTTCTTGCCCTGTCCGTGCACCCTGAGGGACTCAAGCACCTGGTGCAGCCGGGTATCATTGGTAAAGCACATCCCGCCGTCGCCGTAGCAGCCCAGGGGTTTGGCCGGAAAAAAGGAGGTACAGGCAGTATCTCCCAGAGTACATGGAGATATGCCCTTGTATAAAGATCCAAAGGACTGGGCTGCGTCTACAAGAAGCCACAGGCCTTCTTCCTCCAGGATGGGATTTATGGCGTCATAATCACAGGGCAGACCAAAGAGATCCACGCTGATGAGGCCTTTGGGAATGAGACGGGCATGGGGACCTTTGCCTGGATATTCAGCGGCTTTTGCCTGGCTGGGCAGGGGATATACGTCAGGATCACCAGACCTGAGGGCCTGAATTGCAAGCTTTAAGCTGTCCGGATCAATATTGAAGGTGTCCGGATCAATATCCACGAATACCGGAGTAGCGCCCAGAAGGGCGATAACCTCGGCGGTGGCGCAGAAAGTAAAGGGAGTGGTCAGGACAGCATCACCCGGGCCAGTATTTTTGGCCATGAGGGCCAGAAGCAGGGCGTCAGTCCCCGAGGAACAGGCCAGGGCATGCTTTGCGCCGCAAAAGGCTGCCAGTTCCTTTTCCAGTTCTGCTATTTCCGGCCCCATGACGTAGGCCCCGTGGGCCAGCACCCGGTCCAGACCATCCTTTACCCTGGACTCTATCCTGGAATACTGTGATTTTAGGTCAATAAAGGGTATACTCAATCCATCCTCCGTGTCCTGGATGCACCTGCAAAAAGTCGGGCAATGAATAATTCGGGAATCAATCACGCGCCCTGCCACGTGCCTGGCGTGGTTCGCGTGACATAACTCTTTGTTTTTACTGACATCTGACCTCTGATCTTTCCTGCTTACGGCCTGGAAATCTGCTCCAGGATGGTTGCGGCAGTTTCCAGGGCCATAACCCCCTGCTCACCCGGCACCTCAGGCTCCAGGTCCTGCAGTACAGCTCTGGCGAACTCCTCCAGTTCCATCTTGAGGGAGTTCACTTCCGGTGGTGAAGGCTTTTCGTATATTACGTCCCTGGCGTTGTCCCCGACTCCTATGCGGGTGACCACAGAAGGCGTGCAGCCGGGGTCCCGGGGGGTATCCCGGTCGGTAAGTTTAAAGATGTCAGCCTTTTTTTCCTGGAAATCCAGGGCAATGTACTGGTTCTGCTGGAAGAGGCGCATCCGGCGCATGGGACTTAAGGCTATGCGGCTGCTGGTGATATTGGCCACGCAGCCGCTGGCGAATTTGAGCCGGACATTGGCGATGTCCTCCTCCCGGGAGACCACCGCCACCCCGCAGGCGTCCACATGGGTCACCGGACTATTGACCAGGTACAGGATCAGGTCCAGATCGTGTATCATGAGGTCCAGAACCACACTTACATCACATCCTCTGGGGTTGAATGTGCACAGGCGGTGGGCCTCGATGAACATAGGTCTGAGGGGGAGGTCCTTTATGGCCAGTATGGCCGGGTTGAAGCGCTCGATATGGCCCACCTGGATTTTCCTGTCTTTCTTCCGGGCCTTCTGCACAATGTCCCGCGCCTGATCCACGCCGGAGGCTATGGGTTTTTCCAGAAAGAGGTGGCAGCCGTAATCCAGGGCCTGCATGGCTACACTGTAGTGCTCACTGGTGGGGACCACTATGCTCGCTCCCTGGACTTTTTCCAGGAGGTCGCGCATATCCTGAAAGCTTTGCGTACTGCAATCCCGGGCCACTTTTTCCGCGCGCTCCCGGTCCAGGTCGAAGACCCCCACCAGGTTTATCCTTTCCGATTGAGCGGCCAGCCTGGCGTGAATGCTGCCCAGATGGCCCACTCCAATAATTCCAAGGTCCAGTTTATCCATGTTGTGTTGACGGTTGCCTGTACAGTTGAAAGTGCAAGATTAAATCTCAATGCCGGTTGTATAAATCAGCCAGCGTACATGGCCTGCATTATCATCTCCGCGGTATTGCGCGTGGCTGTTTTTTTGCCCAGCAGGTCCTTTACCCGGGTAAGCTCCTGCCGGACTTCAGTCAGCCTGCGGGGGTGATCCAGCCAGTCGCCCGCCGCCTGAAGCAGTTCTTCCGGTTTGGCCCGGTTCTGTATGAATTCCGGAAATATCCCCTTGCCCAGAATGAGATTGGGCATGCTGATGTAGGGCACGTCTATGAGCATTCTCCCGGCCAGGTAACTGGGCCAGGAGACCTTATAAGCTACAATGGCCGGAACATCAAGGATGGCGCATTCCAGGGTAATGGTCCCGGATACGGCCAGGGCCATGCTGCATGATTTGAGATAGCTGTGGCGTTCATCCGGGGAGACGAATTCCAGGCAGGGCAGGTCCCTGGTGTGGTGCTTAAGAAAATCGCTGTCAACTCCCGGTGCCTGGACAATTCCCAGGGACAGATCCGGGCGCTTCAGGCTCAGCTTGTAAGCTACGTCGGTAAAAACAGGCAGCAGGGAGGCGATTTCTTTTTTGCGGCTGCCCGGCAGCAGGGCTACCCTGTTTTGCTGGGGCGCAATATGTTCCATTTCCGGCAGGGGGATCAGGTCCAGCAAGGGATGTCCCACGTAGCGGGCCACTACGCCCCGGCGCAGGAAAAAATCCTGCTCAAAGGGAAAGATACAGGCCACCCGGTGAACGAACCTCTGGAGAAACTTTATCCTGGATTTGCGCCAGGCCCACACCTGGGGGGCAATGTAGTAAATGACCGGGATGCCTAAACTGTGAGCTTCCCGGGCCAGTCTGAAATTGAAATCCGGAGCGTCCATGAGCACCAGGACTCCGGGGCGTTCCCGGCGAAGGAGTCTTTTGATCTCGCGCAGATACCCGGCGATTCTGGGCAGGGCGGTGATTACCTCGGTAAGTCCCACCAGGGACAGGTCTTCGGCCCGGTAGACCGTCTCCAGACCCTGCCGGCGCATGGCCCGGCCTCCCATGCCCATTATGCGCAGGCCCGGGGACACTCGCTGCAGCTCCTGCATGAGCAGGGCCCCGTAGGCGTCTGCCGAGGACTCGCAGACATTTATCCACACAGATCCGGACATGCTCATCATTTCCCAATGCAGAAATTCTCGAAGATGGAATTTAATATGTCCTCAGTGACAATACGCCCGGTGATCTCGTCCAGGAAGGTGCAGGCGTAATCCAGCCTGACTCCCAGCACATCGTGGGGCACTTCCTGGCGGGCTTCCTCAGCCAGAAGCAAAAGCTCCCGGCGGGATTTTTCCAGGGCTGTTTTCTGCCGCAGGTTGGGGGCCACAGAAGAGGTGGGTTCGGGTCTTTTTTCTTCCAGAATCCTGAACCTGACGGCAGTGGTAAGCTCTTCCAGGCCCTGGCCCAGGGTGGCAGAGGTATGCACCAGCTGCAGGCCCTTGTCTTTTAAGTCCTGCACCCAGCCGGGAGTACCGCGAACCAGGTCCTGCTTGTTCACAGCCAGAACAAGTTTTGCCGGGCTTACCTCCTCCAGGATGTCCAGGTCATCTGCAGCCGGCTGCAAGGAGGCGTCCAGGACCAGAATACACAGATCGGCCCGGCTTATGAGCTGTCGACCGGTTTCCAGGCCCATCATCTCGATTTTGTCCCGGGTGGGCCTGCGCCCGGCGGTGTCCACAAGGCGCACCGGAAGGCCCTCCAGATTGAGGGTTTCTTCCAGGTAATCCCTGGTGGTGCCGGGAATGGAGGTGACTATGGCCCGCTGTCTGCCCAGAAGGGCGTTCATGAGGCTGGACTTGCCCGCATTGACCCGTCCGGCCAGGACCACCAGGGCTCCTTCCCTGAAAACCCTGTTTTGCTCAAAGGCCCTGATTAATTCATCAATCTCCTGGACAGCGGCTGTTGCCCTATTCGCCAGGTCATCCAGGGGCAGGCATTCCAGGTCTTCTTCAGGGAAATCCACCGCCAGGCAGAGTTCTTTCTTCAGTTCCTCCAGGCTTTCCCGCAGAAAATTCACGCGTTCTTTCAGGTGTCCCTGGAGCTTGTCCCCGGCCAGCAGCGCTCCCTCCTGGGTAGGGGCATTTATCATTTCCAGGGCTGCTTCAGCCTGGGTCAGGTCCATGCGGTTATTTAAAAAGGCCCGTTTGGTGAACTCACCCGGGGCTGCAGGTTCCGCGCCCTGGTGGTAAAGGGCCTCCAGTACACCTTCCAGGACCGCCGGTCCGCCGTGGCAGTTTATTTCCACCACGTCCTCCCGGGTATAGGAATAAGGGGCGGGCATGTAAGCCAGCAGCACCTCGTCCAGGATCTGCTGCTGTGTATTTTTGATCCATCCATAATGCAGTTTATAGGCCTTGAAACCCTTGAATCTGGGACCGGGTACAAAGAGTTTTTCCGCGATGTCCAGGCTTGCCGGGCCGCTTAAGCGGACTATGCCCACCCCTCCCTGGCCCATGGGCGTGGCTATGGCTGCTATGGTGGATCCGCAAGCGCGGGATGCGTCCCCTGCAGCGGGCATGTCAGTTCTGCTGCTGCTCTTGCTGGGATTTATTTTTCCTTCGCCCGGAGATCTTGGGCATAATGAGCACCCTCTTCATGGGGCCGTCACCTTTACTTTTTGTGCGGATCTTGTTTTCACCCTGCAGGGCCAGGTGCACAATGCGGCGGTGATAGGAACTAAGGGGCCTGGTACTCATGGTCTTGCCGGCCTTGATTGCTCTCTGGGCCAGCTGGAGGGCGCTTTTTTCCAGCTTTTCAGTCTGTTTTTCCAGGAAATTTTCCGTGTCCAGCTGTATTCTGGCTGTGCCCGGATACTTTTTGGCTATGATGCGGTTGGCTATGTACTGCAGGGAGCTGAGGGTCTGTCCATCCCGGCCCAGCAGGATACCTGAATTATCTGTATCCTGAACTATAACGGTAATGGGTTTAGTGTCCTCCCGGATTTTGATCTGTACTTCCGGGGCCAGAGGAGTGGTGAGGCGCTGTATAAGCTCATGAAGGAACTGGGCGGGGGGAGGTTCCAGGGTTCCTGATTCCTGGTCCTGCATATCTTCCTCAATATCCACCTCGGGGTCATCCTCAAACACCGGCTCGGTCTGGAAATCAGTTTCCAGTTCCTCATCAGCTGGGAGGGCGGGCTCCTCCTGGTGCGATGCCACAGGAGCCTCTGCTTTCTGCTCTTCTTCCTGCTCCCTGTTCCTTCTCTTGGCCTTTATGGTGGCTTTTTTGACTCCCACCAGGCCGAAAATGCCTGAGGAGCCGCCGCTGACTATCTCTACCTCCAGCTGATCTCGATTGATATGAAAATATTTACATGCGCTTTGTATGGCTTCGTCAACATTCCTGCCGGAGAATTCAATATAATTGTCCATATGGTCTCCTTACGCGTAAATAACCATGTCATGGTCCGATCTCCAGTCCGCTCAGGCCCGTGTAAAAAGATATTCCGCAGTATCATGTCCGGCGTGTATTTCGACAGCAACAAAATGCCGGCCCCAAATGGCGCATGGTAGATGGAAAAAAGTTACACCAGGGTGAGCATAAAATCAGTAATTTTTATCTGCACCAGTCCGGCTGCCTGGTCTGTCGGCAGCCGGACGGTGAGACTGGATCGGTTTTCAAAGAGCAGGTTATTTAAAATGGTTTAGATTTGCTGCGTTTACCTTATTACTGGTTTTTTTCAGGACTATTTCCTTTTCTTCTTCTTTTTGCCCGCAGCCTTCTGCTGTGCGGATTTCTGCTGCTCGCCGGATTTTTCCTGGTTTTTTTCTCCGGATTTTTCCTGGTCATCTTCATGGTCCCTGGAACCTTTCCCGGCCTTTTCCGCAGCCTTCTGTTCCGCCTTTTGCAGAGGCACATCAGCCGAGCGCAGCATGTACCACTGCTGACCGATGGACAGTACGTTGTTGGCCAGCCAGTAAATGACCAGTCCGGAGGGGAAAGTGATAAAGATGAAGATGAAAACCAGGGGCAGAAACTGCATTATCCTGGCCTGCATGGGATCGCCCGGGGCCGGGGCCATGCGCTGCTGCAGAAACATGGTGGCCCCCATGAGAAGCGGTGTGATGTAGAAAGGATCCCTGGCCGAGAGATCCGCCAGCCAGACAATATCCGTAAAGGGGATGTGGCTGATAAAGGGTGCATGGCGCAGTTCCACGGATCCAAGCAGTCCCTGGTACAGGGCGATAAACACCGGAATCTGCACCAGTATGGGCAGGCAGCCGCCCAGAGGGTTGACCTTGTAGGTCTTGTACAGGCGCATGATTTCCTCGTTCATGGCCTTGCGGTCATCCTTGTACTTTTCCCGGATCTTGGTCATCATGGGCTGCAGTTTTTTCATCTGGTTCATGGACTTGTAGCTCTTATGCGACAAGGGCCAGAAGATGATCTTGATGACCAGGGTCAGAAGCAGGATGGCCACACCGTAGTTGGCGGTGTACTGGTAAAAGAAATGCAGGACATACATCAGAGGCTGGGCCAGGATGTTGAACCAGCCGTAGTATATGGACTTCTCCAGATTATTGGGTGCTCCCTCCAGGTAATTCCGGTCCTTGGGTCCCAGATAATAAATCTGGTCCATGGTCCGGGCTGACTCTGGCTCCAGGTACATGGATTTACTAAGGGAAATCTGAAAAAGATCGTCTCCGTGATGGGCCTGCAACCGCACGTCGGGCGAGGCCGGAACCAGGGTGAGCATGAAGTAGTGGTCCACGATTCCGGCCCACTGAATCCCGGTGTTCCTGCTGATCCCGTCGCTTAAGTTGCGCTCCCGCTCGTGGCTCAGGCCGTCCTGGTCATAGTAGGCCACCCGGGTGGGGTTCAAGCGGCTGTCGGAAAAGGGCGGGCTGGCCAGGATATTGGCGATTTCCCCGGAGGCCTGCGCCTGGGTGGTGTTTACAACCTGTAGGCTTTCCTGGATTTTGTAGTGGTCGCCTACAAAGGTCATTTCCCGGATGAACTTGATCCCGCCCATACGCCCGGTAAAGGTCAGGGTCTTTTCATCACCCGGTTCCAGGGTAAGGTCGTCGCCGTTCAAGGTCCATTCCCCCTCGGTCCAGGTGGGGGCCTGGTTCCAGGTTATGCCCATGGGTCCGCGGGCCAGGGAGCGGGGCGTGACCAGGTCAACCTTTGGAGCGTCCGGGTCTATGTCCTGCTTGTATTCCTTGAGCACGAAGTGCTCCAGGATGCCTCCGGCACTGTTGAAAGTGGCCTGGTACAGGGGAGTGTCCACCTTGATCTGCTCGCCTTCGACAGCCTCGAAGTCAGGTATCTGCGCTTCCTGCGGGTCCCAGGGTTCCTCTCTTTCTTCGGGTGCCGGCTCCCTTTCTTGGGGCGCTGGTTCTTCCAGCCTTTCTTCTTCCCGGACTTCTTCACGATCCGGAGTGGCTGGAGGGAAAAGAAGGTTCCAGACCACCAGAACCGCCAGGGATAAAACAACAGCAATGAGTACTCTATGTATGTCCATTTTCTTTTGTTGCTCCCAGGATGGATTTCAGAGAGAATTTTTCAGGCACGGGATCAAGTCCCGCTGCAAAGAAGGGGTTGCACCTGAGCAGGCGGAAAAAGGTCAGAATTGTCCCCTTACCGGGACCATGCATGGCAATGGACTCCCTGGCGTATTCGGAGCATGAGGGTAAAAAGCGGCATGCAGGGGGAAACAGCGGAGAAAGCACCCGCTGATAAATCATGATCAGCTTGATTAATAAATTACGCATCAGTAGATTTGAAAGATTTAAGCTCTTGGGGCTTGTTCCAGGTCTTTTTCTGTCAGGAAACGTATCTGCTTGAACAGCTGCTGCAGCTGTTTCTGGACCATGTCCAGATTCAATCCTGGCAGGTCTGTACGTTTTTTGCTGACCACGACATAATCAAAGCCTGGAGGTGCCAGATGCTGATTCAGCCTGAATGCTTCCCTGACCAGGCGCTTTATCCTGTTGCGAAGTACTGCCGGACCGATTTTTCTGCTGGCTGTTATGCCCAGCCGCCAGTAATCCCGTCTGTTTGGCCGGACAAAGAAAATAAAGTGTTTTGTCTGATATCGTCTGCCATGCAGGTAGCAGGCCTGGAACTGGGGTCTTCTGGCCAGCCTCAGGTGACTGGGAAAATTTAGACTGCCAATCTCTTTCTGCCCTTGGCCCTTCTTCTGTTGATGACGGCCCTGCCGTTCTTGGTGCGCATGCGCACCCGAAACCCGTGGGTTCTTTTGCGTTTGACTCTGCTTGGTTGGTATGTCCGTTTCATTTGTCCCATCTCCTTGCAAAAAATTAAAAGAGAAGCATAACCTCTGGCTTTGTTTTAGTCAACCCCGGCCGTGGGGCAAAAGGACCTTTGAGGCTTAAGAAAAATGCCCGGACGATTGCTGCTGGCATGCATTGCCTTTGCCGCAATGTTGAGTTATCAAGGAGTCTTGTATCAGCAAGGGCTTTTGCAAGCAACTCAATCAGAGGAATCATGCAGCCAGCATTCATGGTTGACGAACTTATCAGGTGGGCAGGCCTGAAATCGGAGCATGTCCTGAAGGCCCGGGCTGTTCAGGGCGAAAAAAGAATTGATTTCGCCCGGGCCTCCCTTGCGGCTGGAGTTATTACCGAAGAACAGTACCGTGATTTTATGGCCGGCCACCTGGGTATGCCGGTGGTGGATCCATCCCGTATGCAGGTTCCCAGGGAAGTCCTGGAACAACTGGAAGGGTCGGCCTGGGCCAGATACCAGGCTGTGCCTTTTTTTGTTTACCAGGACAGGCTTTACCTGGCCTGTTTCGAGCCGGACAACATAACTTCCCTGGACGATATCCAGTTTACGACAGGGATGCAAACCCTGCCTCACCTGGCCACTCTTTCCTCTATCCAGCGGGTTCTGGACAGACATGCTGATAAAGATTCCGGCAGGATGGACGACATCCTGGCCCAGATGGAAGCAGAGGAGGGGCCTGATGCCGGGGAGTCTCCGGAAAGGGATGAGACTTCCACCATGGAGGCTGCATCCCAGGCTCCTGTGGTAAAGATGGTAAACCTGATTATGCAGGAGGCCATCCGCAAGAAAGCCTCGGATATCCACATAGAGCCCTATGAAAAGGATTTTCGGGTCAGGATGCGCCTGGACGGCATGCTCACCGAGGTCATGCGGCCGCCCATCCGCATGAAAAACGCCCTTATCTCCAGGCTCAAGATCATGTCCCACTTAAATATTGCTGAAAAACGCCTGCCTCAGGACGGCCGCATTAAAGTACGCTCTGCTGAGGGCACTCCAATTGAGTTCAGGGTATCCATCCTGCCCACCCTCTTCGGGGAAAAAGTGGTCATGCGAATCCTGGACAAGTCCATGCTCCAGGTGGATATGCATGACCTGGGCCTGGAAGACCATTCTCTGAATGTTTTTGAAGAAGCCATCAAGAGGCCCTACGGCATGGTCCTGGTAACCGGACCCACCGGATCGGGCAAGACTACCACCCTTTATTCCGCCATCATGGAGCTGAACCAGGAAGGGGTGAACATTTCGACGGCCGAGGACCCGGTGGAATTCAGCCTGCACGGGGTAAACCAGGTCCAGGTGCAGGAATCGGTGGGGCTTACTTTCGCCTCGGTGCTTCGCTCCTTTCTGCGCCAGGACCCGGACGTCATCCTGGTGGGGGAGATCCGGGACCTGGAAACGGCGGAAATTGCAGTAAAATCGGCCCTGACCGGACATCTGGTTCTGGCCACCCTGCATACCAACGACGCCCCCAGCACCCTGACCAGGCTTTTGAACATGGGGGTGGATTCCTTTCTGGTGGCCTCTTCCATAAACGCCATCATGTCCCAGCGCCTAGTGCGCAGGCTTTGCCCTTCCTGCAGGGTCCCGGAGACGGAAACCGAGGTCTTGAAGGCCATGGGCATGAGCGCGCAGGAGGCTGGCCAGGCAGGGTTATTCCGGGCCGCGGGCTGTGAAGAGTGCAACAACACAGGATACAAGGGTCGCACCGGAGTATACGAGGTCATGCCGGTGACGCATCAGATCCAGGAAATGGTCCTGGCCGGAAAAAGCGACCTGGATCTGCGCAGGGCCGCTGTGGGGGAGGGCATGATCACCATGCGCAAGAGCGGGCTGATAAAGTTGTCCCAGGGCATGACCTCGGCCCAGGAAGTACTCAGGGTAACCGCAAACTAGTTTTCATCCGTATACCAACAGCTTCAACATCCGTAAAGAAAGACTTCCCGGATGAAAACAAACTAGAGCGGATAAGTATGCCGATATTTCTCTACAAGGCCGCCAGCAAGTCCGGAAAAAAGCTCAAGGGCGATCTGGATGCCCCCAGCCTGGATATGGCCCGGACAATCCTCAAGCGCAAGGGACTGAAAGACATCCTGGTCAAGCCCAAGCCCAGGGATATTCTGGAGGGCACCTTTCTGGAGGGACGTGTGACTTCCAGGGATATGGTGGTGTTCAGCCGCCAGTTCGCCACCCTGATAAACGCCGGCGTGCCCATCCTGCAGGCCCTGCAGGTCTTGTGCGATCAGACCGAAAACAAGATTCTGCGGCGCAAGCTCTACGAGGTCAAAAACGACATTGAAGGTGGATCATCCCTTTACGACAGCCTGAAGAAGCATCCAGATGTGTTCGATGACCTGTACACCAACATGGTGAATGCCGGCGAGGCAGGGGGAGTCCTGGACCTGGTCCTGGACCGCCTGGCCCGCTATATTGAAAAGGCGGCCAGGCTCAAGGCCAGGGTCAAGAGCGCGCTTATTTACCCTGGGGTCATTATTACCGTGGCCGTGGCGGTGATAGCCATCATCCTCATATTCGTCATACCCACTTTCGAGGACATGTTCGCCGACTTCGGCGGTGCCCTGCCTGCACCCACCCAGTTCGTCATAGGCCTGAGCCGGTTTGTATCCCAGAACGTATTGTGGATCCTGGGGGGACTGGTTGCAACTGTTCTTGGCATTCGGCTTTTTTACCGTACGGAAAGGGGTAAAGCCCTGATTGACGAATGGATACTGCATGCCCCGGTTTTCGGGTCGCTTTTGCGCAAGGTGGCTGTTGCCAGGTTCAGCCGGACCATGAGTACCATGATTTCATCGGGGGTGCCTATCCTGAGCGCCCTGGATATCGTTTCACGCACCGCCGGGAACAAGAGCGTGGAGCATGCTGTGCAGCAGGCCAAGCAGAGCATCACCGAGGGTCAGAGCCTGGCCGAGCCCTTGTCCGAGACCGGAATATTTCCGCCCATGGTCACCCAGATGATCTCCATTGGAGAGACCACCGGGGCCCTGGACAGCATGCTGGAAAAGATAGCCGGTTTCTACGACGACGAAGTGGATGTGGCTGTGGATACTTTGACCTCGCTTCTGGAACCCATTATGATCGTCTTTCTGGGCGTGGTGGTGGGTGGGCTGGTCATCAGCATGTATCTGCCCATCTTCCAGATTGCGGATGTGGTGGCGTGATGAGGCAGGGCATATCCTGACGTGCCCAGACTGCGGAAACCTCAGACAGGTACGACAACACTAAAGTACAATCCAATTCTAGGAGGACAAAATGACTAAAGATCCGGTTGTGGCCGTAGCAGGGGCCACCGGCGCAGTTGGCAGAGAGATGCTAAGGATCCTGGCTGAGAGGAACTTTCCGGCCAGGGAGATCATTCCCCTGGCCTCTTCCAGGTCCGCCGGGAGCAGGATAGAGTACAGGGACAGCGAGCTTACGGTTCAGGAGTTGACAGAAGATTCCTTCAAGGGAGTGGACCTGGCCATATTTTCCGCCGGCGGAGCTACATCGGAGAAATACGCCCCCATAGCGGCAAAGAGCGGCTGCGTGGTGGTGGACAATTCCAGCTTCTGGCGCATGGACCCTAAAGTGCCCCTGGTGGTGCCCGAGGTCAACCCGGAGGACCTGGAAAAGCATCAGGGAATCATTGCCAATCCCAACTGCTCCACCATCCAGATGGTGGTGGTTCTAAAGCCTTTGCATGACGTAAGCAGGATAAAGAGAGTGGTGGTCTCCACCTACCAGGCTGTGTCGGGGTCCGGCCAGAAGGCGGTCAGGGAGCTGGAGACCCAGATCAAGCAGCTCATGAGCCTGGAAGAAGTCACCCCCAGCGTATACCCCTATCAGATAGCCTTCAACTGCATCCCGCACCTGGATGCCTTCCTGGACAACGGCTACACCAGGGAAGAGATGAAAATGGTCAACGAGACGGTGAAGATCATGGGCGATGAAAGCGTAAAAGTGACAGCCACCACTGTGCGGGTGCCGGTGTTTTTCGGACACAGCGAATCCTTGAATGTCCAGACAGAGTCCAGGATAAGCCGGGAGGATGCCCGGGCCATCCTTGCCCAGGCACCGGGAATCAGGGTCATGGACAATCCCCAGGAGAAGATATATCCCATGCCTCTTTTTGCCGCAGGCAAGGACGAGACCTTTGTGGGCCGTATCCGCGAGGATCAGAGCACCGAAAATGCCCTGGACATGTGGGTGGTGGCGGATAATATCCGCAAGGGAGCGGCCCTGAATGCGGTGCAGATTGCAGAGTTTCTGCTGGTCAAGGATCTGGTGAGAGTACCGTAACAGAGGTCAGAAGTCAGAGATCAGAAGTCAGAGGTCAGAAGTCAGAGGTCAGAAGTCAGAGATCAGAAGTCAGCGGTCAGAGGTCAGAAGATAGAGGCCAGAAGACAGAGTTCAGAGGATCAAGCTGGCTGCGCTAACCACGCTAACCACGCTAAGACGCGTGGCAGGGCGCGTGGCAGGTCTTTTCGTCCTATAATTTGTTAATTTCACACAGGAGTAAACCAAGTGGCCCACGTTGCAGGCACCCGGGAATACCTGGACAAGTTAATCTTCCTGCCCCGTCCGGGGGAGGAGAATGTTTTCGCCTTCTATGATCACCGCCTGGAGATGTTCTGCAAGGATCCCAGGATGATGCTCATTCCCCTGGACGACCACATGATCCACCGCGGGGACGGGGTGTTCGAGACGGTCAAGTATCTGGGCCGAAAGGTATACCAGCTTGAGGCCCACCTGGAGCGCATGGAAAAAAACTGCAAAGCCATTTTCATGCCTCCGCTCCTGCCCTGGTCAGAGATTAAGGAGCTGGTCCTGGAGACGGCCCGGGTGGGAGGCCGGGATGAGGGATACCTGAGCATTTTTGTGGGCCGCGGCCCCGGTGGGTTTTCCATTGACTACCGGGAATGCCCCCGGCCCAGCCTGTACATCGTGTCCAGGAAATTCAATCACCTGCCGGAAAGCATGTGGGAAAAGGGAGTCCGGGCCTGCAAATCCGGGCATCCGGCCAAGCCTTCCTTTATGGCCAGGATCAAGTCGGTTAATTACCTGCCCAATGTGCTTATGAAAAAGGAGTCCGTGGACAAGGGCTGCGATTTCGTGCTCTGCTTTGACCAGCACGGATTTCTGGCCGAGGGCTGCATAGAAAACGTGGTGGTGGTGGACCAGGATGGACGCATACTGGTGCCGGAGCTGAAAAACGCCCTGCCCGGCACCACCCTCATGCGCGCCCTGGAACTCATCAAGGACGAGATGACCTTTGTATTCCGGCCCATAAGCGAGGAAGAGATCTACGAGGCCCGGGAGGTCATCCTGCTGGGGACCACCCTGGATGCCATGAGCATTGTCCGCTATAACGGCAAACCCATCCACGACGTCCGCCCCGGCCCGGTGAGCAGACGGATGCGTGAGCTCCTGGTGCGCGACCTGGAGGAGAACGGGGAAAAATTCTAGAGGTCCGGGTCCTTACTCTACGAGGATCTTCTCCGCAGGAGATGAATCTATCTCTCCCATAATGGCGGCTTCATGGAGACCCCTGGAGTGCAGATTCCTGAGCAGGTCCCGGGCCTGGTCAGGGGGGCAGCAGATGAGCAGGCCACCGGAAGTCTGGGGATCGAACAGGATGTCGCGTTTGGCCGGGGTGATCCCTTCTGAGTAATTCACGATTTTTTCCCTGAACTGCCGGTTTTTATGCGCTCCTCCGGGCACCATGCCCATGGAGGCGAATTCCAGGGCTTCGGGCAGTACCGGTAGACTGTTGAAATCAATTCTGATGCTCACTTTTGAGCCGCAGAGCATTTCGGCCATGTGCCCAAGAAGGCCGAAGCCGGTTATATCGGTGCAGGCATGAACATCGTATTGGCGCATGACCTCGGCTGCGGTTCTGTTCAGTTCGGCCATGAGCCTGGTGACCTTTTGTATGTGCTCCTGCGAGGCTGCCCCGCCCTTGATGGCGGTGTTGACTATGCCGGTACCCAGGGGCTTGGTCAGGATTATCCGGTCTCCGGCCTGGAGGTTTTGCTTTATCAGGACCTTGTCCGGGTGCACAAACCCGGTTACTGAAAGACCGTATTTAAGCTCTGCGTCCTCCACGCTGTGCCCCCCCACCAGGATTGTACCTGCCTCGCGCATCTTGTCCAGGCCTCCCATGAGGATCTGACGCAGAATTTCCAGGTCCATTCTACCCAGGGGAAATGCCACCAGGTTCATGGCGGTTCTGGGCTCTCCGCCCATGGCATAGACATCGCTCAGGGCATTGGCTGCGGCTATCTGCCCGAACCAGTAAGGATCATCCACTATGGGGGTAAAAAAATCCACGGTCTGGATTAGAGCCAGGTCGTCAGAGACCTTATATACTCCGGCATCGTCGGCCCGGTCCAGGCCCACTATGAGGTTGGCATCCCTGGGAAATTCCAGTCCCTTCAAAGCTTTGTCCAGGTCCCCTGGAGGCAGCTTGGAAGCTCAGCCGGCGCCTTTGACAGTTTCCGTGAGGCGTTTTTTTGTGTTCAGGTTTGATATCTCCATATTTTTTTTTAACCCGGAAAGAACCCGGCAGTCCAATTTAAAATATCAATAGAAATCCTGTATTGCTATTGAAAATATCAATATGTAGGCCTAAAAAAAGCCCGGGAAACTCTCCCCGGGCTTTTTGAGGTTTGTATTGCTTTTTACTGGGCCTGTTCCTGGTATTCTTCCTTCATGAGCCTGGAGGAAATGGGGGTGATGTTTGCATCCCCGCAGAACAGGTCTTCCCGTGTGGTGCCCATGAGGGCCTCGGCCAGGACGTCATCCATGTGCTGTACCGGCATTACCTCCAGACCCTTGAGCACATTGTCCGGGACCTCCTGCAGATCTTTCTGGTTGGCCTCGGGGATGATGACCTTGCTGATATCGCCGCGCCTGGCAGCCAGGAGCTTTTCCCTGAGACCGCCTATGGGCAGGACCCTGCCGCGAAGGGTGATTTCCCCGGTCATGGCCAGATCGTTGCGCACCGGCAGGTTAAGCAGGGATGATACCAGGCTGGTGGTCAGGGTGATGCCGGCTGAGGGACCGTCCTTGGGGGTGGCTCCTTCGGGGACGTGTACGTGTACGTCGATTTCCTTGTAAAAGTCCGGCTTGAGGCCGAAAACGTCCGAGCGGGAGCGCACATAGCTGAGTGCCGCCTTGGCGCTTTCCTTCATGACGTCTCCCAGCTTTCCGGTGATCTCCACCTTGCCTGTGCCGGGCATAAGGGCCACTTCCACCAGGAGGATTTCTCCCCCCACTTCGGTCCAGGCCACTCCGGTGGTTACCCCCACCAGGGGCTTGTCCTCGCGCTCACCGTGGCGGATCCTGGATACGCCCAGATAGGAGGGCACGCTCTTGGTTGTGATCCGGACCTTTTTGTCCTGTCTGTTCTTTTCTTCGACTCTTTTCTTGGCCACCTTTCGGCAGATGGAGGCTATTTCGCGCTCCAGGTTGCGCACCCCGGCCTCCCGGGTGTACTGCCGGATTATTTCATTTATAGCTCCTTCGGAAATGGAGACCTTGCTGTCTTCCAGACCGTGATACCTGAGCTGCTTGGGCCAGATAAACTCCCTGGCTATTCTGTTTTTTTCCGTTTCAAGGTAACCGGGCAGCTTGATTATCTCCATACGGTCCTGCAGGGGGGCCGGAATGGCCTGCAGATAGTTGGCCGTAGTGATAAAGAAGATGTTGGACAGATCGTAATCCAGGTCCAGGTAGTGGTCGCTGAAGGCGGAATTCTGTTCCGGGTCCAGAACTTCCAGCAGTGCTGCCGAAGGATCCCCCCTGAAATCCATGCTCATTTTGTCCACCTCGTCCAGGCAGAAAACCGGATTGTTGGTTTCCAGCCGTTTCAGACTCTGCAGGATCTTGCCGGGCATGGCTCCGACATAGGTGCGCCTGTGTCCCCGGATCTCGGCCTCGTCACGCACCCCTCCCAGGGAAAGCCTGATGAATTCGCGCTGGGTGGCCCGGGCCACGGACTTGGCCAGGGATGTCTTGCCCACGCCCGGAGGTCCCACCAGGCACAGGATAGGCCCGCGCATCTTTTCCACCAGGCTCTGCACGGCCAGGTATTCCAGAATCCTCTGCTTGGGTTTTTCCAGCCCGTAATGGTCTTCATCCAGGATCTTTTCCGCCTTGGTGATGTCGGTGTCGGTATCCCGCAGTTCGTTCCAGGGCAGGGACAGGACCCAGTCCACGTAATTCATGAGCACGCTGTACTCCCCGGCATTGGGGGGCATGCTGCGCAGTTTCTTGATTTCCTCCGAGGCCTTGTCCCTGGCCTGCTGGGGCATATTTTTCCGGTCCACCTTTTCCTGCAAAACATCCAGTTCTGCCTTGGGGTCGTGGTCGCGCCCCATTTCCTTGTGGATGGCCTTGAGCTGCTCGGAGAGATAATACTCCCTCTGGTTCTTTTCCATCTGGTTCTTTACCCTGGACTTGATCTTTTTTTCCAGGGAAAATACCTCGATCTCGCCCTGCAGGTGGGCATAGGCCATCTGCAGGCGTTTGAAAGGATCGAATTCCTCCAGGACCTCCTGCTTCTCGTTAAAATCCACCTTTAGATGGGGCATAATAGCGTCAGCTATGGCCCCGGGGTCATCCATGTTCTGGATGGACTGCACGGATTCCTTGGCGATTTTGGTGTTGGCCTTGGAGTATTCCTCCAGGGACTCCTTGGTGGCCCGGACCAGGGCCTCGGTTTCAGAATGATCGGTTTCTTCTTCCGGCAATAAATGGGTCTCAACTTCAGGCACTTCCACCTCAAAGTCGACCTTTTCCGGGTCTACCGCAGCCCGGTGCAGGCCCTCAAAGAGAACCTTGACCGTACCGTCGGGCAGACGAAACATCTGCAGGATCCTGCTTACGCACCCGCAGGCATAAATATCGTCTGCACCGGGTATTTCCGTTTTTGGGTCATTCTGGGTCACCAGGAATATTTTTTTGTTGAAGTTGTTTAAAGCGTGTTCAATGGCCTTGATGGATGAGTCGCGTCCCACAAGAAGGGGCATAATGGCCTTGGGAAACATGACCACTTCCCTCAGGGTCATCAAGGGCAGCTTTTCGCCTTTTGCAGCGGCTTTTCCGATAGTTGCTCTTCTTGTCATCAAAATACCTCGTTATCTGTTTGCAGGGGGTTTTCCCCCTGTGTGAACATAATTATTTTCAGACAGTTTTAATGTTAATCACTGGCTGTGGTTTTGGCAACATGGAAGAGAGCCGTGTTTCAGCTTTGTGTTTTGTAATTGTTCAGCATAAGATGTATTTGCTCAAATGCTGGTATTCGAAGCCGGGTTTGGAGTCTGAGCCTGAGTCGGAATGGAAACCAGAGGACAGGTATGCAGGTGTTATAAAACTCTTTCGATACCGATACCGATTTTTACAAACAGTCTCCCTCCAGTCTCAGCAGTTTCTTCTTGATTGCCATGCCGGAGGAAAACCCCCCCAGGGTCTTATCAGCTCTGATTACCCGGTGACAGGGAATGATAACCGGCCAGGGGTTATGGGCCATGGCCGTGCCCACTGCCCGGGCCCCTCCGGGGCTGCCGGCCATGGCTGCCAGCCGGGAATAAGTCACGGTACTGCCCCAGGGTACAATCCAGAACAGGGTCTTCAGGACCCTGGCCCTGAAGGGCGGAATATTTTGCCAGTCCAGGGGAAGATCCGGGTCAATGGATCCTGCACTGTTCTGGTAGTATCTGCAAAGGCTTTCAAGAGCCCTGGAAGGCTTTGGTGATGTATCAATGCAGTTTGCGGTCCCTGAATGCGCAGACAGCAGGTGTGTGCTTGCTATGCGGCCTTTACTCCAGACAAGGACCAGGGTGAATTCGGGGTGAATAAGATATTCGTGCATGGTGTAAGGTTAAAGGTGTAAGGTTAAAGGTGCAAGGAAAAACTGGCAGGGCTTATTGGTTATACCTGGAATAAGCCTTTATTTTTCAGCGCAAATTATATACATACAGAACTTCCAGTTTTTCAGAAATGCATGTTATAATTGCTGTGACATGATTTTAAAGATCACAGTATGCATGGAAACCGTCAAAGCTTAAGGAGCAGAAATGAGTCAAAAGGTAGTAATTATCGGTGCGGTAGCCCTTGGACCCAAGGCGGCCTGCAGATTCAAGCGCCTGGAGCCTGACTCTCAGGTGATCATGATCGATGAAAACGAAATTATTTCCTATGGCGGCTGCGGCATACCCTATTACGTTTCCGGGGATATAAGCGACGCCAGGGAACTGCAGTCAACTACCTTTCACATGGTCCGCGACGTTGATTTTTTCCGCGATGCCAAGGATGTACAGGTTCGCACCCGGACCAGGGCACTGAGCATCGACCGCATGGCCAAAAAAGTGCATGTGCATGACCTGGAAAACGATGAAAAGTACTACCTGGATTATGACAAGCTGGTTCTGTCCACGGGCAGCAGCCCCAGGAAGCTGCCCCTGTCCGGGGTGGATCTGCCCGGAGTGTATGCCATTTCCGGGCTGGAAGAGGCCATAAGGCTAAAGGATCAGATCAGCCAGAGCGGCGTGGAAAAGGCTGTTGTGGTGGGGGCCGGGCTTATCGGCCTGGAAATGGCCGAGGCCCTGACAGACCTGTGGGGTATTGAGACCAGTGTGGTGGAGATAGCCCCCCAGCTGCTGCCCGGATTTGTCAGCCCTGATATGGCCCGCATGGTCGCCAACGTCCTGGAAGAAAATGATATCTCCCTGTACACAGGGGAGCAGGTCAGGGAAATCTTCGGCGGGGACAGGGTCAGGGGCGTCAGAACGGACCAGAGGGACCTGGAAGCGGACATGGTGGTTATGGCTGCAGGGGTTGTCCCCAATTCAAACCTGGCCCGGGAGTCAGGTCTGGAAGTCTCGCCTCAGGGGGCCATTGTCGTGGATAAACAGATGCGTACCTCGGATGCCGATATATTTGCCGGCGGAGACTGCGTTCAGATTGAAAACCTTATCACAGGCAAGCCGGGTTATTACCCCATGGGTTCCATGGCCAACCGCCAGGGCCGGGTCATCGGAACCAACCTGGCTGGAGGCAGTGACGAGTTTCCCGGAGCAGTGGGCTCTTTCGTGGTCAAACTGTTCGATCACGCTGTATCCGGTACGGGGCTCAGCATCGAAACCGCATCCAGGCAGGGTTCTGATGCATTCAGCGCTTTTGTGACCCAGTTCGACAAGTCCCACTTCTACCCGGAAAAGGACCTCCTCTACCTGGAAATGGTGGTGGATAGGAGCAGCGGGCGTATCCTGGGCCTGCAGGGGCTGAGTACAGGCGGTGACAGTCTCAAGGGCCGCATAGACTGTGTTGCCGCCCTTCTGCCCGGTAAGCCCACCACAAAGGACCTGAGCAATCTGGAGGTATCCTACTCGCCGCCTTTCGGCTCCGCCATGGACGCCTTGAACAACCTGGGCAACGTGGCCGAGAATATTCTGCAGGGCCACAACATGGGCATTGGCCCGGGGGAATTCGCCAGACTGTGGCAGGAAAGGGGTCAAAGGGACGTGGTTTTCATGGATTGCCGGGGCGAGGACAATGCCGCCCCCCTGGTGGAAAAACACCCGGAAAAATGGAAAAACGTCCAGACCGAAACCCTGGAGGCCAACGTGGACCAGGTGCCCCGGGCGGAAACAGTGGTCCTGGTGTGCAACAACGGCGGGCGCTCC
>Ga0207421_10002036_pt1 | contig 25562 bp, 19 predicted proteins | sample SodLakKL_010_SED_4_FD_187542 | JGI IMG/M metagenome (GOLD analysis project Ga0207421, IMG submission 187542) | Alkaline sediment microbial communities from Lake Tanatar, Kulunda Steppe, Russia - 8KL_010_SED (SPAdes) (version 2) | ecosystem: Environmental > Aquatic > Non-marine Saline and... | reverse complement strand
CCAGCCGCTATCTTAAGTTTGACCAAGGGCGAAGAAAATTTTGATGAAGTGGCTACCGGTTCTGGTCCTATCGATGCTGCATATAACGCTATTAACAAAATAATCGATTTAAACGTCAGGCTGGAAAATTACCAGTTAAACGCCGTAACCGAAGGAAGGGATGCCCTGGGTGAAGTGACGGTCAAACTATCTCATCAGGCCAGAGCTATTAACGGAAGAGGGGTCAGTACCGATATTATCGAGGCAAGTGTAAAAGCTTATTTGAATGGTATTAACAAACTCTTGAGAATAAACCACCTGAACCATAAACAAGAAAATATTAATTAGTAGTCATTTTATTGTCTGGTTTCTCATAAAAATCGAACTAATGTTTCAAAAAAACAGCTTTTATGCTACAATATTAAAAAACCTGACTATTAATTTTGCGCAGGCATAAATATAACAAAATTTGCTAAAAGAGCAGTGCCTCGGAGACGACGAATAATATCTCCCTGCTTTAACTTTGGGTCAGGTAAAAAATAAGGAGGAAAAGCATGGATTCCTTGACAGAGAAACAAAAAAGGGTACTGGAATATTTACAGCAGGTAGCTTCGGTGCGCCAGTACCCTCCCTCGGTGAGAGAAATTTGTCAGGCCCTTGGCTTCCATTCCAGCTCTACGGCTCATGCTCACCTGGAATCTCTGGAGAAAAAAGGATACATTCGCAAGGATTCCTCCAAGCCCAGGGCTATTGAAATATTAATGGATCCAGGAGAAAAACCACCCGAAGAAAAGCAAAGAATTTCCCGGCCGGGAGTTAAACCGCCGGAAGTTAAATCCGTACCGGTGATAGGAGAGGTTACCGCAGGGAAACCTATTTTGGCTGAGCAAAATATTGAAGGATACTTCCCTCTCCCCCATGATTATCTGCCTGCCAGCGAAGGGGATTTCATGTTAAAGGTTAAGGGCGATAGCATGACCGAAGCAGGAATAAACCATGGAGATCTGGTTATTGTCCGCCCCCGGGAATATGCTTCTAATGGAGATATTGTTGTAGCTCTTTTAGAAGATGAGGCTACGGTGAAACGTTTTTATAAAGAAGAAAACCAGATCAGGCTCCAGCCTGAAAACCCCCGTTATTCACCTACTTATCATCAGGATGTAACCATCCTGGGACAGGTAATAGGCCTGTTCCGCAAGATGAAAATCTAGGTTATACCTGAAACAAATAATAGATTACTCCTCTTATAGGCCTTCCCTTCAATTAAGGGTGCTAATTACAGATATACAAATTTCCGGCGGTAAATTAACGGTTGATGTTCAAGAATACCTGTTCTGCTGACCTGGTTACTGCAATAAGTCCGTGGGGCAAGGTCAATCCCCCCTGCAGAAAACCAGCATAGGGGGGCCTCATAGGTGCGTCGGCAGAAAGTTCCCCGGAGGCTCCTTGTATAAAGGTTCCGGCGGCCATGACTACCGGGTCCTGGTAACCGGGAACTTCCGACGGCTCCGGGGTAAGATAAGAATCTACAGGAGAGTAATTTTGAATGGCCTCAATAAAGAGTTTTACCAGTTCAGGTTCATTAAACTTTATTTTTTGTACCAGGTCTCCCCTCTCTTGTTCAGGTAAAGGGTCTACCTTGTATCCAAGTTCCTGGAAAACCGCAGCGGCCCAGGTAGCTGTTTTTAATGCGTTCCCTACCAGCTGGGGGGCTTGAAATAACCCGGCAAAATATAATCTTTTATCCCCCATGCTGCCCAAATTACCTTCCAGCCCGGGAGCGGTTAAACGAGCAGCTACTGCATCTACGAACTTACTTTTACCGGTAACATAACCACCGGTAGGGGCCAGCCCCCCTCCCGGGTTTTTTATCAAGGATCCTGCTACCAGATCGGCTCCTGCTTCCAGTGGCTCCCTGGTTTCCACCAGCTCTCCGTAACAGTTATCTACCAGTATTATCGTATCGGGGCTGAACTTGCGTATCTCTTCAATAATTTCTGCCATATTTTCTACCGTTAAACTCCCCCGGGATGCGTTATATCCTGGAGATTTTTGAATCAAGGCTGCTTTTACCATTCCATTTTCCAGGAAACCAGGAAGCTCTTTTAGTGCAGGGCATCCTGAAGGAAGCAGGGGTAACTGCTGGTGGTCAATCCCCCATTCTTTTAAGGTCCCCCGGCAAGCTTCTGTCTTTCCTTCAATTACCTGTAAAAGCGTATCGTAAGGAGGCCCGCTTACAGACAAAAGCCTTTCTCCAGGTCGTAAAATTCCAAAAAGGCATACTGAGAGGGTGTGAGTCCCGGAAACCAGGTGGGGCCTGACCAGGGATTTTTCTCCGCCAAAAACCCGGGAAAACAAGTTTTCCAGCTTTTCCCTTCCAGCATCGTGGTAACCGTATCCGGTGCTTTCTTGAAAGTCATCTTCGCTTATTTTTTCCTTCTGGAAGGCGCGCAGGATTTTATCCTGGTTATAGATTACCTTGTTGTCTATAGTGCCCCATATCGGGGCCAGTTTTTCGGGTAATGAGTCTATTCTTGTTTTAAATCTTTTCTCCAGTTTTAGATTATCCAACCACCCGGGCTTGGTCATCAGTTAAAATCCCCTTTTGAGTTTATAGTTTTTTTAAGTCATGTATTGGAAACAGAAACGACAAATCTGGGGTATTGTTTCAAGAAAGCAGGGTCAGTTTCTGCTTCTACTTTTATATCGTCCCCGGTATAGGAGACTTCCATAACGCGGGTGTTTTGGTACAGCTTGTTTAAAAAGGACATTTCCTGGTAGGGAATAGCAAAACGTGCCCTCTGGTGGCGAAGTGATAACATCCTGTAAATATTATATTTGAGATCCTCCAACCCTGAGCCTTCTTTTACAGAAATAAAGACGCTGTCAGGGTAATCTCTTTTCAGTTTGTTCAGGTGGTCCCCGTTTTCTCCCAGTCGGTCTATCTTATTGAAAACCAGCAATTTAGGTGGACTGGTTTCCAGGAGATCCTCCAGGATTTCCTCTACGGTGTCCATTTGTTGCCAAAAGTCGGGGTGGCTGATGTCTACCAGATGAATTATCAGGTCTGCTTCGTTGATCTCTTCCAGGGTTGCTTTAAAAGCATTTAATAACTGCGACGGCAAGTTATGAATAAATCCTACAGTATCCGTTAACAAAACCGGGTCATTGGTGTCCAGGTAAATTTTCCTTACCGTAGGATCCAGGGTGGCAAAAAGCATGTCTTCAGCCAGTATGCTTTCTCCGGTTAAAGCGTTCAGGAGGGATGATTTTCCGGCGTTAGTATAGCCCACCAGGCTGACCGTAGGGTAACCCTCCTTTTTTCGCCTGGAGCGGTGGACCTGTCGGTGTTTTTTGACCTCAGTAATCATACGCTTTAAATCGCTGATACGTTTTCTTATCCGCCGACGATCCGTTTCCAGCTTGGTTTCTCCCGGACCCCGGGTACCTATACCTCCCCCCAGCCTGGAAAGAGACTTTCCGTAACCGGTCAAGCGAGTAAGCAGGTACTGAAGTTGGGCTAACTCTACCTGCAGCTTACCTTCCCAGGAACGGGCCCGCCTGGCGAATATGTCCAGTATAAGCGCTGTCCTGTCAAGCACTTTTATTTCCAGCAAGTTTTCAATATTTCGTGTTTGTACTGGTGATAGCTCCTGGTTAAAAATAACCACATCAATATCTTTTTCCTCCAGGTCTTCTTTTATATCCAGGAGCTTTCCCCTGCCAGCATAGTATGCGGTATGAGGGTGTTTCCTCTTTTGCTCATAACAGTCCAGCACCTTTAACCCCGCGGTGAGGCTTAGTAGTTTTAGTTCCTCTACTTCTCTATCCGTGGTCTCCCGGGTATCGGTTGAAGCAGCAATCACTACCAGGGCTGCATTTTCCCTGATTTGGGCTTGTTGACTTTCCATATAAAAGACTCGATCCTCGCTTATACTTTATTACCTGCTAATATATACTAATTGTATCATAAGACCTGCAGCAAACTAAACCATAACCAGCCGGGACTAAAGTATGAAATCTTTACATTCCAAAGTTGCCGGGGAAAATAGCGCGAAAAGTGCTTTTGATGCAATGCTCGTAAATCTTGAATACGTGTATATTTAATGTGATATATTCCTTCAAAAAATATTTCAAGAATACTTTTTATTAAGGCGAGAATATGTCCCTATAAATCTTATCAACTTATCCTTCTTCTATCATCTTCATAAAATCATCTTCACTTAAGATGGAAACGTTCAAGGAACGGGCTTTTCCAACTTTGCTCCCCGGGTTTTCCCCTGCTACCAGATAATCAGTGCTGCCGCTCAGGGAACTGGAAACTTTTCCTCCCTTTTGCTCAACCAGATCACCTGCTTCCTGCCGTGTAAACCCGGAAAGCGTGCCGGTAAATACAAAAGTAAATCCGCTTAAGGTGCTGCTTTTAGCCTCCGGACTTTCTTCTGACGGTTCTTCCAGGTTAACCTTTGCTTCTCTAAATTTTTCTATTACCGACAAAGCCTCTTCCTGTTTGAAAAATTCTTCGATGGAACGTGCTATTTTAGGGCCAATCTCGGGTATGGCATGAAGTTTTTCTTCGCCGGCTACTTTTAGTTTATCCAGATGTCCAAAGTAGCTGGCTAAAAGCCGGGATGCTCTTTCACCTACGAATCGTATCCCCAGGCCGTGTAATAACCTGTGCAGGGGGTTCGATTTACTGGTTTCAACAGCTTTTAGCAGGTTCTCGGCTGACTTGTCGGCCATTCTTTCCAGGGATATCAAATCATCTTTACGTAAATAGTAGATATCTCCCACATCATGAACCAGGCCTGCCTTCCACAGTTGTTCTGCCACTGCAGGCCCCAGGCCTTCAATATCCATGGCCCTTCTTGATGCAAAATGAACTAGGCGTTCCAGAGTCTGGGCGGGACAGGTGGGATTCAGGCAACGAAGGGCGGCTTCTTCGGGAAGACGGTGTACCGGATTTCCGCATGATGGACAGCTGGAAGGCATATTAAAGTACTTTTCTTCCCCGGTCCGTTTTTCTGTTATTACGTTCACTACTTCCGGTATTATGTCGCCGGCTTTGCGGATGCTGATCTGATCTCCAATCCGGACATCTTTTTCCCTTAATACGTCCTGGTTGTGAAGGCTGGCTCTCTTTACGGTAGTCCCTCCCAGTGAAACAGAGTCCAGAACAGCTACCGGGGTTATGGCACCGGTACGACCTACATTAACTTCTATGTCTTTTACCATGGTTGTAGCTTCCCGGGAAGGGAATTTAAAAGCCAGGGCCCAGCGAGGGCTGCGTGAAGTGGCCCCCAGTTGTTTTTGGAGTTCGTAGGAGTTCACCTTGATAACAATACCATCAATTTCATAGGGAAGCTGGGATCTTTTTTCTTCTTCCCAGTTCATACAAAATTCTATGACTTCATCTATGTCCTGGCACCACTGATGGTGAGGGTTGACCGGAAAATGTAACTTTTTCAGGTAATCCAAAGCTTCCTGGTGGGTTTTTAAAGGCAAATGATGTTTCCCCAGGCTGTAAATAAATAATTTGAGAGGACGCCGGGAAGCAATACGGGGATCCAGCTGCCGCACCGAACCAGCCGCAGCATTACGGGGGTTGGCAAAGGGCTGTTCACCTTCCCGGTAGCGATCCTGGTTCAGTTTTATAAAGTCGTCACCATAGATAAAAACTTCTCCCCTGACTTCCAGATCCTGAGGTTCCTTTAATTTTAACGGTACCTGCTTAATAGTCTTTAAGTTTGCGGTAATGTCTTCGCCGGTATAACCGTCTCCTCGGGTAGCTCCTCTTACCAGGACGCCTGATTCGTATACCAGAGAAACCGCCAGTCCATCCAGCTTCAGCTCAGTCATGTAAGATACTGCCCCCATGCCTGTATTTTTTTTAACCCTGCGGTCGAATTCTTTAATATCTCCAGGGGAAAAAGCATTTTCCAGGCTGAGCATGGGAAGGGCGTGAGGCACTGTTTCAAAATACTTTAAAGGCTCCCCCCCCACCCTTTGGGTAGGAGTATCAGGTGTTATCAGATGCGGGTATTGCCTTTCCAGTTCCAGCAGTTCCTGCATCAGCTTATCAAATTCTTTATCAGTGATTTCAGGAGCATCCAGCACATGGTACCGGTGATTGTGATAGTTTATCAGGTGTCTAAGTTCATGAATCTTTTCCTCAGGCGATTTTCCTGCCATGATTATCCCCCTTGCAAAAGGTGCTGCGGTTACTATTGGATGGCAATAAAAAAGGAAAGCCACACTTCTTAGTTAATTAGTAACTACTCAGCCTATATAGCTGTATGATTTATATAATCCACCAGTTCTTGTAAATTGGTGCCCGGTGTAAATACTTGATGAGCGTTGCCGCTTTCTTTAAGATCCCGGGCATCATTTTCAGGAATAATTCCTCCTACCAGTAATACCACGTCTTCCATGCTGTTTTTGTTGAGACCTTCTCTGATTTCAGGGACCAGAGTGCGGTGCGCCCCTGAAAGAATGCTTAGACCAACTACATCTACGTCCTCCTGCACAGCGGCTTCTACAATTTCTTCAGGGGTCTGGTGCAGCCCGGTATAGACCACTTCCATCCCTGCATCTCTTAACGTCCTGGCCACTACTTTAGCGCCCCGGTCGTGGCCGTCCAGGCCCGGTTTGGCAATCAAAACCCTTATTTTTTCGTGGGACATGGCAAAACCTTCCCTTTTTAAATTTTTTAAAACAGGGGTTTTTCCCTGTATTCCCCGAATACTTCTTTGAAGGTAGCAACTATTTCTCCTCCCGTGGCATATGAACGTACCGCTTCCAGGATGTAAGGTATCAGGTTATCCGAAGTAGCCGCCTTATCTTTTAGTTGTTCCAGGGCATGGCTGACCTTGACATTGTCCCTTTCTTCCCGCAGGCGGCTAACTCTCTGGACTTGCTTTTCTTCTACTTCTTGGCTTATTTCCAGGATTTCCAGTTCCGGTTCTTCAGCGGAGTAGTACTCGTTTAATCCAACCAGGATCTTCTCTTTTTCTTCCAGTTCTTTTTGATAAATATAAGCCGCGTCAGCTATCTCCTGCTGGAAAAACCCTTCTTCGATAGCTTTAAGCACTCCTCCTTTTTCTTCAATGCGGCTGAAATATTCTTCTGCTCCTTGTTCCATCTGGTTGGTCATGCTTTCCACGAAATAAGATCCTGCCAGGGGATCTACTGTGTTGGCCACCCCTGTTTCGTGAGCCATGATTTGCTGGGTTCGCAAGGCAATTTTAACGGCTTTTTCCGTAGGCAGCGCCAGCACTTCATCCATGGAGTTAGTATGGAGCGATTGTGTCCCTCCCATTACAGCTGAGAGAGCCTCATAGGCGGTTCTAATGATGTTGTTTTCAGGCTCCTGAGCGGTAAGGCTGCACCCTGCTGTCTGGGTATGAAAGCGAAGCATCCAGGAACGAGGATCCCGGGCGCCGTATTTTTCTTTCATGTGACGTGCCCAGATCCGCCTTGCTGCCCGGTACTTGGCGATCTCTTCAAAAAAGTCAATGTGTGCGTTAAAGAAGAAAGAAAGGCGGGGAGCAAAATCATCTACGTTTAAACCGGCATTAATGCCTGCTTCTACATAGGCGAAACCGTCGGCCAGGGTAAAGGCAAGCTCCTGGAGGGCGGTGGAACCTGCTTCTCTAATGTGGTAGCCGCTGATGCTAATAGTGTTCCAGCGAGGCACGTACTTGCCGCCGAACTCGAAAATATCGGTGATAAGTCGCATGGAAGGATCGGGAGGGAAGATCCAGGATTTTTGGGCGATGTACTCTTTAAGGATATCGTTTTGTATAGTGCCTCCCAGCTTTTCCAGTGGGATGCCTTTATTTTCAGCGGCAGCCAGGTACATGCACCACAATATGGCGGCCGGACCGTTGATAGTCATGGAAGTAGTGATTTCATCCAGTGGTATTGCCTGGAACAATACTTCCATGTCTGCCAGAGAATCTATGGCTACCCCGCACCTGCCTACTTCACCCCGGGAACGCCGGTGATCCGAATCGTACCCCATAATGGTAGGCATGTCGAAGGCCACACTAAGTCCTGTTTGCCCCTGTTCCAGCAGGTAGCGGTAACGCTGGTTGGATTGCCAGGCGTCTCCAAAACCGGAAAATTGCCGCATGGTCCATAGGCGGCCCCGGTACATGTTAGGGTAAACTCCCCGGGTATAAGGATACTGTCCCGGGAAATTCAGGTCTTTTAAATAATCCAGGTCTTCAATATCTTCAGGAGTGTAGAGTTCCTTAATTTTCTGTCCGGATACGGTAGTAAATTTGCTGGTGCGTTCCCTGCTTTTTTTCAAGTACTGCTCTTCCCAATCATTTTTTGACTTTCTAAACTTTTCTAACCAGTTATTCATAACAGCCCTCCTCGTATATATTATCGGTCAGATGCGGGAAAAACAAAATTCTGTAAAAGGTAGTGGGCTGAAGAGTAGGGATCTTTTTGTTGCTCCATGATTTCCTCGGTCAGTTTCATAATAGAAATATGGCTTTCGATCTTTTGCCATGCATGGAGGCTTACCAGGCTCTCTACCTGTTCCACCAGTTCCTGGTGAATCCTTTCCTTGCGTATCTCCTTTAGGTAGCCGCTTTGCTGGAGAAATTTTTGGTGTTCTAAAATAGCAGAAAAAAATTCATCTATTCCTTGATTTTCGGGAGCAACGGTTTTAACAATGGAAGGACGCCAGTCTTTTTTCTTGCCCAGGTCAAGCATGTTTTCCAGCTCTACACAGGTTTTATCGGTTCCGGGAAAATCAGCCTTATTTACCACAAAAATATCGGCTATTTCCATAACCCCGGCCTTGATGGTTTGAACACTGTCACCTCCAGCAGGTGTTAATACCAGGGCAGTAGTGTCGGCGTACTTAACAATATCTACTTCCGACTGGCCTACCCCTACTGTTTCCAGAATAATAAGGTCTTTTTGATAAGCATCCAGGATTTTAGCTGCTTCCCGAGTAGCCCGGGAAAGCCCTCCCAGGGACCCCCGGGTTCCCATACTTCGTATAAATACATGAGGATCCAGGGTATGTTCCTGCATACGTATACGATCTCCCAAAAGTGCCCCACCGCTAAATGGGCTGCTGGGGTCTACCGCCAGGACTCCTACCGAAAGTTGATCCTGTCTTGCCCGGGTAATCAGTTTATCAACCAGGGTACTTTTACCTGAACCGGGAGCACCGGTAATACCAATAATATACGAGTTATGCGTGGCAGGATATATCTGCTTTAAAATATCGTATTTTTCCGGAGATTCATTTTCAATTATGGATATAGCCCGTGCCAGTGCCCGCCGTTCCCCTTTTAATAATTTTTCTACCAGGTCATCCAAGTTTATTGGAACACCACCTTGTAATAAGATTAAAGCTGCTCTGATTTGCCTCTTTCTTTGCCTGCAGGGAACCGGTAAACGGCTCTTTTGTATACAGGAAGCAGCTCCTGGCTTTAGTTACGTGCCCGGCAGCCATTCCTGCCCTCTCTGGATTGAGGTTAATATTCGATACCCTGATGAGACATAATCCCTTTTTGATAGTGGTGCTTGATTTCTTGGATTTCGCTAACCAGGTCAGCTATTTGCAATATCTTTTCTGGTGCTTCTCTACCGGTAATGATGACTCCCAGGTTTGTGTTTTTGTTAACAAGAAAGTCAATTACCGCTTCGACCTGGAGAAGCCCAAAGCTCAAGGCTACGTTCAACTCATCCAGGATAAGCAGGTCATATTCCTGCTCCCGGGCAACCTGGCAGACTCTTTCCCAACCCTTTTGTGCCATTTCCACGTCTACCGGGTCGGGATCTTCTCTTTTTACAAAAGAATCCCGCCCGGCTTTTTCCACGGTAAATCCCGGCAGGTTTTGCGCAGCCAGAAATTCACCGTAGTCACGTCCTTTCATGAAGTGGATCATATACACCCGGTAGCCATGGCCCCATGCTCTGATACCCTGACCTACAGCGGCTGTAGTTTTTCCTTTACCGTTCCCGGTATATACCATGGTCAAGTTTAGGGGTGACATATTCGAATTAGAATTTTTCATAGCTTCTTTATCCTTTCAAAAGATGGCGGGAGACAACCAGTTTTTGTACTTCCGAAGTGCCCTCATAAATCTGGGTGATTTTGGCATCACGCATGTACCTTTCCACAGGGTATTCTTTAGTGTACCCGTATCCCCCGAATATCTGCACGGCATTAGTGGTAATTTCCATGGCTGCTTCTGCGGCATAAAGCTTTGCCATGGCGGAAGCTTTGCTGTATGGAAGCCCTTCAGATTCCAGGAAGGCGGCTTGATAGGTAAGCAAACGCGAAGCTTCTATCTGGGTAGCCGCATCGGCAAGCATGAACGATACTGCCTGGAAGTTGGCAATAGGCTGCCCGAATTGTTCCCTTTGTCGTGCATAATCCGCTGCAGCATCGAGAGCCCCTTGTGCAATACCCACGGCCTGAGCAGCGATACCGTTCCTGCCTCCATCCAGAACACTTAATGCTATCTTTAAGCCTTCTCCTTCCTGACCCAGTAGATTATCAGCCGGTATACGACATTCGTCAAATATCAGCTCCAGGGTGGGCGATGAGCGTATACCCATTTTTTTCTCTTTTTTCCCGAAACTAAAGCCGGGAGTGTCTTTTTCCACAATAAAAGCACTGATTCCCTTGGCTTTCTTTTCCGGGTCGGTTACCGCAACTACGATGTAAATCTCCGCGTCCCCGGCATTGGTGATAAAAATTTTGCTTCCGTTTAATACATACTCGTTACCTTCGCGCCGGGCAGTAGTTTTCTGGGCAGCAGCATCGCTTCCCGCTCCTTCTTCAGTAAGGCCAAAGGCGCCCAGTTTTTCTCCCAGGCATAAGGGCTTTAAAAATTTTTGTTTCTGCTCCTCGTTGCCATATTGATAGATAGGCCAGCTGGCCAGGGATATATGAGCGGATAAAACCGTGCCTACTGAAGCGTCGACCCTGGATAACTCTTCCACGGCTATGGCATAACTGACGTAATCTGAATCAGCACCCCCGTACTCTTCGGGAAAGGGAAGCCCGGTTACTTCAAGTTCTGCCAGCTTATCAAATATTTCCCTTGAAAATTCTTCATTTTCGTCCCTTTCTGCTGCCCCCGGTGCCACTTCGTTTTCAGCAAATTCGCGAATCATTTTACGCATCATTTCTTGTTCTTCGTTTAACTTGAAATTCATGGGTAAGACCTTCCTCCTTGTAAAACATGTAATTTTAAAAAATTAAGAGAACATAACCTTAATTAGAAAGTAATTCACGGGCAATTACCGCCCTCTGGATCTGGTTGGTCCCTTCATATATTTGGGTAACTTTGGCATCCCGAAATAGCCTTTCCAGAATGGTTTTTTCTCCTGCCGCCAGGTAGCCGGCAAAATCTATGGCACGTTGAGCCACCTGGACGGCCAGATCAGTGGCGGCCATTTTCGCCATGGATGCTTCCTTACGGCATGCCTGGTTCTGATTTTTTAAAGAAGCAGCCCGGTAAACCAGAAGTTTTGCTCCCTCCAGCCGGGTATACAGTTCTGCCAGAGCGGCGCCGTAGTTTTTAAGGATCCCCGGCGCCAGGTCTATAACTGTATCCAGTGCTACGCCTGCTATCCCCAGGGCTTGGGCCCCGATACCAATTCTTCCGCCTTCCAGTAAGGACAGGGCAATTTTTAACCCTTCACCTTCTTCGCCCAGGCGGTTGCTGGCGGGAATACAGGCGTCTTCCAGGATTAATTCCGTAGTGGGGGAACTGAGTAGCCCCATCTTTTTTTCAGACTTACCGGGTTTAAAGCCGGAAGTATTTTTTTCCATAATAAATGAAGTTATCCCTCTTTTACGAAGGGAAGGATCTACATTGGCAAAAACTACGTAGAGATCTGCTTCTCCCCCGCTGGTAATAAAAGTTTTGCTGCCGTTTAGATAATAGTAATCCCCTTTTCGGATAGCGGTTGTCCGCAAAGCCGCGGGATCTGAGCCGGCCTGTTCTTCGGTAAGAGCGAATGCCCCCAGGTATTTACCTGAAGCCAGGTGATATAGAAAAGCATTTTTTTGAGATGGAGTACCGAAATAGTATATTGGATAAGTTCCTACAGAAGTATGTACCGAAACAATACCCCCGGTTGAAGCGCAAGATCTGGATACTTCCTCTATAAACAGGATGTAAGATAAAAAATCTTCCCCGGCACCACCCCATTCTTCCGGGAAAGGTAATCCCAGGTAACCTCTTTCCGCCATTTTATTTAAAACATCCCGGGGAAATAGTCCTTCTTTATTTCTCCGGTCCGCTTCGGGAGCTACTACTACGCGGGAAAAATGGCGGAACTCCTCTTGTTTGCCTCGATGGTACTCGCTTAAATTAAAGGACAATTTTTCACCTTCCCCTGAGCATTTAGCTAAAAACTTCTCTCATTCATTCTTAAACCATTATCACTGCAGCTTCTCCCTGGGCTGCTCCGCTGCAAATAGTTGCCAGACCTTTACCGCCCCCCCGGCGGCGTAGTTCTGAAATTAGTGAAATAAGGATCCTGCCTCCGCTGGCGCCGATAGGGTGCCCCAGGGCAACCGCTCCACCGTTAACATTTATCTTTTCTTCCTCCCATCCTCCTGTTTTCATACAGGTCAGGGGCACGGTTGCAAAAGCTTCATTAACTTCTATGAGATCCAGGTCTTCAGGTTTCAGCTTGCTTTTTTCCATAGCTATCCGGGCAGCAGCTTCGGGGACGGTAGCAATACGGGAAGGTTCCTGAGAGATGGATCCGCTGGAAACAATTTCTGCCAGAATCTCTTTTTGCTGCTGCCTTGCTTTTTCCCGGGACATCACTACCACTGCAGCAGCGCCATCGCTGATAGCCGGCGCGTTGCCGGCGGTTATAATACCGTCCTTTTCAAAAGCCGGTGGAAGTCCTTCGAGCTTTTCCAGGGAAGTATCCCTCCGGGGGATTTCATCGGTATCTATTATCTGCGTCTTTTTTCGGGTCTTTACTTCCACCGGTACTATATCTTTCTCAAATAAACCCTGGTCCATAGCTTTTACAGCTCTCTGGTGGCTTCTCAGGGCCCATTGATCTGCATCTTTCCTGGTTATTCCGTAGTTCATGGGGACTTTGCTGCCGTGTACCCCCATGTGCACCTGGTGAAAAGGGCACCATAAACCGTCTTTTATCATGGCATCTACAGAAAGATCATGGCCCATGCGGTAACCGGTACGTCCCCGGGCAAGCAGGTAAGGAGCCTGGCTCATGTTCTCCATGCCCCCGGCCACCACTACTTCTGCTTCTCCTGCCCGAATTAACATCCCGGCCAGGTTAACTGCTCTCAGACCGGAAGCACAAACCTTATTAATAGTGTCTGAAGGAACATGTTCAGGGAAACCTGCTGCCAGGGTGACCTGGCGGGAAGGAATTTGACCGCATCCTGCCTGGACAACCATGCCCAAAAAAACATTATCTACTTCTTCAGAAGAAACCCCGGCTTTTTGTAGAGATGATTTTACTGCTGCCGTGCCCAGAGAAACTGCAGAGATAGAGGAAAGAGAACCCAAAAAACTGCCAAAGGAAGTCCTGGCCATTCCGACTATGACAGGATCACCCATCTTATCGCTTCACTCCATTCATCTACAGGGGGAGATACCAAATCCCCGTATTTTGTGCTGGTGCTTTGTATATTAAATTCGCAAAAGTATATAAAAAATCCTGCCAGTAAATTGAATCTCCCATGGGGAGTGTAAAATATTATATCTTATTTACAAAATTATGTTGTATGATATTATTCCAGAGCCCGATAACCTATATCCTTTCGGTAATAACACCCATCGAAGTCAATAAATTTTACCGCCTGGTAAGCGTGATGGACAGCCTTTGTTAAATCAGGCTGCCAGGAAGTGACTCCCAGAACTCTGCCGCCGCTGGTAACCACCCTGCCGTTTTCTAAACTGGTCCCGGCGTGAAAAACTGAAATCCCGGGAATTCCCGATAATTTGTCCAGGCCTGAAATAACTTTACCTTTTTCGTACTTGCCCGGGTAGCCTTGAGAAGCCAACACCAGGCATACGGCTGCGTCACTTTTCCAGCGTGGGCTACCCTGAAGATTGCCGTCGGCTGCAGTTACCAGTAGAGGAAGAAGGTCAGAATCCAAAAGGGGAAGCAAAGCCTGTGCTTCCGGATCGCCCAGGCGAACATTGAACTCCAGTACATGGAAATCTTCAGGGGTTACTATTAAACCGGCGTATATAACCCCCCGGTAATCTATTCCCCTGTTTTTCAGCTCCTTTAAAAGAGGCCAGAAAACTTGTTCTTTTATCCGGTCAATTTTATCCTGAGTCAGCACCGGCGCTGGTGAATACGCTCCCATCCCTCCAGTGTTGGGGCCTGTATCCCCTTCTCCTATCGGCTTGTGATCCTGGGCGGGAGGCATTATGGTCAGGCTGCTTCCGTCAGTTAAGGCTAACAAAGAAGCCTCTTCCCCGTTCAGCTTATCTTCCAGTACCACCTGGTTCCCGGCTTCACCGAAACATCTGTCTACCATGATCTGACGTAACCCTTTTTCCGCTTCTTCCCTGGTTTTGGGGATGAGCACCCCTTTACCAGCAGCCAGCCCATCTGCTTTTATAACTGGTAAAGAACTGCTCTGGCGTATCAGGTTTACTGCATCCTGGTAATCATCCATAATTTTAAAAGGTGCAGTGGGGATTCCGCTATCATACATGATACCTTTGGCCCAGGCCTTGCTGCCTTCCAGGAGAGCTCCTTCCCGGGTAGGTCCCAGTATGCGCAGACCTTTTTCCCGAAACACATCTACTACTCCTTCTACCAGGGGAGCTTCCGGGCCCACTACGGTCAGGTCAACCTGATTTTGCAGGGCCAGTTCGGCCAAACCATGTGTGTCCCCCGGATCCTCATCCAGGCAATGAGCCAGCTGACGCATGCCTGCGTTACCGGGTACTGCCAGAATTTTTTTTATATCAGCGCTTTGAGAAAGTTTCCAGGCAAGGGCGTGTTCTCTCCCTCCCCCTCCCACAATCATGACAATCATGATATCTTTTCCTCTCCTTTAAAGATAATCAGGGTTGAAAAAGGCCTAGTGCTTAAAATGTCTTCTCCCGGTAAATACCATGGCCATCTGGTTATGATTACAGACGTTAATAGCATCCTGATCTTTTACCGAGCCTCCTGGTTGAACAATAGCTTTTATCCCTGCTCGGGCAGCTTGTTCTGCAGTATCGGGGAACGGGAAAAATGCATCAGAGGCCATCACTGCCCCTTTGGCTTTACCTCCTGCCTGGGAAAGGGCTATTTGTGCCGCTCCTACCCGGCTCATCTGGCCCGCGCCTATCCCCAGGGTTTGTCCCCGGGAGGCTATAACGATAGCATTGGATTTTACGTGTTTGACTACTTTTTGAGCCAGATCCATATCTTTCCACTGTTCTTCACTGGGTTTGGTCGAAGTTACTACTTTGCCCCGACGCACATTTACCGGTTCGCTGTCCATTTCTTGGACTAAAAGCCCTCCGGATGTTTTCTTGAACTCCCAGGGTTTTTCTTTACGGTTGACCAAGGGGGTGGAAAGCACCCTTACATCGGACTGATGGCTTAATATATTCAAAGCTTCTGAGCTAAAAGAAGGAGCCGCGATAACTTCTAAAAATATCTTACTCATCTCTTCCGCCGTGGTAGCGTCTACTTCTTGATTAACCGCTATGATCCCGCCGAAAATCGAAACCGGGTCTGCTTCATAAGCCTTGTTATACGCTTCCAGCACCGTTCGGGCGACTCCTACTCCACAGGGGTTGGTGTGCTTAACTGCTATCACTGCCGTTTCCTTGAACTCTTTGACCAGTTCCCAGGCGGCATCTAGATCGTTTATATTATTAAAAGAAAGCTCTTTCCCCTGCCATTGCTGAAACTTAGCCGGTGTTTCTTCTTTATAATCTATATTGTGGTAAAGGGCGGCTTTTTGTTGAGGGTTTTCCCCGTAACGAAGCTCTTTAGCTTTTCGGTAAGGAAGCACCAGGTGAGAAGGGAAAGTATCTTTTTCCCTGGTTTGCTGATTAAAATAGGAAGCAATGAAAGCATCGTATTCAGCTGTATGCTGAAAAGCTTCCGTGGCCAGCTGGTATCTATAATTCTCTCCTAGATCCCCCTGCTGATCCAGGGCCTCGATTATTTCCTGGTAGCGTTGCGGATTAATAACCACCATGGTATGGCGATAGTTTTTGGCGGCGGCTCGAAGCATGGCAGGGCCCCCGATATCTATATTTTCCATAGCTTTATCCAGGGAAACCTTTTTTTCGTTAACCACTTCTATAAAGGGGTAAAGATTAACTACTACCATGCTAATGGGGGTGATGCCGTGGGTATCCAGCTCTTTTAAGTTTTCATTTTTATCCTTTTGGGCCAGTATCCCTCCGTGCACGAATGGGTGAAGGGTCTTCACCCTTCCTTCCAGGATTTCAGGGAACCCGGTTACCTCTTCCACTTGCATTACCGGTATTCCTGCTTTTTGAAGAAGACGGGCGGTACCTCCCGTAGAAACTATTTCCCACCCTCTTTCCGTTAATTCCTGGGCAAAATCGGTTATTCCATCTTTATTGGATACGCTGAGGAGGGCTCTTTTAGTTTTGTTTTTATTCTTCATAAAGGTAACACCTTCTTCCCCTGAAAATAATTTTATCCTTGCAAAACAGCTCGAGGGCCCTGGGGTAGCACCGGTGCTCGGCAGCGTGGATTCTCTGTTGCAGGGAAACAATGCTATCCTCCTGCAAAACAGGCACTGCTTCCTGCATGATTATGGGCCCGGAATCGACTTTTTCTTCTACCAGGTGAACAGTGCACCCGGTGACCTTTGCCCCGTATTCCAGTGCCTGTTGCACCGCATCCACGCCTGGAAAAGCCGGTAATAGAGAGGGGTGTATATTTATAATCTTATCTGGAAAGGCGCTGATAAAATAGGGCGATAAAACCCGCATAAAGCCAGCCAGAACCACCATTTCAACGGATCTTTCCTGTAAGCTGGATACCAGAACTTTTTCCATTTCCTTTCGGGAAGCAAATTCTTCCGGATTTATAACCATGCTTTCCAGGCCATGTTTATTGGCTTTTTCTAAAGCTCCGGCCCCGGGATTATCGCTAACTATCAGTGATATATCTGCCGGGATAAAGCCTTGTTCCACGGAATCTATAAGAGCCTGCAGATTGCTGCCTTTTCCCGAAGCCATTACCGAAATTTTTTTCATAATTCACCTCCCGGAATAGTAAGCCCGGCACAAACTTTACGGCCGTGGTGTTAAAAAGAATTATGCTTTTACTTTTGAATATCTACTTCTGGAGGGGATTCTTTATCCCCTTCCTTTATTTCACCAATCAGCCAGTTTGAAACAGACATGGAGTCCAGGTATTTTTTCAATCCGTTTATTTCCCCCGGAGGGGCCACCATGATAAAACCTATTCCCATGTTAAAAACGTTAAACATTTCGTCAGTTTCTATACCCCCTTCTTTCTGCAGGTAATGAAATACCCGGGGGGTTTCCCAAATAGTGCTATCTATAACCGCTTTGCTTCCGGGAGGCAATATCCTCCTGACATTACCCGGAATTCCTCCTCCGGTAATGTGAGCCATTCCGTTGATACGGAATTTTGACAGCAGCGGCAACACACTGGGTACATAAATCCTGGTAGGCTTTAGCAGCTCTTCTCCCAGGTTAACTTCCAGTTCATGAGGGTGATGGCCCAGTGAGATATTCTGGTGCTGCAAAATTTTTCGGACCAGTGAAAAGCCGTTGCTGTGTACCCCTGAAGATGCCATGCCTATAATACCGTCACCTTTCTGGATCCCGGAGCCGTCGATTAACTGATCTTTTTCTACTATTCCTACGGAAAAACCAGCCAGCTCGTACTCCCCCGGGGAGTAAAATCCGGGCATTTCAGCCGTCTCTCCTCCTAGCAAGGCGCATCCGCTTTTTTGACATCCTTCCGCTATTCCCTCTACAATTTCTTTCACCAGGAAGTTATCCATTTCCCCCAGGGCCAGGTAGTCCAGGAAAAAAAGAGGCTCCGCTCCCTGGACCAGGAGGTCATTCACACACATGGCTACGCAGTCCACCCCCGGAGTGCGGTGAAAGCCTGTTTCGAACGCAAGCTTTAACTTAGTGCCCGCACCGTCGGTGCCTGAAACTAAAACGGGATTCCTGTATTTACCCTGGTTAAGCTGGAATAGACCGCCAAAGCCGCCTATATCCTGAAGCACTTCCTGTCTCAGGGTTTTTCCGGCAATTTTTTTTATAATTTCTACGGCACCTTCTGCAGCATCCAGGTTTACGCCTGCCTTTTTATAATCCAGGTGGTGATTATCCAGGGCTATCCTCCCCTTCCGGTTTTAATGGATAAAAAGGTGCTAGAGCTTTTTTATCGGCCCTAGCACCTTATATATAGTTTTAAAAGAATATATTTTAGAACAACGGATAGAATACCAGTGCTACTATGCTCATCAACTTGATGAGAATGTTTAGTGAAGGGCCTGCAGTGTCTTTATAGGGATCACCCACCGTGTCTCCAACTACCGCTGCTTTATGAGCTTCGCTGCCCTTGCCGCCATATGCTCCTGATTCGATGTATTTTTTTGCGTTATCCCAGGCACCTCCCGCGTTAGCCATACTAATAGCCTGTAGCACTCCGGTTACCAGGGCACCGGCCAGAAGCCCGCCCAGGGCTTCTGCTCCCAGAAAATAACCAACTAGAAGCGGAATTAAAATGGCGGTCAAGCCCGGTATAATCATCTGCTTGAGGGCTGCCTTGGTGCTGATATCCACGCAGCGGGCGTATTCGGGTTTAACCTTTCCGTCCATTAAGCCGGGAATCTCTTTAAATTGACGCCTGATCTCTTCAATTAGATCATAAGCTGTGTTACCAACCGCTTCCATGGTTCTTGAAGTAAAGAAGAAAGTAAGTACGCCCCCGATAAAGAGCCCTGCTATGACTTCAGCGCTGGTAATATTAATTACTTCCAGCCCCGCGGAAATGGTATAGGCGGTAAACAGGGCCAGGGCGGTCAATGCGGCAGAACCGATTGCAAAACCTTTCCCGATGGCTGCAGTAGTGTTGCCCAGGGAATCAAGCTCATCGGTAATTTCCCTTACCTTGGGATCAAGTTCTGCCATTTCCGCAATTCCGCCGGCGTTATCGGCCACGGGGCCGTAAGCATCTACGGCTACGGTCATGCCAACAGTAGATAGCATTCCCACTGCGGCCAGGGCGATACCGTAAACTTCGGCAAACTGATAAGAAATTAGTATAGCGGCAATAATGAACACCAAAGGTAATACAGTGCTTTTCATTCCCACGGACAGACCGCTGATAATGTTAGTGGCCGGTCCCGTTTGCGAAGATTCGGCAATTTTCTTAACCGGGTTGAAATGATCTGAAGTATAGTATTCCGTAAGCCTGCCTATGGCTATGCCTGCAACAAGGCCGGCGACTATAGCAAAAAAGTATGAATTATCTTCCAGCAGATTTACCGTCAGAAAATAAGATACAATCAGCACGATTACTGCGCTGCCGATGGTCCCTCTTTCCAGGACGGCTCCCAGTCGGGCGCCTTCTTTAGCCCGGACAAAAAAGAAACTTATCACAGAAGCCAGGATGCCGGTGGAAGCAATAAGTAAAGGCATGATTATGTAGGGAGTGGCATCGCCCTGGTTTAAAGTCAGTACCGCTATAGTCATGGCGGCAACCATGGAGCCCACGTAAGATTCAAAAAGATCTGCTCCCATGCCTGCCACATCTCCTACGTTATCCCCTACGTTATCAGCTATAACCCCGGCGTTCCGGGGATCGTCTTCCGGTATACCTTCTTCTACTTTGCCAACCAGGTCTGCTCCCACGTCTGCGGCTTTGGTGTAGATGCCCCCGCCTACCCGGGCAAAGAGGGCTATGGAGCTGGCTCCCAGGGCAAAGCCGTTTACTATTTCAGGATCTTTAAAAACAATATATAACAAGCCTACTCCAAAAAGCCCCAGCCCGGCAACCATCATTCCCATAACTGTGCCGCTGGAGAAAGCTATGGTCAAGGCCGGGTTGATGGATTTAAGAGCCCCGGAAGCGGTTCTTACATTGGCCATGGTCGCCACTCTCATGCCCACGTAGCCTGCGCAGCCGGAAAAAAGCGCCCCTATCAGGAAACTGATAGCAGTAGCAGGAAAGATTTTCCCGTGCTCGTTATAATCGATAGCACCCCAAATAAGTAAAAATATAACTGCTACAAAAACAGCCAGATAAAGGTATTCCCTTTTCATAAAGGCCATGGCGCCTTCCCTGATGGCACCGGAAATGCTGTTCATCTCTTCAGTGCCTGTTTCTGCCCTGGATATTTTAACCCAGAGAAAAATTGCGAAAAGTAGCCCCACTACTGCAATTATGGGGGCCCAGTAGTAAATTTCCATGATTAAACCTCCTTTTACAGCGTTTGTTAACATATCCAGCTTACATTATAACTTTATTATACCATAAATGACAACTTTTTAATTAAAATCAAAAATGACTCTGTACAGGGAAAATAAAGATACATTTAGAAGCAGAGCACGACTATACACCGGTGGCGCAAGTAATTACAATATATTCAACATGATACTCAACATGGATATTTACCGTTAAAACATGCCAGGCAAAGATGATTTCTATCCATTCCCGTTGCCTTTACCATACCTTCTATACTTAAAAAATTCAGTGAATCAGCATTAATATAATTACAAATTTCTTCAATGCTTTGATTAGAAGCGATGAGGTCGTCCCGGGTGGGAATATTGATGCCGTAATAACAGGGAGATATGACCGGCGGAGAACTAATGCGAACATGAACTTCCCTTGCTCCGGCATCACGAAGCATCTTAACCAGGCGAAGAGTAGTGGTGCCTCGAACCAGGGAATCATCAACAATGGCTACTCTTTTCCCTTCTACTATTTTTCTGACCGGGTTAAGCTTTAATTTAACTCCCAGCTTGCGAGTTTCCTCTGATGGTTCAATAAATGTTCTGCCTATATAGCGGTTTTTTAAAAGCCCCATTTCGTATGGCATGCCCGATGCTTCCCCCAAACCCGAAGCGGCAGAAATGCTGGAATCAGGTACCCCGGTAACAAAATCTGCTTCTACTGGCTCTTCACGGGAAAGTAATTTCCCCAGCTCTTTACGCACCAGATGTACGTTACGTCCACCCAGGTTGCTGTCAGGACGGGCAAAATATATAAATTCGAAAACACAAAGCGCGTTCCCTGGGGTGGCGTAGGGAATACTGTGTACCCCTTCCCTGGTAATGCATACCATTTCCCCCGGGTTTACTTCGCGAACGAATTCCGCTCCTATAGTATCAAAAGCACAGCTTTCAGAAGCCAGAACATACTGCCGGTCTTCCAGAATTCCCAGGCACAGGGGGCGGTTACCCAGTGGATCCCTGACCCCAATAATTTTATCATGGGCCAGGATAACGTAAGCAAAACCTCCTTTAAGTCGGGGCAATACTTTCTTCAAAGAATCAACCAGGTCCGGGTTATTTTCCCGGGCCACCAGGTGAGCCAGTAATTCGCTGTCGGTGGTGGTTTGAAATATGGACCCCCGGGTTTCCAGTTCGCTTCGTAATTGGTGGTTGTTGATTACATTTCCATTATGAGAGACAGCAATTTCACCGTGTTGGTACCTGAGCAGCAGCGGCTGCGTATTTTCAGGGCGTGTTCCCTGCTTGCCGTAAGAGTATCTGACATGACCTGCTATCAGGCTTCCTTGAACCTCATCCAGGGGGGAAAGGTTAGGGAAAACATCGGAAACCAGACCTAACCCCTTCTTTACTTTAATCCCGTTCCTCCCGCTTATAGCTATCCCGGCGCTTTCCTGGCCTCGGTGTTGCAGTGCATAAAGGGCAAAAAGCCCCAGCTGGGCTGCCTGGCTGTTTTCCAGGTTGCCTCCGAATATCCCGCATTCTTCTTCCGGGCGGTCCCCGTTTAAAGGCAAAAATATATCACATCCCATAGTAGCTCCCCTCTCCAGTATAGAAATACAGCGATAAAATCAGGATATACTACTTGGAGCATTACGGCATTATTCTAACCCCAGCCGTTGGTAAATCACATCCAGCCTGCGGAGGTAATAAGCCGGGTCAAAGCATGCTTCCAATTCTTCCCGGGTCAATACCCCGGTTGTTCTTTCGTCTCCGGATATCATATCCCGGAAGGAAGCCCCTGTATTCCAGGCTTCCATGGCTATACCCTGAACCAGGTCGTATGCTTCTTCCCGGGAAATCCCTTTTTCTATCAATTTTATCAGGACCCGCTGGGAAAAAGCCAGCCCACCGGTCAAGTTAAGGTTTTGCCACATGTTTTCCGGGTAGACCTGCATTCCTTTGATTATTTTAATCATCTGGTGGATCAGGTAATCTGCCAGGATAGAAGCATCTGGCAGGTCAATTCTTTCTACCGATGAATGGGAGATGTCTCTCTCATGCCATAGAGGTATATTTTCCAGCGCTGCAGTGACCTTGGAACGTAGAATCCTGGAAAGACCGGTCAACCTTTCACATAATACCGGATTGCGCTTGTGCGGCATGGCGGAAGACCCTTTTTGGCCGCCGGAAAATGGCTCCTCAATTTCCCGGGTTTCAGTACGCTGCAGGTTGCGGAATTCTAAAGCGATTTTTTCCAGCCCGGCAGCGACCAGGCTCAGGGTAAAAATAAATTCAGCGTGGCCATCCCGCTGCAGCACCTGAGTGGATACAGGAGCGACTTTAAGCCCCAACCTGCGGCAAACATGTTCCTCTACATAAGGATCCAGGTGAGCGTAATTGCCTACGGCTCCGGAAAGTTTCCCAAAACGGACTGCTTCTTTAGCCCGGGACAATCTTTCCAGGTTTCTTTTTAATTCCTCCTGCCAGAGAGCAAATTTTAGACCCAGGCTGGTAGGTTCGGCATGAACACCGTGGGTTCTCCCCATCATTACCGTATGTTTGTGTGCCAAGGCCTTTTCTTTTAGCACTTGCTCCAGTTGAAGCATCCCCGAATGAATGATAGATGCAGCTTCCTGTAAAAGAGCGGATAGAGCCGTGTCTACCACGTCCGACGAAGTAAGGCCGTAATGGATAAACCTGGCTTCCTCCCCCAGGTTTTCCGCTAAACAGCGGGTAAAGGCTACTACATCGTGACGGGTTTCTTCCTCGATTTCCTGGATACGTTCTACGGAGAAAGTAGCTTTTTCCTTGATCTTCTCTACAGCATCAGCCGGGATTACTCCCAACTCCGCCCAGGCTTCGCAGGCATAGATTTCTATTTCCAGCCATTTCTGAAACTTGTTCTCCAGGGTCCATACCCGGTTCATTTCTTCTCTGGAATAACGCTGGATCAAGTTAACACCTCGATAAAATAAGAAGTAACTACTCAGCCTAAATAAAGGTTAAAAACGGTCGATAAGCCGACCCACATCACCAATTAATCAAGCTACTTTTATAGCTGAGTAGTAACAATAAGAACGGCTTATCAACCTATCATCTAAATTCCAGGAGCTATAATCCTTTTTCCTCCAGGTACCTCTCAGCCCCTTTTTCCTGTAGCAGCCGATCTTTTTTTTCTACCCCTTCTCCTAGTTTTTTACGGTAGATTTGCAGTTTTTCCCTTAATTCTTCATCTTTAAGAGACAACATTTGCACAGCCAGAAGCCCGGCATTGAAAGCACCGTTGATTGCCACTGTAGCCACCGGGATTCCGCGGGGCATTTGGGCTATAGAATATAGAGAATCGGCACCTGCCAGGGAGTGTGCCAGGATAGGGACTCCAATCACCGGCAGGGTGGTATGGGAAGCGATAACCCCGGGAAGATGGGCGGCTCCCCCTGCTCCGGCAATGATAACGTTAAATCCGTTCCTTTCCGCCTCGGATGCAAGCTCTGCGGTTCTCCCGGGACAGCGATGAGCGCTACATACAGTTAACTGGTAATCAATATTAAACTCCTGTAAAGCCAGGGCGCTGTCTTTCATGATGGGTAAATCCGAATCACTGCCCATTACCATCAAAACACCTGGGGACGTTTTCAATTTCATTCCTCCTGGTAAATTTTATAAACTTTGTGGCTATTCCTGCAGGTATATATTTTGAAGATCATTCCCACTCAATGGTGGCTGGAGGCTTGGAGGTTACATCGTAAACCACCCGGTTTACCATAGGGATTTCCTCCACCATTCTGTGTGAAATGCGATCCAGGAAGCCATGAGAAAAACGATACCAGTCAGCAGTCATGGCATCAGTGCTGTTAACGGCTCTTAAAATCACCGGGTAAGCGTAGGTTCTGCGGTCACCACTTACGCCTACCGAACGCATCTCCGGCACCACTGCAAACACCTGCCAGATATCCCGGTACAGCCCTTCTTCCCTGATTTCTTCTTCTAAAATAGCGTTGGCCCGGCGGGCGATCTCCAGCCTCTCCCTGGATATTTCACCCAGCACCCTTACCGCCAGGCCGGGGCCGGGGAAAGGATGCCTCCACAACAGGTTTTCAGGAAGCCCCAGGGCCTCTCCCACCTTTCTTACCTCATCTTTAAACAAAGCCCGCACAGGTTCAATAAGCTTCAGGTTCATTTTATCAGGAAGACCCCCTACGTTGTGGTGGGATTTTATAGTATGGCCTGATGGGGTAGTGCTTTCAATAACGTCAGGATAAATAGTACCCTGGACCAGGTAGTTTACATTATTTAGTTTCCTGGCTTCTCTTTCAAAAACATTAATAAAATGATTCCCGATAACCCGTCTTTTTTCTTCAGGATCACTTACCCCTTCCAGAAGACTTAAAAACTCTTCTGAAGCGTCAACCTGAATCAGGTTCAAGCCGAACTCCTTGCGGAATGCTTCTTCTACCTCACTGGCTTCCCCTTCCCGATGAAGACCGTGATCAACAAAGATACCTATAAGGCGGTCTCCCAGTGCTTTTTGCACCAGCAGGGCGGAAACAGTGGAATCAATACCGCCGCTTAAGCCGCATATGGCAGCTTCATTTTCTCCTACCAGTTGATTAATTTCTTGCATGGTACTTTCAATCATGGAGGACGGGGTCCAGTTACTTGTAAGCCCCGCCTGGCGGTATAGAAAATGATCCAGCAATAAATCAAGGAGTTTTTCAGGGGGCCAGAAACCAAAAGCCATTTGATTCCCATCGTCGGAAATCAGGGATACCGGTTCATCTTCTTCTGTCCGGGAAGTAAATCTAAAATATTTCGGCAGCTCCTGGATGCGCAGAGGTGCCATCCAGTCAGAATTGATAAAAACATCTACATGGAAAAATTCCTCTTCCCCGGTATAGATCCTGGAAGCAGCACTGCTTTCTCCCCGGGTTTCAGAGGAAACCGTCACAGCCTTACCTTCATTAAAATTAACCATGGGAAGCATTCCGTAGCCCATGGCCAGAACAGGTATGGAAAGTTGAAACAGGATTGGGTCAAGCAGGGAAATTACCTCCGGGGGGACTGTTCCGGGGCCTCCACTGATTACCAGGGCTTGAGGTTTTTGTTCTTTTATTTCTTCCCATTTGGTAGCGGCGGGGATGATCTCGCAGTATACGCCTT
>Ga0207421_10002034_pt1 | contig 25573 bp, 24 predicted proteins | sample SodLakKL_010_SED_4_FD_187542 | JGI IMG/M metagenome (GOLD analysis project Ga0207421, IMG submission 187542) | Alkaline sediment microbial communities from Lake Tanatar, Kulunda Steppe, Russia - 8KL_010_SED (SPAdes) (version 2) | ecosystem: Environmental > Aquatic > Non-marine Saline and... | reverse complement strand
CCGCCGGGGCCCTACGGCCCCCGGCACTAGAAAATACACTTCAGGGTGCCTATGTATTTTTACAATGCCACTCTCTGCAAAAAAATCTTGCCAAAACCAAGTATCTCCCGGCCAATATCAGAACCTATAAATCTATTTTCTATGGTCATGCAGGGTGACAGCATCAATGCCATCAAAAGAGCTGTTAGCAGTAAGGGCAAATTTAACTCGATCATCAAAGCGGGATTCTTCCTCGAGTTCGCGATCAGAATATCCTTTTTCCAGTTGGATTAGAAGTCCCAAGAAAGAATACACGGGAGAAATCGAGGGCCTGCCTGTACTGGAGAAAAAGATCAGCAAACATGTCCTCTTCTAAATATTTTAAGGCCCATTGCCGCAATTTATTCCAGAAACTATTTTCAGGTATGTGCCTTCCAAAGCCAATATCTGCAAAAGAAAAATAATTTTTACGTTTCCCCAACATAAATTAAGGACTTGCGTTAAGCAAAATCAAGCATTTTAGCGCATTTTATGCTTCAGTAATTTAAGTGTATAACAGGGCCCGGAAATATCATTATTTCTAAATAACTGGCAATTAATGGAAAAACGGAGCTGCTATTATGGGGTTTCCGAGCACACTTTTAGAAAAAAAAGCAGGGAAAAAGAAGAAAAAAACGAATCAATAAAACGATATTAAGAAAAGGCATTCGACAATGATGAATATGGAGGTGTTTGAGATCGCCGGGAAAATTCGATCTATAGAGAAAGCCTTTAAGATTCTCGAGCTTTTTAATCATAACCGTTATGAGTTAAGTGTTGCCGAGGTCAATAATTATACTGGTTTTCCCAAAAGTACCATCCACGGCATAATTTCTACCCTTATGGATTTAGGTTATATCCGGCAGGACTCCAGGACCAAAAAATACCGTCTGGGCCATGGTGTTTTTCAACTGGTTTCAAATCACGATGAAACCAATAATATCTTAAAAGCCGCAAAGCCTTTTTTGCTGGAGTTAGCTACAAAATTTGAGGAAACTGTTCATCTGGCTAAACTGGATAATGGAGAGGTTTATTATATTGATAAAGTTCAGGTTTCCAATAGATTAACTATATGTTCGGAGATTGGGCGTAAACTTCCTGCTTACTGCACTTCTATTGGAAAAGCTCTCCTCGCTTTTCAGCCAGTTGAAGAGATCCAAAATTTTTTGGAGAAGGTTTCTTTAAAAAGTTATACTTCCAACACGATAACTGATCCCGGTGAGCTTTTTGAGGAGTTGAAAAAAATTCGGGCCCGGGGAGTTGCTTTTGATAATGAAGAAATTGAAGAGGGCTTAGCATGCCTGGGAGTTCCTGTAAGAGGTTTAAATGGAGAAGTGGTGGCAGCAATCAGTATTGCAGGGCCGTCAAACCGGATAAAAATTAAGGAAGCAAACCTTATAAAGGGGTTGCAAGAAACTGCAAAGAAAATTTCTGTGCACCTATAAATTGCTTTCAAGAAAATTGTGAACATAGAAATTGCTGAGTCTTCTTAATAACAACAAACAGTGGGATAATTAGAAAAACGGAGCAATAGAAAATGGTCAAAAAGATAAAACAAAGCAGGCGGGTTTGTTCTAAGGAACAAAGGGGTTGGCCTTTTCCTGAGCGAATGAGATACTATGGTAGTAAAATAAAACCCAATTTTATGAAAAATCAAGCAATCGGGTAAAACCACAAAAATGTTTGCTCGAGCATAAAGGAGGAAAAGGATAATGAAAGAGCTGCAATGTTTTGACGGGGAATTATTTGATTATATTTGTGAAGAGCAAGCCCGTCAGAAAAGGAACCTGGAACTTATTGCATCAGAAAACTTTGTGTCTTCTACCGTAATGGAAGCGGCGGGATCGTGCTTAACCAACAAATATGCAGAAGGATACCCAGGCCGTAGATATTACGGAGGTTGTGAGGTGGTAGACAAGGTAGAAAACCTTGCCATAGATAGATTAAAATCTCTTTACGATGCTGAGCATGCCAACGTTCAGCCTCACTCGGGTTCGCAGGCTAACCAGGCAGTTTATTTTGCCATGGTTCCCGCCGGGGAAAAGATGTTGGCGATGGATTTATCCCATGGAGGGCACCTGACCCATGGCAGTCCCGTAAACCTGTCCGGTTCTTATTATCGGGTCAGCCATTATGGTGTAACCCGAGAAGAAGAAGTAATAGATTATGACCGGGTAGAACAAATGGCAGTTGATCTAAAACCTAAAATGATAGTTGCGGGAGCCAGTGCCTACCCGCGGGTAATTGACTTTAAGAGGTTTCGCGAGATTGCAGACAGGGTAGGAGCATATTTAATGGTAGATATGGCCCATATAGCGGGTTTGATAGCAGCCGGACTCCACCCCAGCCCAGTTCCTTATGCACATTTTGTGACTTCAACCACACATAAAACATTACGCGGGATTCGTGGTGGTTTTGTATTATCCACAGAGGAACATGCTAAAGCTATAGATAAGGCTCTATTCCCCGGTATCCAGGGGGGGCCTTTGATGCATATAATAGCCGCAAAGGCGGTTGGGTTTAAGGAAGCAGCGCAGGCCAGTTTTAAGGAGTATCAACAAAATATATTGGAAAATACTCAGTCTCTGGCGAAGGGTTTGCAGGGATTTGGCATGCGTTTAGTGTCCGGTGGAACGGATAATCATCTTGTGTTAGTGGATTTAAATAATTTGGAAATAACGGGAAAGGATGCGGAGAAACTTCTGGACCGGATAGGGATCACAGTAAACAAAAACACCATCCCCTTTGAAACCCGCAGTCCTTTTGTAACCAGCGGAATAAGGATAGGAACCGCGGCGGTAACAACGCGTGGAATGGGAACAGAAGATATGCAAGAGATTGCACGATTTATTTACGAAGGCATAAAAAATAAGGACGACGAAGGCAAATTAAAGCATCTGGAAGAAGAGACCCGTGAGTTTTCGACCCAATTCAATTTATATTAGAAAATTTAGGGATTTTCCAGTAAGGAGCTGAGGGTAAATGGACAGAGAAAAATTCTGGTTACAAAATAACACCTGGGAAGAAGTTGCAGAGTACCTTGAGAAAGAAGATATTATTATTTTTCCAGTAGGCAGCACCGAGCAGCACGGCCCGCCGGGCCCTCTGGGCTTGGATAGTTATGTAGCAATATCTTTAGCTGAAGACACGGCGAAACAGACCGGAACTCTTGTAGCACCGCCACTATGGTTTGGGGATTCATCCCATCATTTAGGTTTTGCCGGGACAATATCTCTCAGGACTGAGACCCTGATCGAGGTAACTCGAGATGTAATCAGGAGTCTGGTGAGCCATGGGTTTAAAAAGATAATTGTTATTAACGGGCATAAAAGTTCTAATCTAGCAGCATTAAGTACGGCTTGCCGTAGCCTTCATCAGGAAGAGCTGCCTGAGACAGTTCTATCCCTGGTAGACCCGATGTATCTTTCTAAGGGTATAACCCACATAAAAACCACGGTAGAACATCATGCAGGAGAGCTGGAGACATCGCAGATTATGTATCGTTATCCCCACTTGATCCGGAAAGAACGGTTAACCAGCGAGAACGTTGATTTGGAAGAAATATTCTCGCCTTTTGCCAAGAAGGATTTAATGGGAGGTAGCGGGGACACTATAGAAGTTTTTTGGAACAGTGCGGAACAAAAGAAGTTTGCTCCAACTGGATCAATTTCAGCTTCAATTGGAGCCTCAGCAGAAAAGGGCGAGCAATATCATGAATACATGGTAAAAAACCTGGTGCGCTTTATAGGTTGGTTGAGAGATAATAACAGTCCAATAGGCCAAAAGATTAAGTAGAGAGGTGAAGGTGGGATGTACAATTACGACACTGATGTCCTTGTAATAGGAGGCGGGGGTGCCGGAACGATGGCGGCCTATGAAGCCAGCAAACATGGGGCAAAAGTAGCCCTGGTGCTAAAGAATAGTCTTCAGCGTGGGGGCAGCACCATCATGGCCCCGGGGGCAATAGCTGGAGTTGGTGACTGGAAATTGCCCGATGACAGCAAGGACGTACATTTTTCGGATACGGTAAAAGGTGGTTCTTTTTTAAACGAGCAGCAACTGTTGCGTAGACTGGTTGAAGACTCACCGGGTTTGATAAAAGAACTGGAAGAGATAGGGGCGCTCTGGCAGAGGGAAGAGAATGGGGAAAGCTATTCTCTAAGGATAGATGGAGGTCATTCCTATCATCGCTGCCCTTTTCTAGAAGACCGTACGGGAAGAGAAATGTTAAGGACTCTGGCCGGCGAACTGTCTAAGAGGGATGTTAGGGTATTTTCCAACGTTATAATTCTTAAAGTATTAACTAAAAATAACCGGGCCACTGGAGCAGTTGGAATAGATCTGGAAAGTGGAGAAGCGGTATTATTGAGAGCAAAGGCTGTGGTTCTTGCCTGTGGTGGGGCGGGTAACCTTTATTTAAACACCAGTAATCCTTCGGATATTACTGGTGACGGTTTTGCCCTGGCCCTCGATGCAGGGGCCTCCTTAATGGATATGGAATTTGTGCAGTTCTTCCCCCTTGGCTTTCTGTTTCCCCGTTCATTGCGGGGAGCTCTTGCCGCCCTGATGTATTATGTTCACCTGAAAAACAGCAAAGGCGAACGTTTTATGGAGAAATACGATCCGGAATGGATGGAGTTATCGACTCGAGATCGGGTTGCAAGAGCAATTTTCACCGAAGTAAAAGAGGGGAGAGGAGGGCCTAATGGTGGGATTTATGCTGACATGACCTACCATGAGCCGGGATATATAGAAAAAATGCAGCCAGCTCTTTTTGAAACCTACCAGAAGATAGGCGTAGAACAGAGTAAAGATCTGCTGGAAGTAGCTCCCACCTGCCATTTTATAATGGGCGGGGTACGGGTGGACGAGAACTGGGAGAGTGGGGTCAGGGGTCTTTTTGCAGTAGGAGAGAATGCTGCGGGGATCCACGGGGCCAACCGTTTGAGCCAGAATGCGCTTGCTGAACTCCTGGTTTCAGGAGCAAGGGCCGGAAAGAGTGCGGCAGGACTTGCTTCAGAACAGATCCAATCTCTGGTTGCCCCCCGAATCGGCAAGATGATAAAAAATGAAGTTGATGAGATCTGGGAAAAGGAAGAGGGTATTCGCCCGGTGGAATTGAGAAACCGGCTGCGGAAAGTAATGTGGGAAAAAGTAGGAGTATTCAGGACAGAAAAAACCTTGAAGGAAGGTTTACAAGAGATAATAAAACTGGAGAAAGAGCTTGGCCGCCAGTATCTATGTCAGAAGTCGAGGCGTTTAAACCTGGAATTTACTCAGGCTCTTGAAAACAGGTTCTTAATTAAAACTGCAAAAGCAGTTGCACTATCCGCTCTGAAACGAACTGAAAGCAGGGGAGCGCATTATCGGGACGATTTCCCCGATAAGAACAACAAGGAGTGGTTGAGACACGTTGTTTTGTTCCAGGATAATGGTCAGATTGCCACAACCTATGAACCAGTTGACCTAGAGGAACTTCGTCCCGAGGAGGTTGATTAGATGGAAGGAAGAGTGGAAGTATTTCGTTTTGATCCAGAACTAGATGAAGCTCCCCTTTATGAGACTTATGAATTTCCGTATCAGGAAGGCATGACAGTTCTCGACGTAGCCTTTTATATATACGAGCAGTTAGATGGAACTTTCAGTTTCAGTTACTGTTGTAGGAACAGCCACTGTGGTTTATGTGGAGCAAAAATAAACGGCAGGCCTGGGTTAATGTGCAGGGAGCCTGCAACAAAAGAACTGAAGTTAGAACCCCTGGATCACCTGAATGTAGTGCGGGACCTATTGATTGATAGGGAGGATTATGATCATTGCAAGGAAGGGATGCGCCTCTTTTTGGAAAGGGTAGATAAGGCCGAAAAGATCCCTGAATATATAGATCCCAAGGAGCACATGAAATTTATGGTGGCCAGCCGCTGCGTTGAGTGCTATAGCTGTGTTTCCGATTGCCCGGTGCTGGAGGAAATGCCCCACGAGTTTTTGGGACCTGCTACACTGGTTCAGCTGGCCAGGCATACCTTTGACCCGAGGGATCAATTGAGCAGAGAAATAATTGCGTATTCAGGAGGTCTTTACAATTGCACCACCTGTGGAAGATGTGAGGTGGTCTGCCCCCATAATATTTCCCCGGTGCGTAATATTGAGCTCATACGGGAACGCCTTGTAGAGAAAAATCTGGCTCCCCAGGCAGTGAAAGAACTGCAGAAGATTGTTGATGAGAGCAAAAAAGCGATTCAACCTTCAAGGGGACATTCTCCTTATCTTGATGAAAAAGAGGAGCTGAACAAAACCGGACCCGTTGGTCTTTTCATCGGTTGCAATATTGATTACGATTTCCGGATGAAAAAAATAGCTGAAGAAGCCCGGTTAATCCTGGAGAAAACGGCAACTGAAGTTGTTGTTCCCAAAGAACAGGTTTGCTGTGGTACTCCCCTGGTTGAGATGGGATCAACTGCAAAATTAAGGGAACTGGTTCTGGAAAATGTGAAGTTATTTGAAGGTTCTGGCTGTAAAGAGGTTATCTCGCTTTGCGGGGGTTGCGGCTCGGGGATGATGAAAACCTGGCCGGAAATTTTCCAGGAAGAAAAGGGTGAAGAGCTTCCTTTTGAAGTCAGGGACTTCAGCCAGTATTTTCTGGAAACAGAACTAATGGAAAAGCTGGGGCCGGTAAAGAAAAAGATTGCTTACCATCAGGCCTGCTCCCTGCATAGAGGGCAGGGAGTGGAGGACGAGCCCCAGAGAATACTCAAGGCAATTCCGGAATTAGTTTTGATAGAGACAACTGTTGATGATAACTGCTGTGGTGGAGGGGGAGGACTGCGACTGAGCAATCAAGATCTATCACAGAAAATATTAAACAGAAAAATAAGAGGGCTGAAAGAAAAGGGGATTGAAAGCCTCGTTACCGGATGCCCTACCTGTATTAAACAGCTCAGGCACGGCCTGATCAGAAACAAAATCCGCAAAGTAAAGGTAGAACACCTGGTTAGCATTATTGCCCACGCTCTCAGGGAAGAAAATTAAGGGGGTGTTATTTAAAACAAAAATAGTTTGAGTTCATCTTTTTAAACCGTTTGGTGGGGCAAATTGGCTTTTAGTAGAAAAGGAACAAAAATAATCTGGAGGTGGGTTTTTTGACTGGGAAAAAAGTAAAAGATTTACGAACCTATTTACAAGACCTGGAAGAAACAAAACCCGATGCCCTATTGAAAATTGATAAACCCATGAAAACAGAATATGAAATAAATGCTCTGCAGAGAAAGCTAGATAATATGGGTAGTCAGCCGGTAATGCTGGTTGAGAAACCAATTACTTTTGAAGGTGAAATTAGCGAACACAAACTGGTAACCAACTTAACTGGAAACAGGGCTCTTGCCGCTGAAGCCCTGGGTCTTCATCCACGCCGTATTGCGATGGATTATTTTAAAAAAATGGATAAAAAAATAGAACCAGTTGTTGTGGATCGGAGTGAAGCCCCGGTGAAGGAGAAAATTGACCGGGGAGAAGAAATTAATCTCTGGAAATTTCCTGTTACTACCCACAACTGGGGAGATCCGGGTCCTTACATTGGCTCCGGTTACGTAGTAACAACTGATCCCGAAACCAAAATTGACAATATGGCGCTGCAGAGAATCTGGGTAAAAGAGAAAAATAGAACGGGGCTCTGGCCTGCCATAACCGGACACAACTATGCTAATATTGAAAACTGGTGGGCCAAAGGAGAAGACGTTCCCGTAGCAGTCTGGATAGGACATCACCCTGCAGGGCTATCTGGGGCCCAGGCGCGTCTGGGTCACCCTGAAAGCCATTATCCAGCAATGGGAGGAGCATTAGGCGAGCCAGTGAGGTTGGTTCCTTCTGAGACCTTTGGAAAAGACCTGATGGTTCCAGCAGACGCAGAAATTGTAATTGAGGGTTATATTCCCAAAGATGTTTTTGAAGCCGAAGGGCCTTTTGGAGAATACCCCGGCTATTTAGGACCCCAAAGGCCAAGCCCGGTTATCGAAGTAGAATGTGTCACTTACCGAAAAGATGCCATCTATCATAACGTTGGAGTTGGTCTTTCTGATCACCTGGTTATGCTGGGTAATTTCCCCATGGAAGCCAGGATCTACAACATTGTCAAGCAGGTTGTTCCAGAGGTAATGAATGTTTATGTCCCGGTATCCGGTCGCAGAAACCATGTTTATGTTCAGGTCAAAAAGACCAAGCCAGGACTAGGAAAAGAGGTTATAATGGCCACGCTGCCTTGTGATTCCAGAATGAAGCACTGTATTGTGGTAGATGAAGATGTGGATTTATTCAATGAAGAGGATATTCTCTGGTCCATTGCCTATCGGAGCCAGTGGGATCAGGATATGGTTGTAGTAAAAGGTGCAGCAGTTTTCCCGTTAGATCCCAGTTTACCCGAACCAGGTAACATTGGGACCAGGGGGGGAATTGATGCTACAATGCCCCCGCCCATTGAAACTGGAAAGCCAAGGCATTACCAATTTGTAAATAAAGCACCGAAAGAAGTTGATGAAAAAATTCAAATCGAAGATTTTGTTAAGGGCGACTTGCTAGATAAATTCCCCAAAGCCCAATTCTAAAAATTATTTTCTGCCCCGAAAAACAAACTTCACACATTAAACAGTTAAAACCCTGAATCAGGATATCCCAATAACATTAATTACAAGGTTAGAGCGTTTTTCAACCTTCTGCTGGTGTCAGCCCGTCATTAAGGTCTACAATAAATTATCTTGTTTGCAAAAAAATGGAGGTGACACAATGCGTGTAGAAAAAGTTGGTGACCCTAAAGATATTTGGGTAACCTGTCCTCACTGTGATCAGATGTATTATATTGACAAATCCTTCTATTCTAAAAGATTTGATGATTTGCTCCTTTTCTGTCCCTTCTGTCGGAAAGAATTTGACAAAAAAGATTCAAAAAAAACCTACTAAACATTATCTGTTGAGAGGGAAAAGACTTGAAAAATTTGGGTTGGGAAGGCTAATTTTTTAAAAAAAAAGGAGGAAAAAAACGTGAAGAAAGTATTGCTGGGTCTGTTAATTATGTGCTTTTTGATGGTAGGGTTTAATCAGCAGGTGGAAGCGTACGACATTAGATTTGCAACCTTTAGTGCAGGTAGTGGCTGGCATATTATGGGTGAAACCCAGGCAGAACTCTATAGGGAGTATATTGATGAAATTTCCACAATTTCGGTTCTTCCCTATACCGGAGGTGTTGGAAACCCCATTCTTCTTCATCAAGGTGAAGCCGACATTGCCCACGGGTTTGCTACTGAAACCCAGTTAGCCATTGCTGGAGAGTGGCCCTACGAAGAAGAAATGCCTGGATTAAGGGCTCTGGTTGGACATCTTGACACCTACTGGTATGCATTCGCTGTTCGTGCTGATACTGGAATTACGACCATGGAGGAACTTCGGGAAAGAGAATTTCCCCTCGACCTTGCTGTTCTTACCCCCGGAAGTAGTGGAGACTGGTTAGCCCAGAATTTTCTTGAAGCTCATGGGATGAGTTATGACAAACTGAGGGAGTGGGGTGGTAGTGTTTCACACCGCTCATTTGCTGCTGCGGCTGATGCAGTAAGAGATGGTAGAGCCGATGCTTTTGCCCAACTGGCTACTCCAGGTCATCCAACCTGGACTGAACTGGCTGCAACTGCTGATATCAACTTCCTTCCCATCGAACCAGAAGCAATGGAATGGTTCCAGGAAGAATATGGCTATATTGAGGGTTTTATTCCCGAGGGTGAATTTGGTGTTTCTGAAGATGTTCCGGTAATAGGTTTCTACACAATTATGATTACTACGGAAGATCTTCCAGAAGAGATCGCCTATCAGATCGCCAAAGTAACCTATGAAAACAAAGATTTTTTGGTTGAAGGATATGCAGCCTTTAGAGACTTTAAACCCGAAAAAGCCTGGGATATTCCGGTACCTCTGCACGAAGGAGCAAAGCGTTTTTATCGGGAGATGGGTTATATTGATTAACCTGGTTTAATTGAAAAGGGGGCGGGCTATGCCCGCTCCCCAAAATATTAAACGCTTCTTAGGTGAGTAGAAAAAATAGAATTTTTGTTGGAGGTCGCTTCCATGGAAAAGTATAAAAAAATTGCAATAATCATTGTGGGTACAGCCTGGGCTTTGACTCAACTATATGAAGGAGTAACTGGAAGGTTGGACTACCTACAACTGTTACCACTGCACCTTTACTTTGCCCTGGTCATGGTTTTTCTTTTAAGACCAATCTCCAAAAAGAAATCCTGGTTTTTAATTTTTGATCTGGTTTTAATTGGGCTTACTGTTGCTGGTGCCTATTATTATATGGATAACTTTATGAGAATAATTTCCCGAATTCCTGCTGTTTCCCCTGTCACCCAATGGGATATGTTTTTTGGAACGGTAACAATTGGCCTTGTTTTGGAAGCGGGGCGAAGGACCGTTGGGCTTTTTTTGCCCATACTAGGAGGGGTATGTATAATTTACTCTTTTTATGGTCCACATTTCCCCGGGCTGTTTGCTCACGGTGGTTTATCAGCAACCAGGTTTATTGACTTCATGTACCTTTCCCAGGAGGGTCTTTTTGGTGTCCCTCTAAGAGTATCAGCAGTTTTTGTTTTCCTGTTTGTGCTTTTTGGTGCCTTTTTGAAAACCAGTGGAATTGGAGATTTTTATAACAACCTGGCCATGAGTGTGGCAGGTGGTATGAGAGGTGCAAGCGCAAAGGTTGCGGTAATCAGTAGTGGTTTGATGGGGACCATTAGTGGTAGTGCTGTAGCAAATGCGACCACAACTGGAACTATTACAATTCCCATGATGGTTAAAGGAAAGTATAAGCCAGTTGTTGCCGCTGCAATTGAAGCATTGGCTTCTACTGGTAGTCAGATCATGCCACCTTTAATGGGAGCGGCGGCATTTATCATGGCCAGTATTACTGGAATACCATATTTTGGGGTTGTAATAGCAGCCATTATTCCTGGTATTCTTTACTACACGGTGGTATATACGAGTATTCATATCCTGGCAGTTAAAGGCGGGATGGGGGCAATAGTTAAAGAAGATCGACCTAAGTTTTTACCTTTAATCCTGAGAGATGGTTTTATGTTAATCCCAATTTTTGCCCTCATTTATTATCTTGCTGCTGGCTATTCGGTAGCCCGCGCCATAATTTTTGCAATTGGTTATTGCTTATTAGTTGTTTTGATTACCTTTATCAGAAATCGAGATTTTTCCCAGTTAATTGCTGCCTTTTATGCTTTATCTAATGCTTCGAAATCCGCTATTCACGTGGCCGTTCCCTGCGCAATAGCGGGTATAGTTGTGGGAGTTTTGAATTTAACCGGCTTAAGTTTGAAGCTAACCCAAATAATAATTGGTGTTTCCGATGGAAACATTGCTTTATTGCTGGCCCTGGTAGCTGTTTTATGCTTAATTTTAGGCATGGGGATGCCAACAACCGCAGCGTATATCTCTGTTGCTATTATTGCAATTCCTGCCCTGATTAGATTAGGAGTTCCCACGTTGCATGCTCATATGTTTGGGTTTTATTTTGCCAACTTCTCTTTTATAACCCCTCCAATTGCTCTTGCAGCTTATGCAACTGCTGGTATAGCAGATGAAAACTCTTTTGAAGTTGGGAAAAAAGCTTTTGTTTTGGGTTTGCCCCTTTATATACTCCCCTTTATGTTTATTCTTTTCCCTTCTCTCCTCCTAACTGAAGGGGTGTTACTGGGGATTATAAGTGGGATTAGGGCAACCTTGATAATAATTTCTTTCCTGGCAATAATTCTGAACTTCCTTTTCACCAAACTAAGAGTCACGGAAAAAATCCTTTTTGGCCTGGGGGGATTATTACTGTTTTTCCCCAATATTATTCTGGATATAACTGGGGTCTTTTTGTTTGTCCTGGCCATTTTATTTAACATGGAGATAATAGGAAGCAAAGAAAAACATGAACAACCTGCTGCTACTGTTGATATTGAAATGGATGATTTAGGGCCAAGTCAGTTAAATAGTTTCTCCAAAAAAACCTGAAGGTGGTTTAAATGAAAAAGGTCTTCCAAAAAAGGGTTGATAGAATAAAAAAGGAAATAGCCTCCAAAGATTTAAATCTGGTTTTATTGATTGACAGGGAAAACTTTATCTATTTTACCGGGATTACTGAGGTAGAATGTATGGGTCTGATGATTCCTCAGGAGGGGGAAGCTGAAATTGCCTGTCTCTGGTTGGCCGCTCCGTTTATTAAGAAAAAAATTGCCCATGATAAAGTTGAAGGATATTTATTTCCTCAGAGCAACCTGGGGGAAAAAATTGCAGAAATGGTAGGTAAGTTGGCCCAGAAGCCCAATCCCCGTATTGGTGTCGGAAAATATTTCCTGGATTTAAATGTTTTTGAAGCCTTAAATAAAGCCTTTCCCCAGGTTGAATTTGTTAATATTTCTGAGGATATATATCGAGTTAGGGCCTGCAAGGATAATCAGGAAATGAAATTAATAAAAAAAGCTACCAGGATTGTTGAAATTGGCATGAGAGCAGCAATTAATTTTATTCAACCGGGAGTTACTGAAGGCCAAATTATCGGTGAAGCAGAATATGCGATGCGCAATGCCGGTTCAGAGGGTTCTCCTTTTCGAATGCAAGCAGTTGCTGGGGCAAGGCAGCTTCTTCCTCATCCTATGGCTACAGATAAGCCAATCGAAAACAACCAAACTTTAGTAATTCACCTGGGAGCATCCTATCAGGGTTATTGCTCGAAAATTTGCCGAACTGTTGCCCTGGGGGAAGTAAAAAAACCTGTAAAAGACCTTTATTATAATCTTCTCGAGGCCCAGCAGGCTGCGATTAAAGCTCTAAAACCAGGTGTTCCGGTTGCAGAGGTTTATCAGGAAGCTTACCGTATAATCCGGGAAGCAGGCTACGATCAATATTTCATTGATGATATCGGGCATGGAATTGGGATCAGACAATCGGAATTTTACCCTGTAATTGGTAAAACCCGTTCCCATGTAATTGAAAAGGATATGGTTGTCGATCTGATTTTCCCAACAATATATCACCCCGAATTTGGCGGATCCCGGGTAACCGATATTATTTATGTCGGTGAAAAAGGTCCGGAGATCTTAAACGAGTATACCCGGGAACTAATAGAATTAACTTTTTAAAGTTTTTGTTTGATAATTGCTCCGGGAAAAACCAGGAGGATGGCTCGTTAAGGGGGGAGCTAAATTGATAACAAATTGTCACCGACCCGTACATCTGGAAAAAGCTCTGGATTTAAGAGGAGCTGATGGCCCTAAAAAACTTGTGGTTGCCGGGGGTACCGACCTGATGGTTAGGTTACAGGAGGTGGATCCGGAAGTTGAAATTGAACTTCTTTTACTTGAAGGCATCAGGGAATTGGAAGAAATTTCCTGGAACGAAAAAAATATAATCCTGGGTGCAGGGGTTAAGGTTGAAACAATTGCCCGGGATGAAAAAATTTTTAAAACATTTCCCGGATTAAAGGAAGCAGCCGAACAGCTGGGTTCCTGGCAGGTCCGGAACCTGGCTACCCTGGGCGGCAATATTTGTAATGCTGCTCCTTCAGGAGATTTGCTTCCCCCTTTAATTGTTTACGATGCAAAACTTGAACTGACTTCTTCAAAAGGAAACCGGGTTTTACCAGCGGAAGATTTTTTTCTGGGCCCCGGCATGATTGACCTTAAAGAGGATGAACTTTTAACTCGGATTTTAATTCCCCTGCCAGAAAAAGGTTCTGGAAGCCGTTATGAGAAATTTGGCATCCGTGAAGCGATGGAAATTGCTATAGTAGGGGTTGGGGTCGGGGTTGTCCTGGGAAAAGAAGGAAAGGTTGAAAAGGCTCGTATAGCCCTGGGGGCGGTTGCCCCAACTCCTATCAGGGTGCCTGAAGGAGAAAAAATTGCCATAGGATCTACCCTTGAAGATAATCAAATAAAGGAAATAATAAGATCTGCCAAAGAAACTGCCCGTCCCATTTGCGACATCAGAAGCAGTGAAAACTACCGGGAGGATTTAGTTGGTATTCTTTTGGGGCGGGCCCTTAAAAAAGCAAAAGAGCGGGCGCTAAAGAAGGGGTGGGGAAAATGCAAATAAAACTGTCAATAAATGGACAGAAAAAAAACGTAGAAATAAATCCGGGCGATACCCTTTTAAAAGCCATCAGGCGCCTTGGTTTAACCGGGACTAAAGAAGGTTGTGGTGAGGGTGAATGTGGGGCCTGCACGGTATTGCTAGAGGGGCTTCCCATTAATTCATGCCTTTACCTTGCTTTTAATGCCCAGGGGAAAGATATCCTGACCATTGAAGGATTAAAGGGGAAAAACGGGTTACATCCAATTCAACAGGCCTTCGTTGAGGAAGGTGCCATTCAATGCGGTTATTGTACCCCAGGGATGGTTTTAATTAGCAAAGCTCTTATTGACCGCAACCCTCACCCAACAGAAGAGGAAATTCGAAATTCTCTTTCGGGCAATCTGTGCAGGTGTACGGGATATGTAAAGATTGTAAATGCGGTTAAACGTGTTGCCGAGGGAGGTAAGAGAAATGAAAAATGAAAGCCGGGTAATTGGTCGCAAGGTTTCCAGAATTGACGCAACTGAAAAAGTAACCGGATCTTTCAAATATCCATCGGATTTAACCATGCCCGGGCTTCTTCACGCTGTTGTTCTCAGGAGTCCCCATGGGCATGCAAAAATTGAAGAAATTGAATCTTCGGCAGCTGAAAGCCTGGAAGGGGTAATAAAAGTATTTACCGCAAAAGATGTTTCCCAAGAATTATTCGGGGAAATTGTAAAGGATACCCCGATATTTGCCCGGGAGAAAGTTCGTTATTATGGAGAACCCGTTGCCTGTGTACTTGCTGATTCTGAGGATGTCGCTAGAAATGCTATTAAAAAAATAAAAGTTAAATACAAAACACTGCCCGAGGTTTTTGATCCTTCTGAGGCAATGAAAGAAGAAGCGCCTTTAATACATGACAACTATCCGGGGAATATTGCCGTGGAGAAAAAAGCTGAAAGAGGAGATGTGGAAAAGGCTTTTGCTGAATGTGCGGTAATAGAAAAAGATACCTTTACCCTTCCTTATGTTCATCAGGTGCCCCTGGAACCAAATGGCTGCATTGCCTTTGTTGATGAAAGGGGACAGCTGAATCTATACACTCCAAATCAGAGCCCTGCCTGGTTACGATCCCGACTTGCCGAACTTTTTAATCTTGACCTTTTCCAGGTCCGGGTTATTCAGATCCAGGGAGGGGGAGGCTTTGGGGGAAAGTGTCCTTTAACAATCGAACAGATTTGTGTTGCCCTTGCTCTGGACATTAAGCGCCCTGTTCGACTGGTTAATAATCGAGAAGAAGATTTCTATGCGACCTGGGGCCGAGTTCCCATGAAAATCGAACTGGAATTAGGGGCAGATAAGAGCGGAAAACTCCTGGCCAAGAGGTCAAGAGTCATTGCTGATAATGGAGCTTATTCTAATATTGCCCCCGGGGTTTTAAGTACTGCTTTAACCAGGATTGATTCCCTGTACAGATTGAAGAATGTGGAGAATATTGGTTGGTTGGTTTATACAAATAAAATACCCACGGGAATGTTCAGGGGATTTGGAAACCCACAGATCACGTTCACAGTTGAAACCCTGATAGACAGACTGGCCGCGCGTCTGAACATTGATCCTGGAGAAATGAGGAAAAGAAATGCTCCCTGCGCAGGAGATGTTTCTGTCCACGGTTGGAATCTAAAATCATGTGGTCTTACCGAATGCATTGCTATATGTATGGAAGAAAGCAATTGGAACTGGAAAGGCCCGGGGAAAATGGAAAAAGGAAAAAAAGTTTATCGGGGGCAAGGGTTAGCCTGCTGTATTCATGTTGCGGGCAACCGGGGAGTATACCCGAGTTTTGATGGTTCGGCAGCGGAAGTGCGGATTGGGCCTGATGGGGGGGTAAAAGTCCTTTCTGGAGAGGGTGAAATTGGCTGTGGTGCCAATACAACTTTTGCCCAGATAGCAGCTGAAATCCTGGGGGTGGAAATGGAAAGAATTCAGGTTCCCGAAGTAGATTCCTGTTATTCTCCTTTTGGATTAGGGGCTTATGCAAGTAGAGTAACTGCAATTGGAGGGAACGCAGTAAAAAATGCAGCAGAAAATGCCCTGGAACAGTTAAAAGAAGAAGCAGCTTGTTTAATGGGACTTAATAAGGAAAAAATTATCTATGAAGAAGGACGATTTAAATCCGGGGACAAAACTTTGACTTTTGAGGAAGTTTGCCGGGAAGGTTGTTACAGCAAGGGAGGGACAACAATTGTAGGAAAAGGAACCTATATTCCCCAGGACGTTACTATCGCTGACAAAGAAACTCTTTATGGAAACATTTCCCCTTCATATTCTTTTGGTGCCCAGCTGGTTGACCTGGAAATTGATGTTGAAACCGGAAAAGTAAAAATACTTGATTTTCTTGCTGTGCAGGACCTGGGGCGTGTTTTGAACCCCTTGGGTGCAGAAGGCCAGTTAGAAGGTGGAGTAATTATGGGTATTGGGTATGCCCTTTCGGAAGAGCTGGTTTTGGGAGAAAAGGGAGAGGTAATTAATCCCCGTTACCGGGATTATAAAATCCCCCTGGCAATTGATAGTCCGCAGGTCAGGGTGAAATTTGTTGAAACAAATGATCCTGTTGGACCATTTGGGGCCAAATCGGTTGGAGAACCAGCTCTTGTTCCAACAGCTCCAGCAATTGCGAATGCAATTTTTAATGCGGTTGGAATAAAGGTCAATTCCCTGCCAATTACTCCGGAAAAAATGAAGATGGAGTTACAGAAAAAAATCCGAGAATTAGAAGAAAAGGAATAGGGGAATGAAAGATGAATAAAACTCTTTTCATCCTTTTTGGGTCCTTTTGCAATTTAATTATTATCGGTGTTTATAAAAGCATTATTGGTTCTACAATGCCCTCTTTTCTGGATACTTTTCAGGTAACCCCTTCCCAGGCTGGACTGTTATTTACCTTCAACTTTATAGGGAATTTCCTCGCGGTGATCTTCGGAAGTTTTGCAGCCGATAATTTTGGAAAAAAACCACTTCTTTTAATCGGAAATTTACTTTTAGGAAGCGGTGCCGGACTTTTTTTCTGGTTATCCAGTTTTGTTGGGGCCCTTATCGGGATGTTTTTCATTGGAGCAGGGGCAGGAATAGTAGCCAACCTATCTCGAGCGGTTCTAACGGATTTAAATTTTCAAAGAATTGGCTCACTGCTCAACTTTTCGGGCATCTTTGTTACCATTGGAGGACTTTTAACCCCTCTGGTTGTAAGGTGGCTTTTAATTGGAGAAAGGGACTGGAAGATCGCCTATTTTTTGATGATGATTGGGACCTTGATCTGTTTTGCGGTTTACCTGTCCACAAAATTCCCCCAGCCTAGAAAAACGGACGGGAAAATTAACCTTGGGAAAATTAAAGAACTTCTAAGCGATAGAACTATTAGATTGCTGGCTCTGGCTATGGCTCTTTACCTGGGAGGCGAGGTTAGTCTATTCGGTTGGAGCGATGTTTTCCTGCAGAGAATTCACCTTATTCCCGAGGAAGATAGCAAGCTTTACTTATCCTTTTTCTGGGTAATGATGATAGTTGGCCGCCTTTTATATTCATTTGTTTTACGGTATCGGACCAGTGGGATAATTTTAAAATTTATTTCAATTAGTGCTTTCATATCCATAATTGGAATGTCCCTGGTAAATCAACTCTGGTTACTACTTTTCTTTTACTTTTTTAGTGGCTTAGCTCTTTCCGGTTTTTACAATACTATCCTCAGTTATGCTACTGAGCATTTCAATCAGTATATCAGCAGCATTTTTGGGATTATACTCGGAGGAGGAGCGATTGGGGTAATCTTTATCCCCTGGGTAATTGGGATTTTAGAGGGGGTTTTCGGGCTGAGATTTGCATATTTAATGAATTGTATTCCCTATGGCCTCTTAATTTTGGTTTTCTTTTTCTTTTTAAAGGACAGGAGTGGAGCAGAAAAGGTAGCAACATGAGTTTAGGGGGGATAATATGGAAAACAAGAAAATTGAAGAAATCGCTCAAAGGCTAAATAAAGCAGAAAAAAACCGGGAACCACTGGAAAGTTTAACCAGCATTTTTCCCGATATTTCCATTGAAGATGCCTACAAAATTCAGTTGAAAAATGTTGAGTTCCGGAAAAATAATGGGGAGAGAGTAATTGGGAAAAAAGTTGGGCTGACCAGCAAGGCTATGCAGAAAATGCTGTCTGTAGATGAACCTGATTATGGACACCTTTTTTCTAATATGGTTTTTTCTGAAGAAGAAGAGGTGGATATGAATAAATTCCTTCAACCCAAAATCGAAGCAGAATTGGGATTTATTTTGAAAAAAAATCTTTCCGGGCCGGAGGTTAATATTCTGGAGGTTTTACAGGCTACTGAAGCCGTAGTTCCTGTTTTGGAAATAATCGACAGCCGAATTGGTGACTGGAAAATTAAAATTGAAGACACAGTTGCCGACAATGGATCCAGTGCCGGCCTTATAATAGGGGCCAGTGTTGGAGATCCCCACCGGTTAAACCTTCAAAATATTGGACTTGTTTTAAGAAAAAACGGGGAAATTGTTGATACTGCTGCGGGTGCCGCTGTTATGGGAAACCCTGCTTATGCTGTTGGCTGGCTGGCTAATAAACTGTCTGAATTCCAGCTGGAACTTCAGGCTGGAGAAATTATTCTAGCGGGTTCCTTTACGGGGGCTTTGAATATAGAAAAAGGAGATAATTTTGAGGCTTATTTTGACGGGCTTGGCCAGGTTCGAGCCCGGTTTAAATAAACAATTAACTACGGAGGAGTAGACAATGGAAGAAAAAATTAAAGTTGGAATAATCGGACCTGGAAATATTGGTACTGATTTGTTTTTTAAAATTATAAAGGGATCAAAACACCTAAAAGTAGATGCTTTAATTGGGGTAGATCCGAATTCTGAGGGATTGAAAATAGCAAAAGCTAATGGTGTTTTTACCACCAGCGAAGGCCTTGAAGGGGCCATTGACCGCGAGGGGATCCAGATTTATTTTGACGCAACAGGAGCGAGATTTCATCCTGAACACGCCAGAAAACTGGAACAGGCCAACAAAATTGTGGTAGATCTTACCCCTGCTGCTCTGGGTCCATTCCTGGTACCACCAGTTAACTTTGGGGAACATTGGAGAAAAAACAATGTAAACCTGGTAACCTGTGGAGGCCAGGCAACCATTCCCATAGTAGCCTCAATTTCTGCTGTGACTAAAGTTAAGTATGCGGAAATAATTGCTGCTGCGGCAAGCAAAAGTGCTGGTCCGGGAACAAGACAAAATATTGATGAATATACCCAGACCACAAGATTGGCCATGGAAGAGATTGGAAAAGCCCATAAAGCCAAGGCCATAATTATTTTGAATCCTGCTGAGCCTCCAATTCTGATGAGGAATACAATTTATACAATTGTGGATAATCCGGATCAAAAAGCAATAAGAGCTTCAGTCCAGCAGATGGTGAAAAAAGTTCAGGAATATGTCCCGGGTTATCGAGTTAGAGTTGGTCCTGAATTTGATGGGGACCGGATAACTACCATAGTTGAGGTTGAAGGAGCAGGAGATTTTCTCCCCAAATATTCTGGAAATCTGGATATCATAACTGCTGCTGCAGTTAAAGTTGGCGAACTTTTTGCGGAGAAAATTTTGAAAGGGGAAAAATAGAATGACAGACAAACAAAAAATTCGAATCGTTGATTCAACACTTCGAGATGGAATGCATGCTGTAAGCCATCAGTTTACTCCTGAAGATATGGCGGAAATAGCCTCTGCAGCCGAGAAAGCCTGTATAGACACAATAGAAGTTTCCCACGGGGATGGACTGGCTGGGTCATCAATAAATTACGGTTTTTCCGCTGCAAGCGATAGAGAATACCTGGAAGCAGTCTCCAAGGTTTTAAACAATACCAAACTTGCTGTTCTTTTGTTACCCGGAATTGGAACGGTTAAAGACCTCGAGGAGGCAATTTCCTGCGGTACCCAGGTTGCTAGAATAGCCACCCATGTAACTGAAGCAGATATCTCCCAGCAACATATTGAAGTGGCTAAAAAGAAAGGACTTGAGGTTTTATGTTTTTTAATGATGGCTCACATGGGAAGTCCTGAATTAATGGTTGAACAGGGCCGTTTAATGCAGAATTACGGGGCTGACTGTGTTTATGTTGTTGATTCAGCAGGAGCATTAACCATGGATGGAGTCCGGGAAAGGGTTTCGACCCTGAAAAATTCGCTGGAAGTTGTGGTTGGCTTTCACGGTCATAATAATTTAGGGCTGGGAATAGGAAATACCATAGCCGCCGTTGAAGAGGGTGCTACTGTTGTTGACGGTTCCTTATGTGGGTTTGGGGCTGGAGCAGGTAATGCTGCAACAGAGGTCCTTGTTACTGTCCTGGAAAAAATGGGCTATCCAACGGGGGTAAAACTTTACGAAGTCATGGATGCAGCAGAAGATGTTGTTAAACCTAAACTAAAAAGGCCTCAATTGGTGGACCGAAACGCCCTGACCATGGGTTATGCCGGGGTGTATTCTAGTTTTATGCTTCACGCTCGCAGGGCTGCAGAACAATTTAATATTGATGCCAGGGATATTCTTATTGAGCTCGGGAAAAGGAAAGTTGTGGGGGGACAGGAAGATTGGATTTTTGACACGGCTTACGAGCTGGCGGGGAAAAATAAATTGCCTTGATAATTCCTGGGAGTAAAATTCCCTTCTAAGGAGGTAGAGTATGAGGTTAGTCAAAATGATAGCACAGGTAGATATGGATGGCTGTATTGGTTGTAAAATTTGCGAGAGAATTTGTCCCACCCTGGCAATGGAAGTTGTTGAAGGCAAAGCAAAAGTGAATTTTGAACTCTGCCTGAGTTGTGGGAATTGCCAGCAACGCTGTCCTGAAGAAGCGATTAAAATGGTAAAAAGAGAAAAACCCTTTACTGTTTTTGTTGATCCAGAGCAGGTAGATAAAAAAGAAATTGAAAGAATATGTGCCAGGGCAAAAATGAACCCGGAACAACTGGCCTGCTATTGTACAGAAACCCGGGTTAAAGAAGTTGTTGCGGCTATTCTTCTGGGGGCTGATACTCCGGAAAAAATATCCCAGAAAACAGGGATAAGAACAGGCTGCAAGGTAGAGTGTATTCAGCCTGCTTTGCGACTTCTGGAGGCAGCGGATATAAAACCTGAAAGACCAGAAGGTTATCAATGGTATGGGAGAACCCCAACAATTTGGGATATTACTGATGAGATAAAAGAACTTTATTCTGGCCGGGGTTTTTACTTTGATGCCGATATAGAGCTTTTGGAGAAGATTGCCCGGCAAAAGGAAAACCACGAGGAGGGAAAAAATGAATAAAGTCTTGAATCCAATTCCACCGAGAAGGTCCCAGTACGGGGTAGATCCAGGTTTTGTAAAAAAGAGGATGGCCGAATATCCTGAAATGAAGGCAATTTATCTTCGGGAACTCTTTCCGGAACTACCCCAGGTTATTTTTCCAGGCGAAAATGGACTGGATAAAGTCAGGCAAGCGGTTCATAAAGAACTGGAAAAAGTTGATATGAGTATGATAGGTCCTGAAGATTCCGTTAATATTTGTGCTTCCCACCACGGCTTCACCCTGGTTGGCGGGGAACCTTATGCTGAACTTTTGAAAGCCATTAAGGATGTAATTGAAGAGAAAACTGGCACCAAAAATATAAGGCTTCGGGCTGGGGTTGGCCTCAGATTCCGGGAAACAGAAGAATATATTAAATCTTTTGGTCTGGATGAATATTTTGCCGGTAAGGCAAAAGGGGTGGCTCCAGTTGACGAAGGTATTCCCATAGAAACCGAAATTGGGACTCTTTATGGGTTAAAATCAATTTATGATGCCGATTGGATTGTCCATGCCCACAATAGTGATGTCAGGGAGGTTCATTTCCACCGCCAGGTGGACAGGGCTGTAAAACCTTTTGCTATGTCTTATGCCCGCATTGATACCCGTTCAACATACCACCACAACCTTGGACCGAGAGGGGCCAATTTTACTGCCCGTGCTATCTTTTCCTCAGATTTTGTTCAATCAAAGTTTGCCTTTACCGCCATTTTAGAAATGTCGCCGTTAGGGATAATTGGTGTTGACGCGGATAACGATTTATACTCACTTAATGACCGGATTACAGTAAGTGGCTGCCAAAATTACGGGAAAGTCATGACCCTTCTGGGAGAAATTGATGAGTGTATTGTTGGCCTTGACTTCCCCTGTCCTGTTCCCTATGTTTTTGCGGGAGGGGTAATTTATGCCAATTTCGTGGGTGCCAATGTGGACCTTTTTGATCTGGACAATCCCCTTCCTCCCTATACCTGGTATACCGAAGCTTTTTACGACAGCAAAGGAAAGCCACTTTTTAAAGAAACTCCTCCTCCCAATCCTGCAATAAAAATGGTTGTTCACAATTATGCCTGGGCGGGTTACCCGAGTGCATTTTTTTCCGAACACATTCCCACTATTGTTGTGGGCGAAAAACAGGCCAATTTATTTAGAGAAGACCCCCAGAATTTATCCTATATGAAGCATTCGGTGTTTGCAGAAAGCCTTGACGCCGCGATGGCTTTTGCTTACCGGGGTACCGGTACAGACAAAGTTATTGTTTTTGATGGTGCTGCAGGCGGAATTAATGTAAGCAAATCCCTTTATGAACTTTTGAAAGTTAAGGCTCCAGAAGTAAAAACAAGGGTTGATGAAAAACTATTCTCCAAATGGCTTAAGCAGAGGGGGATCAACCCCGAGGAGCTTAATAAAAAAAATGAAAAATGCAGGTGAAAAAATGGGGAGAAAGGATATCAGGGATACCCTTTTTCAGGGGGTAGAACATAGGATAGCAACGGCAAGGGTATGGTCAGAAAAAAAAGGGGTAATTGCAGGAATATGGAGAGCAGTTGAAAAATTAAAAGATATGGAAATTGTCGTTGAAAATCATGTTGAAGATGGAATTCCAATAAAGGCAGGAGAAATAATTCTTCAGTTTAGAGGTCCGGTAAATAACTTGATAAAAGCCGAGGACCTAATTCTGGGGAATTTGCTGAAATTTTCCGGTATTGCAACGGCATCCCGGGAGGCATATAAACTGGCCAATGGGCGGATAAAAATAGTTTCCGGTGCCTGGAAAAAGATGCCCCAAGAGATCAAGGATTCTTTAAGAGCTGCTATTCAATCAGGAGGAGTTTCAATCAGGATTTGTGATTCGCCCTTTGTTTACCTGGATAAAAACTATGTCAGGATATTTGGTTCAATAACTGCAGCCCTGAAAGCAGCAGGTGTTTTTCCCCACCATAAAAAGGTAATCCAATTACGGGGAGAAACGGGAACAATTGAAGAAGAAGCCGGGGAAGCCGTAAAAGGGAATGCATCAATACTGATGGTTGATACTGGAAAAATTGCAGATGTCCAGGGCGTTTTAACTTATTTGGAAGAAATGGGTATTCGAGGAAAAAAAGAGGTCGCATTTTCTGGAGGTATTTTAATCTCGGAAATTCCCTTATATTTAGATAAGGGGATTGATATTCTGGATATTGGAACTCAAATAATTGATGCGCCCCTTTTGGATATGAAATTGGATATTGAAACCGGGAGTTGAAGTTGATGGTTATGAACCTTTTTCAAAAAACGGAAGTTGTAATTGAGAACATAAGCCTTAAAGAGGCCAACCTGACTGAAGTCGCTACAGTGGTTGCAGACACTCTGGTATTGGATAAAATGAAAGTGGCAGTAATTGACGTAGGGGATAATCATGTTACGCTTGATATACTCCAGCATAAAGCTGATCCCAAAAAATTTATGGGAAAAGAAAGGGAAATATTAAAAAACCTGAAAAAAATTCAGGGGTTTGAGATAAAAAAGGATGCACAAATTAACTCCCGGGGAATTCTAGGCACAATCGGCCTGGAAGAAAATTTCGCCCGGGAAGTACTTTTGAATTCAGAAAAAATATTCTGGGGAATATCCAAGAAGATTAAGAAAAGGGTAATTGTTTTTTCTACGGGTTTTGAAATAAATCAGGGTATGATTGAAGATACAAATGCCCCTTTTATCCAAAGAAAAATGGAAGAGAGCGGATACAGGGTTTCAATTGGAGGAACAATTGAAGATGATGAGGAGCTTATTGCAGGCAAATTTAGAAGAGCCCTTAATGAAGGATACGGACTGATTATTACTACCGGTGGAACTGGTGCAGAAAAAAAGGATCAGACCATTGAAAGTTTGAAAAAAGTTGATCCCCAGGCAGCCACTCCTTCCGTTCTAAATTTTAAAAAAGGGGAAGGGAGACATCACAAAGGTTCTGTTTGTATTGGGGTTGGGTTTTTAGAGCATGCAATTATAATTGCTTTACCGGGGCCCCATGATGAAGTCAGGATGTGCCTGGAAAAACTGCCAGAGTTATTGGAAGAGGAAGAAATTGATAAAAATGATCTGGCTGAAAAACTGGCAATAATCCTCCGAGGGAAATTTAACAGGTCTTTCCCCCATTAGGATGGTTTATCCTGATATAGAAAAAGGCATGGAAAACAAATAAAGGAATAACAAAATTTCCACCAGAATGTCCCCAATTGAAAGGGATGATAATCATGGAAATCATTATTGGGATGACAGGAGCAACGGGAATTCGATATGGGCTTAGGTTATTGGAGGTAATGAAAACTACTCCCCATAAAAGCCATTTAATAGTAAGCCCTTGGGGCAAGAAGAATATTGAAATAGAAACCAACAAAAATCCAGAAGAAATTTTCCAAATGGCTGATTTTTTCTATGATTATAATAACCTGGCCGCCAGTATATCCAGCGGTTCGTATCCAATGGATGGAATGGTGGTTGTCCCCTGTAGCATGAAGACTTTAAGTGCGATGGCAACAGGTTTTACTGATAACCTTTTAAACCGGGCAGTGGACGTGAGTTTAAAAGAAAAAAGAAAGCTTGTATTGGTCCCTCGAGAAACACCTCTGCACGAGATACACCTGGAGAATATGCTCAAACTGGCCCGAGCAGGAGCAATTATCCTGCCCCCAATGCCTGCATTTTACCATAAACCCCAATCGATTGAGGCCATAGTAGATCAAACTGTGGGAAAAATTCTGGATCAATTTGGGATTGAGCATAACCTTTTTCAGCGCTGGAAGGGGAAGGATTTAAATAACAAGTAATAGAGAAAGGAGTATGTTTATGGGAAACTTTACCAAAAAAACTGAAGACATAGTCCTCAATCGGATTGGTCAAACTCCAGTTATTAAGCTGAGGAACTTCAGCCCGGAGACAGGGGCCTGTATCTGGGCCAAGATGGAGTGTTTAAATCCCGGGGGAAGTGTTAAGTCCCGGACGGCTTTCTGGATGATTTATCAGGCCATTCAAAGAGGCGAAGTTAATGAGGAAAGTATTTTAGTTGAAGCTACAAGTGGAAATCAGGGGATCGGGGTAAGTATGGTTGGAGCT